>Ga0207664_10001191_pt1 | contig 17289 bp, 12 predicted proteins | sample LARL83metaG_FD_184349 | JGI IMG/M metagenome (GOLD analysis project Ga0207664, IMG submission 184349) | Corn, switchgrass and miscanthus rhizosphere microbial communities from Kellogg Biological Station, Michigan, USA - LAR L8-3 metaG... | ecosystem: Host-associated > Plants > Roots >... | reverse complement strand
GACTTCTCCGGCATGACGAGCGACGTCATCGAACACGAGTTCCGTCACTGGGCCGACCCTGAGGCGGCGCATCGCACGGGCGCGGAGGTCGACGTGCAGGGCGGTCACGGCAACGGCGGCAAGTGCTACATGACGCAGATGTTCGAGGATCGCGCGTATGTCCGTACGGTCAAGGCCCGTCGCGGGTGCATCTATGGCACCGCGGGTGGCTCGATCCGGCTCGGCTACTTCCCTGATCGCGAGCGTGGCCGCGACTTCGAGGTGGCGGGGGTGCGCGAGGAGCTCGACAATGCCCTCGCCGAGATCGGGCTGGAGGTCGAGCAGCTCCCGGAAGCGGCCGTCGCCGCGCTTGACGCACGTCAGGGCTTCACGCTCGTCGTCGGCCGCGGTGCGAAAGGGTACGACTCGCGTGTGCCCGCGGCACAGCTGATCAGCGAGCTGGTCGAGCATCCACAGATGCGCCGCACGCTCGAGCTCTGCTCCGTCTACGGCGTTGCGCAAGGCCGTTTGATGAACGGCGGCAAGCCTCTGCGGCTGCCTGAGATCCCGCCGCTCCCCGGGGGAGAGCAGCCGCGCATCATCCCGATCCCCGATCGCCTTCCGGATCCGTATTCCGGGAACGACATCTCGACCACTGACGATGGGACGAGTCCCTCGGGGTCGCTTACGCTCCGGACCTCGGAGACGCGCATGTGGCGCGCGGCGAAGAAGAGCCGGCACAACATCGTCTACAGCGCACGTAGTGGGTATGTCGGTTTTCGGGCAGTGCAGGAGTTCGACGTCATGTCGAGCTACCGGGATCGGATCTACGGCGAGTGCAGCCTGATGGCGTTGGAGGCGTTCAAGCTCAACGACCGCGGCGCGCTCGCTGCCAGCCCGCTCGTGCGCGCGCTGGACGACTGGATCGGGCAGCAGATCGAGGCGTATGCGAAGGAGTTTGAGGCGCGCGAGCGACAGCAGCACGACCAGGAGGAGAAGGACGCGCTCGCGCAGATGAACGCTGCGCTTGATCGCTGGAAGAACGATCTGCTCGACAGAGTGCTCACCGACGCCGAGGGGCCAGGGCGCGACGGCGGTGGCGGCGGCGCGGTGCCACCGCCTCCACTTCCCTCTGGCCAGGTATCGCGAGTCGACGTCTCGTTGACTTTCTATCGTGCGGGCGTCGGCGTCGCCCTCCGTCCTACGCTGCGTGCGTTCGACGCCGCTGGCGAGCAGATCCGGCCGCCGGCGGTGATGTGGACCTCCGACAACTCCGCCGTCGCGACAGTCGACGAGGATCTGCGCGTCATCAACACCTTCCAACCAGGTGTCGCGCGGCTGCACTGCGAAACGTTCGACGGCCAGATCACTTCCAACAGCGTTTCGCTGGAAGTGCTGGAGATCGCGTCGATCTCACTCGCGCCTGAGCAGCTCGAGATTCCCGTCGGCTCCCGACGTCATATCGTCGCGACCTGCCGGCTTGCCTCCGGCGAGGAGGCAGAGGACGTAGCGCTGATGTGGAGCGAGAGCGAGCCGTCCGTCGCTCGCGTGAGTGCGGCCGGGATGGTGTTCGGCTTCGCGCCGGGCGCGACGGATGTCACCGCTGCAGATGAGCGGTGCGGCTCGAGCAACAGCGTGAGGACGACGGTCGTTCCGGCCGAAGACGGCGGCCGCTCCGGCCGCGGCTATCCGCGAGTGCTGGTCTCTGAGATCGACGCCGATCCGGACACGGGCGAGGATGTCGTGCTCAGCTCCGACGACCCGCCTGTGCACCAGCAGCCGCACGATGTCGAGCGCAACATCTGGTGGATCAACAGCGCCTCGCCGCTCGCGCGCCTCTATCTCGACACGTCGCACGGGTTTGGACCGGACACGCGGGAGTGGCGGATCTACCACCTCGAGCGCTACGTCGATGTCATCGTCCAGATCTCGATGACGCAGGGACCCGAGGCCGAGGATCAGATGGAGGTCGGTGAATGGGTCGCGCGTTGGGGCGAACGGGCCGCTGACGTCCAGTCGGCTGCCGTGTCCGGGCTGGCAAGCTTCATCGAGCACGGGGAGCTTCCGGCGTAGGCTGTAGATCATGGCTGGGCTTACGGTCGTCGAGAAACTGCTGCTTGCTGCGGCCGGGCTGGCCTCAGCGGGCGACGCGACGTTCACGGCCGAGGATCTCGTCGTGGCGGCATGGCGCCTCGATCCCGACACGTTTGGACTGGCTGGCCATCTCGACGAGAACGGGCGTCCGGCGTATCCGAATTCCAATCGGGTGTTCGCGGAGATCATGGGATCGAAACCGATTCGGAAGCAAGGGCTTCTCGTCAAGGCCGGCACGAAGACGTTCCGCTTGACAGAGTCGGGGCGCCAGCGCGCACACGAACTGCTCGGTGCGACCGACGGCAACGGGAAGGTGCCGGCGGGCGAGAAACTCGCCCTCGGTCGCGACACCACGCGGACGTTGCGCAAGCTGCTCGGCTCCCGCGCCGTCCAGAAGGTCCGCTCGGCGCGCGAGGCCGATGTGACGTTCCACGACGCCTCGTCGTTCTGGGGGATCAGCCCGCGCAGCAGCGCGATGCAGCTTCAGGGTCGGCTCGGCGAGGTCGAGGGCGTCTTGAGGGCCGCGCTCAGCGCAGCCGACCAGAGGCCAATCCGGTTCGAGCACGGCGGGCGGGCGTATACGCGTGAGGACGTTGACCAGGTGATCGCGCTGCATCACTCGATGCTTGAGCGCTTCTCCGGGCAACTCGATGTTATCCGCAGTCGCCGCGACGAGCGCTGAGCGGCTTGTCCCCTGGGAGTGCTGCGCTGGGCTGCTCGCGGGCGTCCGTACCGGGAGCGCTCCTTACGCTTGGCGCGTGACGACCGGGCCGCTCCTCGATCGTCCTCGTCAGTGACAAAGTGGACGCGGCTCGGCGCCGATCACAACGGTCGTGGTCGGGATCTGAGCCAGGATCTCTGGCTGCCCGGACAGTTCGCACAAGGCCCGCCAACCCCCCGAAATGCGATCGAGTGGACTCGAACCACCACGGGCCATACGGCCCACAAGGCCCTCAACCTTGCGCGTCTACCAATTCCGCCACGATCGCGAGCGAGGTCCGCAGTATAGACGGGAGGGTGGTTGCGGGTCCGTCCGACGGGGCGGTAGACTGGTCGAACACACGTTCGTCTTGGAATCCGCCTTAGGAGCGCGTCTGCCCGATGGTCGACCTCACGAAGCGCCAGCAGGAGATCTTCGAGTTCATCAAGCGCTACTCCGCGCGACACGGCTACCCGCCGACGGTGCGCGACATCGGCAAGGCGGTCGGCCTCGCCTCGTCGTCGACCGTGCACGCCCATCTTGCGAACCTCGAGAAGGTCGGGCTGCTGCGCCGCGACCCGACGAAGCCGCGCGCGATCGAGCTGCTCGACCGCGCCGTCGAAGGCGTTCGCAACGCCGTGCGGCCCGCCGGGCTGCCGCTCCTCGGGCAGGTCGCGGCCGGCCAGCCGATCCTCGCCGAGGAGAACGTCGAGGAGTACGTGCCGACGCCGGGCGTCGTCGGCGGCGATCGCGGCGAGTATCTGCTGCGCGTGCGCGGGGAGTCGATGAAGGACGTCGGGATCCTCGAAGGCGACCTCGTCGTCGTCGCGCCGCAGGACACTGCGCGCGACGGGGAGATCATCGTCGCGCTCGTAGGCGAGGAGGCCACGGTGAAGACCTTCTACAGAGAGTCCGACCACATACGGCTCCAGCCGGAGAACGCGGCGATGGAGCCGATCCGCACGCGCGAGGTGCGGATCCTCGGGAGAGTGGTCGGGCTCATGCGGAGCATGTGATGGCCGTGCTGGTTGCCGAGCGCATCGAGCGGCCGGCCTCGCTCTTCGGCCCCGCGCCGGAGGAGCCGGGGGCGGCTGCCGGCGCGCGGCGCCCCGACCGCGGCCCGGGTGGCGGGCTGACGCTCGACGAGGCGATCGTCGGGGCCTGGGAGGGCCTTGCCGCCCGGGTCGCCGTCCGCTGCCCGCTATGCGGCGGCGCGCTGAGGCCGCGCTCCGCGGGGGACGGCGGGCACTGCGTCGACTGCGGCACGACGCTCGACTGACGCGCGCGACCTGCCGCCGCGAGCCGGCGTGCAGGCCTTTGCGCGTCGCGCCCGGCGAGCTACGCTGCTGCCTCGCTGACCAAGCAGTCGCGGAGGCTCGCCTTCGAGGAAAGTCGGGACATCACAGGGCAGGGTGGTCGGTAACGCCGACCCGGGGAAACCCGCGGGAAAGTGCCACAGAAAAGACACCGCCTACGTCCGCCCTCCGGGGCGGGCCGGCAAGGGTGAAATGGTGCGGTAAGAGCGCACCGGCGCCGCGGCGACGCGGCGGCCAGGCAAACCCCACCCGATGCAAGGCCAAGCCGGACCGCTCGCAGGTTGCCCGCCGAGGTCCAGGTCGGCCGCACAGATGGATGGCTGCTCACGACAGAATCCCGCTTATCGGTCAGCTACGGAGAAGCCCCGCCTCGGCGGGGCTTCTCTATTGAGAGCCCGCGTGCGCACGGCGAGCGGGGGGTCGTTCTCGGCCGCGCGGTCGCGTTCCCCAGGGCGACCGTGCCGCGCTCAGCCGCGCGTTGCGCGGGATCGCCGTCGAGCGGTCGCTCGGGCCGGGGGCGGGGCGGTGCTCGCGCGCACGATCAGCTCGGTCGGGAGCCGGATCTTCTGCGGTCTGAGCACCTGACGACTGTGCATCCGCAGCAGGAGCCGCTCCGCTGCGCGTGCGCCGATCTCGCAGGCGGGCTGCGCGACCGCCGTGATCGGCGGATCGCAGACCGGATACCAATCCATGTCGTCGAAGCCCACCAGCGAGAGGTCGCCGGGCACGTCGAGGCCCAGCTCCGCGATGGCGCGCAGCGCGCCGAGCGTCATCAGGTTGTTGGTGACGAACAGGGCGGTCGGTCGGTCATGCGCCGACGCCAGCAGCGTCCGTGTCCCCTCCTCGGCACTCGTCATCGAATAGTCGCCGTCGAAGCAGCGGTGCGCGGGAAGCGTCAGTCCGACAGCCCTGAGCGCCCGCTTGACGCCGTCGAGGCGCTCGCGAGCTGCGCTGTCGTTCGCGAGCAGGGCGGTGATCACGCCGATGTCCGTGTGCCCGAGCGCGAGCAGGTGCCGGATCGCGTCGGCGGTGCCGTGTCGATTGTCCGCCAGGACGCAGTCGGTCGTCAGCCTGCGCGGGTAGGAGTCGAGCAGCACGACCTCCACGCCGCGCTTGATCGCGACCTGCAGGTGCGCGTCGCTCGGCCCGGTGGAGGCGATCAGCAGCGCGTCGACCTGTCGCTCGAGCAGCGTGCGGGTCACCGCGGTCTCGCGGCTGTGGTCGTTGGCCGTGTTAGCGACGAGCAGGGTGAAGCCGGCATCGCTGATGACGCCCTCGATGCCGGCTGCCACCAGCGCGAAGAACGGGTTTCTGAGGTCGGGCAGGATCAGACCCACCGTCTTCGTGCGCTGGTGCTTGAGGCTCGCGGCGATCGCGTTCGGGACGTAGCCGAGGTCCTCGGCCGCCTGTCTGACCCGCTCCGCCACCTCGGCCGTCACCCCGCCGGGGATCCCGTTGAGCGCGCGTGACACCGAGCTCTTGGAGACGCCGACCGTTCGCGCGATGTCGTCCATCGTGACGACGGCAGGCGTGGTGCGCCTGCTCGCGAGCCTAGCTTTCCCCTGGGCTGCCACCGTGCGACAGTCTAGCTGCGGGGGAGGCGTTTGCAGTCGATTGCAGCACCGCGCTCGCGAGCAGCGTGCCCGCGGCGCCGGAAGTTGCGCCACGAGCGGGGCGGGTCTAGGATTGCAATCGGTTTCAGATGTCGACGCGCGCGCCGCAGATCACGATGAACGACGTCGCACGTCATGCGGGCGTGTCGAAGGCGTCCGTGTCCCGCGCGCTCAACGGCGTCCCGGGGGCCGTGGGGGCGGGCACGGCTCGGCGGATCCTCGACGCGGTCGACGAGCTCGGCTACGTCCGCGACCGCGCGGCTGCGAGCCTCAAGGTGCGCAGGACCCAGACCGTTGGGCTCCTGGTCCCCGACATCGGGAACCCGTTCTTCGCGACCGTCGCGGCCGGCATCGAGAGCGTCTTCCAGGACGCGGGCTACGGGCTCATCCTCGCCAGCAGCGGCAGCCGAAGGGAGCGCGAGGTCGCCCTCACGCGAGTCGTGCTCGAGCGCCGGCTCGACGCGCTCATCGTCGCGACGGCCTCGAGCTCCGACGAGCACCTGCGCGAGGTCCGGCGGCGCGGCGTCGAGATCGTCCTGATCGACGCCTATCCGACCGACTGGCGCGAGGACTTCGACTGCGTCACGGTCGACAACAAGGCCGGTGGGGCGGCCGCGGCGAAGCACCTGCTGGAGCTCGGTCACCAGGACGTCGCCGTAATCGCCGGCCCGAGCAACGACTCTGCGGGCCTGCAGCGCGTCGCGGGGGTGGAGCAGACGCTCCTCGAGGTGGGGCTCGCCCTGCGTCGGGACCGCCGCATGCAGGGCGACTTCAGCGTCGACGGGGGGCGCCGGGCGGCGCTGGATCTGCTGTGCCGCACGCCCCGTCCGACCGCCATCTTCTCGGCCAACAACCTCATGACGGTCGGCGTGCTGCGAGCGCTCGCCGAGCTCGGCCTGCGCGCGCCTGCGGACGTGTCGCTCGTCGGCTTCGACGACATGGACTGGTACCCGCTGGCGGCGCCGCCGATCACGGCGGTGGCCCAGCCCGCGCAAGCGATCGGCGCGCGCGCCGCGAAGCGGCTGCTGGAGCGACTCCGCAGCAGCCGCAGACGTCGTGCGCGCATCGAGCTGCTGCCGACCGAGCTGCGGATTCGCGCGAGCACGGCGACCGCGGGGGCGTGTCGCTGATGGACGCGTTGGCGCTTGGACTCGACTTCGGCACGGAGTCCGCTCGGGCCGTGCTGCTCGACGCGCGCGACGGGTCCGAGCTCGCCTCGGCCGTGCATGCCTACGAGCACGGCGTGCTCGTCGACGCGCTGCCGACCGGCGAGGCGCTGCCGGGGCGGTTCGCGCTGCAGCATCCGGCGGACTGGGTCGCCGCGATGGTCGCCACTACGCGCGCGGTCCTCTCCCAGGCGCAGGCGGAGCCGCGCCGGGTGGCCGGCGTCGGTGTCGCCTTCACGGCGTGCACGATCCTCCCGGTGCAGGCCGACGGCACCCCGCTCTGCATGGTGCGGGAGCTCGCGCGGCGGCCGCATGCATGGCCGAAGCTGTGGAAGCATCACGCCGCTCAGCCGCAGGCCGATGCGATCAACGCGCTGGCGCGCAGCGCCGGACAGACGTGGCTCGACTGCTACGGCGGCCAGCTTTCGCCCGAGTGGCTGCTGCCGAAGGTGCTCGAGGTGCTGGAGCACGCACCGGAGATCTACGGCGCCGCGGCCTACTTCGTCGAGGCTGCCGACTGGATCGTGTGGCAGCTCACGGGCAGGCTGGCGCGCAACGCGTGCGCGGCCGGCTTCAAGGCGACCTGGCACGGCACCGCCGGCTACCCCGCCGCCTCCTTCCTGGCGGCCCTGCGTCCAGAGCTGGCCGACTACTTCGCGACCCGCGGCGCGGGTCCCGTCGTCCCTCCGGGGACACCGGTCGGCACCGTCCGTCCGCACTGGACCGCGCGGCTCGGGCTTTGCCCCGAGACGCACGTCGCCGCCGGGATCATCGACGCGCACGCCGGGGCGATCGGCGCGGGCGCCACCGACCCCGGGACGCTCTACCTCGCGATGGGAACGTCGACGTGCCACTTGCTCAATGCGCCCGGCGAGCAGCTCGTGCCAGGGATCTCGGGGGTCGTCAAGGACGGGATCGTCGCCGGCGCCTACGCGTACGAGGCCGGCCAGGCGGCGGTGGGCGACCTGTTCGCCTGGCAGGTCAGGCAATCCGGCCACTCGCACGAGGAGCTCACGGCGCGGGCCGCCGTGCCGCGGGCGGGGGAGACCGGCCTTCTGGCGATCGACTGGTTCAACGGCAGCCGTACGCCGCACGCGGACGCGGACCTCACGGGGGCCATCCTGGGCATGACGTTGACGACCACGCCCGCTGACGTCTATCGCGCGCTGATCGAGGCGACGGCCTACGGCACGCGCGCGATCGTGGACGCGCTGGAGGACGCTGACGTCCACGTTGGACGATACGTCGCGGGCGGTGGCCTGACCGTCAGCCGGCTCGTCATGTCGATCTACGCGAACGTGCTCGGCCAGCCGCTCGAGACGTGCGAGAGCCGGCATCCGAGCGCGCGTGGCGCGGCGGTGCTGGGAGCGGTGGCCGCGGGACGGCACGCGAGCGTCGGAGCCGCCGCGGCGGCGATGGCTCCGGCACGACGGAGGATCGCGCCCGATCGGGGGGAAGCCGGCGTGTACGACCGCCTCTATGGCGCGTATCGGGATCTCGCGGACTGCCTGGCGAAGGACCAGGCGTCGCCGCTGCGGCGCCTGGGCGCGGTGCGGGTCGGCGCTGCCGCGCCGCAGCGCTGCTGACGTGCGAAGTCTGCCTCCTACAGCTATCGCAACCGGTTTCATGAGATCGATTGCACTCGTGCTGGAGGTGGTATACAGTGACGCAATGCTTGGCTCGGAGAGAGGGAGCGTGCCGATGGTCGCCGACGCTGCGCCAGCGGTCGTCCCGGCTCGCGGTTCGGTGACGCGTCGCCGCGTCGCCTCGGTGGGTACGGAGTAGCCGTGGCGAAGTACGTGCTCGTGCGCGTCGGTCAGGCGGTCCCGACGATGATCGGCGTCGCGATCGTGGGCTTCTTTCTCGTTCACCTGGTGCCAGGCGATCCCGGGCGCATCGCGCTCGGTCCGCGAGCAAGCGAGATCGCCGTGCGCGCGTTCGACGACAACCTCGGTGTCAACGGACCGATCGGCCAGCAGTTCGTCAGATTTCTGTCGGGTGTCACTCACCTCCAGTTCGGTCAGTCGTTCACCCAGCACGAGTCGGTGAGCGCGGCGATCGCCTCGCGGATCGCTCCAACGGCGCTCCTGATCGGCTACGGATTCCTGATCGCGGTCGCCGTGACCGTTCCCGTGAGCCTGTTCGTCGCGGTTCGCAGAGACCGGGCCGCGGATCACGCGGTCCGCGCGATCGGCATGGTGTGCTACGCGATGCCCGTGTTCTGGCTGGGGCTGCTGCTGAGCCTCGTCTTCGGCCTCCAGCTCGGGGTGCTTCCCACGTCGGGCTACGCGAGCGGGCTGAGCGGCGCGCTGAAGAGCCTGACGCTGCCGGCGGTCACGCTCGCCCTGATCACGGCGCCGCTGTTCATCCGCACGCTGCGCGCGAGCGTGATCGGCGCGCTTGACGCGGGCTACGTGGAGGCGGCCCGCTCCCGTGGTCTCAGCGAGCGCCGGGTGCTCTACCGGCATGCGCTGCGCAACGCCTCGATCCCGTTCGTGACCCTCGTCGGACTCACCGTCGGCGCGCTCGTGAGCGGCGCGGTCGTGATCGAGAACGTGTTCGCCTTGCCGGGGCTTGGATCGCTGCTGGTGAGCGCCGTGACGTCGCGCGACTTCGCGCTCGTGCAGGGCTTGGTCGTGCTGCTCGGCCTGTGCGTCGTGGTGATCAATCTGCTCGCCGACGTGCTGTGCGCAGTCCTCGACCCCCGCATCCGGCCATGAGCGTCGCCGCGCCCGTCCCGGCCGAGGGATATCGACATCGCGGCGTCCTGGCGTGGACGCGACGCGCGGCGGGCACGGGAGTGGGCTTTCAGCTCGGCGCGGCGATCCTCTGCCTGGCGATCGGCGCCAGCGCGGCGATGCACGTCACCGGTCTGGGCAATCCCTACGGCCAGAACCTCGCGAATACGCTCGCGGCGCCTTCCTGGGCCCATCCCTTCGGAACCGACGAGGTTGGCCGCGACGTGTTTCAGCGCACCGTGTACGCGACGCTGCTCGACGTCCAGATCGGCGCGATCACCGCCGGGATCCCCTTGTGCTTCGGCCTCGTGCTGGGCGCGGCCGCCGGGTACTTCGGCCGGTGGTTCGACGCCGTCGTGATGCGCCTCTGCGACCTCATCCTCGCCGTGCCGTTGATGGTGCTCGTCCTGGCGATCGTCGCCGCCTACGGACCGGGCCTGTCGGGCGTGTACGTCGGCCTCGTGGTGAAGGGCGTGCCGTACTACGTCCGGCTCACGCGCTCGGAGATGCTGGGCCTGCGCGAGCGCCAGTTCATGCTCGCGGCCCAGACGCTCGGCTTCCGGACCCGCCGCGTGCTCGCGCGCCACGCGCTGCCGCACCTGGTGGCCACCTGCTTGGTCTTCTTCGTGTCGGACGTCGTGGGGAACATCCTGGTGCTCGCCGCGCTCTCCTACCTCGGCCTCGGCGTGCAGCCGCCGACGCCCGAGTGGGGCGCGATCATCGCCGAGGGTCAGGTGAACCTGCTGACCGCGTGGTGGGTCACCACGCTCCCGGGCGTCTTCGTCGTCGTGATCGGGGTTGCGATGAGCCTCACCGGCGAGGGCCTCGCCGGACGTCTGCGGCTGCGCGGCTGGGGGATGCGATGAGCGTCGAGGCAGAGCGGGTCGCCGCCTTGGCGGTCGACGACCTGCGCGTCGAGTTCCCGGGAGACGCGGCGCCCGTCGTTGCGGCGAACGGCGTGTCGTTCGCGGTCGAGCCCGGGCGGACGCTCGGGATCGTCGGCGAGTCGGGCTGCGGCAAGAGCGCCACGATCCGCGCCGCCTGCGGGCTCGTGCCGTCTCCTGGGAGGCACGTCGGCGGTACGGTCACGGTGGAGGGACGCACCTGCTCGACGCCGGACGAGCTCGCCGAGCTGCGCGGCCGGACGCTGGCGATGATCTTCCAGGACCCCGGCAGCTCCCTGAACCCGGTGATGACGATCGGGCAGCATCTGCGCGAGGTGCTCGAGGTCGTGCTGGGCCACAGCCGGCGCTCCGCGCGCGCGGAGGCCGTCGCCCTGCTCGACCACGTCGGGATCCCGAGCCCCGCGAGCCGGCTCTCGCACTATCCGCACGAGCTCAGCGGCGGGATGCGCCAGCGGGTGATGATCGCGCTGGCGGTCGCGGCGCGCGCCCGCGTCCTGCTCGCGGACGAGCCGACGACCGCACTGGACGTGACCACGCAGGAGCAGATTCTGCAGTTGCTGAAGCGGCTGCAGCGCGAGACCGGCATGGCGCTCGTGCTCGTGACCCACGACCTCGGCGTCGTCGAGGAGGTCTGCGACGACGTCATCGTGATGTACGCCGGCTATGTCGTCGAGCGCGGGACGGCGGACGCCGTGACGCTCGCGCCGCGGCATCCCTACACCCGCGGCCTCGTGGCGGCGATGCCGCGGCTGTTCGGGCGAGAGCTGCCCCGGGCGATCCCGGGGCAGCCGCCCGACATGGACGGCCTGCCGCCGGGGTGTCCGTTCGCCCCGCGCTGCGCGAGCGCGCTTCCGGACTGCCTCGCCGTGGACATGGCGCGCGAGTCGGTCACCGACTGCGCCTGTCCGTTTGCCGCGGACTCGACCTCGCCCGCGTCCCGCGGCGAGATGATCGCACCGAGATGACCGCGATCGGCTCCGAGTCCGACGTCATCCTGGCGGTCAGCGGCGTCACCAAGGTGTTCGCTCGCCGCTCGCTGGCCGACGCCATCCGTCGACGGGACGCGCTGCGCACGTTCGCGGTCGAGGACGTGACGCTGAGCGTTCGAGCGGGGGAGACGCTCGGCATCGTCGGCGAGTCCGGCAGCGGGAAGACGACCCTCGCGCGCATGATGGTGCGGCTGCTGTCGCCCGACGCCGGGGCGATCACGTTCCGCGGCGAGGATGTCTCGCAGGCGCGCGGCGAGGATCTGCGGCGCCTGCGGCGTCGGGTGCAGCTTGTCTACCAGGATCCGTATTCCTCGCTCAACCCCGCGCTGACGGTCGGCGCTGCCATCGGCGAGCCGGCGCTCGTGCACGGGCTCGCGGATCGTGGTTCGATCGACGCCCGCGTCGGCGAGCTGATGGAGCAGGTCGGTCTGCGCGCCAACCTGCGCTCGCGGCTGCCGCGCGACCTGTCCGGCGGCCAGCGCCAGCGAGTCGCGATCGCACGAGCCCTGGCGGTCGAGCCCGAGCTGCTCGTCGCCGACGAGGCGGTCAGCGCGCTCGACGTCTCGATCCAGGCGCAGGTGGTCGGCCTGCTCGCCGAGCTGCAGCGCTCGCTCGGACTCACGCTGGTGTTCGTCTCCCATCAGCTTGCGACGGTCTCTCACCTGTGCGAGCGCGTCGTGATCATGTATCGCGGACGCATCGTGGAGGCGGGGCCGACGGCCGAGGTCTTCGCCCGTCCGCGGCACGGCTACACCGCCGCGCTGATGGCGGCTCATCCAGGGCGGCGCCCGCAGTCGCCGATCGCGGCGGCGGAGGCCGCGGCCGAGGTCCCCGCCAACGATGCCAGCTCGCACGACGACGTCGGATGCCCGTTCCGTCACAAGTGTCGCTACCGCGTCGAGCGCTGTGCCGTCGAGACGCCCGCGGAGGTCTCGATCGGCCGTGACCACGTCTCTCGGTGCTTCGTTCTGCCCGGCATGGCCGAGTTGGACGACATGTCGGCGTGAGGTGCGCAACCGATTTCATGAGATCGATTGCAGCGTGATCGAGCGCGCGCTATAGTCGGCGTGTCAGGCCTATTTCCGCCTGTGACCGCGGGCTGTGCGCGGCACGTTCCGGCCTGCTGCAGCGGCGGAGCCGTCGATGTCTTCGATTCAGCGTGCAAACCAAGGAGTCAACGTGCCCGAGGCGACGAAAGCCCTGCCCAGCATCACGGACGCCGAGTTCGCCGAGCGCGGCGAGCGGCTGCAGGCGCTCGTCGCGCAGGCGGGCTTCGACGTGCTGCTGGTCAACGCGAGCGAGTCCGACTTCGCGAACGTCCGCTACCTCACCGACTACTGGCCGGTGTTCGAGTCCGCCGGCGTGGTGGTTCCCCCCGCGGGGCCGCTGACGCTGCTGATCGGGCCGGAGAGCGACGCCTACGCCGGCGATCGCAGCAGACTCGCCCGCATCCGCAAGCTGAGCGAGTATCGCGAGTCGGCGGACCCGGTCTACCCCGACATCGACGTCGCGTCGTACGCCTCGGTGTTCGAGGAGGTCGGGGTCGTCGACCCGCGGAGGATCGGGATCGCCGGCTCGTTCGCGACCAACTTCGTGATGCTGGAGTCGCTGCGCGCCGCCTTCCCGCGCGCCGAGCTGCGGCGCGCGGACGACCTGCTGACGCGGCTGCGCGCGATCAAGTCGCCCGCGGAGCTCGACTGCCTGCGGGCGGCGTTCGCGATCTCGGAGGAGGCGCTGGACCGCGCGCTCGACGAGATCGCGCCGGGGATGACGGAGCTGCAGGTGGTCGGCACGGTGCAGGAGGCGATCTACGCGCGCGGCGCCGAGTACGAGGGCATGGTCCAGTACGTGCTCTCGGGACCGAACTCCCGGCACGCGATCTCGCGCGCGACCGACCGCGTGCTGCGCGCCGGGGAGGTGATCCAGCTCAACGTCTCGGCGCGCGTGGGGGGCTACTCCTCGGGCGTCGGCCGTCCCATCTCGCTCGGTCCGCTGCGTGCCGACCAGCGGGAGATCCTGGAGTTCGGGCTGCAGGCCCACCGCGCGACCGCCTCGTGGCTCGCGGCCGGCGTCACGGCGAGCGACGTCGCGAAGCGCTTCCGTCGCTTCTACTCCGAGCACGGCCGCGACGCCCTCTACCTCTACGGCCCGTGCCACGGCCTCGGGCTGATCGAGGTCGAGCCGCCGTGGATGGAGGAGACCTCGGACTATCCCCTGGCCGAGAACATGACCTTCCAAATCGACACGTTCGTGATCAACGAGGAGTTCGGGGCGCGGTGGGAGAACGGCGCGCGCATCACGAGTGACGGCGTCGAGCTCCTCTCGGATCGGCGCATGGAGATCATCGAGGTCGGTTAGCGCGGCGGTGGCTGGCGAGCCGGTCCGTCAGCCGACCAGTCGCGTCCCCCAGCTGCAATCGATTTCTTGAGATCGATTGCAATCGATTTCACAGTGAGGTAAAGTCACGCTATGTCTGATGTGTCAGGTGAACAGGGAGCGACGCCCGCGGGCAACGCCGAGGACGGCCCGTGGTGGACCTGGTCGGTCTTCCAGCCGACGCGCGTCCCGCTCGACGGCTCGTCGCTGGACGCGCTCGACGGCGCGAAGATCCTGGCCGCTCCCGACGACCCGAGCGACTGGCCGGCGTGGCGCGATGCGCTGGGCCGCTGGCGCGAGGAGGCGCGCGCCCGGGTCGCCTACGACGGGTCGCAATACGAGCGCCCCGAGCTCGCGTGGACGCAGCGCTGCTTCGCGCTCGGCTTCGTCGCGCTGTGGGAGGAGCTGATCTACGACCACGCCGAGCAGCGCTTCACGCCCGACCGGCTGATCGACGACGCGCAGGAGCGCTTCGGCGGCTGGGACGGCGTGATCCTCTGGCACGCCTACCCGGTGCTCGGGATCGACGAGCGCAACCAGTTCGACTTCTACCGCGACGTCGCCGGGATCGAGGAGCTGTTCGCGGCGTTCAGACGGCGCGGCGTGCGGACGTTCGTGGACTACAACCCCTGGGACACCGGGACCCGGCGCGAGCCGGTCGGCGACGCCGAAGCGGTCGCCGCGATCGCCCGCTCGCTCGGCGCGGACGGCGTGTTCCTCGACACGCTGACCCACGCCGAGGCCGACATGCGCCAAGCGCTGCGGGACTTTCCGCTGCAGCCCGAGCTCGAGGTGCCGATCGAGCGGATCCGCGACCACCATCTCTCGTGGGCGCAGTACTACGCCGACAGCGCCGTGCCGGGAGTCCTCGCTGCGCGTTGGTTCGAGCAGCGTCACATGCTGCACAACATCTGCCGCTGGAACCACGATCACAGCGGCGAGCTGCACTCGGCCTGGCTCAACGGCACCGGCATGCTGGTGTGGGAGCTGGCGCACGGCACATGGGCGGGCTGGAACGACCGCGATCGCGCCATCCTGCGCACGATGCTGCCGGTGCAGCGGGAGCACGCCGAGCTGCTGACGTCGGCCGAGTGGACTCCGCTCGCGGCGCGCAGCGACGAGCTGCTGCGCCCCCGCGTCGTCGGCTCGAGCTGGGGTCCGCTGTGGACGCTCGTCAACCGCGACTCCGAGCCGTTCCAGGGACGGGTGCTGCGCGACGACGCCGATCCGATCGAGGTCGTGCTGCCACCGCGCGGCGTCGCCGCCCTGCTGGGGGACGACGTGATCGCCGTCAGCGAGGACGCCGACACGCGCTTTCCCGAGCGCCCGGCCCGGCGCGTGCCACCGCCGTCCGCTCGCGCGAGCGAGGCCCCGGCCGGCATGGTCGCGGCGCCGCCGCCCAGACCGGTCGTCGCCCGCTTCCATCATCGAGAGACGGGCATCTACGGCGCCCGCTGCCTGGACCCCGATCGGCCGGTGCTCGGGCGCACGATGGACTGGCTGCTCGGCTCCGACGAGGTGGCTCGTCCCGCGCCGGACGGCCGCTTCGCGATCGGCGTGCGCGAGGTCACGGCCGCCGAGTTCGCGCGCTTCAAGCATGGCTACCCGGCAGGGGACGGGCCGGCGACGCGCGTCACGCTCGCGGAGGCGCGCGCTTACGCCGCCTGGGCGGGCGCGCGCCTGCCGACCGAGGACGAGTGGCAGCTCGCCGCCGAGGCCGGCCTGCTCGAGCGCGCCGAGCCGCACGTCTGGAACTGGACGGAGAGCGAGCACACCAACGGCCGCAAGCGCTTCGTCATCCTGAAGGGCGGATCCGGGTTCTACGCCGAGGGATCCGACTGGTACGTCGACGGTCGCCCGGACGACCCCGCGTACTCGCTCGAGTACCTGCTGGGCAACGAGATCGAGCGCTCGTCCTGGATCGGCTTCCGGCTCGCGGTCGATCTTCCATGAGCACCCCATCGCAACCTGCCTCACGGACGGCCGGCGGTTGCATCGACTCGCCTGCGGAGGTCGTTTCAGATCTTGCGCAGGCGGTGAAGGAGAGGCTTTGCACCATGCCCCTTAGGCCAGTCGTCGTCGTTTTTCACCTCGCGGTGGTCATCGTCATGGCGCTCGCGTTCGCGGCGTGCGGGCAGGGAGGACCGAGCAGCTCGGCCTCCTTCCCGACGAAGACGCCCGGGAGCAGCCCGCAGCACGGCGGGACCCTCGTCTGGGATCAGGCAGCTCCGCAAGGGACGTTCGACCCTGTCATTCCCCAAGGGCCGGTCGACCTTCCGACGGACCAGCAGATCTATGACCAGCTCGTCGAATTCACGCCGGCGAGCGGGCATAACGTGGTCCCGGGGCTGGCGACCTCGTGGCGCACGAGCGCCGACGGGCTCACTTACACCTTCGAGTTGCGCAAGGGCGTGCGCTTCTCCGACGGCACCCCCGTGACCGCCCAGGACGTGGTCTTCTCGCTTCAGCGCGAGGCCTCGCCGTCGAACGCCGACGACCAGGCGTGCTGCAGCAGCTACAAGCGCGTGTACGCGCCGAACGCCTCGCAGGTCGTCATCGAGCTCAAGTCGACGGGTCCGTCGCGCGGCCCCGCGCTGCTGGGATCGCTCGCGACGACGGCCGCCTCGATCGTGCCCAAGGCGTACTTCACGCGCCTCGGCGCCGACAGCTTCGGCAAGCGTCCGATCGGCACCGGTCCGTTCAAGGTGGCGAGCTTCGAGCAGGGCAAGCAGGTCGTGCTCGTGGCGAACCCGCACTACTGGCGCCGCAACGCCGGCCCTTACGTCGGCAAGGTCGTCATCCACCCGGTCACGAGCGCGAACGCGCGCATCCTCGACGTGCGCTCCGGACAGGCCGACGTCGCCGACGGGATCCCGTACTCGCAGCTCAGCTCGCTGCGCTCGACGCCGGGCGTGACGATGGTCGTCAGTCCGCGCGCGGCCGTCTCGCTCGTGTACATGAACAGCGCGGACGCGCTGCTCAAGGACAAGCGGATCCGCAGAGCGCTCAGCTACGCGACGCCGCGGAAGGACATCCTGAACGCCGTGTTCCACGGCTACGCGACGATCGCAAACGCGCCGTGGGGCAACTACGAGGACTGGGACTCCCAGCTTCAGCAGCTTCCCTACTCGCTCTCGCAGGCCCGCTCGCTGCTCGCGACGACGGCGGCGCCGCACGGCTTCTCCGTGTCGATGCAGGTGATCGCCGGCGACCCCGACGCGCTGGCGGTCGCCACGATCCTGCAGAACAGCTGGCGCCAGATCGGGGTGCGCGTGAAGATCACGCAGCTCGACACCGGGACGTTCTTCGCGAACCAGTCGGGCGGAAGCCGCGGCAAGTACCAGACCCAGGTGCTGCCGGTCGACGGCTACTGGTCCGACGTCTCCCAGCCCGACGAGCTCGCGGGCATCGCG
>Ga0207664_10001189_pt1 | contig 17309 bp, 23 predicted proteins | sample LARL83metaG_FD_184349 | JGI IMG/M metagenome (GOLD analysis project Ga0207664, IMG submission 184349) | Corn, switchgrass and miscanthus rhizosphere microbial communities from Kellogg Biological Station, Michigan, USA - LAR L8-3 metaG... | ecosystem: Host-associated > Plants > Roots >... | reverse complement strand
CACCAGTGGCGGCCGCGCGCGATGGGGTCAGGATCGCCGACCGGGACTCGTCATAGAGCAGGTGCTCTACGCCGTTGGCGTCCCAGTAGTAGACCCGGGGGATCAGCCGCTGGCCGGTGTCCCAGTAGTAGATGGCGCTCGGCGCATGGCCGCCTTGATAGATAGACACATCACGCCACCGTCACCGACGCGAGGCCGGCCGAATCCCATGTGATCGAGAGAGTTCCGGACGTGGTCGACACATCGGTGCCGAAATCGACGTACATCAGCAGCGGACGCGTCGCATCCGTGCCCGGAGTGGAGTCGTAGACGACCGCGTACCGCGCGGTGAGAGTCGACGACGGCCACGACACATCCGCCGCATCGAACGCGAGGGTGTTGGTAGCACCGGTGTAGGTGAGCGTCGGCGACGACAACGTGGCGCCACCCGCGGTGTAGCCGGTGCCGGTGACCTCCGCGCTGACCGACGACTTGTACTGGTGCGCATCCTGATCCGGGGTGTAGGACGAGGTGCACAGCATGACCTTGATCGCATCGGACGACAGGTCCAGCTTCTTGGTGAACGCACTGGTGAATGCCGGTCCGTACCACTTCGCGGTAACAGCCATGATGCTCCTTCAACAGAGACAGCCCGCCGCCGGAAGTGGCTGCGGGCTGTCGGATTTGGGGTTGGTCAGTAGACGTAGAAGATCGACCCCGGGATGGGGGTCGTGGTCGAGACGTAGGCCGCGTAGTCGTCGGCTGTCATGGCGCGTGCGACGGATACGCCGCCGCCGTTGATCACCGCGGTCGCCATCTGCGCGGGCGGTACAGGAAGGCCCTCTTGGATGAGGTCCCAGAGCCGGACCGGGGTCGACGAGTCGGGGATGTCGATCGTGTATTCAGCGATACCGACCGCGACGATCGCCGGGCCGGGAGCGAGATCAGGGGTGGTGAGGACGCCAGCGTCGGCGGTGAACTGCACCATCCACGGCGTGATCATCGCCGTGTCGTCGTCGCTGTCGCGGACAGTCGGCGACCGGAAGGTGATCACCGTGTTGTCGTCGATACCTGCGATGGACTGGATGTGCTCGGTGATGACGGTCATCTACGCCTCCGCGAGGATGTAGCCCGGCTGCCCGAGCATCTGCAGGGCGAGCCAGCAGTAGCCATCGAATTCCTCGTCGGACTGGCATGGCCCGTGGATCACGTACGAGCCCGGCCGCCGCATCAGCGACAGCTCCGCCGCGGCGCCGGTTTCCGTCGCCGGCACAGCCACAACCTCGGGCATGGTCACCTGCCCGTATCCGTCCTGCACCCACACCGTGACGTAGTCATGGCCCTGATAGGCCGGGGATACCGAGAAGCACCGCGCCCGCCCCGCGAATCCTCCGACCTCAGCTATATGCACTGTGGCAGTGGGCATTTCACTCCTCTAGTTGAACCGATATTCGATGACGGTCACCACACCCGCGGCGCCGCTTGCGCCCGCGCCTCCCCCGCCGGCCGGGAACCCACCCGCGTGCCCGCTGTTGCCACCGCCACCGGATTGACAGACCTGCCAGAACGGAGGATTGGAAACCCCCGCGGCGACGAGGCCCGACTTCCCCCCGGTTGATCCGGAGCCCGCTCCGCCGCCCCCACCGGACAGCAGTTCGATCGGGGCCCCACTGGCGTTCCCGCCGACTTGGCCGCTCGCGCCGCCGGATCCGCCGATGAGGTAGATCTGCTGCGGGGTTCCTCCCCCAGCGCCGCCGTTATTGCCGCCCTTCGCGCCAGGACAGGTCAGGATGTCGCCGAAGGACGAGCCGCCTCCGTCGCCTCCGGACCCACCTCCAGAGCCGACGACGATCGGCAGTGAGGCCGGGAGGTCATCTGCGGCGATGCTGCGTTTGAGCACCACCCCGCCGCCGCCACCGCCGGTGCTTGATGACCCAGCGCCTCCCGCGCTGCGGATGTAGACGTCGACGCGGTAGAGGTTGGGATCCTTCGTCCAGGTGGCGTTCGAGGTGTATGCGGTGAGGAGCGTGTACATCAGCGCCGCCCGGATGTCGGTGCGCGCCGGTAAAATTGAAGGACCGGGCGAGTGCTGGACACACTCCCCGGCCGTGGCCAAACCTTCGAGAGAGGTTCGACGTGACCGATCGTATCTGCTCCATCCCCGACTGCGGACGCCGCCACAAAGGGCGCGGGTTTTGCGAAGCCCATCTTGACCGTTGGAAACGACATGGTGACCCCCTTCATGGCGGACCTGTAGTTACCAAGGGCATCCATGCCGAATGCACCTTCCCCGGATGTGGTCGGCCCTATAAGGGCCGTGGCTACTGCGAACCGCACCTGGAGCGCTGGAAGAAGCACGGCGACCCCGCGGAGGGCGGTCCAATCCGCGCCCGAGGGCTTCTGGCGGAGTGCATGGTAGATGGCTGCCACGGCTCGATTAAGGGGCATGGCTACTGCTCGAAGCACTGGCAGAAGTACCGGAAGTACGGCAGCCCGACTGCGGCTCGCACCAGTCGATTCCGAACGAACGGCGAGTGGAAGGCGTACTTTTACGAGCCCCAGCCCGACACAACTGAGTGCATCGTTCCAGACGGTTATCGAGGCCGCCCGACCGTGAATCTAGGATTCGGCCATATGTATGCCAGTCGGGCGATGTGGTTCGTAAAAGTTGGCGACCCAGGGAAGCTGTCGGTTCTGCACACCTGCGACAACGATATGTGCGTGAACATCAAACATCTGTACCTCGGTGACCAGTTGCGAAATATCCGCGATTCTCTCGTCAGAGAGAGGCGCGGATCTCGATTCCTGTTTTCAAATGCAGACGTTGTCCGCATCAGAAGTCTTCGCAGTGCAGGCATTAGCCCTCGGCGGATCGCCAATCAGTACGACGTGCACATCTCTCGCATCAGGGATATTTTGAACGGGCGAACATATAGGCACGTGGCCTAGCTGCTCCTTTCGATAATGAACAAAATCCCGTTGCCGCCGTTGCCTCCCCGGGAGCCGCGCTGACTGATGCCGCCGCCACAGCCACCCCCACCACCAGCCGGAAAGGCTCCGTCGCCGCCGCGCGCCCCCTCCGAGATGCCGCCCCCACCACCCCCACCACCGGTGGCGACGATCGACGAGGGTGGCGTGCCGTCCTGGCCGGGACTCGCGGGCTGGCCGCCGGGCGAAATACCGCCAATACCGCCGCCAGCGCCGGAGCCGCCGAACGCCCCACCCCCGCCACCGCCACCACCACCACCGTGGAGGTCGTAGGCGCTGGTCGAGTTCCCGCCGACTCCCGCGTTGCCGCCGGATGCGCTTTCACTGGCACCCTTGCCGCCGGTGCCGCCGGGGATCATGCCCGCCCCGCCAGCGCCACCGATACCGCTGTTGTCGACATTGCCGCCGCACGCGCCACCGTTGCCGCCAACCGCCGTCAAACTCGATGAGCCGGAACCAAATATCGTGTTGCCTCCACCTCCGCCCGGGGCGAAGTCGGCGACACCCCCCGCCCCGCCGGCGCCGATCGTGATCGGGATCGGCAGGAAGTGGCCGGAACCATCAACGGGTAGAAGTGATGCGGGGATGTTGGTGTGCACCTCACCGCCGCCACCGCCACCGCCGCCGGAGAACCGGTTGGCGGCGATGACGTTCCACACCCCAGCACCCCCGCCGCCGCCAGCGCCGATCTCGATGATGTCGATCGACTTGATGCCGGGGGTAGGCGTGTAGGTGTTGTTGCTGGTGAACACCGTCGCGACGCCCTGAAGGAGCGCCTGCTGGAACTGCTGCTGCAGCGTGGTGATGCTGTGGCTGTGGTCGGTGATTGTCGGGAGCTGTTTGACGTAGTTGTCATTGACGGTGCCGAAGATGGCGTCAACGACGGTGGCGAATCCGCCGAGGATCGCGCCGATCGCGCCGCCGACCAGGGACAGGATGATTCCGATCAGGCCGCCGTTGAGGTTGCCCCACAGTCCATCCTGGACCTGTCCCTGCATGGTGTTGGTGACGCTGTCCTGCGTCCGCCCACCCATGCCCGGGATGGAGCCGTCCGCGCCGAGACCCCACTGGCCACCGTCTGCCGACCCCGTCCCGCCAGGGAAGGTCACTCGCCCCTCCGCTCCTGCTGCTGAATCCGCACCAAGGTGAGCAGTAGGTCGAATACCGCGACGGCGACGCCAAGTAGTAACAGGGGTCGGATGATGTCGCGACCGGGGTAGGTGTAATCGGTGAAGATCGCTATGGCGCCCTGCGTGCAGATCGCACCGATGCACGTCACCAGGATCATGACGGCGCGCCCGGAAGATGTTGCGCGCCAACGTGACCTAAGTCCGTACACGACGACGAAGACCCACGACAACGAAGCCAGTATGACAAGAATGACGTTGCCGACCAGATCCCGATCCGGCTCGAGAACCAGCGCCGCGGACCCCGCAGCTGTTGCGGACACCAAAAGGGCGACCCTCCTCATGCGCCTGCCACCTTTCGTCTGAAGGCCTCTTCGATGGACTCCCCGAAATGGTTGCGGCGCAGGACATATTCCAGTTCTGCGTGCAGGTGATTGACAATCGGCCACTGGTCGCGGACTTGCCGCAACTCATTTGTGGCCCGCTCATCCGCCGCCCGAGCTCGCTGCAGATCTTCAGGTTCGGGCGGCGGATTAGTCTTGCGTCGTCGTGGCCACATGGTCACTCCCCGACTGTGCGGTCGGCAGGGCCTGAAGCACACGCACTGTCGCGTCGCCCTGCACCGTCAATTTCGCGACCTGCTGCACCAAGGCCGCGTTCGCTTCATCACGCTTCTCCAGCGCGGACTTCAGATATGCATTGGTGGCGCGCTCGCCGGCCAGCAACCGTTCCACCTGTGCCTCGGGCACGAACTTGCCGGAAACCACCATCCGGACCAAGGTCAGGGTCAGTACAGAGCACACCCCGCCTAGGCTGAGCGTTTCCCAGGTGACCGGCCCGAGAACCGTCTCGATCACTCGTCAGCTCGCCCGGCCGGTAGCTTGGCGACTGGGGTGACCGCTGGCCGGATCAGCAAACCGGCGATGAGCGGCGACAGAGCCGCGTACACATTGGTCACGGTTTCGATCCAGCTGACGTCGATGTTGTGGCCGACGATCAAGGCGACAATGCCTGTGACCGCGACGAGGGCGGAGCGGATCAGTGCCGGTTCGGGGATGCGGGAGATCTTCACTTCTCGTCTCCGTTCTTCATCTCAGCGACAGCGTCGATGAGGGTGAGGTCCTGGCCTTTGTCGTTCTGGCCGAGCTGCGGCCACGGGCCGAGCTGTCCGGCGATGTAGCGCACCTTCTCCAGCAGCTCGCGCTGCTCGTCGTCACTGAGTGCCATGAGGGGACCTCCTGTAGTTCCGATGCCGCACGCTGCGGCGAATTCACTGGGGGACAATCCGTTTGCCGAGTTCATGTCGCAGTTGCCGAACGGCGGCGCACCCTCGGGCAGGCCACCGCCGAAGCCCTGGCCGTCGGTGTACTGGTGCGCGATCTGGCCGGGTAGATCCGGCAGCCGCCCGTAACCCGCGGCGATCACCCGCAATCCATCCGGGCGGGTGCGCCACATGCTGTTGAAGTCGCCGGTGTTGGCATATCCGATGACACGCTTCGGGTTGCCCAGCCAATCGGCGAGCCACCAGTACATGCGGTTGATGCCGTCGGACTGGTCACCGCCCGGGTTGCCACCGGATTCGACGTCGATCATCGCGACCATGCGCGGGTGGGGTCCGCTGGCGTCGGTGACCATGTCGATCATTGTTTGGGTGGTGGCGTCCCAGTTCGGCCGCCAGTAGGCGTAGACGATGAAGAACTCGAGCCGGCCGGATTCGACTGCGTTCACGCACCATCGGTAGTTGTGGAGGAAGTTCGGATCCCGGAATGTGCCGTCGTTCGAGCGGATCGACAGCACCCGGTGCGGGTACGAATCATCGACGGGCGCTTGGAAATAGCTGACGTCGGCGAACAAGGTGTCGGTCACGATTCCTCCTCGGGGGCTGCCGTGGCCCGCTGCTGTTGTGTCTGGATGAACTGCGCGCCCAACTCCTGCAGCTGCGCCAGGTAGACCGGGAACTGCGCCGCCTGCTCCTGGCGTGCCTGCTCGCGCTGCTCCGGCGTCATCGACTCGATTTGCTTAGCCAGGTCCGGCTTCAACGCCTGCAACAGCTGCTGCATCACCGCCATCTGCTGCTCCGGAGTCGACGCGGCCGCGTCCTGCTCCTCGACGTATTTCTCGCGCTTCACCCACCGCGGCGGGTTCATCCACGCCGCTTCGGGGTGATCGCCGGCGACGGGGAGTTCTTCCATCAGCTCCGGGTGCACGCGCACGCCGCGCTTCAACAAGGCTTCCGCCCACGGGCCACGCGCCTTCGGGTGGATCGGCACGAGCACGCCGTCGCGGTGGCCGGGGAAGGCATCGAGTACGCCGATGAGCATGGCGAGCTGTTCGGCATCGTCGTTGAAGATGGGGTGATCCTGTTCGGCCACAGACGGCCTCCTCACGAGATCAGGTGAACGCCGATGTTCTGCAAGGTGGTGAGCGCCTTGTTGAGCAGGCGCGCTTGCCGTTCGGCGGTGGACATGGACGCCTTCGCGTTGCCGACGGTGGCGTCCCAGTTGTAGGTCTTGCCGGACCCGAAATCCCACGACAGTTCCATGGAGTCGACCTGGTCGACGAAGAACTTGTCGGTCACGTCAGCGTCGGTGGATGCGATGCGGTGTCCGACATCGAAGTTCAGGCCGGGCAGGTATTCGCCGCCGAATCGGAGAGTGAATACGTGCGAGGTTTGGCTCTGGCTGGATTCGAACCCCGCGCGGATCGCGGCCACGGCCGACAGTGACCAGGAGTTGTTCTCCGCGCCCTGCTGGAAGATCTCGTAGAGGTGGACCCAGCCGAGGTTGTGGGCGCGGCTGTTGTTGGTCCACTGCAGCCACGCGAAGATCGTGCCGACGAGGAACGGCATCACGATGTCGGCGACGATGCTGCCGAGATCGCTGAATCCGCCGAGCAGGAAGTAGCCGATCAGCGCAGCAGTGGTGTTGATCGCGAGTTTCGCCACCCCGTCAGCCAATGGGTTGTCGCCGCCGACGATCACCGATACCGCGGTGGCCGGCGCCCACGTGACTTCGCTGGTGTCGACCTGGCTATATCGGCTGGCCCGCACCACAACCCATGGATGCGAGGGGATCATGCCGAGGAACCACGGCTGGTAGTACGGGTCCGGGAACGACTCGTCGTCGGTGATCGGGGTGCGGATGTCCTCGACGTAGCCGTCGACGAACGCCGCCACCGATCGGGCTAAGCCGCCGACGATGCCGCCGCCGGTACCGGTGCCGTTCGGACCGTAGAAGCCGCTGTTGTCGACCACCTCGAGCACCAACGCGCCGTTGCGGCACACCGGCACGCCGGGCACTGGGCATTCCTCGCCGTCGACAGTGATGATGCGGCGGTAGGTGAGGGTGAGTTGCGCATCGTCGAGCGCGTCACCGATCACCTGATCCATGCGGTTCATGCGCGTCGCGAGGATCGTCCACATCGAGCTGTCGTCGAGATCGAACGCCTTCGCATTGATCAGGACCTGCCAGTCGGACCAGTCGAACAGGTCGTCGTAGGAGTCCCACGCGAACGGGTCCGCGGGCAGGTTCCAGAGGTTCCCGTTCAACCGGATCAGGTTGATCAGGATCATCATCGAGATAGCCCATTTCGCCGGGCCCAGGATTGGAAGCACCCGCGGAAATTGGAATATCGGTATGGGCAGCAACGGATTCGGCGGCCCGAGCATGAACTGAATGAACTGCAAATCGTCGACGAAGGTGACTTCCAGATACCGAACCCGGTTCTGGGTGCGGACCTTCCAGTTCTGCAGCAGCCCGGACCAGCGTTTCGCGCCACCCATGTGATCGACCGTGATGACGACGTTCTTCTTGGCCTCGTCATCTTCGGGGATGGAGATCAGCCAGCGCGCCATGTGGTGGTCCAGCGGCAGCGTCAGAACACCCTTTTGGCTCTGGTTGTTGCGCCACGGGAACTTCCCGGCCACGGTCTGGGTGACACGACCCCGCAGCACCAAGCCGGCCGACGAGTCCGGCTGGTTCATCCACAGCCGGATCAGCGGCGGAGTCCGGCGCATGGTCTTGTACCAGTCGCGGATCTCGTCGGTCTGCGCCTTCAATGCCGGAATGTCGGCGAGGGTTGTGGTCATACGCTCACCCCGAATGGTCGGGTGTAGCGGCGCGGCACCCACAGCGTCACCGCGGCACCGGGATTCGCGCCCGTCACCGACGCCGTGAACGCCGCGTCAGCGTCGGTCGGGCGCAGCCGGGGGCGGATCGGGTACAGGAACCCGTTGGACTGCCAGCGGGCTTGCACCGGCGCACCGTTCGCGGCCACCAGCGTCGGTTCGTCGGGGTCGGTGTCGATCGAGCAGTCCTCGCCCGCGAGCAACGTTGGGATCCACTGGTCGCGGTCGGCGTCGTCGAGTGCCCGGTTGAACGGCGGGGTGGTCTTCGCGTAGATCTTCTGGCCGTACGACCGGTCCTGGAACGTCCAGTACCCGGGTGCGGTGGCGAACGCTTTCCACCACACCTCGACATCGCCGCGGTTCTCGATCTGCCACGTCACCTCGCCCGAGGAGCCCGACGAGAGCGTCCACGTGTACTCGAGCGGATCGGACTCCCAGAACGGGTTCTCGCACGCCGCGCTGATTCCCAGCGTCGAGTCGTGCGTGATGTAGGGATCCTTCTTCTCGTAATCCGCTGAGGCGTAAGCGATCGGCTCGGTGAGCAGCCGCATCTTCAGCCGCCGCACGCCGTAGCTGGTGTGGGCCTCCAGCTCGAACTGGTCCTCACCCACCATGCCCAGCGCCATGCGGAATCGGGAGTCGATATCAGCCCACACCAGCGGATTCGGGTGATAGATCTGCACCGAGAACACCGGATCCCGGCGGTCGAACCGCATGCCCTGATAGCTGGAGCCGCTGCTGGTCTCCAGCCAAAAGGTCCGTGCTGGGGCGTCGATGAATTTCTGCGGCCCGGGTCGCAGCAGGACGCCTTCGGTCTCGTCGGTGAGATTCCAGCGGGAGCCGTCGCAGCCGTTGAGAAACAGCGTCAGGTATTTGCTCATCAGTAGGTTGCCAGCGCTCCCTGGGCCTGGATACCGGCCCACCGATCCTGTTCACGCACGAGCTGATCCATGTCCATCACCTGGACCGGGGCATGGAAATTGACGCTGTGGTCGCGCGTCATCGACGTCGAGGAATCCCCGCCGCGCACACCGAATCCGGCTGGCAGTGGAGCCACCCGGGTAGTGCCGGCGTTGATCGCCGACAGCCAGTCCCGGTTCGCGGCCGCCGCGGACGCTTTCACCACGAACTCCCCGTTCGACAGCCACGCGGGCACATCATCGGAAGTCGACGACCCGGCGCCGGTCACCCAGCCGCCGGCCGCGTACCCGGCTGTAGTGGGCCAGATTTGCGCAGCGCCGCCGTACCGGCTGTCGACGTAGTTCAGAGCCGCGGCGATGTTGGGTTCCGGATCGCTTTGCGTCCCCGGGAATCGCGGGTCCATGTAGGAGTCGAACGTCGGCTTGATCACCTGCAGTAGGCCGATCGAGGGCGCGCCGTTCTGGGCGTTGATGTCGTAGTTGTTGGTGGCGTTCGGGTTGCCGCCGGATTCGATCTGAATCTGCGCCAGGGTCCGATCTGCCAGCGCCGCACTGCGTCCCGTCGCCGAGAGAACCCCTGCCACCGTGGACCGCCATTGCTCGGCCCCGCCGTTGGGGTCATAGACATGCTTGGCGGGAGGAGCTGGGGCGCTCGGCGGTGCCGGCAGCGTCGTGGAGGGTGTAGCGGTGGGGGGGATGCCGGCGGCCTGGGCTTGGCGTTCGGCCTCCGCTGCCGCGGCCTGGTCCTGCTGCTTCTTGGTGTAGAAGTTAACCGTGGTCGAGAATGCCCGGTTGTAGGGGTTGTTCGATCCGAGCGCGGAGTTCTCCAGGCCGAAGAACCCGAGGATGCCTTGCCCGAGGAGTTCGCCGGCCTTGCCGAGAATTCCAGGCAGTGAGTATTCCTTCGGGAGGTCGTTGTTGGCGGCCTCGGCCTGGTCCTTGGTCGTGTCCACAGCGGACGGGCCGACGTAGGTGCCCGTGGGTGAGTAGTTGCCCGGATCTGTCGGCGCCGCAGGGGTTACCGGCGATGGCGCGGCGGGGCGCGCCTGGGGTTCCGACACGGGGGATCCCACAGCCCAGTGCACGTGGTTGCGATGCTGGGCCATCGTGGCAGCACCGTAGGTGGACATGCCGTCGCCGACGTTGGTGCCGTTCTTGATGTTTCCGGCGAACGGGCTGTGGATCAGCTCCAGACTGTCGGGGTAGTTGGCGGCGATGAACCCGGCCAGGGCTTGCATTTGCGGGGTGTCGTCGCTGCCGTCGCTGAAGTCCGCGGCCTTGCCCTGCCCGTGATAGTCCGCCGAGTTGCGGACGCCGGAGGTGAGGGTCATGCCCGGGAAGTGGGTTTGCACAACCTTGGCCATCGAGTCGACGATCGACGACTGGCCTGTTGAGGTCTGCTTCATCTGCGGGTCGACCGCGCCGCCGTCGGCGAAGCCGAGCAGACTGTCGCTGTTGATCGCGTCGATCAGTCCGCGGTACTTGCTGGTCGATGCGGCGTTGACGACGTATTCGCCGTTGGACAAGCGAGCCACGATCGAATCCGAGGTGCCGGTGCCGGGGCCTTCGATGAAGCCGCCGTCGGCATGGCCTGAGATCGCGCCCCACACCGAGCCGAGAATCTTGCCCGCGGCGCCACCCGCAACTTTGAACGGGCTGTCGATCTTGTCCACCAGATCGGCCCACAGCTTGATGATCTTCCCGACGATGTCGGCGAACTTCTGATGAATCTGATCGAGCGCGGTCTGCATCGCATCCCAGACGCCGCGAATGACGTCCCACCCGGTCTTGATCGTGTCCTTAAGGTGGTCAAGCGCCGGAATCAGAATGGGCACAACGAAATTCACGAACGACGTGAACGCGTTCAGCAGGTCGATAACGAGCGGCGCGATACGGACGATGATGTCCGCGAGGATCGGCAACAGCTGGGCACCGAGCTCGGCGAGCTTGGGCAGCAGCGGTGCGAGCGCGATGAACATATCCGTCCATGCCTGCACCAGTTGCGGCAACACCGGCATGATCGTCTGCAAAGCCTGCGCCAGAGCTTGTCCGAGGATCCCCGCCACCTGAGCGAAGATCGGCACGAGCTTCTGGAACGCGTCGTTGAGGATCGGAATGACCGGGGCGAGCCCTTGCGCGAACTGCTCCACAACCGGCGCCAATGCAGTCGCCAGCGCGGAGATGTTCTGCGCCACCGCGCCGGCAATTGTGGCGATGATCTTCGCCAATGGCTCCACCAGCGGCGCAACCGCTTTCAAGACGTCAGCGAACGCCTGAGCGATCGTCGGCAGCACCGGCGCGATCGCGTTGATCGCCGTGACCAGAGCATTGCCGATGATCTGCGCGATCTGCGAGAACGGCGGAACCAGCGGGATCAGCGCTTGGCCGATCGCGTTCAGCAGGTTCCCGATCACCGGCAGCACTGGCTGGAGACCTGTTGCGAGCGCATTGATCAACTGAGTGAGCGTCGGCATCAGCGCGGTGAGGGTGTCAGCGAAGACGCCGCCCAACTGCCCGAGCGGGCCGGCGATCTGCGACACCGCCGTGCCCAACGCGGAGAACAGTGGCCCCAGATGAGGTCCGATCTCGGCGCCGAGCTGAATGAACGCCGACGTGACACCGGTGACCAGAGGCGCCATCGCCGTCATGGCCTGGTTGACGCCGTTGATGAACGCCTGCATGGTGCCGTTCTGCTCGAGCTGCGTGAACAGCCCGTCCAGGCTCGACAGCGTCTGCTTGATGGCACCGTTCAGACCGGTAGCGATCTGCGAAAGGCCATCTTTCAGCGCGGGAAGCTGGTCGTGAGCCAGTTGAGTGACCGCGTCACCGAGACCGGAGAACAGGTTCTCCTGCACGGCCTTGCGTAGGTCCTCCCACTGGGGACCGAGGGCCTGCATTTGGCGCACGAAGTCCTGAGCCGATGGCGACAGTTTCGCCATGGCCTCCGCGAACTTGTCCGACCCGCCTGCGGCCTCGTTCGCCGATTTCGCCGCTTCCTCTTGTGCTTTCGCGAGTTCGCGGATCGACTTCTGCGTCTCGTTCGAAGCCTGCTGCGCCTGATACTGGGCCTGCTGCAACTGCCGTTGCGCAGCCTGCACCTGATCGGAGCCCTCCACGCCCTTGGCGTTGGCGTCTGCCGCCTTGTCCGCGGTTTGCTGATTCCGCACCCGGGTGTCAGTGATGTTCTGCGCCGCCCGATCCACACCGAGCTGCGCCTCCTCGACATCCAGCGACGTCGCCTTGCCCTGCGCGGCCTTCTGCCGGGTCTCCTGCAGTTGCACGACCGCCCGCCGGTACGCGAGCTCAGCGCCACGCTCGGACAGGGCACCGTCTTTCACTGCGAGGTTCAGGTCGTCGAGGGTCTCCTTGGCCTCCTTGCGGGCATCGGTGACCGATTTCTGTGCGTCCTCGACCCGCTGTAGGGACTCCATCTCGTTGTGCTGAGAATCAGCAACTCGGTCCTGGGCGTCACGGACCTGGTCGAGGTCGTCCTTGTACTTCTGGGCCGCTTGACTCGCGCCGTCATGGGCTTCCTTCGACGCCTTGAACGTATCGAGGACCCCGCCGCTACCGATGACTGCGGTCCCCGCCAGCGCCCCGATAACCGACACTGCCCCGCCAGCCGCCGCGGCGAGGCCGCCGACGAGAGGGATCAGCGCGGAGATGCCGGCAGCGAGACCAGCGAAACGGATCGCCGACAAGGCATTCAGTGAACTGCCCGCGCTGCGGCTGCCGCCCTCCAGTCGGTTGAGGCCACGGACGGCGTCGCCGCTGTCGACGTCGGCCCGGATGTTCATCCGACGATCGCGAGCTAATTCATCGATTCGCGCTTGCGCCTCAGCGTCGTCGAGGTCTACTCGCATCGACAGCGAACGGTCACGTGACAGTTCGCGGATGCTGTCTGCCGCTCGACTGGTGTCGGCGTCGACATCGACCGACAGATTCGCGTCTACGCGATCCAGCTTTTCGCGCAGTTCACGCACGAATCCGTCGAAATTGGGGCTGATGTCGATGGAGGCGCTACCGGCCGAGTAGTTAGGCACCATCACCTCCTGGAATCAGCTGATCGACAATTCGAGAGCGTTTGACCGCGCGCAGCGCCTCGGAGCGTTCGCGCCGGAGCTTGATGTGCGGCAGAACCGGCCGCAGAGTGGTCGGCGCGGCAGAGGGGTCGACGTGAGCGGTGGTGTAGATCAACTGATGCAGCAGATCCTCGATGTTGGCCAGCCGATCCAGGTGGGCATCCCACCCGTCGAGCGGCAACTCGTCGTCGACGTCCGATTCGGGAAGCGCGGCAAGGGCTTCCGTGAAGTCCGGGTCACGCAGGCGAGCGGATTTGTATCTGGATCCGATGGGCAGCTCGTCGATGAGGTCCCACAGGTCGAGCCAGTTCCGTTCGCCACGTAACCAGTCGTTCAGGTCGAGCCGCAGGGTCTCGTGGAGATCCCATCGGAGTTTGGCCCCGTAGCCACCAATGGTGTCTACGAGGCCTGAGTACCCCCCGGCACTTCGCTCGCGCCCGCGCCCTGGAAGTGATCGGTGATGTCCATGACCAAGCCCACCAGAAGGTCCCAGGCGTCGGGGTACTGGTCGAACTGGGCGACAACCCGCTCGTACTGGGTGGAGCCCATCATGACGCGCAGGATGCCGAACATGTCCCGGGCCCGCCACGCGTTGTCGAGGGCCTCGAGGTTCCGCAGCCCGGTCGGCTGCGACACACTGATCGGCGGGTCGAATCCCTTGTCCGGCCCCAGAACATAGGGCTCGGCCTGGCCAGCCATGACTTTGCTCGCCGAGAACGGGCTCTTCGACGCTCGCTGGCGAAGATGCTCGAACGCCTGAATCTGCTGCTGTCGCGCATCTTCCGGCTTGCTGGTCTTCTTCGCGGGGGTGGTGCGTGCGCGCGGGGGCATGAATCGACTCCTACGGTTCTCCTGGCGGTCCTGGCGGAAGCCGCCCCCGCGCTCCGCCAGGACGGCGCGGGGACGGCGATCGAGGGTTACGAGACGGTGACAGCGCAGGTGTCGGTCAGCGCGCCGAGAGTGGCGGTAACCGTCGAGGTACCGGTAGCGACCGCGGTGACACGACCCGATGCGTTGACGGTGGCCTTGGCCGGGGTTCCGGAGACGTAGGTGGCGTCCGCGGTGCGGTCGAAGCCGTTGCTGTCGGTCACCGTCAGTTGTGCGGTCTCGCCGGCGGCCAGAGTCAGCGTCGCGGGAACAACGTTGATCGAGGCCGGGGTGCCAAGGAAGCCCGCGCCGGTGGCGATGGCGTCGAATCCGGCGCCGGAGACGCCGAAGTCGTACAGGGCGCCCCATTCGCTGTCCTCGAACAGGGTGAGCGTCACCGGGAGAGCCAGTTCCGCGCCCTGCTGACCGGACATCTTGTTGCGCTTGGTAACGCCGACTTTGCCCCACTTGAACCAGGGGTAGATCTCCCCGCCGGGAACGCCGTCGTAGGCGATCGCGATGATCGAGTAGTAGCGCATCGACAGATCCGAGGTGCGGCGCGCGGTGAATCCCTTACCGGGAACCGCGTTCACCGTCGACAGATCGGTGTTGTGCCACATCTCCAGGTTGATCTTGCGCCATTCCTGCGCGACGGCGTCGATCTGGAATCCCTCGGAGGTGACGATCGTGCGCCGCGGCCCGGACGAACCGTAGCCTTCGACGTCGCTGGTCTTGGTGTCCGGAGACAGGTCGACGCCGGCCTTCTTCTGGATCTCGCCGAGCGTCATCCAGCCGTTCGGAAGCGCCTGCAGCACACCGGACGAGTCGGTGAGGTCGGTGGGCATGTAGGAGGCGCCCGGAGACCAGCGGTGCGCGAGCAGAACCCAGTCCAGCGCGGACAGGACCAGCGGATCCTGCTTGTCCTTCAATTCGAGCAGAGTGGTAGCGGTCATGATTGCCGTCCTTTCGGAAATCGCCCGGGAGCCATGACAAAGCGCCGCGTACCCCGGGCGAGCCGCGGAGGAAATGGAAAGGGGTTACAGCTGGTGCTGTTCGCGAATGCGCGCGTAGTCGGGCAGCTCACGCGGCCGACGGCATTCGACGTTGAACGTGGCCGGCACCAGCCGGAAATCCGGATTCAGCTCCGGGACTAGTTGTGGACCGCCGATTTCCTCGATGGTCGCTATCGAGGTGATCGACCCATCAGCCCGTTTCACGGCACCGCCATGGTCGTAGCTGAGCATGATCTGCCGCAGGTACTCCATCACCGCCCACGAGTCCGCACGCGTCTGCGCGATGACACCGACCTGCACCGCAGCCGGATCCCACAGCCCGTCGGCGCTGAGGCCGCCGCGATACACGCGCACCACCACAGTTCCCGCTTCCACAAGCTGTGCGTAGTTGTCCGGCAGCCATGTCACTGCCAACCCTTGCGGGGTGAGTAGATCCAGGTACTGCTGCACCAGATCCAGAACCACGAGCTCACGATCGGGAAACCCGCCCTCGTACCAGTCGGGGAACTGCACGCTCATAGCGTCCCCAGCTGGTTGAGCACAGTATTCAGGTCATGTGCACCGGGATGGATGTGCGCGCCGCTCCTCGTTCCAAACTCGTGGCTGGCGGCATATGGCGCCTCGACGGTCAGCCGGCCGATCCAGCGATCGTTGCGACGACCGCCGAGGAAGGTGTCCACGTGAGTCGAACTAGCCAGTAGGCCAGTGCGTTTCGCCACGATCTGCTGATAGGTCGCCCTCGCGGCCTCCGTGCGCTCGGCGACGAGAGACCGCATCTGCTGCGACTTCAACAAGGCGGCTACGGCTGGATTGGGCGCGGGGATGCGATTCTTCATCAGAACACCCCTTTCACCCTGACCACGACACCCGGTTCCCAACCGGTGAACGGGTTCTTCCACGGAGCCGGTTCGCCGTCGACGTCGTACGTGCGACCGTTCGGAAGCCTGACTTTGTCAGTGGATCGGATGTCTGTCCCTGGCGGGCAGATCAGTTCGATCCATGACAGTGCGGTTTCGCGGTGGTCGGTGTTGTCGCTGGTCGACTGGTAGTTGATGCCGCAGCCGTCGATGGTGAACGGGGCGTCGGGGCCGACGGGGTCGCCGTTGCGGTCCTTCTCGGCCGGCCGGATGACCGTGACGGTCTCACCAGCGGCGAAGAACACCGGGCGCCCTGTCCGCTCGCCACGGCGCCACTGTCACGGTGCCGAGGTTCGCTCTGCGAGTACGCAACCGAATGGATGCGAGTTCGTCTGGGGTGAAGGTGATCCGGCCGGTGCTGACGGTCGCCGAGTAGGCGGTGGAGAATGGGCCCGCGGTCTGCTGTTGCGCCCCTGACGGGTTGCGGTACAGCTCGAGGACCTTCTCCACGACCAGATGCTTCACCCGTGAAAACCGGGCAGCATCGGACACTTCGGTGAGTGTCGACAGGGACGGAACGAGGCCGATCAGCCGGGACTCGACGGAGTCGATCTTCGCGTTGACCCAGTCGTTGCGAGACGACGGTATGACACCTTCGAACTCGGCTGCGACGTCACTGAGTTGCGCGAATTCGCCCATCAGGCTTCGGCTTTCTCCACCGCGGCGATGATGTCTTCCCGCTTCCAGTCCGGGTCGACCTCGATGCCCTTGGATTCGGCGTAGTCGGCCCACGCCTGACGGCTGGATCCGACCCCGGACTTCGACGGGGCGCCATCGGGGGCGCCGCCCTCGCCGCCGGCAGTGACCTCGACGGTCACCGGCTCGGGTGCGTCCTCGGGCTGTTCGTCGGTTCCCCACGCGAGTGGGTTGGTGATCAGTTTCGCCGCCCAATCCGGGACGTCGTCACCGGGCAGGAACGAATGCAGCACACCATCCTTGTGGAAGTGGACCGCGTACTGTCCGCGCAGCTGCATGACGGCCTCCTAGGCGACGGTGGCGACGAGGATCTTGCGAGGATCCGCGAGCACCGGCATGGCGACCGCGTCCACGAAGGTGCGCTTCTGGAACGGCGGCTGCTCCTCACGCACGAGGATGCCGATGATCCCCGCGGCGGACTCGACCTGAACGTTGTTGGCGTTCAACTCCATCACCGTGGTCGGGGTGCCCCACGCGGTGAAGCCGAGAGTCGACAGGTCCGACGGCAGGAACAGGAACTTGTTCTGCGCGATCGGGCGGGTGCTGACGCCATCGACGTCGAACAGGCTGTTGTACACCGAGTCCATGGAGATC
>Ga0207664_10001188_pt1 | contig 17322 bp, 16 predicted proteins | sample LARL83metaG_FD_184349 | JGI IMG/M metagenome (GOLD analysis project Ga0207664, IMG submission 184349) | Corn, switchgrass and miscanthus rhizosphere microbial communities from Kellogg Biological Station, Michigan, USA - LAR L8-3 metaG... | ecosystem: Host-associated > Plants > Roots >... | reverse complement strand
CCATCGACGACGGCGCCGATGGGCACCACCTCGTCGAGGTTGTCCAGGGTCTCCGCCCGCAGCACCCAGGTACCGAATGTCTGCCCATCGCGCACAAGATCCAGGAGCCGCCGGCGCAACGGATCCCTCTGCACCTCGGCCTCGTCCACGACCGCGATCAGCTCCAGATACTGGGCTCCACCGAGAGGGACGATCGCGTTGGCGGTGCCGACGCCGGGGTGCCTGCCGCCGGCGACGGCCGCAAGGCCGTATCGCGACTCGAACGCGCGCACCGCGCCATCGAGATCCGGTACGGCGATGAGCGCGTGGTCGAACTGAAAGCGGGGGCGGATCGCTCCGCCCCCGGCTGTCTCAGCTACTGCTGCTCGACCCGCCGGAGCTGCGACGCGTGCGCGGGCTCCGGGTCGACGTTCCTCGTGTTGCTCGCCGCGTGGTGCTCCGCGCGCCCGTCGCGGACGCCGCCTTGGTGCTGCGGCGCCGGGTCGGTGACGCCGTGCTTCCCAGCGCGCGCTGCACACGCCGCTGGATGGTGCGCAAACCGCGCTCAACGGTGCTGCTGGCCGCCGACGTTCCCTTCGCGCTGAGCTTGTCCACCTGCCTGCGCAGCTTGCGGTTCTCTTTGATCAAGTCGTTGATCATCGTGTTCAGGTTCTGAACGAGCTCTGCGCCACCGGCACGCGCACGCCGGCTCGCGCCCCGCGCAGTGGTGCGCGTCGAGCTGGTACGTGTCCGCCGTCTGGTCGAGCCGCTGCCGGACGAAGATCCCTGTTCCGCCATGGCGTCTCCTTTTGACGAGTGATGGCGGCGCTTTTACTCAGTGGCGCCTCGTTCGGAGTATATCGCCCGGAGTGAAGACTTCTGTCAAGTACAGACGCATCCATAGGGCATCCGCGTTGCGCTGGTGCACGCATTCCTCGTTCTGTATCGCCGGCATCGATTGACAGGCGCGCAGCAGAGCGCGGCGTGTCATATCACTCTGACAATCAGGCAGTGGCTCCTGCTGTGTGAATGCAAACAGAGGGCGCCAGCCACTCTTCGACCTGGTGGAGCAGCGTCGCTTGAATTGACCCATCGTCAGGCCGCCACCGGCGCCAGGACCGGCGCCGCCGACTTCAAGCCCTGCCGCGCAAGGTCGTGGGCCGGGTTCGCCTTGCGGTTCACGTAGCGAACGACGCGCCGTCCCCGCCGGATCCGTCCGCGAACCTCGTCGACGGCCGCGCGAAAGGTCTCGCTGGTAGGCATCCGTGTGCGCACGACCGGCGCGCAGTCCGTGCGCACGACCACGCGGTGCGACGGCCAGCGGCAGGCGGCCAGCTCGAGGGCGGCGGCACAGATCATCGCCTCGAGCTGGGCAGACCCTCCGGAGTGCGAGAAGCCGAACGACTCGGTGTAAACGGCGCGACCGCGAACAAAGACGGCAAGGCCGCAGCCTGCCCTCCCGCTCCGATCAAGGGCGGCGTCCACGTAGATGACGAGGCAGTCCTGCAAGCCGGGCCTCCTTCTAGGAGTTTGACCGGGAGCTTAACAGGATGTGGTGGTTTGGTCCAGCCTTAAGCCCAAGATGTGGGCGCCTACTCGGCCGGCTCCACGGGCGGCAGTTCCGCCCCCATGGCGTGATAGCCGCCGTCGACGTGCACCAGCTCGCCCGTCGTCGCCGGCATCCAATCGGACAGCATCACAACCGCCGTCTTGGCCACGGCGGTGCGGTCGTTGATGTCCCAGCCGAGCGGAGCGCGGTCGCCCCACACCTCTTCGAAGTCGCGGAAGCCGGGGATCCCCTTGGCCGCCAGGGTCAGCAGCGGGCCGGCGCACAGCGCGTTGACGCGCACGCCGTGCGAGCCCAGGTCGCGCGCCAGGTAGCGCACCACCGACTCCAACGCGGCCTTGGATACGCCCATCCAGTCGTACTTCGGCCAGGCCTGCGTCGAGTTGTCGAAGTCCAGCGTCACCACCGACGCCTTGTTGCCACTCATCAGAGGCAGCAGCCCGGCGGCGAGCTCCTTCAGCGAGAACGCGCTGGTCTGCAGCGCGGTCGCAACGCTTTCCCAGGGAGTGTTAAGGAAGTTGCCGCCGAGCGCGTCCGGTGGCGCGTATGCGACCGAGTGCACAAGACCGTCCAGGCGCCCCCAACGTTCCTGCAGCTGTTCGCGAACATGTGCGACGTCGGCCGGCTTGTTGACATCCAGCTCCAGCACATCGGGCACCGGATCGAGCTTCTTCGCGGTCATCTCGGTGATGCGTGTCATGCGTCCGAAGCTCGTGAGAAGGACCTCGGCGCCCTGCTCCTGCGCAGCGCGCGCGATGGCCAGCGCGATGCTGTTGCGATCTGAGACGCCGGTGACGAGGACCTTCTTGCCTTCGAGCAGCATCAGCGGCACCAGGTTAGATCGCTCACACGAATGGAGTGAGCGCGAAGAGCGCGAAGAGCGCTGCGAGGTAGACGATGGAGGCCGCGAAGACGCGCACCGTCCAGCCCTCGCGCACGAGGTCGATCACCGCCACCCCGATGAAGCCCAGGCCGAGCAGCAGCGCGCCCGCCAGGTAGACGGTACCGGCGGCGCCGGTGAAGAACGGGACCAGGCTGACGCCCAGCAGGATCACCGCGTAGACGAGGCCCTGGCGCTGTGCGGAACGACGACCCGCGACGACCGGCAGCATCGGCACGCCTGCGCGCTCGTAGTCGGAGCTGATCACCTGCGCGAGCGCCCAGAAATGCGGTGGCGTCCAGAAGAAGATGACGAGGAACAGCGACAGCGCCGTCAGGTCCAGGTGCCCGGTCGCCGCCGCCCAGCCGACGAGCGGAGGCACCGCGCCCGCCGCCCCGCCGATGACGATGTTCTGCGGCGTCGAGCGCTTGAGCCAGATTGTGTAGACGAAGACATAGATCAGCGTTCCGAGGATCGCCAGAGACGCAGCCAGCACGTTGGCAAGCAGCGCCAGCGCGACGAACGCCCCGATGTTCAGGACGATGCCCAGCGCGAGCGCATGCCAGGCCGGGATGCGGCCTTCGGGGATGGGACGCCTGCGCGTCCTGCTCATGCTGGCGTCGATGTCGCGGTCGAACCAGCAGTTGATCGAGTGGGCGCCGGCGGCGGCCAGCGTGCCACCGAGCAGGACGCCCAGAACGGCTCGCAGCTCCAGGCGGCCGTGCGCGGCCGGCAGCATCGGCGCCACGGCCGTGACCAGCAGCAGCGAGACGATCCGCAGCTTGAACAGGCTGATGTAGTCGCGCAGCACCTCGCCCCAGGTGCGGCTGGTCGCGACGGTCTGAACCGTGACAGCGCTCACGAGGTGCGAGCCTCCTCGAGCACCAGGCGGCCCGGCCGGTCGGGGACGTGCGTGTGCCGGGCCGCGATCAGCGCGACCAGCAGAGTCGCGATCCAGACCAGCGACGCCGTGGCGACGTGCAGGCCGTTCCAGTAAGGGTTCTCGTCAGCGATCGCAACGCCGGGCCCCAGCACCAGGCCCTGGAAGGCGATCAGCCCTGCGCTCGCCAGAGCCGCACGCCGGAGCCCGGGCAGGGCCTGATAGCGCCGGACGGCCTGCCAGGCCGAGTAGAGAACCACGGCGCCCACGACCGCCCCCAGCAGCCGGTGCAGCATGTTGAAGGCGTTCAAACCGGCGAAGTCCGGCCGGAGTCCGCCCCCACAAAGAGGCCACGACTTGCACACCGCGTCGGCGTGGCTCGCCACCACCGACGACCCGGTCAGCGCCAGCACGAAGGTCAGCGCCGCGGCCGTGATCGCTAGGGTGCGGAAGCCCGGATCCACCCGCGCCGTCTCGCCCGCAGGCCGCGCGGCGAGCGCGGTGGCGGCCAGCAGTCCGACGATCGCCAGCGCCAGCGTCAGGTGCGCCATGACCAGCCAGGAGGACAGGTCCCGGAAGACCACGAGCCCGCCGAGGGCGCCCTCCAGCCCGATCGCGATGAAGGCGGCCAGGGCCAGCTTGAACACCTGCGTCCGCTCCCGGCGGTAGAGCCGCCAGGCGACGACGAGGGTGGCGATCACCAGCAGCCCCGTCAACGTGCCCAACGCGCGGTGCGAGAACTCGATGATCGAGTGGACGTCCAGAGTCGGATGCAGCTGGCCGTGGCACAGCGGCCAGTCCGGGCAGCCCAGGCCCGATTGGGAGACACGGACGGTCGTGCCGAGCGTGATCTGGAGGTAGGCCGAGATCGCGGTCGCCGCCGCCAGGCGTCGGAAACCGACCGCGGAAAGCATCGCCGCAAGTCTAAAGACCCCCCTCACTGGGCGGCCAGTTCGGTCATCTTGGCCGTCATCGTGGCGGCGTCGATCTGGCCCAGGTAGGCGCCGGCGAGCGTGCCGTCCGGCCGGATGAAGAAGGTCGCCGGGAGACCGCTCACCCCGTACTGGGAGCCGACCTTGGCGTCCGCGTCCACCGCCGTCAGCGGATGCAGATGCAGCTTGGCCAGGAAGGAGCGGGCGGCGTTGGGGTCGTCGCGCTCATCGATGAGCAGTAGCACCACTCCCGGCCGGCCCTTGGCCGCCTGGACCAGCTGGGGCAGCTCGCTCGTGCAGACGGTGCAGTAGCTGGCCCAGAAGCTCACCACCACCGGCTGGCCCTGCAGCGCGCCGAGTGAGACCGTGCCGCCATTGAGCAGGCCGAGCTTGAAACCGGGCGCGCGGCCGGTCGCGGTCTTCACCGGCTGAAACAGAGACTCGACGGTCTTCAGCGAGGCCGCCACCTCCGCCAACCCCCAGCCGTCGCCGCGGCCGAGCTGGGACAGGCCCAGCGGGTCCAGCTGACCCGCCAGCACCGGCGGCAGCGTGGCGACGTCGGGGACGCCGCGGTAGACGAGCCGCAGGTACCCGTGAGAGTCGGCGATCGCGAGCGTCGAGGCGTGGGCGTCGTCGGTCGAGAGCTGGACCTGCAGCGGCGCCCAGAAGGCCCGCAGCTCAGCATCCGACCCGGTGAGGAACTCCCACCTGGCACCAACCCTCCGTGCGTACTCCTTGAGCACCGCCGGCGTGTCGCCCGGGTCGGTCGTGACCTCGACCAGGTGGACTCCGGCCGCCCCGGCCTGCCTCTGCAGCTGGAGGAGCAGACCCGTGTAGAGAGGGCAGGTGGCGCTGCAGGTGGTGTGGAACGCCGCGATGATCGTCGGCGCCCCCCGCAGGTCAGTGTCGGTCACGCGGATGCCCCGCTGATCCTGGAGCGAGAACGCCGGCAGCGGCGTGTAGCGCCCGGCGATCTCGCCGAGGCCGAGGTTGACGGCCTCGTTCCCCGCGTACACGCCACCCGGGGCGACGCTGCCGCCGCTGAGCGTGAGCAGCACCGGCTCCGCCTTGCCCTCCGCCACCGAAAACGCGGCCTGGCTCTCCCCCGAGCCGAGCCGCACGACGTCGTAGGAGCCGGCCGGGATGTCGGCCTCGGCCGCCTGAACCGTGTCCGGCGCCGCCGGAACGGTCGCCGTCACCGCCGGCAGCGGGGTCCAGCCGCCGGCTGAGTGGACCGCCAGGGGCAGCTTCTCGACGTGCGTCGCCGACCGCGAGCTCAGCAGCACGACGAGGGTGCCGGGGTGAGACTGCGTGAGGCGTGCGACGAAGCTCAGAGCGATGACGAGCGCCGCCAGCCCGCCGAGGAGCTGGAGGTAGCGAAGGCGGTTCAGACGGCGGGAATGGTACTCGGGGGCACTTTGCCGCCGTAGCGGACGCTCACGGTCTCGATGAAGCGCGCAAAGGAGTCGGCGAGTGCAGCGTTCTCGATCTCAACGACGTTCTCCGCGTTCTCCTCCCCGCTGTGCGAGAGGTTGTAGCTGCCGGCGAAGACCGTGTTGTCGACGACGACGGTCTTGGCGTGCATGAAGTCGTGGACGCCGCCCGACTGCCACGGCGTCGAGCGCTTCCTGCCGAAAGGCACGGCTGCGTCGACCGCCTGGAACGCCTGGAGCTTCCAGGTCGCGTGCGCGTCGGCGGCCCACTGGCGCTGGACCGCCTCCATCTGGGTCAGGTCGTAACCGCCGGCGACGATGCCAGGCCGAGCGGCGACCACCTCGGCCAGCGTGCCGAGGATCGGGCCCGACGTGATCACCGGCGAAAGGATCCGAATCCGTCTCTTCGCCGTGGCGAGGGCATGGGCGATGGTATGGGCCAGCCGCGGGCCGCGCCCGGGACAGAAGAACGCTCGCAGCCGGAGCCCGGGCTCGAGATCCAGCCAGGGCACGGTGAAGTGCCCGGAGGCGGCCACCACCTTCTTCTCCCAGAGGTCCTGGAAGTCGTGCTCATACCAACCGGCAAGGTCAGCGGACGAAAACTGCAGGAGAAAGTTCTCCTCGCGGGTCCAGGAGTCGTTCGTCCAGTTCGCGGAGCCGGTCAGCACCGCCGAGCCGTCGCGCACCACGTACTTGTGGTGCATCAGGTCGGGGACACCGCTGATCGGCTCGAAGGGCACGTCCAGCTCGTGGACAAAGTCCCAGTCGATCGACGGCGGCACAGGGTCCGGCTCGCGCCGCGCATGGTCCTGGTTGAAGAGGACGCGCACGCGCGCACCGCGCGCCTTGGCGGCCGCGACGGCGCGGAGCAGCGTCTCCGCCGGCGCGTCGGCAAGCCGCAGATCGTAGATGGCGAGGTCGACCGTCGTGCGCGCCTGCTCGATGAAGGCGGCTACATAGTCGGCGACCGACTCGGCCGTCTGGCCGCCGTCGGTGAGGAACAGCGGCTGCTCTATTGCGCGTCCGCCTTCATCGGCGACGGCTGCGCCCTGGGCCGGGCCGAAGTCGCGATCTCAGCCGCCTCCTCGGGGTCGTCGGTGATCTTGAGGAGGTTCAGATCCTCGGGCGAGATCATCCCGCCCGCGGTCACCGGACCGTGCAGCCAGTCGAGCAGGCCCGACCAGTACTCGCTGTCGAAAAGGACGATCGGGAAGTGGTCGATCTTCCCGGTCTGCGCCAGCGTGAGCGACTCGAAGAGCTCGTCGAGGGTGCCCAGGCCGCCCGGGAAGATGATGAAGCCCCGGGCGTACTTCACGAACATCGTCTTGCGGGCGAAGAAGTAGCGGAACTCGATGCCGAGGTCCACGTAGTCGTTCATGAACTGCTCGTGGGGCAGCTCGATGTTGCAGCCGACCGACAGGCCGCCCTGCTCCTTGCAGCCGCGGTTGGCCGCCTCCATGATCCCGGGGCCGCCACCCGTGATCACGGCGAAGCCGCGCTTGGCCAGGGCCGCGGCGGTCGCCCGGGCGGCGCGGTAGACCGGCGCGCGAGGGTCGGTGCGGGCAGAGCCGAAGATGCTGACGGCGGGGCCGATGCCGGCGAGGGCGTCGAAGCCCTCGACGAACTCGGCGACGATCCGCCAGACGCGCCAGGGCTCGCCCTCGAGCGAGATCTCCTCCAGCTGCGACTGGTCGAAGAGCACCCGGTCGGCGGGCGGCTGACCCGAGGGGACGACGAGCCGCCCGGCTCGCCGCACCTGCGGGGTGGTCCGGCGCATCACGCCGCGTGTGCGCTTCGGTCGCGGCGCGCCCGCGCGGTCAGCCATGCCGTCAGTCTGCCGGATTGACTTTTGAGCCTGGCAACCCGTACGCATTAGTACGTAATGCCCAGCCACCGGTGGAGGCGCGCCGTCCTGCTCGCGGGCCTCGCCACGCTCGTCGTCGGCGGTTCCCTGCTCGGACTGCAGACGTTCGCCCGCCAGCCGCATGTGCTGCGGGTCGGAACCTGGAACGGAATCCCGGGCCAGTTCAAGACCATCCAGGCGGCCACGCTGGCCGCGCAGCCGGGCGATTGGATTCTCGTCGCGCCGGGCGACTATCGCGAGACCGGCTACAAGGGCGAGGCCGAGCCGGCCGGCGTCCTGATCACGACGCCGAACCTCCACCTGCGCGGGATGGATCGGAACCGGACGATCGTGGACGGCACCAAGTCCGGCCCCGCCTGCTCGTCGAACCCCCTCGACCAGGGCGCGCTCGGTCGCGATGGTGTCGAGGTGCTGAAGGCCAACAACACCTGGATCGACAACCTGACCGTCTGCAACTTCCTGACCGGACCGAGCGGCGGCGAAGGCAACCAGGTCTGGTGGAACGGCGGCGACGGCGGCGGCACCATCAACCTGAGCGGCTTCTGGGGCAACTACCTGACCGCCACCTCGACCTACTCCAGCAGCGTCGCCGGCACGCTCGGGCCGTGCTGCGGCGTGAGCTACCCGGCCGGCGACTACGGCATCTTCTCGAGCAATTCGACCAACGGCTGGTTCAAGTACTCGTACGCCAGCAACATGGCCGACTCCGCCTACTACATCGGGGCCTGCGCGCAGCGGTGCAACCAGCTCATGGACCACGACACCGCCGAGGGCAGCGCGCTCTGTCTCAGCAGCACCAACGCCGGCGGCTGGCTGTTCATCGAGCACACCCTCTGTCGGAACAACAAGACCGGCCTCGTGAGCAACTCGCAGAACAACGACGACCAGCCGGCGCCGCAGAACGGGCTCTGCCCGCCGGGCGTGACCGGGCCGCTCGGCACGCAGTCGTGCACCGTCTGGTACCAGAACACCGTCGTCGACAACAACAACCCCAACGTCCCCGGCAACGGCGCCGGGCTGTCGGGCCAGGGCCCCGTCGGCACCGGCATGATCCTCGCCGGCAGCCGTTACGTGACGCTGGCGGGCAACGACGTCGAGAACAACGGCGCCTGGGGCGAGCTGATCGCCGACCTGCCGGACCAGGAGGCCGCGCCCGCGCCGTACACGCAATGCCAGGGCGGGACGATCTATGAGCCCAACTCTCAGATCTGCTACTTCCAGGCCTACGGGAACGTGAGCGAGAACAACACGTTCTCGGGCAACGGCTATTACGGCAACCCGAGCAACGGAGACGTCGCGCTGGCGACGCTGCCGAACAACCCCGGGAACTGCTTCAGCGGCGACTCGACGCCGGACACGACCTATCAACCGACCGGCACCGACCCCGCCGGCATCGAGTCGAACCCGCTGTACGCGCCCACGAACGGCGTCTGCGCCAGCCCGAACGGCGGCGACGACCCCGTGCTCCTGGCGGGCGCGCTGTGTGCGACGCAACTGCTAGGGCCGCCCTGCCCGCCCTTCCCCGTGCTGACCAACTACCCGCGCCCGGCAGCGCAGTTCCCGCTGCTGCCGATCCCGGGCGAGGACTCGATGCCCAACCCGTGCGCCGGCGTGCCCTCCAACCCGTGGTGCCCATGAGCAGGTCGCTGGCCGGCAAGACCGCGCTCGTCACCGGCGCCTCGCGCGGCATCGGCGAGTTCATCGTCGAGGCCCTGCTGGCCGAGGGCATGAAGGTGGCGCTCGCCGCGCGGTCGCTTGACGACCTGACGAGCGTCCAGGCCCGGCTCGACCCCGAGGGGCAGCGCACCGCGATCTTGCAATGCGACGTCGTCGACGCCGGTGCCTGCCGCGAGACCGTGCGCGCGGCCACCGCGGCGCTCGGGGACATCGACGTCCTCGTCAACAACGCCGGCGTCGAGGTGCTGAGCGCTTTTGCCGACGGAGACATCGACAAGATGCGCCAGATCATCGACATCAACGTCATCGGCCTCCTGCAGATGACCCACGCGGTGCTGCCGCTGATGCTCAGCCGCGGTCACGGCCAGATCGCAAACATCGCGTCGCTGGCCGGCCTCACTCCGGTGCCCTACAACGCGGTCTACTCCGCGAGCAAGCACGCGGTGGTCGGCTTCTCGGATTCCCTGCGCATGGAGCTCGAGGGTTCGGGCGTCGGCGTCTCGGCCATCTGCCCGGGCTTCGTGCGGGAGGCCGGCATGTTCAGCCGTCACTCGGAGGACGCGCCGGCGATGGCCGGCACCAGCTCGCCGCGCGAGGTCGCGGAGGCCGTGTTGAAAGCGATTAAGGGCAACCGCCGCAGCATCGTGGTCAGCCCGCCGACAGCCAAGCTCTCGCCGGTGCTGCGCGCCGTCGCGCCAGGACTCTACCGGCGGGTGTTCAAGCTCTCAGGCGTGGAGGGCGCGTTAGAGCAGGCCGCGCGCCGCTCTCGCCCCGCGCTCTAGACACCAGCATTCCCCTCGGCGTCGCCGAGTTGGTACGCACGCAAATCTTTACATCTCTTTCTAGGTTAGGTAAGTAGCCGTCAAGCGGCGCCAGGCGCAACATTCGCCCAGCCAGCAACAAGGCAGCGCGCATCGGTGAGAAGGCGACGCGTAGCGACCCGCTGGCGGAAGGCTCGGGGGGGCCGGAGAAGAAAGAGGGAGGAAATTGCCCGTGTTGCGTCGCCTGTTCGCCGGCACAGTCGTAGCTCTTGGTGTCTCAGCAGCTGGTGCGGTACCGGCGTTTGCATCCGCGGCCTACTGTCGATGGGATCCGCCCGTCGTCGTGACGACGCCCTCCGGCCAGCTCGACGTCGTCTACGTCGACGTCTCCTCGCCGTTCGCCAATGTCGGCGAGGGCCTGGCCAGCGCTTCGACCACCCGCGGCTACACCAGCACCGGCGCGCCTGACACCATCGTCACCATGCGCGTGTGGGTGCCGTCCGGCCTGTTCGGCGCCTTCCCAGTCGATGAGACGGTCAGCAGCGGGCTGCTCGGCAGCGGCACTCTTTACGCGGAGGCGAGCGGCATGAGTGGTCGCACGATCACCATGCAGTTCACGCTGGACACACCCTGACCCGTTCCAACATCTACCAGGGCGCAGTCGCAGCGGGCGGCTGCGCCCTCCTCATTTGGTCTGGTCGGCAGCTGACCGAGCCGGGCACCGGCGCCTGGTTGCTCGTCGTGCTCGCTCTGTTGGCGGCGCAGTTTCCCCTCCACATCGAGTCGAACGACCGCTTCGACACCACGGCCGGCGTCTATGTCTGCCTGCTGCTCCTCCTGAGCACCTCCGATGCGACCTGGCTGGTGGTCCTGACCAATATCGGCGGGGCCTCGATCTCGGCGCTGGTGCTGCTCCGGCGGCCCGGCGTCAGACCGCCCGCCGGAGTTGTCCTCGAAGGCCTCGCCTTCAACGGGGCGCAGGTCGGCATCTCGATCTTCGCCGCGGGCGTGGCCCGCGACGCGATCACGGCTCGAGTCGATGGTCTGCCGGCGTTCGGCCTCTCGGTGATCGCCGCCTCGGCCATCTTCTATCTCCTCAACAATCTGGCGGTCGCGACGGCGATCGGACTTGACCTCAAGCGCAGCCCGCTCCAGGTCCTCGGGGAGACCGCCCGCGAGAACGGCTTCTACTACGCCCTGCTCTTCGCGGCGGCGGCCCTCAGCTACCAGCTGACCCTGGATGGGTGGTGGGGACCGCTGGTGATGACGCTTTCAGCGGCCGCCGCCTACCTCGTCCTCCGCCGGCGCGTCGCCCGGCTCGAGAAGACCTTCGCGGCGCTGGAGCAGCTCGCCGACAGCATCGACGCCCGCGATCCGTACACCTCCAACCACTCGAAACGCGTCGCCGACTACGCCGTGAGCATCGGCCTGGAGCTCGGGCTGAGCCGCAAGGAGATCCGGGTCCTGCGCGCCGCCGCGCGGGTCCACGACCTCGGCAAGGCGATCGTGCCGCCTGAGGTGCTCATGAAGGAGGGCTCCCTCAGCGACGAGGACTGGCAGTTGATGAAGCGGCACCCCGAGGAGGGATACCGGATGCTCGAGGCCTTCTCCGGCTACGAGCGCGGCCGGAACCTCGTCCTCGTGCACCACGAGAGATACGACGGCGGCGGCTATCCCAGCGGCATCCCGCTGCGCGAGCTGCACCTGCTCGCCCAGATCATCCCCGTGGCGGACACCATCGACGCCATGCGTTCGGACCGGCCCTACCGCGCGGGGCTCGCCGACGCAGAGGTCGCCGAGGTCATGACCTCCGGCCGGGGCACGCAGTGGAACCCGGACGTCGTCGACGCCGCCTTGATCGCTCTGAATCTGAACGCGGGTAGGGCAGCGGCTCCAGAGCTCGCCCTGGCCGCCGTCTAGCTCGCGCGCTGGCGAGGCCCGAACCTCGCGACTTCGCTCTCGACCTGGTCCTCGTACTGCCGCTGCGCCATGCGGGTCAGCTTGTCCAGCGCCTCTTCCGGCGTCGCGCCCTGGGCTGACCCGAACATCGTGTAGCCCGGTCGAGGCAGCAGGTTGGCGGTCCAGCCATGCACCGTGTGGATGAGGACGACTTCGAGACTGTCCTCCCCGAGCGCCGTCTGGATCTTGATCGTCCGGTGGTCCATCGCCGACCAGGGTCAATGGAGATGAGCAATGCCGCCACGGACGGACGACCTTGCGAAGTCGGGACTAACGGCTCGCCGGACGCCCCACGTAGAGCCGTCGCTCCCACGGTTCGTCCGCCACCACCTCCGTCTCCATGCCGGCGGCCGCGAACGCCTCCAGGTATTGCTCGACGGTGAAGAGCGCCAGCCGATGGCTGTCCTCGAAATGCTCAACCGTGTTGCCCTCCGCAACCAGGAAGTGGAAGTCGACCACCAGGGCGCCGGCCTCGACCCGGCTCGCCCCGACCCGAACCACCTTTTTGCCCTCGCCCTCCCCCACCACCACCTGGGCGGTGTGGTCGGTGTTGACGTCGGCTGGGGTGATCCAGCCCTCGACCATCAGCACGCCGGCGGGCTCGACATGCCGGGCCATGGCGGCGATGGCCTGGCGCAGCTCTGACTCATCGGCAACGTAGCCGATCGCGCTGAAGAGGCAAATGACGGCGCCGTAGCGCTTGCCCAGGTCGAAGGTGCGGAAGTCGCCCTGGTGCAGCTCGACCCCCGGCAGGCGGGTGCGCGCGACGTCGAGCATCTCCGGGCTGGCGTCCAGGCCCTCGACCACGAAGTGGCTGCGGAGCAGCTCCAGGTGCCGGCCCGTCCCGCAGCCGACGTCGAGAAGCGTCTTCGCCTCCGGATGTCTCGCCTCGATGAGCTGCGCAACGCTGGCCGACTCGGCGACGTAGTCCTTGCCGATCGCGTCGTAGACGAGGTCGTAAGTCGCCGCCCAGTCGGCGTAGTCGCTCATACCGGATGATCTTGACCGGCTGTAACGCCGGCCGGCTGACGCAGTCGAGTGCCGGAGCTAACTGTCGGCGGCGATGGCGAGAGGGACCACCCGTGGAGGGCGCGCCACGTCGACCCCGACGTCGACGAACCTGCGCTCCAAAGCATCAGCAGACACCGGAGGACAGAGGTGGTATCCCTGGCCATGGTTGCAGCCGAGGCCGCGCAGGATCTCAGCTTGCTCGGCTGACTCGATGCCCTCCGCGATGACCGTCACATCGACGCTCTGGCCGATGCTGACCATCGCCTGCAGTAGCTTCCGGCCGCGGTCAGTGCTGTCACTGACGAAGGAGGCGTCAATCTTCAGGCTGTCGAACGTGAACTCGCGTAAGCGCCGCAGTGAGGAGTAGGCCGTACCGAAATCGTCGATCGAGACCCGGACGCCCATCGCGCGCAGCTCTTGGAGCACCTGCCGGCTGGATTTGGAAGCAGCCAGGGCGGTGCCCTCGGTCACCTCAACGGTTATCCAATTGGGCTGAGCACCCTCCTCCTGCAAGACGCGCGCAAATCGGCGGGGGTAGGCGACGTTGCCAATTTCGGCCGCGGACACATTGACTCCGACTCGGGCATGCCAGCCTTGATCACGCCACCGCCTGACCTGTCGACTGGCTTCGCGCAGGACCCAGGCGTCGATTGTGGTCAACAGCCGTGACCCCTCCAACGCCGGCATGGCCGGCCCGATGCTGACCCATCCCTGACCGGGGCGATGCCAGCGCAGCAACGCCTCAGCGCCGAAGAATTGACCTGAACCAAGGGTCAGGATCGGTTGGTAGACGAGCTGGAGTTCTTCCCGGGACACTGCCTGCTCGAGGTCCTGAAGCAGATTCAGGTCCTCCAGGGCTTGGGCCTGCATATCCGCGTTAAAAGCACGCCAGCCGTTCTTGCCGGCGCGTTTCGCGGCGTACATGGCAGCCTCGGCCTTGCTCAGCAGGGAACTCGAGGTATCACCCTCCTCTGCCGTCGCAAGCCCGATGCTGCAGGTCAGCCGCAGGTCATAACCCTTGAGCTGATGGGGCTCATGAACAGTCTTCAGCAGCCGGCGGCAAACCGCGCGCACGCTCGCGAATCGGTGGTTCTCGAGCAGGACGGCAAACGCATCACCGCTGACGCGGACGACCAGGTCGGTTGGACGGACCGCCTTGGTCAACCGCGGCGCGAGTGACTGGAGCAGCTCGTCCCCGACGTCGTGGCTGATGCCGTCGTTGACCGATTTGAACTCGTCCAGACCCAACAGGAGAAGTGCATGCGTCCGCCCGTCGTCGGCATCGCGCTGGAGGACCGCATCCAACCTGGCGGTCAAGACCGACCTGTTCGGGAGCTGTGTCAGAGGGTCGTGCGTCGCCTCGTAGAAGAGCTGCTGGGAGTGCAGTCTTTCGTCCAGTGCGGCGATCAACTGGCGCACTGCCAGCGCCAGAGCGATGACTGCCGCCATGGCTCGGACCGGCTCCGGGACGGTGCCCGAAACTGCGCGTCCGGCGAACAGAGCCAGTGTTGCCGCGATCGCCGCCAGATAAGGCAGAACCCGCTGAACCATGAACGGCTCCACAGCCGTGCCGACGCTGTTCCAGGTGCCTCCCAATGGCGCCACCGCGACCGACCCGAAAGCAAGGACGTATAGAGCTGATGGGACGGCAAGCTTCATAGACGGATATCCGCTCAGGAGTGAGGCAACCAGGCCGATCAGGCCGGCCGTCATCAGCGTGACCATGGGACCGAACCATGACCGAGGCACTCGAGTGAGCCGCAGCAGGACCAGCGCAATCAGGATGGAACTGACCAGGGCGACCAGCAGCGGCGAATATGGGCCCGGGTTATCTCCGCGTTGAGATGCGGCGGCGAACACCAGCCAGGTGATGACAAGCATTGAGAGCCCGGTGATCGATGCTTCGAGGATTACCGTCGCAAGCCGGATCTTGGATCCGTGCCGGCCGGTCAGTCCGAGCAGTCCGAAGAGGCCGGCGAGTCCCCCCGCAACGGGCAGAAGCCTCATTGCAACGAAGGCCATCTGCCCGCCGGCGCCTTCGTCCACGCCCATGGCGAACTGGACGACGGCGGCAATCGCCAATGCGAGGGCGATCAGGCGCCATGCTCGCCGGTACGGGGCAACCATCGAACTGGCCGCCCGAAGCACGAACACACTTGCTGCCACCGCTGCGGCACTGGCAACCACCGCGGGAGCGTCCTCGTCGACGATCCCGGGCAGCATCAACGGAAGCACGGCCGCCCCGAAGAGCGCACCAAAAAGGACGATCGCAACGGCCGCGGTCCTGTTGGCGATCAGACGTCTTGGCAACCTGGCGGGGGCCACCGCCGCGCCCGTCATGGCGTAACGATCTCTGCGCCCCGGGCGCACATCGGTCAAAGGTAAGACCGGGCCCAAGACAAACCGAGGTTGCAGGCGTTAAGTCAAAGGAGTTGCCTGGCCTTGGGATGGGGATGCACGGCCGTCACAAGTCAGCGGCTGCTTGGACAAAGGTCCCCTTCTGACAGGGCCGGTCGGCCCAGGGGGACCCGCACACGTCTGCGTTGAACCTTCCAGACGGCGATGAGTGACAAATATCGCGCGCTCTGCGCGCTGTGCCCCAACCTGGCTTCGGATGGCAACTGCCGTCCGCATCGCGAGTGCTTGTCACAGATGGAGGTTCACTATCAGCCGATTGTCCGGCTCGGCTCAGGACGGGTTAGCGGCGCTGAAGCCCTGGTTCGGTGCCGGCCAACGCCCGGTGGTCTGCTGCCGCCGAGTGAGTTCATTGCGGACGCCGAGAGCAGCGGCTTCATCCACGAGCTCGGAGCCTGGGTCCTCGCCCGTGCCCTTGCGGAGTCGGCAGCTTGGCCTGCTGTTCCCATTCTCTCGGTCAACGTTTCGGCCGTGCAGATGTCCGACCCGCAACTGGCCTCGAAGGTTGAGCGCCTGTTGAAGGCGTCGGGCCGGCCACCACAGCGGCTGGTGCTGGAGATCACGGAGAGCTCCGTCGCCACTGAGAATCCGCAAGTCCTCGACGAGCTCCGGGCTCTGGGCATCAAGCTGGCACTCGACGACTTCGGCACCGGCTTCTCGACATTGGACGCGCTGAGGCGCTCGACCTTCGACTACCTGAAGCTGCCGCGCGAGTTCGTCACCGGAATCGCAGGCACCACGAACGACGCGACGATCGGACGAGCCATCATCAGGCTCGCCGCCTCGCTTGGCATCGAGGTGATCGCGGAGGGGATCGAAACCTCCGAACAGGCCGCGCGCCTGCAGCAGCTGGGCTGCAGGCTGGGCCAGGGATTCCGATATTCGGAGGCAATCTCCGCCGAGCGCTTCGGCGAGCTGCCCGAGACGCTCGGTGCCTGCCGCCGACCGAAGCTCGGAACGGGGCGCCACGCGCTGGTGGTGGACGATCATGCGCCAGCGCGCCGTGCGGTGGCGCAGGCGCTAGAGGGCGCCGATTTCGACGTCACCCAGGCCGCCGACGGAAAAGAGGCCCTGCTCGCCGCCGCAAGCATTTCCCCCGACCTGGCCGTCATCGAGATGAACCTGCCGGACCTGCGCGGGCCTGCGCTGCTCCGCCAGCTTCGCCAGGAAGGAGGGCCGCGCTTTCCCGTCATCCACGTCTCCGGGAAGGCAGTGCCGGCCCGAGATCGAGCGCGGGGGCTGTTCTCCGACGCGGTCGCCTATCTCACCAAGCCGATCTTCGCCGGGGAGCTGCTGGCCACGGCGCAGGTCGTCCTGAGGGCGGCATGACCAGCCTTGCGAATGAGCACTGGGTGGGTTCCGCCGCCCGGGAGCTGCGGGAGAAGCGGCTCCTCTTCATCTGCCCAGGTGATCCCTGGCAGCCAATCCCCGATGCCCCCGTACGTGCCGCTGCCGACTTGGCTGTGCGTCTCGCGATGCGTGGCATCTCCGTGAAGATCCTGGCCCCACGCACACGCGGTAGTCGGCCTCTGGAGGTCGTCGGCGGGGTCGTCACAGTACGGCGTGGGCGGCGGTCGTTCCGGTTGTTGAGCGCCCTTCACGTGCTTCGCCACAGGCGCCGGTATCGCGCGGTGGTGGACTACCGCACCAACCTGCCCGCACTCCTGCCACACCTGCTGCCATCCACCACCGCCTTCGCCTGCGTTCTCACCCCGACCCGACGTCGCCGCGGGACTGCGGTTCGCGATGTGATCTACCGCTGGTGGTATCGCGGCCGGCCGATCATCGTGACCTCCACCGCCTACCGGCCTGAAGCCCTACGAGTCGCTGGAGGCGCCGGTCCCGTCTATGTAGTACCGGAGCCAGGAGTGGCCTCGACGACGCTAGCGGCCAACGGCCGCTCCGAGGAGCTGCTGGCTGCCATCCTGCTGGACGAGCGCGCCATGCGTGCTCGCGGCCGGCGA
>Ga0207664_10001187_pt1 | contig 17322 bp, 19 predicted proteins | sample LARL83metaG_FD_184349 | JGI IMG/M metagenome (GOLD analysis project Ga0207664, IMG submission 184349) | Corn, switchgrass and miscanthus rhizosphere microbial communities from Kellogg Biological Station, Michigan, USA - LAR L8-3 metaG... | ecosystem: Host-associated > Plants > Roots >... | reverse complement strand
CTCGCGCACCAGCTCACGGATCTCCTGCGGGATGGGCGGGCGCCCGGTGGGGTCCGGGTAGGTCCACTTGCTCCTGATCAGGCGTCGGTGCCAGGCGAGCAGGGTGCCAGGTGTCACGATCCGGTGCAGCCGCAGGTACCGGGGCAGCAGCCGCGCCAAGGCGGCGATCACGGCCCGGTCAGCCCAGTCTGGTTTCGGGCGGGCGACCTGGCGGCGCAGCACCGCGACCTCGTGCCGCAGCACCAAGATCTCCGCAGTTTTGGAGATATCGCTGCGCGCGAGCAGCGCCAGCCAGCCGAACGACTGGACCATGAATAGGTAGGTGAGTCGGAAGAGCACGAGTGCCCAAGGTAGAAGCCCAGGTCAGATGCCGTGTACTAGTTATGGCACGCCACAAGGCTCGTCGACATTTGCATGGGTCCCTTCCCAACTGGCCACTCAAACGCGACTCCATCAAAGCTCACCTGACCATCCTGCACCTCGCCGGTGGTCAGCCCCTTGGCCACCAGGGAGATGACCAGGTCATCGATCCCGCCCAGCCGCCGCTGCCTTTTGGCCACGATCTTCGGTGCGAAGCTGGCGTCCCCGGTCCCGCGGCACGTCGACCTGGACCGGTCCCACGTCGGTGAGCACGGTCTTGGCCCGGTGCTCGTTGCGGGAGTTCCCGCCAACCCGCGAGGCCGGGTCGTGCCTGGCATAGCCCAAGTGGACGCACCGCCAAGCTATTAAGAGGTATGGCTACCTGCTTGCCGCGCTAGCGAGGTTTCGGCGTAGCCGCGCAGGCACGCCACTCGATTACAAGCCTGCTCGGGACCGTCGCTGAGGCATCTTCTTCACCAGCATCTCGCCCTGAGGCGTACGCCTCTTAGTCACTGTTTTGACTCGCCAGGCGTCAACGCCGAATCGTGGAACTTCCGCCTGGGGTGGCTACCCAGTATGTCGGAAAGCCCCGTCTGCAGATTCAGGCGGCTTCTGATGGCATCAAGCATCTGCTCGTCCGCATCTGCTAGCGTCGCGTCTAGCTGGATGTCGCTTTGGTCTTCAGCGCTCTTGCCGGTATCGGGATCCTTATTCATGTTGGCCACGGCTGGCACCCCCTGAGTCTTCGCGCCAAGGGCCAAGCCCCAGGATTTCTTTCAGCCTCCTTCTAGCTCGTTCAATGTTCTTCCTTACGGCCGGTTCGCTTATATTCATGATTTCTGCGATCTCGGCGTACGTAAATTGGTCGTACAGCAGGGCAATCACCTGCCGCTGGGCGGGAGGAAGCGTGTGCAATGCGGCCATCACTGCCTGTTCCTGTTCGCGTTGCTCTAGCCATTCCGAAGTAGGCGGAGACACGAGCCGTGATGGCATCGAACCCGAGAAGGACGCGTCTTTTGTTTGCTCGAGCATCTTCCGGAAAACTACCCTCCGCAGCCACGCGCGGGGCTTGCGCACGGTATCCCAAATAGGCAAAAGGTCGACGAAAGCACTCTGAGCCGCATCGGTTGCGTCGTCGACGCAAGCGCCATGGAAGCATTTTTGCAGATAGCGGACCAAATATGGCATTTCAGTCTGATAGCAGATGGCGAATTCCACTTCAGATGCGCCATCTACAGAATGCTGTTCTGCGGGAATTTCCGCGTAGTCTTCCGGCCACGCAGGAGCGATGCCCGGAACAGCTGGGCTGGATTCGTCTACAGACGCTCCCGCCGCCGAAAGCCAAGGAGACCCTTCCGATGCCGGGATATAGACCCGGCCGCGATGCCGTTCTCTAGCAACACGCACGCTGATGGCTCGTACTGGCGTCGGGGGGTGGAGGGAACCGTGCATGACTATCCCGGAGTAGATCTCCCCCGAGACCACGAGCGCGAGAGGTGACGCCGGTGCATCCCGTAGGGCCCGCTTGGCTGCCGGAGAGTCCAGCAACCTGAAGGCGACATCGAGGGATTCACCGTAAAAACCCGCACCGTCTTCGATGACATCGCCTACGTGGAATACCGCACGCAGCCGCAACTGCAGCGCCGGCTGGACGACCTTGGCGTTGTGCTCGACGAGCAGGGCGGCGAGGTTTGGTATCAGGCAACCGAGCAAGCGGGTCTTCGGTACCTGGTCATGCGGCCGGACTAGGATCAGCAGGCCGTCGCCGCGATCAGCTAGCGGCTCCAGATGTTCAGGGCCGATCCCGGTGGCGCGCAATGCCTGGTCAATCAGCGAATACATGATGCGCCGGAGCTCAGCTTTCTCCGGGTTGGTGCACTGGGTGGATCCTTCAATGTCTACCGCCAGGATCGAACGCAGCACGGCAGATGCGGCAAAGCCCCCGCCGTGCGGCATAAACAGTGCGTCCATCAAGCGCGTCGAGCAGGCAGCCCATCCGCGAGGAGGTAATCGGCAGCGGCCCGCCGCCCGCCGGCTCAAGTCCCAGGTCGAGCTCTGCCTGCCCCGCGACGATCCGCTGGCGCCCCGCGGCCTTCAGCATCTCCAGCTCGGCCTCGTCATGCGCCGACCCGAGGTGCTCGATCTCCCGCGACCCGTGCTGCGACGACCACACAACCTGCACCGCCGTCGCACCCGACTTCGTCTTCACCGTCCGGACATACGGCACCCGCCAACTCTACGGGCCACCGTTAGTGCGCAACCTCAGCTCACGGAAACGGAAAACCAGCAGTTCAAAGCCCCGCGCTACCTGCGACCACCGAATCTTGGCCTAAGTCAGGGTGAGGCGGGGTGTATCTGCCCAGGTAGCACTAGTTATCGGCACGCACAGGCCGCCGAGACCGAGTAGCCCCTCCCACCTGGACGATGAGATTTTCGGCACAGGCAAGGTCAGCACGACACGCCGGATTCTGGCACGGCACACCCCTATCGCCGACCTGCCGGGCCGGTCTACCCTGCCGACGTCACGGTCGTCGCGAGTGACTTACTGACGGCCCACTCGTCCAGCTCGGCACGAATATCGGTGCGCTGAGCGCCAAGGTGCTGAGACACGAGGAGGTTGGCACGTGGATGCCGCCGTACCAGCGCGCTCGCCTCGGACACGTCGGCTGGGTCAACCGGTTCGAGAAATACGCCACGGAGGCCGTCATCGGCCAGCGCCTGGCTGAGCGCCGGCCAGCTCACTAGCCCGGTGCGGGCGACATTGAGGAGATAGGGGCGCTGGGCGGCTGCCGCCCGCAACCACCGGTCGCCTACGAGGCCAGCGGTGTGCGGGAGCAGCGGCAGAGCCAGGATATGGGCGTCGGCCTCGACGAGCGCCGCACTGGCCGGCACGTTCGCGACCCCGTCAGGCACCGACGGGTAACGCACGAAGCGCACCCGCCGCACCCTCGGCTCCATGCATCGGGCGCAGGCCCGCCCTACCGGCCCGGCCCCCCATATCACCACGTCGAGATCTGCCGTCGAATCACCCAGCCACCCGGGCTCGCGGATCTCGCCCCGCTGCACCAGCGCGTGGGCGGCCGGAACCCGGCGCGCGAGGAGCGTCAACCCCGCGGAAGCCAGTTCGGCTACCGCGGGGGCAGACACCACCGGGCTGCGCACAAGCTCTATGCCGCGACGGTCGAGTTCGGCGACGTCGATATTGTCGACACCGCTGCCCGCACGTACAACGCGTCGCAGCCTCGGCATCCGGGCCAGCACGCCGGCGTCAAGCACCACACGAGACCGCGTGATGATGCTTGTGACCCGGGCTAGCACGTCATCAGCAACGCTCTCCGGGTCACGCGCCTCGTACCACTCGGCCCGGGCTTCGCCGGGACGGGCGACCCCTTCGGACAGTACGGCCAGGCACAGCACGACCTCTCGCTGACTGGCCACTATCGCCTCCGCGGGTCACGGCCGTCGTCGAATCTGTTCATGAGCTCGAGCAGTTCAGGCATGGTGACCATGTCAGTCTCGGCTGATCCCGTCTCGCCTAGGGCTCGGAGCAGAACTCGAGTGGCATGGATCGCAGCCCGCAGCGACTGGTTGGCGTAGATAACCATGGAGTATCCGAGCTTGCCTAGCGTGGCCGTATCCAGGTGCGGGAACGCCGTCGGAACGATCACCAGCGGCACCTCGCCTGTCCACTGAGCGGCGACGGCCCGCGCTTCCGCGCCGGTCGGATCGGTGCTATGCAACAGGACGAGATCCGCGCCAGCGCTGGCGATGGTCCGCGCCCGCTGCAGCGCCTCGCTGAGCGGCAGGCCGACCGTCAGCGTTTCCGTGCGGCCCACCACGAGGAAGGCCGGGTCAGGCCGAGCTGCCACGGCGGCGTTGATGCAGTCAGCGAAGTCGTTCAGGGCAACGAGATTCCGGTGGGTACCCGTCGTAAAGCTGTTCTGCTTGGGGTACGCGGAATCCTCGATGCACATGCCCGCCGCTCCCGCTGCGGCGAGCACACGAACTGTGCGAGCGCTAGCGCTGACAGAGCCGTAGCAGTTGTCCGCGTCCACCAGGAGGGGGAGAGGGACCGCAAGCGTAATGGCGCGTACGACAGCGGCTACTGCATCGACGCTCAGCAGGTTGCAATCCTGGACCCCGGTGATCGCCGAGATCTCCAGGCTGCTCACCCAGCCACCATCGAAGCCCGCGTCCAAGACCATGCGCGCCGTGACCGCATCGCGCGTACCCACCAAGATGGTGGGCGCATCACCGACCTCAGCTACCCGCAGAAGCTGAGGCGATGGAGACCTCATCACATCCTCGATTCAATCTGCTCGGGTACCGCCCAGTCCGGCAGATCGCCATCGGCCACGAGCATCTCGAGAGTCGCCGGGTGCAGGATGTCCGCGAGCGGGCCCCCAGCTCGAATCCGCTCACGTACGAGGGTTGCGGACACGGCCGGAAGGTGCCCGACCTCGACGCGCTCGACCAATTGGCCCAACCGGGTCCACGCGTCGGCCTTCGCGTCCTCGAATTCGTCACGGTTGGGGGTCGCGAAAATGCGGCCCGGCGGGAGTAGTTCGTCCCACAGCGGCCAGTCCAGGTCCAGGCGATGTCCGGCGAGCACTCTGAGCGGCGCGTTCGGATACTGGCCGGAGAGGGTGCGGCGGACAAGATCGAACCGGCGCCACAGCGGCCAAGGGTTGCGCTCAGCAACATGGTGAACATCGACCAAGGCAGAGAACTCAGGAACTGGCGATGATCGACCGACGGAAACCTCGTTGGCCACGACCACCACGGTGAGGGTGTCACACCTGGCCAGCAGTTCACCTACGTATGCCACGTGGCCGACATGGATTGGCTGGAACCGCCCCTCCCAGACCAGGTGGCGCAAGGTGCGTCCCGTCTTCATCTTGAAGCCTTTCTCTGCTCGGACACATCACGCATAGGTCAGGCCGGCTTCGCGTCGCGCGTCGAGGAAGCCGGGGTATGGGCGGGCTTCACCGATCCCGGCTCGCACGCGCCGACGCTCGGCCGGCTTGCAGATCACGACGGGAACGCCGCGGTGGTGTCCTCGTACGAATTCGGCCGCCACCGCGCACCGCATCGCTTCGTATATGTTCACCCCCGCGGTGGCTCCCAGAGGGGTGGCCCCGATAGTCAGCGTATTGATGAGGAAGGTACGGGTATCGAGACCTGTGTCGGTATCGGAGATGAGTACATCGACACCGCGGCCAGTGGCCGCGCGAATGCGCGTTGCCAACTCGGCGCAACGGATATTCGGCACGTCAGTGCCGACGGTCATGCGGTCGCCGGGGAACTCGTCTGCCAAGAGCAGATGCGTCGGCTCCACAGGGAAGCCGAGCTCACCGCTCCAAACCTGAGCCAGGTCGGCAAGATCCTGCGCGGGCTGGGTTTTGGGGTCCGGATTTGTCAGCAAGGCGCGTGGCGCGATGCGCCGGAGTGCAGCCGCGACCACCTTGTCGGCAACTACGACGACGTCGCCGTCACCGACCAGCTCAGCGACTGCTTGCGCCACTTGCGTCATAAGCGACTCGAACCCGTTGTCGGTATCGAGACTTACGGTGCACCCGTGCGCGGACGCGCAGATATGGCCCGATTCTCCCAGGGCTCCCAGCATTCCCTTGAATGCCGCGTTCACCGCGAGCGCCAGTTCCCAGTACCAGTCGGGACGGTCGGCGGCCGTCATGGCAAGACGCTCGCGGCGACAGAGGAGAGCCATCGCTCCTCGGCCAGGATCTCCTCCTCAACGCCGTCGAAGCCAGGATGGCGTTCGGCGTCGGCGGACGTTACGAAGGGCTCTACAGCCATCGGTGCTCGAGAAGTCTCGGTGGCGTACTCGAGACGGTGTACCGCGCTGGCGAGGTCGGTGAAACGCAGCGACGCTGACGGCGCATCTGCCACATGCCCCAGTCCGTACCCGTCGAGTAGCTGGCGAGAGTACGGCAGTTCCATCAATTCTGCCAGCCGCTCGCCTAGACGTACCCGTGCCTGCTGCTCTGCCGCTCGTGACGACCACTGGATATCAATTGTCATAGGGGTCTCCTGCCTCTGGCAAACGCCAGGTATTTGATTGATCTCCCCGAGCCACCGCAACCGCGCGCAGGAATTCGGCTGTAAACGGCCTTTCTGGCTCACTGCTGAGAACCTGGATCATCCGGTCAAGCAGCCCGGCGCAGTCGATGACGAAACCAGGGAACGCGGCCGAGATGAGTCGCAGGTCTTTGGCGGCAAGCCGGCTCAGGTACGAAGAGGAGGGTTCACCTGCGCTGTCCCGCAGCAGGGAACATTGGTCCAGAGGCCGACCTGCGGTGCCGGTGACAAGCACCTGAGTCAGACCATCGACTCCATGCTGCGCTGCGGCACCGAGCGCGGCGGCCAGTATGTACTGGTGGCAGAGCAGATAAGCATTGTGGAGCAGTTTCGCGGCGGCGGCGGCGCTTGCCTGGGCGAAAGGGAGGACACCGCCCAGGGCGTCGGCGATGCCGCGCCCCGCGGATGTCGGCGGCGGCCCCAGCAGGAGCATGGCATCGCCCCGGCCAAGGGCGCGCGCCCCGCCGTTGATCCCGCCTCCGCTGTATGACACTCCGAGCCGTTCTGCCGCTGCCTGACACCTAGCCGCCGACGCCGGGCTCTGTGTGGTGAGGTCCACGACGGCGCCGTGGCAGCCTGCCATGGCAATAACCTCCGCCGATTGCTTCCCGTGGGTCAGAGCGAGGACGAGTACGTCGCTACGCCGGCGCATGGCTTTCTGCCAGCCCTTCCTGTCACACACCCGTATGTCGTGCCCGACCGTCGCGAGCCGGTTAGCTACGCTGCGCCCTACAGCCCCTTGGCCGAGCACGAGTACGTCCACGGCTAGTCCACCTTGGCCAACAGGGGTTCCAGCTGGCGGTAGTGCGCTTCGACCATCGCCACATGGGCCGGCCGGATCAACGCCGCTGCTTGCCGGGCACGCTCCTGAGCCACCCGGGTGCGGGCAAAGACGCTTAGTCCTATGTGGCCGAGTTTGGCGTGGAAGCGCTCATCGGGGTTGATGTGGCGCTCGAACATCTCCGCGGTAATCGGATCGAAGCGCGCCAGGGCCTTCTCGTTGCGCTTGAGGCTCTGGGTTTCGATCGTGAGCTGCTGGGCCGCGAAGAACTCCTCCGGGTACGCGAAACCATCGAGAATGTCACCGAACCGGAGCTGCTCAGGCGACGGCCGGTATCCCATGATCGTGCCGCCGAGCTGCTCGATACGGCGCCGGCAAAGCCGGGCATGCTTCGCTTCATCGCCAACCTGCCGTCCGACGAGCACCTTGAGGCTCAGATCCGGCACCCTTTCGATGAATTTCCCGATGACCTCCACGCCACGGAGCTCGTTATACCATCGCGGTTTTAGCGCCTCCGCCGCCAGTCGCGCATCCATTCGTTCTGGCCAATAGGTCGTCTTGCTGTCCGGAAGGCCGGCAAAAAAAGTTTCGTTCTCGGCGCAGAGTTCGCGGATGAAATCATCGACGTCGGGAACCATGGCTTGCCCTTTCTGGATATATGTTCAGCCCCGGACCGGGTTGGTACGGGCGAACTGAGCATCAAGATCGCGCGCGCAGCCGGAGACTACCCGGGCGACGTCATGCACATAGGGTTCGGTGAAGAGTGTCTGGTGACTGCCTGGGATGCTGAAGGTCTGTACTGAGGAGGCGGTGAAATGCCGCCATCCAGCTGGATCCCCGGGTGCTCCGTATAGATCCGTGGGCAGCCGAGCTGTCCGGCAGACGCGGACTGGAATGTCAGCCGTGATGGGCGTTGAGGTGAGCACTGCTTCGTAAAAAGCCGTCATGAACTCGATCCTGCGGGCAGCGTACGTCCCCGCCAGCGGCACCTCCCGCACCGCCTGGGTGAGTTCCTTCTGTTCCATCTCTGGGAGGGGGGCGTCATGAGGAACATTTGCCGCCATGCCCAGCCGGCCACTGCTGAGCCAATGCCGCGGCGGGTCGGCATCAAGCAGGATGACCCCCGCATCCTCGCCGTCTTGGGCGAGTGCCGCGGCCATTGCGAACGCCACGATCCCGCCTGCCGAATAGCCGACGAGCCGGTAAGGACCATGCGCGGCAACGTGCCGGACCAGGTTCAGGTAGTACTGGACAAGGAGGTCTGTCGTAATTCTCGCCGGTGTGCGCTCCCCCAGTCCTCGCAGGGCGAACACGGCGATATCGGGTGGAAGATGCCGCGCGAGGGCGTAGAACCCGAATACGTCACCGTTAAGGCCGTGAACACAGAACAACGGAGTGCGGCCTCGAGCGCGGATGGGTACCAGCGGGGTCCACAATCCTTTGTGATAGCCAGCGACCGCGTCGCGAAGGGCCCGCAGAGTCCGTCCTTCGTAGAGCACCGACATCGGCAGAGCCACCCCGGTCCGCTGCTCGAGTACCCCGAGCAGTGACACGGCGATAAGCGAATCGCCTCCGCACTCGAAGAAGTCGTCGTCGAGGTCGCAGTCCGCGACGCCGAGCTCCTGGCACCACAGCGTCTCCGCCCAGGAGGCTGCACCGCCGTCGGCGATGTCCGGGGCGGCGGACCTGGACGGCTGCTGCCGGATCCGGCGCGCTAGTCGCTGCCGGTCAAGCTTTCCTGGCGGGGTCAGGGGCAACCCTTCGACGACGTCAAGGAACGCAGGACGGGAGGCTTCGGGCAGATGCGCCGCTGCGAACCGGCGTAGTTCGCCGCTCTCGATCGTCTGGCCAGGGAGGGGCACGACGAAGGCGGCGAGCCGGCGTCGGGCAGCGCCTTCGCCGACCGCTACTGCCGCCGCTTCGCCAACTGCCTGATGGCTGCGCAGCACGCTCTCCACTTCGCCCAGCTCGACGCGGTGACCTCGAATCTTGACCTGGTTGTCCCGCCGACCGCAGAATTCCAGGACGCCATCGGGCCGGTAGCTACCGAAGTCGCCGGAGCGGTACACACGCCTCGGCAACGACCCTGATGGCAGGCGCACGAACATGCGGCTGGTAAGGTCTGGCCGGCCAAGGTAGCCGGACGCGAGACCCGCCCCGCCGATGCAGATTTCTCCGCGCTCCCCCGCGCCCACCTCGCGAAGCCGATGGTCAGCGACGACGACGGTGACACCCCGGATGGCCCGGCCGATCGGCAGGGACGGCGCGCACAGATCCGCAGCCGTGACCCTGTGAGTGCACGCGAACGTCGTCGCCTCGGTGGGCCCATAGCCGTTCACCAGCAGCGTTTCGGGAAAGGCTTCGAGGAACCGTTCCGCCGCCGCGACGGCGACGACGTCGCCTCCCGTGAGCAACTGACGAAGGCCGGCCAGAGCGTCGGCGCGACCGGCCACGATCCGTTCGAAAAGCCCGGAAGTGAGCCAGGCCGTAGTGACGCCGAACTCGGCGATGGTCCGGTACAGCGAGTCGGCCGTCGGCCGTTCCGGCGGCGCGATCACCAATCGAGCGCCATGTAGCAGCGCACCCCAGATCTCGAAGGTCGACGCATCGAACGATGGCGGCGCGGTGTGCAGTAGAACCTGATCCTGGCCGAATCGCACGTAGTCCTGGCCGCAGACCAAGTTGACGACTGCGCTCCGGCGTACGGCGACCGCCTTCTGCTCGCCGGTCGTACCGGATGTGAACAGCACGTACGCGAGATCCGGCGGTGCCTCGATCACGGCCCGCCTCATGGGTGCGACGGCAGGCGAAGGCGCCGGGAAACCTGCGGCGTCCAGGGCGACCACCGGTGCGGAGAAGGGCGGCACCGGCTCAGCGGCGGGCCAGACCAGGGCGCTCGGGGCCGCTAGGCGTCCGATCGCGGCGAGCCGCGCGGGCGGCAACTTCGGATCGACTGGCATGTAGGCGGAGCCGGCGAGGATTACCCCGGCTATCGCTACTACCGTGGCCTGGTTCCGGCGGCCTGGAACCGCCACCACGCAGCCACTGCCCACGCCGAGCGAGCGCAGCCGCGACGCGACCAGGCCCGCTCGTTCCTGGAGCTGGCGATACGTAAGGTCACGGCCGGCCACTGACAGGGCCACCGCAGCTTCGTGCTGGTCGAATACGCTCAGGAGACGGCGGGTGAGCACATCCGGGGCGGCTTGGGGCGAGGGCGTGAACGGTTCCCGCGGTCGGCTGGACAATGGTTACTCCGAGTGCGCCAGGAGATCACCGTTGACGTGATCATCGACGACGACGCGGAGGCCTGCCACCCCGCTATCCAAGGCGCTGGCGAGGTTCGGCGCGGCCGCGACTATGCGGTACCCGACGTTGTCGGCGAAGGCGCGCCGGGCCGCTCCGCGCAAGCGGCGCCTGGCTTGCACGTGAAAGGAAATCACCGAACGGCCTTCGGAGATCGCCGTCGTTACCCGGTAGCGCGGGTGGCCGATCCGATAGTGATCGCTTACCTGCGCCGCATCCAGGAACCGCGGGGTCCTGGCTATATCCTCCAGTTCGTCTACCGCCTCAAGTGCGACGGCCGGCGCAAGCAACCAGTCATCCGACTCCGGGTCGGGAACGCCGTAGCGCGATCGGCCAAGTGGCTTGAAGGCGATTTCGCCGGGTCGGCACGACCGGCTGTGCGTCACCTCGACCAGATCACGGCTGTCATAGCGAACCATTGGCTGTGCTTCCTGGAATGGATACAGTGCGGTCAGGACGAGTATTCCTACTCCCTCGCGCAGTTGCCCGCCGCTTCGGGCACCGACAACCTCGGGTATCAGGAACGGGTCGGCATGCCACCACCCGCAGGCAAGGCACGAGCTAGCCCCGCCGAACAGCTCGGCCAAACTGTACCGATCGATCACCGGGGCACGCCAGACCAATTCCATTCGCTCGCGCCATCGCTTGGTAAGGTATTGTGAGAACGAGACGACGGCGTCGAGGTGCCCGTCGATGCCGTGGGGAACATGCTCGGCGGTATCAGCGGTGAATGCCCGCAGGCACCGTTCCAGACCGATGAGCAGAGAACATACCTCATCCACCCCGGCATCCAGATGACGGCTGGCAAGAACCGCGCGGCCATGGGCAAACGAGCCAGCATCGTAAATCCCGATCGAATGGAAGTGGACTGGCGCCGGGATCGCCACTTGGTGCCCGTGGTATGGATTACGAATCTGAAGACCTCGCCGCCACCGGCTTGGCGGGTCTTTATCTATCAGGGTCGTGAAGAATTCTCTGATATAGGCTTGTTCGCGGTTACCGCGCACGGTCACGAGCGGCGTGCCGGTAGTGCCGCTAGTGAATACCTCGTCACATATCAAGCCGTTACGGATCCGCGCAGCATCTCCTGCTGCACGGATTGCGGACTTTCCTACTACCGGAAGGACGTGGAGCTGATCTGGCTCGATTCCGTCCAGGTCAATGCCATGCCACAGCTGCTGGTAAAAGTCCGTCCGGAACGCGTTGCGCAATGTTGCCGGAAGGAGTGCGCTGTGGAATGTCCGTACTCGGTCTGTCGCTTCGGCGCCGAAGACTTCTCGGCCGACGAAACTGCTTTCATTGCACGCAGCATCTAGTCCGCCGGCCATCTACGAGCCTCACTTCAGCGTCCGGTGCTCCTTATGAAACCGACCAGGGTGGCCGCCTCGGCCGCAGCCGCCTCGGCCGCAGCCAGACGTCGCACGGCTTCCTCAGCAGCGTTGCGCATGTGGTCATCGCCGGCGCCCACTGCGGCGCGGTACAGATCGGAGATCTCGGCCAGAGTAGGTACCTCGATCGGTGTCGGCTGGAAGACATTGGCGTCCATGGCGCTCTCCTATCATGTGCAGTTCCTAGAAATCTTGCCACGACTTGCGATTAAACGGTAGCCCGGGCGGATCGCTCAGTGTCTCCAGGCACTGTTCCTTCACGTAAACCCCAGAAAGCTACATGATCAAATGACACACTCATGCCTATCAGACGTACGGATTTATCCCATCATGCCCATGTCGGACAAAACGGGCGAGATCCCTACCGCACGGTGACCACACGCATCACGCGAATACCGGCTCGATGGGGGTGCGCCCTGGCTACCGGAGCGCAAGAAGGGAATTTGCGAGCCTTCGAGGATTTCCGGGACGGGGGCCAGGATCCCGCCGACGCTCGGTGACGAGATGATATGCCTGAAGCCGGTTCGTCTGAAATGCATGACAACCGCCCCAGAGGAAAATACGGAACGCGCGGTAGAGTTCTTCACTCCAACGGCCTGCTATTTTTTCATGATTCGCATCAAGCCGCTGCGCCCAATGCCGGATGGTCAGCTCGTAGTCGTGAGTCTCGCGCCGAACGTCAACAATTTCGAAGCCATAAAAAAGCATCTCCTCGATCATGTCAGGCAACGCGAGGAACGAGTGCGTCCCGGGCCAGATATAGTGACGCGTGAATGCGCTCATGTGAAACTTTTCCTTCACCGCGGATGCGTCCAGGTAGAGCCGTCCGCCAGGCTTGAGCGCGCCCCACAGAGAGATGCAGAATCGCCGGTAATTCGGGATATGCTCAATGACTCCGTAGATCACGGCATGGTCGTAAGGTTCGTCGGGCACATGTTCGAGCACATCCTGCATGATGACTTCGCCCGGAAGGTTCCTCTCTCTGATGAGGCTGCGTATGTAATTGGCCGAGTCCTGGGTAAGCGTCAGGGAAGTGACATGGACGCCTCGCGTTCCGCAGTACTCTGTGACGCCTCCCCAGCCGCCACCGATGTCCAGCAGCCTCATGCCGGGCTGAAGGCCGAGAGCATCCCACATGCTCTCCAGCTTATGCTCCGCCGCGTCCTCGAGAGATTCGTCATCAGCGCGGAAGACGCAGTGAGAGTAGAACCGGAATCGTTGATCTATGAAGGTCAAGTAGAAATCATCGCTGAAAGTATAATGCTTGGCGATGGCGCGAGAATTTACCGAGACAGGTGAGTGCATAAGCAGTTCAGCGGCGAACTGCGCTCTCTGTCGCAGCGCGATGGCGTCCCGCAGGCGGTCGCGTGAGTCAAACAGGGCCAGCAGGTCACCCTCCAGGTCAATATCGCCTTCAACATATGCCCGGCCGAGATGGTATTCGTTGAGCGGAGTGCGCAGAGCACGCTCATTGTTGAAGACGACGCGAAAATCTGGCGGATGATGGCCGAAGACATGCACTTCGCCTCCGGGGAACTCTAGTTCACAGGGAACACCGAGAGCACCCATGATGTCGCACAGCACCTTGACATGCTGATCGCGTGATCCCTTCATCAACGTTAACTTTGCACTCACGCGAAACTCCAGTGCGCTCACGCAGGGCGGCGGGCGTGCCCGGTACATACTTGACGTTAGCAGCCATTGCAGGGACCATCAACGGCACGGAACAAGCGAACCACCCGCAGGCATCGAGAGGCATGAGGATCATACAGTGGAAGACAAGCCATCGGCTGTGGTGCCAGGTATAGCCGTGGCTGCACAGCCGAAATGGGCAGTACCGCCCAGGGAGAGAGGCGACGACTTCCAGATCGAGCCTCTCACGAGGGCGGAGATCTTCGTTCATGCGACCGGAGGACTGCTGAACGGGATATCTACCTCGATAATGCTAATTATCCTGATTTGCCATGTTAACGCACTGCTTGCGGCCTGGCCGTGCACTGTGGCGATGCTCGGGCTGGGCCTGTACGTAGCTGACTTCGTCAGCGGCTTCCTGCACTGGGTCTTCGATACATGGTTCAGCGAGCGTAACAAATCGGTGCGACGGATGGTCCTCCTCGTGCGCGAACATCATATCTATCCTGGGCGGATATTTGACTACGGGCTCTGGCGCGAGGCAGGTATCCTGTCCTGGTTTGCCTTGGCCGTATCATGCCCTTTCCTCATTGTCGCACTGCGCCCCAGCATACTGCCGGCCGCTGAGCGGTATCCGCCGGTAATAGCAGGAATTTCCGCGTCACTCTGCATTGTCTTCATGCTTGAATTCCACAAGGTGGGGCATCGAATGCGCCGGGGGCGCGTAACGCGACTCCTGCAACGATCACACCTGCTACTCTCTCCCGAGCATCATCTGCGTCACCATGCTCGCGAACATGACCGTAACTACTGCTTGATCAACGGCTGGGCGGATGTGACCCTCGGACGGCTGGGGGTCTTCCGGGGATTCGAGCACATCGTGTCGGCCATCAGCACCGCAGCCCCTCGCGAGGACGATCGTGAGTGGCGGCGGCGGTACGGCAGGTTCGTGAAGGCATGACAGCGGAGGCGTTTTACGAACAGGATGGAGCCCTATTCGTCGCCACCGGGCGGACTAGTGGGCCCTGGGATCCCAGATTCCAGCACGGCGGCCCACCCGCAGCGCTACTGGCGCATGCGATAGCAGCGGCCCCTGACGGGGAAGGCCGAAAAATTGCGCGCATTAGCTGTGATATTCTCAGACCTATACCAGTTGTCCCTTTGCGGCCACACGTCGAGGTCGTCCGTCCCGGCCGCAGTATTGATCTAGTGGATGCCTTCCTTGAAACCTCTGACGGTATCCCAGTCATGGCGTCTCGGGCGTGGAGGCTTCCCGATGGGCAGATCGATCTGCCTGAGCACGTACTCCCGGCAGGCGAACCGCCCCCGCCCCCGGAACACGGGCAGGAAGTGCCGTTCTTTCCGGTACCGCACGATGTCGGCTATCACTCCGCGATGGAGTGGCGTTTTGTCCGCGGCGCCTTCCGTGAGCCCGGTCCCGGCATGGCATGGATGCGGATGACCGTTCCGTTGATCGCAGGCGAGGAACCTTCTCCGCTCACCCGTGTACTCGTCGCTGCCGACTCCGCTAGCGGCATTTCAGCTACCCTCGACCCGGCCGACTACATGTTCATGAATGTCGATCTCACGGTGCATATTCATCGTGATCTGGTCGGCGAATGGGTTGCCCTCGACGCCAGGTCGATATTCACCGGCACCCGGACCGCCTTGGCCCGCAGTGATATTTATGACCTTCGCGGAGAAATCGGTACGACGTCCCAGACGCTCCTTGTTGAACAACGGAATCGATAATCGGATTGGCCGGCTAGGAGCCAGGGAGAGCAGGCTCCGCCGTTGGCGGAATGTGCGGCAGGTGAATCCGGCTGACCTTGGAGGTAGTAGAGATGACCAAAACGGCGCACTCGATCAGCATCGCAGGCGGAGGCGAACTCAACGGCGTTCATTTCAATGCCGAAGGCCAAGGCCGCGGCGATCCGGACAAAGGTCACATTACGTTCGAGGTGGAGTTCTCGCCAACGCCTCCGCGTGCAAATCCTTTTGGTTCCCTGCTGTCGACACTAATCATTCCGACGGTGGCTTTCGGTCTCGAAAAAGACAGCGCGAATAATATGCTTACGCTCGCGCCAGACGGCTTTTCTTTCGTCCAGGCCGTCATGGGTGACGATGTGGTGGCCGAGAGCACCGGGACCTTTTACCGCAGGTCCGCGCAGGAGTTTTCATGGCATGCGCATACGCTCGGAACTGTCACGCTCCCGGCCGTCATCGAGGTGGATCCATTCACTGCGATCATGATCCCGCAGGGCCGGGGCAAGGTCATGGAAACGATCTCCATGAATCTCCGGACTGCCGACGGGGACCGGTCGATCTCGTTCCTCCGAACGTTCACGTTCCCGCCTCACCGGGACCTCCCGCAGCCTCAGCTGCGCCACATGACCCTTAAGCCGGCAATTCGATTGGACTCCATCGCTGTCGAGCTGACGGCGGCAATCGTTCCGTTCCGGACCGGCGGCGAGACGGCCCGACCGCAATAGGAGCGTCGGATCCGGACAGCCTCAGGTCCGCAGGCCGGTGAGGTCGTGGACGACGATGGTGTACCGCTCGAGTATTGAGTTACGTGGCCTGAGCTGGGGTTATGGGGGCAACGATGATATTCGTTGATCAGTCCAGCGACGACAGGTTTTCGGCGGATAGATCGCAGGTCGACCTGTCGGTGCCGAAAACCTATGCCAGCAGGCGATATTCGTGGATGACGCCACCCACGCGGTCGTGCCGCCGGACCCGGAAATGATCCAGGTCGGTGACGCCATCTGGCAGGGGCCGCAGTGGCGCGGCCTGGTCCAGGGCTCGGTGCGGCCGGTGCGAGTTGTAGAAATCCTCGTACGCCCGCAGCACCATCATCAGGTGGCGCTGGTTCCAGATCAGGGGCCGGTCCAGCAGCTGCCAACCCACCGCTCCATGACCGAATTCATTCGCGGTGCCTGAACGGCGGAGCGGATGACCCGGATCCCGGCCGCCTGGAACACGGCATCGAACGCCTGCGTGAAGCTGGCATCCCGGTCATGCAGGACGAACTTCGCCCGCGTCCCGGCATCTTCCAGGTCCATGAGCAGGTTCCGGGCCTGCTGGACAACCCAGAACTGGACCGGGTGCTGCGTGGCGCCCAGGACCCGGACGCGCAGGCTGCCGTGCCCGGTCACCGCCAGGACGTACACCTTCGCGCCATTGAGCAGGTCAGCGGCGAAGAAGTGCAGCGCCAGGATCCCCTGCGCCTGAGATCGCAGGAACTCTGCCCAGCCAGGGCCGTCCCGGCGGGGCGCCGGGCCGATCCCGGCGTCCTTGAGGATCTGCCATACCGTCGACGGCGCCACGATGATGCCGAGCCTGGCAAGCTCGCCGTGGATCCGCCGGTACCCCCATGACTCATTCTCCTCCGCCAGCCGGAGCACGACCGACCAGACATTGCGGCGCACCGGCGGCCGGGCGGAAAGTCCCCGGCGGGACAGCCGCGCCCACCGGCCGCGGACGATATCGCGATGCCACCGCAAGATCGTGGCGGAAGTGACGATCAGCTGCATCGTGGTCAAGCGCCCGACCGGCAGCGTCCCGGTGAGCAGGGCCAGCACGCCCGGTCCGGCCACGTCAACCACGAATAGGCCCTCGGCCGCTCGCGCAGGACCACCGCGAGCTGATGGCGCAGCATCAAGATCTCGGCGTCCTTCCACCACGGCTCCCGCCGCGACAGGCCCAGCACCGACACGGCCCGGGTCACGACGAGGAAGATCAGCTTCAAGCCCATAT
>Ga0207664_10001185_pt1 | contig 17338 bp, 17 predicted proteins | sample LARL83metaG_FD_184349 | JGI IMG/M metagenome (GOLD analysis project Ga0207664, IMG submission 184349) | Corn, switchgrass and miscanthus rhizosphere microbial communities from Kellogg Biological Station, Michigan, USA - LAR L8-3 metaG... | ecosystem: Host-associated > Plants > Roots >... | reverse complement strand
AACGGCACAATCGATATCATTCGCGGCACCTATACGACTTTCGGACAGCGCCTGGTGATCCAGCGCGGCAAGCTGTACTTCAACGGCCCGCCGGACAATCCAGGTCTCGACGTGCTCGCGTTGCGCAAGAACCTGCCGGTCGAGGCCGGCGTCGAGGTCACCGGAACGGTGCGCGTGCCGCGCGTGCAATTGACGTCGAATCCGCCGGTGCCCGACAATGAAAAGCTCGCGTGGTTGGTGCTCGGGCACGGGCTCGACAGCACCAGCAGTGCGGACGCGGCACTGCTCCAGGCGGCGCTGGCGGCGCTCGGCGGGCCGAACGCGACGCCGTTCGGACAGCGCATCGCGCAGACGATCGGCGTCGACGAAATAAGTGTCCATTCCGCCTACGACCCGCAGCAAACCGGAACTGCCGGCCAGGTCGTCGCGTTCAGCAAGCGCTTGAGCGACAAGCTGACGCTGGTTTACGAGCAGGGACGCTCGGTGGCCAACAATGCGATCAAGCTCGAGTATTCGCTGACCCACGCGCTGACAATACGCGCCGAGGCAGGGCTGATCAGCGGCATCGGCGTCTATTACAGCCGCTCGTACGACTGATGCTCGAAGGATTTCGCCGCGCCGCGCGAGCGCGCCGCGAACGAGGCGCTCGCGTGCTTGCGAAGAGGTGGCGCGCCCGACAGGAGTCGAACCTGTGACCTTTGGCTTCGGAAACCAACACTCTATCCAACTGAGCTACGGGCGCACGCAGTCGGATTCTACCCGCGGCGTACCGGAGCGTCCATTGCGGTTGTGCAAGTGCGTGACGCAATCGCAGTGCGCATTTCGCGCGAGATTTCCCCGCGCGTTATAATGCGCGCCTTGTCTTGAAGCAGCGCGGCCGGGAAGCGGCGTGCCGGCGCGTCCGATGATGTTTCTCCGGCCTTTGCCAGGAATTCCACGATGAGCGATGAGCACACCTCACCGATAAAAACACCCAAGCAACTGGCGATCGTGCTCGTGCTTGCCTTCCTGGTGCCGATCGCGCTTTTTCTGCTCCTGTCGCAATTGGTGACCGGCATCAGGCGTGACGACACCGGCGAGACCGAGGCGATGGTGCTTGCACGCATCAAGCCGGTCGGCGAAGTCACGCTCGCCGGTGCATCCGGTGCACGCGCCAGCATGGGCGGCGAGCAGGTGTTCCAGGCGGTTTGCAAGACTTGTCACGAGGCAGGGATCGCGGGCGCACCCAAGGTCGGCGACAAGGTGGCGTGGGCCGGACCGATAAAGAAGGGCTACGAAACGCTGGTGCAGCACGCGCTCAACGGCTTCCAGGAGCCGGGCAAGGTCATGCCGCCGCGCGGTGGCAATCCGGATCTTTCCGACGTCGAGGTTGAGCGCGCGGTCGTCTACATGGCCAATCGTTCCGGGGCGAATTTCAAGGAACCGACCGAGACGGCGGCTGCTACCGCGGCACCTGGTGCAGCGGCGGCGGTCGCTGCTGCATCCGCGCCGGCTGCATCGCCGTCGGGTGCGGCCGCGCCCGCCGCGCCTGCGACTGCGACGAGCACCGCGGCCGCGGCGCCGCCGACGGCTGCGACCGCATCGGCGACCAAGGCGGGCGCACCGCTCGATCTCGCATCCGGCCAGGCGATGATGCAAAAAGACGGTTGCGCCGCCTGCCACGCCGTCGACAAAACGATCGTCGGCCCGGCGTACAACCAGGTCGCGGCGAAATATCGCGGCGACAAGACCGCGGCGACCAGGCTCGAGCAGAAAGTCAAGACCGGTGGGGCGGGCGTCTGGGGACCGGTGCCGATGCCGCCGAACACCGCCGTTCCGGATGCCGACATCAAGGCGCTGGTGAGCTGGATCCTGTCGCTTAAGTAAGTGCGGCGATCAGCGCGCGAGAAGCGCGCGCATCTGCCGCAGACGCGCATTGCCGGCTTCCTTATCGCGCGCGGCGTCGCCCGGTTCACGCGCGCCTTCCGCGTGCCGCAGATCCTCCTGCGCGAGCTCGCCGATGAAGCGCGACGCTGTCGCGCTTTGCCATTCTCCGGCGCGCTTGCGGCGCCGGCACCACGAAAGCCGCAAGCTTCTCTGGGCGCGCGTCAAACCGACATACATGAGCCGGCGCTCCTCGTCGACATTGCCGGCGGCGATCGCCTCGCGGTGCGGCAGCACGCCCTCCTCGAGTCCGACCAGGAAGACATGCGCGAACTCGAGGCCCTTGGCCGCGTGCAAGGTCGAGAGCCGGACCGCGTCCGGCGCGCTGCCTTCCTCGCCTTCGAGCAGGGTCAACAGCGCGATCGATTGCGTGAGCTCGAGCAGGTTGCGCTCATCGGTCTCGCCCTTGCGCGAGAGCCAGCGAACGAAGTCGCCGATGCTTTCCCAGCGCGTTTGCGCCTCGCGCTTGTCGCAGCTCGAGAAAAGATAGCCCTCGTATCCGATCGCCTTGATCAGCTCGTCGATCAACCGCCCGGCGGGCTCGCGCTCGGCGCGATAGCGCAGCCCGTTGATCATCTTGCAGAACGCGGCCAGCGCCTCGCGCTGCCGCGCCGGCAGCGTGGCGACCAGCGCGTCGTCGCAGGCGGCGGCGAACAGGCCGCCGGCGCGGCCGAGGTGCTCGAGCGTCTGCGCGCCGATGCCGCGCCTCGGCGTCGTCACCGCGCGCACGAAGGCAGGATCGTCATCGTCGTTGGCGATCAGCCGGAGATAGGCGACGAGGTCGCGAATCTCGCTGCGGTCGAACCAGGACTGGCCGCCGCTGACGGCGTAAGGAATGTTCTGCCCGCGTAAGGCCTGCTCGAACGCGCGGGCCTGGTGATTGCCGCGGTAGAGCACGGCGAAATCATCGAAGCGCACGCGATGCTCGAATTTGAGCGCGGCGATCGCGCGGGCAACGCTCTCCGCCTCGGCCTGGTCGTCGGCGGCCGGCGTGACCTGGATCGGCTCGCCCAGGCCCAGCTCGCTCCATAGCGCCTTGTCGAACAGCTTGGCATTGTGGCCGATCAGTGCATTGGCCGAGCGCAATATCCGGATCGACGATCGATAGTTCTGCTCGAGCTTGATCACTTTCAATGATGGATAGTCGCGCGGCAGCTGTTCGAGATTGGCCACCGTCGCGCCGCGCCATCCGTAGATCGCCTGGTCGTCGTCCCCGACCGCGGTGAAAGCGCCGCGCGATCCCGTCAACAGCCGCAGCAACCGGTACTGCGCCGGATTGGTGTCCTGGTATTCATCGATCAGCAGATACTGGAGACGTTGCTGCCAGTATCCGGCCGTGCCGGCGTCGGCTTCGAGCGCGGCCACCGGCAAGGCGATCAGATCGTCGAAATCGACCGCCTGATAGGCCGAAAGCGCCGCGCGGTATCGCGCATAGACGCGCGCTGCGGCGGCTTCCGCCTCGGTTGCCGCCTGCGCCAGCGCGCGGTCAGGCGCCACCAGCGCATTCTTCCACGAGCTGATCTGCCATTGCGCCGCGCGCACGCGCGCACGATCGCCGGTCACCAGCAGCTCGGCGATGACCGGTTCGATGTCGGTCGGATCGAGAATCGAAAAGCGCGCCGTCAGCTGCATCGCCGCCGCCTCGCGGCGCAGGATCCTGAGTCCCAGCGCGTGAAACGTGCATATCGTCGGCGCGGCGCCGGCGCCGTCGCGAACACGTTGCGGCGCGCCGCTGCGCTCGCGCATTTCGCGCGCTGCCTTGTTGGTGAAGGTGATCGCGGCGATGCCGGCCGGGTCGGCGCCCTGCTCGATCAGGTGCGCTATCTTGGCGGTGATCACGCGCGTCTTGCCGCTGCCCGCGCCGGCCAGGACCAGTAGCGGTCCGTCGATGTAGCGCACCGCAGCGCGCTGCGGTTCGTTCAGCGGAAATTTCATCGTGACGCGGATGTTAGAATGCGCCGGATTCTAGCATCGAGGTTTGCTTCCAAAGTGCGCCGCGACAGCGAAATGGTACACAACCAGGTCTTCGCGCAGCCTCGGTGCGATCTCTCCGGGCGAAGATGAGCATTTACGCCGTCGGCGACATTCAGGGCTGCTACGCTGAATTCAGGCAACTGCTCGACCTGATCGCGTTCGACCCGAGGCAGGACCGGTTATGGCTGGTCGGCGACCTGGTCAACCGCGGACCGGAATCGCTGTCGGTGCTGCGCGCGGTGCGCGAGCTCGGCAGCAGCGCCGTCACCGTGCTGGGCAACCACGATTTCCATCTGCTGACCGTCGCTGCCGGTCACCGACGCGCGCATGACGACGACACCCTGGGCGGGATTCTCGACGCGCCGGACCGCGACGAACTGCTCGCCTGGTTGCGGACGCGGCCGCTGGTCGTGCTCGAGGACGAATGGCTGCTGGTGCATGCCGGCCTGCTGCCTTCGTGGACGCCGGCGACCGCGCTGATGCTGTCGCGCGAGGTCGAGACGATGCTGGCCTCCGACCGGCACGACGATTTCCTGCGCCATCTGTACGGCGACGAGCCGGCGCGCTGGGACGAGGCGCTGCGCGGCTACGATCGCCTGCGTGTCGTCGTCAACGCCTGCACGCGCCTGCGCTTTTGCACGGGCGACGACACGATGGAGCTCCGCGAAAAGCGCGGGCCCGATCACACGCCACCGGGATTCGCGCCCTGGTTTATGCATCCCGAACGAAGATCGGCGGGCGTCACCGTGCTATGCGGACACTGGTCGACGCTCGACCTCATGCTGGCGCCGAACGTGCTGATGCTCGATTCGGGCTGCCTATGGGGCGGCTGCCTGACCGCGCTCAGACTGGACGATCGGCGGTTGTTCCAGGTGCCGGGCCAGTCGAAGGCGACGCCAAGACCTGCCGGATAGCATCTTCGGCCTCGCGCGCCAGCTGGCGCCTGTGCCGCCCGTCCGCCGGGAGCGGCCGCGCGATATCGAGCAGCACGATCATGCGGCGCTCGCCGAGGACGCGCCACAACGAGGTCAGGAACTTCGTGTCCCCGGCGTATCCCGGCGAATCGCAGCGCGCCCCGTCGCTGCCGCAATAGCGGATCGCCACCGGCTGCACATGACCGCGCGCATCGATCACCGGCTGCAGCAGCGAACCGTGAAACGGCAACAGCGCCCGGCCGTCGCCGGTCTTCCCTTCCGGAAAGATCGCGATGACGTCGCCCGCTGCCAATGCCGCGCGAACGTGACCGCTGATCCGATGCGCATCGCGGCCCCGGCCGCGCTCGATGAACAACGTGCCGACGCCGGCGATCAGCCGACCGAGCAGCGGCCAGCGCGCGAGATCCGCCTTGGCGACGAAGCGCGACGGCTGGACGGCGTTGATGACGAATATGTCTAGCCATGAAATATGGTTGGCGACGATTTGCACATTGCCGGCGATCCCGTCCGCGGGCCAGCCGTTGATGCGTAGCTCGGCGTGGAGGATCGCCAGCAACGCGGCGCTCCAGCGGCGTATCAGCGCCTGGCGCCGCGGCGGACCGACCAGAGGAAAGACCAGCGCGGTCGTCGCAAGGCCCTGCAGCAGATGAACACAAAGCCGCAGCATCCGATAGCAACGGCGCGGCAACGGCGTCGATGCGCCGGCGGCCGCTGTCGAGCAGCGCGCTACCAGAGCGAGCCGCCGAAATGCGTGGCGTAGAGCTCGGCCAGCCGCGCACGGTCGACGGCATGGTTCTGGCCGCCGCGCGAGGCGATCTTGACCGCGCCCAGGAGCGCGGCGAGGCGTCCGGTGCGCAGCCAGTCCCATTGGTGCGCAATGCCGTACAGCAGGCCGGCGCGGTAGGCGTCGCCGCAGCCGGTCGGATCGACCAGCGCCGCGGGACGTACCACGGGCACGTCGATCAGCTCGCCGTCGCTGTAGATGCGGGAGCCGTCGGCGCCGAGCGTCACGATCAACGCCTGCACGCGCGCCGCGATGTCCTGCAGCGAGAGGCCCGTGCGTTCGCACAGCAGGCGCCCCTCGTAATCGTTGACGGCGACATAGTCGGCGGCTTCGATCATCGCAACCAGCTCGTCGCCGCTGAACAGCGGCAGTCCCTGACCCGGATCGAAGATGAAAGGAATGCCCGCTGCGGCAAAGCCGCGGACGTGCGCTTGCATGCCTTCCTTGCCGTCCGGAGCGACGATGCCCAGCGCGATGCCCTGGACGTCGCCGACATCGTTGAGCTCCGAGCGGTTCATCGCACCGGGATGAAAAGCCGTGATCTGGTTGTCGTCGAGATCGGTGATGATGAACGCCTGCGCAGTGAACGTGCCGGGCACCGTGCGCAGGCCGTCGCTGGCGATCCCGAGCGAGGCGAGCCGCTCTTCGTACGCGCCACCATCGTCGCCGACGGTCGCCATCACCACCGGCTCGCCGCCGATCGCTTTCAGGTTATAGGCGATGTTGCCTGCGCATCCGCCCCACTCCTGGCGCATTTCGCCGATCTGGAACGACACCGACAGCACCCGCGTCTGCTCGGGCAGGATGTGGCGCGAGAAGCGGTCGGGAAACACCATGATCGTGTCGCGGGCGAGCGACCCGCAAATCAGCGTGCGCGGAGCCATCTTTAGCGTCGGGGGAAAAGGTTGCGGGCCCGGCAGTCTAAACCAATACCGACCGCGCCCGGGGCGGGCGAGTCCGGCGGCGATCCCGCCGGCTCAAGCCGACGACTCGCGTCCGATTTCGCGCACGATGAATTGTTGCCGGCGCGACACCGGCAGCGCTTCGGTAACGCCGCGCAGCAGGACTTCCCAGTGCGCATCGCCGTCGGCGCTGACGCGGCGCTCGAACCCGCGGATCGCCTCGCGCGCGACCAGGCAGTTGCGGTGGACGCGCACAAAGCGCTGGCCGAATTCTTCCTCGAGGCGGGTAAGCGACTCTTCGAGCAGGAACTCGCGATCGGCGGTGCGGATCGTGATGTACTTGAGCTCCGCCTTCAGATAGATGACTTCCTCGATCGCCACCAGAACGACACGTGACCGTTCGGTCACCGACAAAAAGCGGCGCGCGGCGGCAGGCAGGCGATCGAGCTTGCCCTCCGACAACGGCCGCAGGCGCGGCACCTGCTGCAGCGCCGCCAGCAGCCGCTGCACGCGAACCGGCTTGACCAGGTAGTCGACGGCGTGGACCTCGAAGGCCGCGATCGCGTGCTCGTGATAAGCGGTGGTGAAGATCAGGACCGGCGGGACGGTCAGCTTTAGCAGATGCCGCGCGAGTTCGATCCCGTCCATGTCCGGCATATGGATGTCGGAGAGCACAAGGTCGGTCGGCGTGCTGCCGAGCAGCGTCAGGGCCTCGCGTCCGCTCGCGGCTTCGCCGACCACGACCAGCGGCAGCGCGGTCGTGCAGTCGTCGAGCAGCTCACGCAGCCGGCGGCGAGCCGGCGCCTCGTCGTCGACGATCAGTACTTTGAGCGGAGCATCAGCCACGCGGCTTGTCCGACTTCTGCTGCTTCTGTTGCGTGCGGTAGGGCATGCGTATATGCACCTCGTAGCTGTCGCGGGTCAGCCGGTTCTCCAGACTTGCCTCGGCGTCGAAATGCAGCGCCAGGCGCTCGCGGATGTTGTCCAGCGCCATTTTATTGCCACCGCCGCGGCGCGGGCCCGCCTGGTAGGGATTGCGCAGGATTGCGTGCACTTCGCCGCGGCTCAAGAAGATATTAATCGCGATCACCCCCGGGGCGCTACTCGGCTCGATGCCATGGTAGACGGCATTCTCCAGCAGCGGCTGGAGGACCAGCGGCGGCACCATCGCATCCTTCGGCATGTTGTCGACGTGCCAGTCCACGGTCAAACGGTCGCCGAGGCGCAGCTTCTCCAGGTCAAGATAATGACGGCACAGCTCGACTTCGTTCTCCAGCGGCGCGAGCTGGCGGTTGTCGCGCATCAGCACGCGGAACAGGTCAGCCAGGTCCTCGAGCGCGGATTCGGCGCGGCGCGGGTCGGTGCGCATCTGCGAGAGCACGGCGTTGATGCTGTTGAACAGGAAGTGCGGCCGGATGCGGGCCTGCAGTGCTTGCAGCCTGGCCTCGGTGATCGCCGGCGAGAGCGCTTTGGCACGAAGCTGAAAATACGCGAGCAGCGCGCCGGCGATCAGCATCGAGAATACAACGTCGCGCAGCATCGCGGTCACGCTGACGTCCTCGACCAGCGCGGCGACCGCCGTGTTGAACGCCAGCGCGACGGCAAGCGTCAGCAGCAGCACGACGATCGCGCCGCTGCGATACGGCAGGCGCGCGAGCTGGGGAGCGGCGGCGTACAGGACCAGCAGCTGAAGCAGCAATTGCGGCTCGACGACCGACGTCATCTCGAGCCAGGTCGCCCAGAGCGCGGCCCAGCGCGTTTCCCGCGTCAGCGCAGCGACCAGGACCATCGCGTTGACGGCGAGCAGTATGCGCAGGATGGTGCCGAGGTTGCGCAGTTCCGGCAGCGAGAGTCGGACCGTGTTTTGATTTATACTAGGTCGCATTGTTCGTTGCTTCCGGCCCGGCGCGAGCGAAAATCGACCGGCACCGGTCGCGGGACCGAGGTGCAGAATGTCGGCGCCCGGCTATTGTGCGGAAGACGTCCGGGTGAGGCAAGCCATGTCCACGCGCAAATCCGATCCGGCCATCGCGGCGGCCGCCGGCTGGTCCGGCCGATTCAGCGAGCCGGTCGCGGAGCTCGTCAAGCGCTACACCGCATCGGTCGACTTCGACAAGAGACTCGCCGATGCCGACATCGCGGGCTCGTTCGCGCATGCGCGCATGCTGGCCGCGGTCGGCGTCCTGTCGGCTTCCGACCTTGCCTCGATCGAGCATGGGCTGACCGAGATTGCCGACGAGATCCGGCGCGGCGCATTTGCCTGGTCGGCGGATTTCGAGGACGTGCACCTCAATATCGAACGACGGCTGACCGCACTGATCGGCGATGCGGGCAAGCGGCTGCACACCGGCCGCTCGCGCAACGATCAGGTCGCCACCGACTTGAGGCTGTATGTGCGTGCGGCGATCGACGACATCGGCAACGCGCTTGTCGCGCTGCGCGGCGCACTGCTCGATCTCGCCGAGCCGCACGCCGCGACGATCATGCCGGGCTTCACGCATCTGCAGGTCGCGCAGCCGGTGACCTTCGGCCATCACCTGCTCGCCTACGAGGCGATGCTCGCGCGCGATGCCGAGCGCCTGGTCGATTGCCGCCGGCGCGTCAACCGGCTTCCGCTCGGCAGCGCGGCGCTGGCCGGCACGAGCTTCCCGATCGACCGCGAACAGGTGGCGCGCGAGCTCGGCTTCGAAGGCCTTTGCACCAATTCGCTCGATGCCGTGTCGGATCGCGACTTCGCGATCGAGTTCGCCGCCGCTGGCGCGCTACTGATGATGCACCTGTCGCGCTTCGCCGAGGAACTGGTCCTCTGGTCGAGCCCGCGCTTCGCTTTCGTGCGGCTCGCCGACCGCTTCTGCACCGGCAGCTCGATCATGCCGCAAAAGAAGAATCCTGACGTGCCGGAGCTCGTGCGCGGCAAGACCGGCCGGGTCTACGGCGACCTGGTCGCATTGCTGACCTTGATGAAGGCGCAACCGCTCACCTACAACAAGGACAACCAGGAGGACAAGGCGCCGGTATTCGATGTCGTCGATACGCTGCTGCCGACGCTCGCCGTCGTCACCGCGCTGGTGTCGGACGGCATCGAGGTCGACGCCGAGCGCATGCGCGCCGCAGCAGGCGAGGGTTATGCGACTGCCACCGATCTTGCCGACTACCTGGTCAAGAAAGGCGTGCCTTTCCGCGACGCCCACGAAGCGGTGGCGCGAGCGGTGCGGCATGCCGAGTCGGAGCAGTGCGATCTGGCGACGCTGTCGCTCGCGTCGCTGCAGCGCTATTCGCCGCTGATCGAAGACGACGTCTATGCGGTGCTCACGCTCGAGGGTTCGACCGCGAGCCGCAATCATCCGGGTGGCACGGCGCCGGCACAGGTGCGCGCGGCGATACGCGCCGCGCGGTCATCGCTCGTGAAGGGCTCACCGCGCTGACGTCAAGCGCGGCGCACCGGTCTCGTTTCAACTCGCAAGGAGCAACGGATGGACAGCGGCAAACTGGCGTTTCTCGGCCTGGGCGTGATGGGGTTTCCGATGGCCGGGCATCTGGCGCGCGCCGGGCATACGGTGGTCGTCTACAACCGCACGCCGGCCAAGGCGGCGCAGTGGGTCGAGAAGTACGGCGGCAGCTCGGCGCCGACGCCCGCCGCCGCGGCGCGCGATGCATCGCTGGTGATGATGTGCGTCGGCAACGATGACGATGTCCGCGCCGTGGCACTGGGCAGCGACGGGGCGGTGGAGGCGATGGAGAGCGGCAGCGTGCTGGTCGATCACACGACCGCGTCGGCGATCGTCGCACGCGAGGTGCACGCGGCGGCGAAGGCGCGCGGCGTAGGCTTTCTCGACGCGCCGGTATCCGGCGGCCAGGCCGGCGCCGAAAACGGCAAGCTGACGATCATGGTCGGCGGCGAAGCCGATGTGTTTGCGCGGGCCGAAGGCGTGCTCGCGCATTACGCGCGCGCCGTGACCTTGATGGGCGGCCCGGGCTCGGGGCAGCTGACCAAGATGGTCAACCAGATCTGCATCGCGGGGCTGGTCCAGGCGCTGTCGGAAGGGATCAACTTCGCCCGCAAGGCGGGGCTCGATCCCGAGCGCGTGCTCGACGTCATCGGCAAAGGCGCGGCGCAATCGTGGCAAATGGACAATCGCGGCAAGACGATGGCTGCCGACAAGTTCGACTTCGGCTTCGCCGTCGACTGGATGCGCAAGGACCTCGCCATCTGCACGGCCGAAGCTCGCGCCAACGGCGCCGCGCTTCCGGTGACCGCGGTCGTCGACCAGTTCTATTCGCGCATCCAGGCGCAGGGCGGCGGGCGCTGGGATACGTCGAGTCTGATCCGCCTGCTGCGTTAAGGGGTCGGCTCGAGCGGCGCGCCGTTGAGGCTGATCTCGTAGCTGATTGCCGCCGTCTTGGCCAGCATCACCGTCGCCGAGCAATATTTTTCCTTCGACAGCTTGACCGCGCGCGCGACCTGCGCCGGGTTCAGGCCCTCGCCGCCGATGCGGTAGACGAAGTGCAGCCGCGTGAAGACCTTGGGCTCGGTCGGCGCGCGCTCGGCCTCGGCATCGACGACGCAGGCGCTGATCGGCTGACGTGCCTTTTTGAGGATCCACACAACGTCGAACGCCGTGCATGCTGCGGTGCCCGCCAGCAGCAGCTCCATCGGCCTCGGCCCGAGGTTATGGCCGCCGGCGTCGGGCGAACCGTCCACGACAACTGCGTGACCGCTGCCGGTTTCGGCAACGAAGCTGACCTCGTCGATCCACTTGATCGTGGCTTTCAATCGACTCCTTCCCTCGCTAGCGCAATTTCTCGGACCGGACTACCGTCGTGGACAACGCCAGCCGCGGACCATTATGCCGCTTGCATTGTGCGGCGCAATATGACAGACTGCGCATCGTCTGCGGGCTCGGGATCCTCCTCCTTCCCGGTGCGCAGATCGTTCCTCCATTCTCCTCCTATGGTGGAATACTTAGCGCGGCCATCGGCCGCGCTTTTTTTATCAGGGCGCGGGCGGCCGGAGCGCGCCGGAAAGCGTGCGGTAAAAGGCGCGGCGGTTTGACAGGGTATCAACCCCGTATTATCATTTAAGACTTTGTAAAGTTGAACCGGACGCGAATTTCGCCATGAAAACCTATTCCGCCAGGCCCGAGGACGTCAAGCGGGATTGGTACGTCGTCGACGCCAGCGACAAGGTGCTGGGCCGGCTCGCCAGCGCGATCGCCCACCGGCTGCGCGGCAAGCACAAGCCGATCTACACGCCGCACGTCGATACGGGCGACTTCATCGTCGTCACCAACGTCGAAAAGATCAAGGTCACCGGCAACAAGGCCGAGGACAAGCTCTACCACCGCCACAGCGGCTATCCGGGCGGCATCCGCACCACCTCGTTCAGCAAGATGCAGCAGCGCTTCCCCGGACGGGTGCTGGAAAAGGCGGTCAAGGGCATGCTGCCGAAAGGGCCGCTGGGCTACGCGATGCTCAAGAAGCTCAAATGCTATGCCGGTGCGGCGCATCCTCACGTGGCCCAACAACCGAAGACGCTGGACCTCTAAAGGCTCGCTTCCATGATCGGCACCTACTATTACGGCACGGGCCGGCGCAAGAGCGCCGTGGCCCGCGTATTCATCAAGCAGGGCTCGGGCAAGTTCATCGTCAACGACAAGCCGGTCGATGAGTTTTTCACACGCGAAACCGGCCGCATGGTTGTCCGCCAGCCGCTGAAGCTGGTCAACCACGAGGCGACGTTCGACATCATGGTCAATGTCATCGGCGGCGGCGAATCGGGCCAGGCCGGCGCGGTCCGCCACGGGATCACCCGCGCGCTGATCGACTACGACGCCCAGCTGAAGCCGCCGCTGTCCAAGGCGGGCCTCGTCACGCGCGACGCCCGGGAAGTCGAGCGGAAGAAGGTCGGACTGCACAAGGCGCGACGTCGCAAGCAGTTCTCCAAGCGCTAGCGGCTTGCCGCCCGACGAATTGCCCAAGGCCGCCGCAAGGCGGCCTTTGCATTTGCGGCTTCGGGCCGATTATTCCAATGTCATACAATGGGGCCGGGGTGGTAGAATCATTGCCGGTTCGATGAGGCAGGCATGATCAATGTAGGCATTGTCGGCGGGACCGGGTACACCGGCGTCGAATTGCTGCGGCTGCTGGCCGCGCACCCCGAGGCGCGCGTGCGGGCGATCACCTCCCGCTCCGAGGCCGGGGTGTCCGTCGGCACGATGTTTTCGAGCCTGCGCGGCTTAGGGCCGCTGTCCGATCTCAAATTCAGCGACCCGGCCAGCGCCGGTCTTGCCCGCTGCGACGTGGTTTTTTTCGCGACGCCGCACGGCGTGGCAATGGGCGAGGCACGCGAGCTCGTCGGCGCCGGCGTCAAGATCATCGACCTCGCCGCCGATTTCCGCCTGAAGGACACCACCGAGTTTGAGCGCTGGTACAAGATGCCGCATGCTTGCCCGGACCTGCTGGCCGAATCGGTTTACGGCCTGCCGGAGATGTACCGCGACGCGATCCGCACGGCCCGCATCGTCGGCAACCCGGGATGCTATCCAACGGCGATCCAGCTCGGGTTCCTGCCGCTGGTCGAAGCCGGCGTCGTCGCCGTCGACCAGCTGATCGCCGACGCCAAGTCGGGCGTGTCCGGCGCCGGCCGCAAGGCGGAGCTGGGGCTCTTGTACAGCGAGGCTTCCGACAACTTCAAGGCCTATAACCTTGGCGGCCATCGCCACCATCCCGAGGTCGTGCAAGGCCTCAACACGCGCAGCAAGTCACCGGTGACCGTCGTGTTCACGCCGCACCTGGTGCCCATGATCCGCGGCATTCTGGCCACGCTCTACGCGCGCCTGACCGACCGCAGCGTCGACCTGCAGGCGCTGTTCGAAAAGCGCTACGCCGGCGAGCCTTTCGTCGACGTGATGCCGGCGGGAAGCCATCCGGAAACCAGGTCGGTCCGCGCATCCAACGTCTGCCGCATCGCCGTGCATCGGCCGCAAGGCGGCGACATCGCTGTCGTCGTGGCGGTCATCGACAACCTGGTCAAGGGCGCCGCGGGACAGGCGATCCAGAACATGAACCTGATGTTCGGTCTGGCCGAGACGACCGGGCTGACCGCACCGCCGGTCATGCCTTGAGAGACCGATGGTGACGACGCGCGCCGTCGGGCGCAAGCTCCGGCAGCACTTCGGCATCAGCGCGGCCAAGATGGGGGTGCGCATCGAGCACAGCTGGCGGCTGAAGATTCCGCTGGTGCTGATCGTTCTCGCGCTGATCGGCGGCATGTGGTGGTGGGGCTTCGACTTCGGACAATTCCTCGGCGGGTTCAACCGCAGCGAAGTCGCGCAGGAGCGCGCGAGGCTCGAGGCCGAACGCGATCAGCTCAAGGAAGACAATGCGCGGCTGCGCGCCAGGACAAGCGAACTCGAAAGCGACCTGGGTGTGGCACGCGGCGCGCAAAGCACGCTTTCGCGGCAGACGCTCGATCTGCAGAGCGAGAACACGCAGATCAAGGAGGAGCTCGCGTTCCTGCAGCAATTGTTCAGCGACAGCGGCAAGCAGGGCGCGATTTCGATACAGCGGCTCTCGGCCGAGCGCGCAAGCGACGACAGCTACCGGTTCAGCCTGCTGATCGTGCGCGGGGGCAAGCCGACCGATGAGTTTTCCGGACGGGTGAGCATGCAGGCCAATCTGGTCGACAAGAACGGCCCGATGACGATAGAGCTACCCGAGGGCCAGCCGGAAAACGCCGCGGCGCTACAGTTGAAATTCAAGTATTATCAGAGGGTTGAAGGAACGATCAGCGTGCCGCCGGGCAGCCAGTTGAAGAGTCTCGAGGCGAAAGTGCTCGAACCGGGCCAGGCGAACCCGAAGGCGACGCGCAACTTGATTCTTTCGTAGGAGGCCTCCATGTTCGAACAGAGGAAGACCCGTCCGACACAGAAGCGGCTGGACAGCCTGATCGGCGCCGGTACGACGGTCGATGGTGACCTTGTCTTTTCCGGGGGGCTGCGCATCGACGGCGTCGTGCACGGGAAAGTGTCGACGGTCGACAATCAGCCCGGGACGCTGGTGATCAGCGAGCGTGCGAGGATCGAAGGCGAAGTCCGTGTCTCGCACGTGGTCATCAACGGCGCGGTCGCCGGCCCGGTCTCGGCCAGCGATCATCTGGAACTGCAGGCCAAGGCTCAGGTCCATGGAGACGTGGTCTACCGAACGCTCGAAATGCACGTCGGCGCCATCGTCCAGGGCAAGCTGATGCATGTCGGCCAGGAGACCGCCGATGTGGTGGAACTGAAACGCGCAACCGGCGAATGAGCCGGACCGGCAATAATTGAGCGCGAATTGACCGTATGCTGGACGCGGCCGATAATGAGACGTGGAATTGGCAGCAATGAACCGGAGCAGATGATGAATGCAATGACCGAAATGCCCGCCCCGTTCGTGTTCACCGACGCCGCGGCGACGAAGGTCAAGACGCTGATCGACGAGGAGGGCAATCCCGACCTCAAGCTGCGGGTGTTCGTCACCGGCGGTGGCTGCTCGGGCTTCCAGTACGGGTTCACGTTCGACGAGACCGTCAACGAAGACGATACGTCGATGGAAAAGAACGGCGTGACGCTGCTGATCGACCCGATGAGCTATCAGTACCTGGTCGGTGCCGAGATCGATTACACCGAAGGGCTCGAAGGCGCGCAGTTCGTCATCAAGAATCCGAACGCCACGACGACCTGCGGCTGCGGCTCCTCGTTCTCGACGACCTGAAGCGCTGATCCGCGCGACTTGGACGGGCGCCGACGGCGCCCGTTTTCATTTGCGGATTCGCCGGCTTCGGCCGCTACGCCGGATAGACGGCGCCAAGCACGCGCGGGCCGCGCGCACCGGTCACGGCGGGCAGGTTGCCCGGCCGGCCGGCGAGCGACTCGCGCGCGAGCCACGCGAACGCCAGCGCCTCGACATCGCCGACCGGAACGCCATAGGCGTCGGTCGTCGCGAGCGCGCGGCCGCTGAGATCGCGGGCAAGCTCGCGCAACAGCGCGCCGTTGTGCGCGCCGCCGCCACACACGGCGACCTCGGACGCCCCGGCGCAGTGCCGCGTCACCGCCTCGGCAATCGTCGCCGACGTGAGTGCGAGCAGGCTGCGCTGCACGTCGGCTGGCGCGTACGACGGTTGCAGCCGTGACTCGAGCCAGCGCAGGTTGAAGTGATCGCGCCCGGTGCTTTTCGGCGGCGGCAGCGCGAAATACGGATCGGCGCGAAGCGCTTCGAGCAGTGCCGCAATCGGCCGGCCGGTCGCCGCCCACGCGCCGTCGCGGTCGAACGCCTCGCCGCGATGCCGAGCGCACCAGGCGTCAAGCAGCGTATTGCCGGGCCCGGTGTCGAAGCCGCGCACCGAGCCTTCGGGCGGGAGGTCGGTAATGTTCGCGATGCCGCCGATGTTGAGCACGACGCGGTGCCGTGCAGCGTCCCGGAACAGCGCCGCGTGCAGCCCCGGCGCGAGCGGCGCGCCCTGCCCGCCGGCGGCCACGTCACGGCTGCGAAAATCGGCGACGACGGCGATGCCGCAGGCTTCGGCAAGCCGCGCCGGATTCGCAAGCTGCGTCGTGAACGCGAGATCGGGCCGGTGCCGCACCGTCTGTCCGTGCAGGCCGATCGCGGCGATATCCGAGGACTCGACGCCTGCGTCGGCGAGCACGCCCGACACCGCAGCGGCGCAGCAATCCATCAGCGCGTTGGCGGCGAGCGCCGCACGCTGCAGCTCATCGGCACCGGATTTCTGCAGCGACTCAAGCTCGGCGCGAAGGGCCGGGGCGAACGCAAGGTGTCGGCGCGCGCGAATTCGCCATGGGGCCATGCCGAAGTCGACCAGCACCGCGTCGACGCCGTCGACGCTGGTGCCCGACATCAGGCCGATGTAGCGCTCGCTCGGCAACCTGCGTTAAGCGCTACTCGCCGGCAGCGATGTTGACGACCTGCCCGAGCGCCAGCGCATCGGCGAGCGGCGCGATGCGGGCGACATACGCGGGCTTGTCGGCGGCCGCGAGCGGCGGCGCGTCGGGCAGCGCGATCGTCATCGGGTTGCGCTGAACGTTGTCGACGCGGAATTCGTAGTGCAGATGCGGGCCGGTCGCCCACCCGGTCTGACCGACGTAGCCGATCACCGTGCCCTGCGCGACGCGCGCGCCGGGCTTCGTGCCCGCAGCGAACCGCGACAGATGGGCGTACACGGTGGAGTTGGCACCGCCATGCTGCAGGATGACGACGTTGCCGTACCCGTTCTGCCGCCCCGCGAAGCTGACCTTGCCATCGCCCGCGGCGCGCACGGGGGTGCCGGTCGGCGCGGCGAAGTCGACGCCTTTGTGCGCGCGCCAGGTCTGCAGAAACGGATGGAATCGCGCCAGCGAGAAGCCCGACGTGATGCGCGTGAATTCGACCGGCGAGCGCAGGAACGCCTTGCGCAGATTCTTGCCGTCCTGTGCGTAGTAGGCTTCGCTGCCGTCGGCACCGCGCCAGAGAAAGGCGCGATAGACGACGCCCTTATTGACGAACTCCGCAGCAACGAGCTTGCCCGCGCCGGCCGGCGCGCCGTCGACGTCGCGCATTTCATAAACGACGGCAAAGCGATCGCCGCGCCGCAGGTCATGGTAGAAATCGATGTCGCCGGAAAAGACTTCGGCCAGCTGCATCGTCACCGCGTCGGGCAGTCCAACCGCATCGGCGGCTCCGAACAGCGACGAGCGGATTTCGCCGGCGCGAACTTCGGTGCGCAGGCCGTAACGCGGTGGCGCGCTTGCGGCAACGAAGCCCTCGGCGCGGCGCTCGACGCTGAGCAG
>Ga0207664_10001182_pt1 | contig 17364 bp, 19 predicted proteins | sample LARL83metaG_FD_184349 | JGI IMG/M metagenome (GOLD analysis project Ga0207664, IMG submission 184349) | Corn, switchgrass and miscanthus rhizosphere microbial communities from Kellogg Biological Station, Michigan, USA - LAR L8-3 metaG... | ecosystem: Host-associated > Plants > Roots >... | reverse complement strand
GAAGGGGTTGTCAGTGATGAAGCTTGCGGCTGCGGTATCGATCGGCTTGCTGGCTGTAGTCGCCGCGGGATGCGCCAGCACGTCTACGCCTGCCGCGGTCACCAAGACGTTTCCGAACAATTGCCCTGCACTTGATACCGAGCACGACAACTTCTTCAAAGGCCTGTCCTCCATCCAATGCGTCGCTGCCAGCGAGATGGCATTGGCCCCGAAGTCTTCCATCCACGATGGCCTATTCACGTCCACGGACGGGGCCGCATCGCTGTCCCTCCCGGAGTTTCACGACGCAGGCGGCCACCCTGGGGCGCAGGTGTGGGAGAACACCGGGGCGCCCCCGGTCTCCAAGATCCTTGTCACTCCTGTGCCGGCCGATGGTCTGATCTACACCGCCTACCCCTTGCATTGGAACCTATTTGCCACGCCGAAGACGCTCGACGATCTCGAAGACAGGTTCCTGAATAACCCGAATTTTGCGGCCCAGATGATGATCGGGAGCCCTCGTGTCGAACGTCTGTATTCGGCGAATGCCGTGTTGGCGGACGGGTCCCCCGCAAAAGTGGAAGTGTACCGGCAGACCGCGTTCGCTCACGTGGCCGACTTCGAACACCAGTTCCAGATCTTCTATCTCATCAAGTCTGACTCCGGCTACTCGATTCTCTCTATCTTCCTGTCGAAAGCTTGTCCGGTCTGCAGCTCCGGCCCCGAGGAGGCCATCAGGAACGTGGATCCAGGTATAGCCGCTTTCGTCGACTCGTATCGGCGCTACAAATAGGCGCCCCTCCCACGAGGGGAAACCGGGGCATCGGATGCAATCCAAGTAAATAGGGCAAAGAGGGAAGAGACCCATTCAAAACGCGGTCGACAACCATCCCCAAGGCGAAAGGCAGATAGATCAGCAATCCGAAGATCGGGTACGGCTGGTCATGAACAAAGGCCCCAAGACCCGTTTCCTGGCCGTCACTGTCCGGTCCGGACAGTCCTTCGATCTTTATCTGTCGAAGAAGAAGCTTGCCGGACTGGCTGCATTCATCAGGCGGCGGATAGCCGCCTAATGAGGCGACAGCGGGACGCCGATATCCCGCTGTCCGCTGGGGCGCTCCATTTTTCTGATGAAATTTAAACTTTTGTCCGGTTCCGCCCTCTAAGCCCTGACCGTTCCCCGCGGATGCCCGAAATAGCGACCCGAAGGAGTATCGATCCCATGCTGCGGCCTATCGGCTTTTTCCTGCTTTCCGTGTCCACAGCCGCCATGGCGGCAGCCCCGGTCGACCCGCAGACCGCCCAGCACATCGATGCCGACGTGGCGACCATCCTCCAGCGCACCGGCACACCTTCCGCCACCATCGAGGTCACCGAACACGGCCAGGTCGTATACCGCAAGGCCTATGGCCTGAGCGACCGGGAGAAACGCACTCCCGCCACCGTGGACACCTATTATGAGATCGGCTCCATCACCAAGCAGTTCACCGCCGCGGCGATGCTGCAACTCCAGGAGGCCGGCAAGCTGCGCCTGGACGACAAGCTCTCGGTGTACCTGCCGCAGGCGCCCCACGCCGATGAACTCACGCTGCGCCAGTTGCTGGAACAGGTCAGCGGCCTGCCGGACTACCTGGATGCCATGGACGCGGCCGGCACCGACACCAAGCCCGCCAGCTTCGACCAGCTCATCTCCTACGTCGCCGGCAAGCCGCTGGAATTCACGCCCGGCAGCAAGTGGGAGTACAGCAACACCAACTACATCCTGGCGGGCCGCGTCATCGAAGTGGTGTCACATGAGAGCTATCAGCACTACGTGCAGACCCACCTGCTCGAACCGGCAGGCATGACCCACACCTTCACCGTGGCCGATGAGAAGCGCCTGCCCGGCATGGCCATCGGCTATACCAGCGAAAAGGGGCGAGTGGACCGCGCGCGGGCGTTCGACGCCACGGTCGGCTGGTCCGCGGGATTCCTGGTATCCACGGTGGCGGATCTGGAGAAGTGGGACGAAGCCCTCCGGGGCGGCCGCATCGTAAGACCGGCGGACTATACCCTCATGAGCACGTCTGCCAAGACCACCGGCGGCGAAGACACGGGCTATGGCCTGGCCCTGTTCGTGGATTCCTTGGATGACCAGCCCCGCGTCGGGCATACCGGCGGGTCGCTCGGCTTCACCAGTGCGAACGAATATTTCCCGAAACAGGATGTCCAGGTCATCGCGTTCACCAACCTCCGCAGCGATCCCGAGCCTGGCGAGAGGGTGACGAATGCCGTGTTTTCCGACCTGTATCCGGCGCTGGCGGCGGCGGCTGAGCGCCCGGCGGCAGGGGAAGATCCCAAGGTCACGGCGATGGCCCAGGGCGTGTTCGCCGGCCTGCAGAGTGGCACGGAGGATTCGGCCGACCTCACGCCGCACCTCGCCGGCAAGCTGCAGGGGCTGTCGCAGCACTTCGTGGAGCAATTCGGGCCTTACGGACAGCCCACCCAGTTCATCTACAAAGGCAAGCGCAGCGCAGGCGGATTCACCTACTACGACTACCTGATCCAGTTCGGCCCGGGCAGCGAATTCAAGTTAGGCGTGGGACTGGATGCCTCCGGCAAGGTCGGCAGCCTCTCGTTCGGCTAGGGAGGACTGGGGCGCCTAAACCACTGCCTGCCTCCAGGCATCCAATAGATACACCAGCGATGAGGCTCCCCATGTCATTAGGCACCCGCCGGCTCGCCGCATCCATCGCCAGCCTGTTCTTTTCCGTATCGGTGCTGGCAGCGACCCCAGGCCCGAAGGGCATGGCAGTCACCGCCTTCGTCCATGTGAACGTGTTGCCCATGGATTCGGATCGGGTGCTGCGGGACCAGACCGTGCTGGTGGAGGACGGCAAGATCGCTGCCATCGGCACCTCATTGCCGGCGCCCGCGGGCGCCACGGTCATCGACGGCCACGGCAGCGCCTGGCTCTCGCCGGGCCTGGCGGACATGCACGTGCATTCCGATACCGCCGAGGACATGAAGGTCTATCTCGCCAACGGCGTGACCACCGTGCTCAACATGGGCCATGCATCCGAGGGCTTCATGGACTCGGTGCGACCCGCGCTGAACGCCGGACAGGCGCCGGGGCCGCATGTCTACGCAGGTCTGCTGGTGGATGGCTCGGCGCAGTTCGGTGACCTCTTCGTCACCACGCCCGACGAGGCCCGGGCCATCGTGGACATCGCCAAGACCAACGGTTACGACTTCATCAAGGTCTACAACGACCTCTCCCCGGAGTGTTTCCAGGCCATCATCGACGAAGCCGCTAAGCAGCACATGCGCGTCATCGGCCACGGCGTGACCCGCGTCGGCATCGAGAAGCAACTGGCGATGGGCCAGATCATGGTGGCCCACACCGAGGAGTTCCTCTATACGGTGTTCTCGCATCCTGACCTCAGCCTGCCCAACCCCGCGATCGCTGACCCGAGTCCGCCGAAGACGCAGGACATCCCGCGGGTGATCGGCTTCCTGAAGCACGACCAGGCCTTCGTCACCGCCGATCTCAACACTTACGCCACCATCGCCCGCCAATGGGGCAAGCCGGCGGTGCTCGCGGCCTACATGCGCAGCCCGGAGCTGAGATACCTCTCGCCCGCTCGCCGCATGAGTTGGAGCAAGAGCGGCTATGTGGACAAGTCCGGCAACGTAGACGCCAACCTGGCGTTCCTGACGCGATTCACCAGGGAGATGGCGGATGCCGGCGTGCTGCTGGTCACCGGCACCGATGCGCCCAGCATCCCGGGGCTGGTGCCCGGCTACGCCCTGCACGACGACATGGAGGCCCTGCAGGCCGCAGGCCTGAGCCGCTACCAGGTGCTCGCCGCAGCGACCCGCACACCGGGCGAGCTCATCAGCCGTTCCATCCCCGGCGCTACGCCCTTCGGCGTGGTCGCCGTGGGCGACCGGGCCGACCTCATCCTCTCTGATGCCGATCCCCGCGATGACCTCGCCACCTTGCGCAAGCCCCTGGGCGTGATGGCGGATGGCAACTGGTATGACGCAGATCACCTGCGGTCCCTGTTGGAAGGCGTCGCGCAGGAATACCGCGAGGCCCTGGTACCGGATTGACGGGCAGTCCGGCCGGAGACTAGTTAGACAGCTTCCGGCGGTAATCTGCAGGGGTCTTGCCGACTAGCCGCTTGAACTCCCGGATGAAGTGCGCCTGGTCGGCGTAACCCAGGTCGGCGGCGAGTTGCGGCCAATCTATCGTCTCCGCAGCCGCCATGACCTCCGCGGCTTCCTGCAGGCGGTAGCGCCGGATGACCCATTTCGGGCTCGTCCCCACGTAGTCCACGAACAGGCGCTGCAAGCGGCGTTTGCTCACATCGAAGGTGGCCGCCAGCTCTTCGACGCTTTTGAGTTCGCGGTCTTCAGCGATGCGCGCCACGACCTCCCCCGCCAGGCCGATGTCCGGATCATGCGACGGTCCGAGTCCGAGGAGGAAGCCTTCCAGGACGGCGATGGCCGCATGATGGTCCTCATGGATGAGCGCCCGGGAATCCAGATCGCGGGCGGCGGGACCGAAGACTTCGTCGAGTGGCAAGACCCTGTCGGTGAAGCCCGAGACCGGTGCGTCGATGAACGCTCGCAGCCCTCCCGCCCGGAACTTCGTTCCCAGGACCCGTCCCCTCCCAGAGAGCGTGCGGCTGAACTTCTTGGTCTGGACCCCGGCGAGTTCCGCCCGCCCGGGCTCCAGGACCAGGTTGGCGCAGGGATAGGGCAGGGTCTCCCGCAGGACCGGTCCGGCCAGGTCCCATTCGACCGTCCAATGGTGCTCGATGTAGGGCGCAAGCTCGGGCGACGGGTGGTAGCGCCAGTAGCCCGGCGAGGATGCCGGGTTTCGCAGGTGCAACAGGCCGGTGTGGGGATCCTGCTTGGGTTTGTACGCCATGGCGCGTTTGTTCAATCGCTGGGACGAGGGTTGCGCTAGAGTTCCGTCACCGACGCACCCGGCGCCTGTGCTGCCGAGTACTGCGCCATCACACAGGAATCTAGCATGGATCACCGAGCCCGCGGTCCGTTCGAGGTCGGGTTGGCCCCGCTCGACCCTTACCACCAGGAACCGGGAGCTGGCCTCGCGCGCTTCGCTCTCGACAAGCGTTTCCGTGGGGAGCTCGAGGCCGTGAGCAAGGGCGAGATGCTGAGCGCGGGCAGCCCCGCCAGCTCCGGAGGCTACGTGGCGCTCGAACATGTGAGAGGCAGCTTGCAGGGACGCGAGGGAGCCTTCGCCCTCATGCACAATGCCACCATGGTCCGCGGCACTCCCGAGATGAACATCATCGTGGTGCCGGGCTCCGGCAGCGGCGCCCTCAAGGGTCTGGTGGGGCGTTTGACCATCACCGTCGCAGCGGATGGCGCACACGCTTACCAGTTCGACTACGGCTTTGATCCGGCGATCTGAAATCCAGGGACGCCTGACTTCATGACCGTGTTCTTCGACATGTACGGCAACGCCGGCGTCGCGACCGAGGACTAAGTCACGGGCTACGGTCGGTACCCTTAACCAATCTAACTGTTAGAAGAGTCGCCGAAGCCCCCTTGCTTCGGCGACGTCACTCATCTCCTGTCAACCGCAGGGCTGCATGCCGGTGGAAGCTCCCGGAGCCGGAGTGGGAGTGCTCGGCATGCGGGTGCTGGTGCCCGGCGCGTGGGCCATGCCCGGCGGGCAATGGGTGGTCCCGCTCGGCGGATGCGAGATGGGCGGATTGTTCATCGGCTCGCTTGGAGTGGGCGGAGGGGTGGCCGGATTGCTGGGCGAGCTCGGGCTGCTCGGTGCTGCGCTAGCGGAGAGTGCGGCAGCACCCAGTAACAAAGCGGAAAGGGTCACAGACAGATATTTCATGATGTCCTCCTTGATGGGTATCCCGCACGCTAGTGGCTCGGCAGCATCACTTCCGTGCGTGGGCCCACACTTCCCAGCGTGACCTGCGATGTTTCAAGGTTCGACCGCAAACAGGCGTGCCCCGGATTACCCCAATGACGTCTCCCCGAAGTAACGGACGCGCCGTGACTCTGCTGCGTCAGCCGGTACATCCGCCGAACTAGATCGCAAGTTACTTCAGAGTCCATGCCTTTGCACTTCGAGCCTGCCCACCGGCGCGTTACTTCGCCATGGTCCCCCGGCAATGCTCTAGGTGTTATCCCCGATTTTATTAAAGCCCCTCCGCTGGCAGCATTAAGTCATGCCGGATTACGTGGAGGTGATTCGGCACCCCTAGATCCACCTAACTATTTTTTTCGGTGCCCTCACATGCGTTTGGCTCCCGTCGCGGATACGGATTCGCCGCTTGAAATCCGGCAACTATGTGTCGACCTATGTACCCGTTGTCACAACCGCAGCCTGCAGGCCGCCATGGTGCATTGCGTGCCGCCCGATGCTCACGGCATCGATGAAGCGCTCTGCACGCTGCTGCTCAACTGTTCTGACATCAGCCAGATGACTGCGAATTTCATCCTCAACGGTTCGCCCTACCAGGAGCCGTTATTGCGGCTCTGCGCCGAGATCTGCGAAGCCTGCGCCAAGGCCTGCAGCGGCATCGAGGATTTCGAGGAATGCGTCGCGGCCTGCTACACCTGCGCCGACGCCTGCCGCAGCCTCGGCTCCCAGCTTTGGAGCAACGTCTCAGGTGAAGCAGCGGCTCCAGCCCCTGGGCTTCACCCGATTCGCCTTTAGTACCCCGCGCTCATAATTATCGATGGCCGCAGCTACCAAGACAGCAAGGACAAGCCCCATGGCTCTAGAGATCGCCCTCCCGGACGTAGCCGGCCTCACCATGCAGGCCACGCCCGGTTGGGCCTCGAACCGACGGCGCATCATGTTCGTCGCCAAGCAGCGCTTCGCGCGTTTCGGCTTCCAGTCCGCCTCGCTGGGAGACCTGGCGCGGCTCGCCGAGCTGCCGGAGAGCGAAGTGCTGAAGCACTTCCGCACCCCCTTAGACCTGCTGCTCGCGATCTTCGAGGAAGGCTGGGCGCTCATCAACCCCCGCGCCGCGGAGATCGCCATGACAGCGGCCGATGCCCGCGAGGCGACTGCCGGCATCATCACCGTGGTGCTGCACATGTTGGATAAGGACCCGGACCTGACCCGTCTGATGCTGGTGGAAGGCCGCCGCGTGGATCCCGCCACCGGCCGGGTGCGCGTCTCCCACGGTTATTTGCGTTTCCTGCAGACCTGCGAGGAATTGGTGGTGCGCGGCCAGAGGGACGGCACCTTCAAGGTGGCACTGCAACCCAAGTTGATAGCCGACCTGCTCATCGGCTCGGTGGAAGGGCTGTTGCGCGGCAGACTGCTGGCCGTGCAGCAGGGGGACGCCCGCGCCTACTCGACCCAAGCCATCCTTGCCGCTTTCGACGTGCTCATGATCCAGCTCAAGCCGCTGCCCTGATCTGCCTCAGGCATCAGCGCGCCGCGTTCGCCTCGATGAAACGCAGTTTGCCCAGGTGGTCCAGACGATAGAAGTGCCGCAGCTCCGGCAGCAATGCCGGGCTCAGCTCACGGAAGCGGCGCATCAGGCTTTGGCAATAACGCGCTGCGCCACGCCCCGCGTCCAGATACCGGCGGCGCAGCTCCGCGTCCAGGGCCGGATCGGGTCGCATGAGTTCGAAGAGCCGATGGTGGAGGTCGCGGGAGGACGCCGGCCTGTGCTGGGCGAGAGCCAGCAGGGCCGTCACCACGAACTTGTCCACCTCTGCCTGCAGTTCCAGCTCCACCGGCCGCACGCCGCGGTCCTGCTGGGCCTTGAAGGTCAGGTAAGTGAAGTGGCTCACGCCCTCCAGCACCGCCCAGAAATCCTCCAGCTCCACGCGCTGCAGCGATTCGAGGGGGCGAGCCGCTTCGAGCCGCTGCAGCATCCCGGACTCAAGGTAGAGCGATAACCGCAGACCTTCCTCTTCCTCCATCACCAGGAGCTTCTCCTCCACGGCACGGAAGGCTTCGCCTTCCAGCTCCCTCGCCGCGGCTTCATCGGTGAGCAGGAAGTCGTCCACGCGGAACGCGGTATCCAGCGCGTACAGCCGGTTCAGGTAGTCCTGCAGGGAACGGACGGTGGCGGTCCCGGGCGCCATCCTCGTAGCCTCAGTGGGAGTAGCGGCTACGGGCGGCCTCCGCGGGCTCCAGCCCCAGGGCGCGCAGCCGCTCCGCGGCGCGGGTGCTGCCGCTCTTCAGCCACTGTTCGTAGAGACGCAGCAGGTCGCGCTCGTCCTCGGGGCGTGCCTGGTGGGCCATCTCGTTCAGCACGTCCACGAACTGGCGGAACTTGGCGGTGAGTTCTCCGAACACCTCCGCCAGCGCGCGGCCGCGCATGTCCGTCGCAGGCAGGCCGCTCAACATGCCATAGGCGGTCTCACCCATCTGGCTGTAGTAACCCATGTCCATCGGCCGGCGGTGCACGTACTCCGCGAAGAAGCCGGCGATGAAGAGTGCCAGGTCGCCGAGCCGGCGCAGCATCTGCTGCCGTTCCTCCAGCGTGGGGGCTTCCACGGCATCCGCCATGATGCTGGCGAGCGGGCGCAACCTGTAGCCGGAACCGTCCACGTATTCGTAGAAGCGGTCGGAGCGTGCGAAGCCGGTGAGCAGTTGCACCACGTAATGCTCGGTGGGCACCGCGGCCTCCACCTTGCGGCTGTGCTTGGCCTCGGCGAACGATTTGCGGAACCAGTCTTCGAGGCTCTCTACCGCGACCACATAAGCCATGGCACATCTCCCTGGACATGGTGAGTCTTGGTTTTTATCCTAGCCCATGGCGATGCCGATGCAAGAGGCTGCATCGCAGAGGAAGACGGATGTGGAATCCGGTTAACAACGCGGGTGATATGTTGTGCGTTGACGAGCGGCGCTTCGCAGGCAAAATGCCCTGGCCGACGGGAACCGCGACGCGGCGCTGGGCGTAAGCTCGCGGAATTGGCCGGTGAGCCGGTGATATAATGCAGGATTGCTCGTCCCAAGCCGGTCAGCGTCAGAGCGTATCTGCGCCTGCCTGCGTCGCTTGCATATCCTCTCCATCCGGTTCCTGCGTCGTAATCCAAGGAGAACACCATGCGCGACGAGCAATCACTCGAGACCCGAGGCGTCAAGGTCGAGGTGCTGGCGACGGTGGACCTGGGTCCGGAACTCGATGGCATGGATGGGCGCCAATTGCGGATGCGCATGGTGACCATGGCGCCGGGAGCCGTGTTCGGCCCGCTCCACGACCACAAAGGGCGGCCCGGCACCGTCTACATACTGCAAGGCACCATCACCGATCATCGGGACGGCAAAGCCACCGAGTACGGCCCTGGCGTGGGCTGGCCCGAGGACAGGAACACTCGGCACTGGCTCGAGAACCGCGGAGCCATCCCGGCAGTGGAGATCTCCGTCGATATAGTCAGCAAGGCTTGAGTCGCGGATGAGCGCGCGCTAGGCCAGCTGCCTGCGCCAGATCCCTGAGATGACCATCTATCTCACCCCATAGATTCGGCGCTACCATTGAAGCAGGGTCACGGGGAGGCAAGACCATGCGCATCCATGTTTCGCTGCTGGTTTCCGCTTTCGCCCTCATCAGCGCCGTCGTCTCAGACCCGGCACTGGCCGATGGCACTTGGACGGGTCCCGGATGGTATGTGGAAGAGACCGCCACGGGTTTCGATGCCACCCTGGTCTCAGGTCCCTACGCCGATGAGGCTCAGTGCAAGGCCGCGCTTCCGGCGGATACCGACGACTACAGCTACGAGTGCATCGAAGAAGAGACGGATCCCACCACGGACAGCCCGCCGCAGAACAGGACTCGGGCGACCGCCACCGCAGGAGAAGCCGGATGAAACGCGTCACTGGTATCGGCGGGATCTTCTTCCACGCCAAGGACCCCAAGGTCCTGGCGGCCTGGTACAAGGCGCATCTGGGGATCGATGTCCAGGAGTGGGGCGGTGCGGCTTTCGACTGGACGGATGCCGATGGCAAACCGACCGGCGGCACCACGGCCTGGTCCATCAGCAAGGCCGGCGGCGACCACTTCGCTCCCAGCAAGGCATCGTTCATGGTCAACTACCGGGTCGAGGATCTGGCCGCACTCCTGCAGGCGCTCCGCGCTGAAGGCTGCCAGGTCCTGGACAAGACCGACGATTCCGATTTCGGCAAGTTCGGCTGGGTCATGGACCCCGAAGGCAACAAGGTCGAACTCTGGCAGCCACCGCCGGGTCAATGAACCGCCGCTCATGCCGGATTCGTGCGCCGCTCTCGGGCACCCGACAGAACCTGACTTTACCCCGGCATCTTCTTCCCGGCTGATTAACGCGCTTCCGCGCGATATGGCTATGCTGCGCTGGAGATGGAAACAGCGAAGCCCCCGCGCACCTTCTGGCAGAAACTGAAGCAGCATCCCTTGCTGTGCCACGGCGCGGGCCTCATCACCGGTGCCGCGGACGACGACCCGAGCGGCATCGGCACCTATTCCCAGGCCGGCGCGAAATACGGGCTGGACATGCTGTGGGCCCTGCCGCTGGCCTTCCCGTTGGTGGCGGCCATGCAATCCATGTGCGCGCGCATCGGGCGTGTCACCGGCAAGGGCCTCGCTGCCAACATCAGGGCCGAATTCCCGTCGTGGGTGTTGCAGGGCGTGGTGGCGCTGCTGCTCGTCGCCAATACCCTCAACATCGGCGCGGACGTGGCGGCCATGGGCGAGGTGGCGGGACTCGTCACCGGACTCAACCGCCACCTCATGACGGTGATCCTCGCCGCCGTCACGCTGGTGTTGCAGCTCCTGGTGCCGTATCACCGCTATGTGCGCTTCCTCAAATGGCTCACGCTCTCGCTCCTGGCCTACGTCGCGGTGCTGTTCTTCGTGCATGTGCCCTGGGAGCAGGTGGCGCTACGTACCCTGCTGCCGCGCCTCAAGTTCGATTCCGGCGCTGCCGCCGTGGTGGTGGGCATCTTCGGCACCACCATCAGCCCCTATCTGTTCTTCTGGCAGACCTCGGAGGAGGTGGAGGACATGCTGGCTCCGCCCCGCGCCAAGGCGCTGCTGCGGGTACCGGGTTCCGCGCCCAGGGAGCTCAGCCGCATCCGCTGGGACACCTGGAGCGGGATGTTCTATTCGGATGTCACGGCCTACGTCATCGTCCTCGCCACCGCCGTCACACTGCACGCCTCCGGCATCCGCGACATCGACACTGCCGCCCAGGCGGCCAACGCCCTGCAGCCCATCGCCGGGACCTACGCATACCTATTGTTCGCCACCGGTATCCTCGGCACCGGCCTGCTGGGCGTGCCGGTGCTGGCGGCCTCCGGCGCCTATGCGTTCTGCGAGACCGTCGGCTGGAAGTGGGGGCTTGAACACAAACCCACCCAGGCCCGGGGCTTCTACGGCGTCATCGCCGTCAGCGTGCTCCTGGGCTTGCTCATCCAGTTCACGCCCATCCCGCCCATGAAGGCGCTGTTCTGGGCCGCGGTCATCAACGGCGTGGTGGCCGTGCCGCTCATGGTGGTGGTGATCCTGCTGGCTTCGCGCAAGTCGGTGATGGGCAAGTTCACCGTCGCGCCCTGGGTGCGTACCATCGGCTGGATCGCGGCGGCCGTGATGGCCCTCGCCGCCGTCGTGATGTTCATGTCCTAGCCGTCTCCACCACCCGTCCCAAATGAAAAGCCCCGCCTTGCGGCAGGGCTCTCCAGTCTTGCGAGGCAGGTCGCCGGGTCTACCAGCGGTTGCCACCGCCGGCACCACCGCGGCTGCCGCCGCGATAGCCGCCGCCACCGCCACCGCCACCGCCGGTGCGCGGCTTGTCGGTCGCGATGTTCACCCGCAGCGGACGGCCGCCCAGGTCCTTGCCGTTCTGCTCCAGCGCCTTCTCGGCCGCCTGCTGGGTGGCGAAGGTGATGAAGCCGAAGCCCTTCGGCCGCCCGGTGTCCCGGTCCATGATCAGGTTCAACTGCGAGATCTCGCCGTACTGCGAGAACACGCCGCGCAGCTGATCATCGCTCACGGAGAAGGGCAGGTTGCCGACATACAGTTTGTTCTGTTCCATTGCTCGAATACTCTCTAAAGGATTATGAAGATGTCATTACTGCAGTCGGGGACAACTAGGAAGGACTATCACTGGCTGAGGAATAACGGGGCGTATCTTGGCAGGTCGGGCGCAGCAAAGACAGGGACGATTTGACGATAGCGGCAAAACCGCGGTTTTGCGCGGGGAAAAGCCTTAAGGATTGAGCATAATCCGGCAGCCGGCACGGGTCGCGCAGCCTGATCCCGCAAATATCGGGGTCTTGCCCCGGGCTACTTGGCGGCCGCGAGCCAGGCGCTCACTTGCCGGCTCTCGGTCAGCAGATCGATCCGGTAACCGTATTCCTTGGCCGCTGTCAGGAACTTAGAGAAATCCTTGGCGGCGTCCTCGGCTCCCAGCAGGATCCCCGAGCGTGAGCTCAAGGGCACGCTGTATTCGGCGTAGATATCCAGCAGCACCGCGAGCGCATCCGTGGAGAATCCCATCACCGCGTCGGAGAGGTCGAGCAGCACCGTGCTGCAGCCGTTCTCTTCCATGACGAAGCTGGTCTCGATGACCAGCATCGTCAAGTCATCCAAGGCCAGGTTCCCAGAACACTGGACTTCGACGGTCCCCGCGGACTCGTTCAATTGCATCTTCCAGCTCATGTCCTGTTTCCAGGCGAAGGTGCCCACGAGGCTTGCGGTTCGCGGGCGCGGATTTCCAGGGATGGAGAAAAGCGGTCGTGGAGGCAGGAACGGAGAGCGAAGGGAAAGATGTCATAACGAGGGTATCCGGGCCGCAGCAGACCTGCGCAGTGCAGCGGTGCGACGGCTGCCACACGCGGCTTCGTCGATCTAGCCACGTTCCGAACACCCACGTTGTCTCAATTGAATGCTGTGTGCTGTCGTGCAGCCACCTGCACGATCGCAATTCATGATAATGATATTATCATCATAGTCAAGTTTGATCGAAACGAATATAATTCATCCATGCCTACCGAGATCCGCACCGCCAGGCTCACCATCCTCATCGACCCCCGCAAGAAGGCGTTCTTCGAGGAACTGTGCGCAGAAGACGACGTGACTCCCTCGCAGGTTGTCCGCAAGCTGATTCGTGGATATATAGAGGAGCGGACCGGCGAGCCCTGGAACCCCGAGGAACACGAGCTTCCCCGCACCTATACCCGCCGAGCGGGCACGCCGGAAAAAGCCGCCTGATCCAGCCGCCCATGGACATGGGCGAGGCAAGTTCAGGCCGGATTCCCTAGCCGAGATGTGAAGGCAGCAGCTTTACGCTGCCTCTGTGGGTGTTTGCCGCCTCATCGGCGCCAAGTTGCAGTCATCGCCTGCCGCTCACAGCAGTGTGTGAGCTCCCAGCGTGCTATGGCATCTCGATGTTGCCGCCGAAGCCGCCGGGCCAGCGCTGCGGCGAGCGCTGGAAGAATTCGGCGGCGGATTGGTGGGACCAGGCGTTCGAGTGGATGGGGCGCAATGCCCGCGGGTCCTGGCGCTCCTCCACCGGGATGGGCCGTTTCAGCTGCGGGTTCGGCCGCACCTTCTTCGCCGGCCGGTGCGGTCCCGACATGGCATGTTCCGAGAAGGCCACGCAGCGGCCGTTCTCATCGCGCAGCCAGCCGTCCTCGAACCAACCGAGCAGCTCGCCGCGATAGGAGTACACGGCGTCGGAATCCAGGTAAGCGACGGCTTCGCCGCTGAACAGGAAGATGTGGCGGTCATCGTCGCTATAGGCGACGGCACCTCCCGAGTGGTCATAGAAGACGATCACGAAACCTCCGGGGCAGCGGGGACAGGATCCACAGCGACGCCTGCAAGACCCTTGAGGGTAACACCAGGACGGGCGAGCTTCGTCAGGTGTTCCCCCCAGGCCCGTACCGGGGGCTGCCGCGGGGGTAGGGCATCCCTCGGCGGCGGGATGGATTAGGATGGGCGGCATCTTCCCGTAAAAAGGGGGCGCGACCATGGTGGAAGCCATACCGGCGGCCCAGGAGTCCGCGAGTGGCGCGTTCCTGGCCGCGCCGCCACCTTTCCTGTCAGCGGAATATCACCTGCGTTTCCTGCCGCGGGTGATCATCCGTCGCCTGGGTGAGTATCGCCGGCGCCAGCGCCCGCCAGGCTTCGCTGCGCACGTGCAGCTCGAGATCCCGCTGGTGATCGCCGCCTGCCTGCTGCTGATGCTGCTCGGCCTGCCACCGGCCATGGATCACGGTTCCGTCGGGGGCTGGATCAGTGCCGCGATCGGGGCTGCAGCCCTCGCCGCGCTCATGACCTGGTCGATCGTCGGTGAGTGGCGTTGGCGTCAGGAACAGGGGCACCGCTACGGTTATGCCGAGTTCATGCCGTCACTGTTCTTCTTCTGCGTGGTAGCCGGCGGCTCGGCGGGCCTCATCGCCGGCGGCGTCCTCAGCAACGATCCCAAGGCAGGGTATCTCTGCAGCCTGCCAGGACTCTTGGCCGGGTACCTGGCCGGGCCCTTCGCGGCGCGTTGGGTGCATGCACTGGGATTCATGAAGACCTGGTTCATCTACCTGGCGATACTGGCGCTGTTCCTGTTGCCGCTCGAGGACCTGATGGTGCTGTTCATCTATGCGAGCAAGAGCAGCGATCCCGTATGGACGGGCGGTTGAGGCCGCGGAAATATGGTTTTCCATATTCGAGGTCCCGTGTAAGGAGACCTGAATCTCGGAAAATCTCCGGCCAGTCACGCATCGTGGATTCCTGCTCTCCGTGGCCGCAGAAGTCCGACTGCCTTGAAGCGCCATCTCAAGATCTGCTCCATCACCGCCGGCGTCTTCCTCGCCGTCATCCTGCTCGCCGTCGCCGGACTCGCAGCCTACGCCCACACCGATGCCTTCCGCACGAAGATGCAGGCGGCTGCCAGCCGCGGCATGGGTATGCAAGTCAGCCTGGATGGACCTCTGCACATCGGCCTGACCCCGTCGCCCAACGTCACCCTGCAGGACGTGCACGTGCGGAACCGCGGTGTGGACGCCGGTTCCGTCGACGAGGCCTATATCCGCTACCGCTGGCTGCCCTTGCTGCGCCGGGACCCGGAGGTGGAGACGCTGGTCCTGAAGGGCCCGCACATCCTCATCAAGAAGGGCGCCGACGGCACGCTGGACCTGGTGCGCAGCACGCCGCCGGTCCACAAGCGTGCCCATGGCCCCATCGAGGTCACCGTCACCGACGGCGTCATCCGCTACGAACAGGCCAAGAACAGCCAGGCCAAGACCAACGCCTGGGTGGAAGCGAAGGGCTGCGATGCCTCGGTGCATGAGGTGCGCTCGGAGATGCCGGACGGCCGCCGCGCGCTGGAGCGCCTGAGCTTCAGCGGCGGCGATCTGAACTGCAAGACGGTCACCGCCAGCAAGTTCAACGGCACGGACTTGAAGCTGCACGCGGTGGCGCCGGGAGGCGGCGTCTACGACTTCAAGCCCATCACCCTGCTGGCTTTCGGCTCGCCCGCCAGCGCCGAATTCCACGCCCGGATCGCCGGCGACGACGAGACCTACGACGCAGACCTGAGCGTACCGGACGTGCAGATCTCCCGGGCGCTCGCCGACCTGGGCTTCCGCCCCATCGCCGATGGGCACGTGGACCTGTCCGGCGATCTGGCCTACCAGGGCCGCACCCACAAGGACATCCTCAAGAGCGCCACCGGCGGCATATCCTTCCACGGCAGCGACGTGACGCTGCGGGGCTACGACCTGGACAAGGAGCTGACCCGCTTCGAGCGCACCCAGCGCTTCGATCTCGCGGACTTCCTGGGGCTCTTCGTCGGCGACGGCGCGGGGATACTCGCCACCAAGGGCTATGACTACGGCCGGCTCATCCAGGGCCGGCGCGGCGGCGTGAGCCATATCCACGAGGCCGTCGCCGACCTGCAGGTGTCCCACGGCACCGTGCACACCCGGGACGTCGCCATGTCCACCGACACCCACCGCGTGGCGGCCCAAGGCAAGCTCGATCTCGCCACCGACGACTTCGACCAGGTGACCCTGGCGGTGGTGGACGCAAAGGGCTGCGTGATCGCCGAAGACCAGTTGGATGGCAGCATCCGCCAGCCGAAGATGAAGAAGCCCGGCATCATCCGCACCGTGTTGGGACCGGTGCGCCACCTCGTCAACAAGGGCGAAGACCTGTTCACCAAGCACGGTTGCAGCGTATTCTATGACGGCTCGGTCAAGCCCTACTGAGGGGAACTTCGCTCATGGATGCGGTGCTGCTGTCGCGGATGCAGATGGCTTTCACGCTCAGCTTCCACATCCTGTTCCCCACCCTCACCATCGGCCTCGCGGTATTCCTCGCCATCCTGGAGAGCCTGTGGCTCAAGACCGGCGATGACTTCTACCGGCGGCACTACCATTTCTGGGTAAAGCTGTTCGCCCTCACCTTCGGCGTGGGGGTGGTGTCGGGCGTGGTGCTGTCCTACGAGTTCGGCACCAACTTCGGCCGCTTCTCCGCCATCGCCGGCAGCGTGGTGGGACCGCTCATGAGCTACGAGGTGCTCACCGCCTTCTTCATGGAAGCCGGGTTCCTCGGCATCATGCTGTTCGGCTGGAACCGGGTGGGGAAGGGGCTGCATTACGCTGCGACGCTGCTGGTGGCCACCGGTACCGTGGCCTCTGCGTTCTGGATCCTGTCCGCCAACTCCTGGATGCAGACGCCGGCGGGCGCCGAGCTGAGGGACGGCGTCTTCTATCCGTTGGACTGGTGGCAGATCGTCTTCAATCCCTCCTTCCCGTACCGGCTCGCGCACATGTTGTTGGCGGCGCTCCTGAGCTCCAGCGTGTTCGTCGCCGGAGTCTCAGCCTTCCTCTGGCGCAAGGGCCCCGAACCGCGCTTCGGCCGCTTCAGCTTCCGCTTCGCGATCATCGCCGCCGCCATCCTGGCACCGCTGCAGATCCTGGCCGGCGACCAGCAGGGTCTGGTGGCCGAGAAGTACCAGCCCATCAAGGTCGCCGCCATCGAGGGCGACTGGCAGACCCGCGGCCACCAGCCGCTGGTGCTGTTCGGCTGGCCTGACGCCGGGAGCCGCAGCAACAGGTATTCCCTCGAGCTGCCGGATGCCGGCAGCCTCATCATCAAGCATTCGCTCGATGGCGTGGTGGTGGGCCTGGATGCCGCCGATCCCAAGGATTGGCCCGCGGTGCCGGTGGTGTTCTGGGCTTTCCGCATCATGGTGGGGCTGGGCCTGCTGATGCTGGCCTATGCCTGGCTGGGCGCCTGGTACCAGTGGCGCCGGCGTGACCATGTGCCGGGCTGGTTCCTCGTTGCCGCGACCTGGATGGCGCCGGCAGGATTCATCGCCACCGTGGCCGGATGGTGGGTGGCGGAGACCGGTCGCCAGCCCTGGGTGGTGTATGGCCTGTTGCGCACCGCCGAC
>Ga0207664_10001181_pt1 | contig 17366 bp, 13 predicted proteins | sample LARL83metaG_FD_184349 | JGI IMG/M metagenome (GOLD analysis project Ga0207664, IMG submission 184349) | Corn, switchgrass and miscanthus rhizosphere microbial communities from Kellogg Biological Station, Michigan, USA - LAR L8-3 metaG... | ecosystem: Host-associated > Plants > Roots >... | reverse complement strand
CGCCGAGCGTCCCGGTGCTGCTCGCCGCCCGCGCCGTGCAGGGCGCCTTTGCCGCGATCATGATCCCGGCCTCGCTGGCCATCCTGCTGGCCGACACCCCGGCCGAGCGGCGCGGCAACGCGGTGGCGCTGTGGAGCGCCACCGGTGCGTTCGCCGCCGCCGTGGGACCGAGCGTGGGCGGCGTGCTGGTCCACGTCTTCGGCTGGCGCTCGCTGTTTGTCATCAACGTCCCCGCGGGCCTGGCCCTGGCCGCCGCCGCGGGCATTCTTCCGCGCACCGCGACGGCGCACACGCGGCTGCCCGACGCCTTCGGCACGGTGCTGCTGGCCTGCGGGATCGGGCTGGCGGCGCTGGGGCTGTCGCAGGGCTCGGTGTGGGGCTGGAGTGACGCGCGCACGATCGCCAGCCTGGCCGGCGGTGTCGCCGGGACCGTGGCGGCCGTGCAGCGCTCCTGGCGGATGCCGGTGCCGGCGATCGAGACCGGCCTGTGGAAGCACCGGACGTTCGCGCTGGCCAACGGGGCGTCGCTTCTGTATGGCGCGAGCCTCTATGCCTGGATGCTGCTCGGCGTGCTCGTGCTCACCGAGCTGTGGGGGTATTCAGAGCTCCAGGCCGGACTGGCGATGACCCCGGGGGCGATCGCGGCCAGCGTCTCGGCGGTGGTCGTGGGGCGGCGGGCCACGCCGCGCGTCGCGGTGGCGGCCGGGGCGGCGCTGATGGCCGCCTCGGGCCTGTTCATCGCCGCCACGCTGCCCACCCACGGGGAGTTCCTGACCTATTGGCTGCCGATCGGGCTGGTCCTGGGCGCGGGCATGGGCATGGTGACCACGGGCACGTCGACCGCGGCGGCGCTGTCGGTCCCGCCCCAGTCCTTCGCGGCCGGGACGGGCCTGAACCAGACCGCGCGTCAGGTCGGCGGCGCGCTGGGCGTGGCCACCATGGCCACCATCCTGCGCTCCGGCGCCGCCGGCCAGGCCAGCGCCTTTGCGCACGTGTACGTGTTCGTCTCGGTGGCCGCGCTGGGCGCCGGGCTGGTGGGGCTGGCACTGGTGCTGCGTCCGGCGAAGGCGACCGACGGGCCGGCCGGGGCGCCCGTGGCCGCGGCACCCGCGGGCTGAGGCCGGAGGCGGGTCCGGGCGGTCCTCCACCCGTCCGGGCCCGCAGGCCGGTCACACACCGGCCCCCTGCTGGAAGTATGGAGCGAGATGTCCGACGCACCGGATGCCGAGCTCCTGGCGGCGAGCCACTCCGACCCCGACGCCTTCGCGGTGTTCTACCGCCGCTACGAGCGCCTGGTGGCGGGGTGGCTGGTCCGCCGGTGCCGGCGCCCCGACCTGGCCGCCGAGCTGACGGCCGAGGTCTTCGCCGCCGCCTACCTGGCCGCGCCGCGGTTTCGCCCCGGCCCCGAGCCGGCGGGGGCGTGGTTGCTGGGCATCGCCCGCAACCTGCTGTTGCGCAGCCTGCGCCGTGACCGGGCCGAGTCCTCCGCGCGCCGGCGGCTGGGGGTGGAGCGTCTGGAGATGTCAGACGCGAGCCTCGAGGCGCTGCAGACCCTGGCCGACCAGCCCGCGCTGGACCTGCTGCGCGAGCTCCCCGCCGACCAGCGCGAGGCGGTCCGTGCCCGCGTCATCGAGGAGCTGGACTACGCCGAGCTGGCCTCGCGCGCGCACCTGACCGAGGCGGCGGCCCGCAAGCGCGTGAGCCGGGGACTGGCCGCGCTGCGGCGGCGCATGGATCAACAAGGAGGAACGCGATGACCCTGCTGCCCGAGGTGGAGCACGCCCTGCTGACCGCGATCCGCGCGCCTGAACCCGCGCGGTCGCGGCGGCGGCGCGGGCAGCGGGTGCTCGGGCCGGCGGTCACGGTGGCTCTGGCCTGCCTGGCCGTGGCCGTCGCCGTCGGTGCGCTGCTGCTGCTCAGCGGCCGCCACGCCGCCCAGGCGCCCGCGCACGGTCCGAGCGGGGCCGGGCAGGTGCCGAGCACGCGCCAGACGCTGCTGGCCACGCTCGGGGTGCTGCGCAGCCCGCAGAGCGGGCCGAACGTGACCATCCATCAGCTCCCGCTCGGAAGCTCGCGGGGTCCCTTCGGCGGAAAGGTCGATCGGAGCCTGGTGCGCACCGTATCCCTCGCCGGATCCAGGGCCGCGGCGGCCCTTCTGCCCGTTCGGATGGCGGCCGCGCGAGCCGCGCCCGCCTCCGAGCAGCTGGTTGTCGTCGTCGCGAACCGCCCGCCGCGCCAGCACGGCCACGGTGCCGGTGGACTTGAGCCTCGGCAGTGGAGCAGTCCGGTCACCGTCGCCCAGCTGCGCTCCCACGGCATGCTCGTGCTGACGAGCCCCCGGAACTGGGGCGCGATGGTGGTACCCGACGGCGTCACGGAGGTCCAGGTCGGGCCAGGTGTGTCACTCCGGCCCCCTCCCAACGACCCACAGCTGGGACACCAGATCACGCTGCCACGGCAGATCACGCCGTGCAGCGCGGACGTCAGCGACAACGTCGCCCCCATCGAGCTGGGCCCGGTTCACGGCCGGATGACCTCGCCCCACAAGTCCCGATTCCTCGCGGTCCCCGTGCGCCTGCAGACGACGTGGTTTGCCGGCGACGGCCGGATCGTCGCGCAGCCCAAGGTGAACGCGGTGATGTGGGTGACCATGGGACCGCCCGCGCGGTAGCGCTCGCTCAAGAAGCCCTGCATCGCCGCCGATTCATTGTTATGAGGTGCGATGGATCTCTGCTGATATTGCGGGCGAACGCCCGCGTTGGATAACCACCCTGATCGCGGCGATCGCCGCTTTCGCCGCGCTGGGCGCCGCGACCCCGGCCCGGGCGGCCACGACGCTCGTCCTCAGCCCCTTCGCGCACACGACCGCCCCCGAGGGCCTGGCCGTCGGCCCGACCGGCGACGTCTACGTCGCCGATGCCGTCGACAACGACGTCGTGAAGGTCACCCCGAGCGGCGCGTCGACGGTCCTCGCCTCCGGCCTGGGCGCCCCGTCCGGCGTGGCCGTCGATCCCGTCACCGGCGATCTCTACATCGCCGACACCGGCAATCACGAGGTCGACCGGCTCACCGCGGGCGGCACGCTCAGTGTGGTGGCGGGCACCGGGACCGCCGGCGCGCCCACCGCCGGGCCGGCCACGGCGTCAGCGCTGGGCGGGCCCAGCGGACTGGCCGTCGACGGTGCCGGGAACCTCTACATCGCCGACGGCGCGGGCGCGAGCGGCAACCCGTTCGTGGAGAAGGTCGCCCCCGACGGGACGCTCTCGATCATGGCTGGCAGCGGCAGCCGCGCCCAGCCCGTCGCCGGCACCGCCACCAGCTCGCCGCTGCGCACCCCCACCGGGGTCGCCGTGGACGCCGGCGGGAACGTCTTCATCGCCGATGGCGCCGCCAACGTCGTGGCCAAGGTCACCCCGGCGGGCGCGCTCTCCATCTTCGCCGGCCGCGCCAGCGGGCTCGCCGGCCAGCCGACGACCGGCACCGCGACCAACTCGCGCCTGCACACCCCGACGGGCGTGGCCACCGATGGCGCCGGCAACCTGTACATCGCCGACACCGCCAACAACCGCGTCGAGCAGGTCACCCCCGCCGACCGGCTCTCGGTGCTGGCGGGCACGGGCGCGAGCGGCGCGCCCACCTACGGGGTCTCGGCGCTGTTCTCGCGCCTCAGCGGTCCCGCAGCCGTGGCGGTGAGCCCCAACGGCCTCACTTACGTCGCCGACGCCGCCAATGCGAGTGTCGACCGGCTCGCGCCCGCCCTTCCGTCGCTCGGCGTCGCGCCGACACCCACCGGCACCACGACACAGGGCCACACGCTCACCGCCACCCCCGGCACGTGGAACAACGCCCCCACCGCATACGCCTACGGCTGGGAGCGCTGCGACGCGAGCGGTGCCGCCTGCGCGGCCGTCGCGGGGGCCGGCGGCTCCAACTACACCCTCACCGGCGACGACGCGGGGTCCACCATCCGCTCCGAGGTGACCGCGAGCAACGTCAGCGGCACGGCCACGGTGGCCTCGGGCCCGACGGCGGTCATCGTCCCGCTGCCCCCCGCCGCCACCACCGCGCCCGCCATCGCCGGCACCGCCACCAACCTGCAGACGCTGGCCGCCTCCCCGGGCACGTGGACGAACGGCCCCACCAAGCTCGCGTACAAGTGGGAGGACTGCGCCCCCTCCGGGGGCGGCTGCACCGCCATCGCCGGCGCCACCGCCGCCACCTACACGCTCGCGCTCTCAGACGTCGGCGACGCCGTGCGCGTCGTGGTGATCGCCGGCAACGCCGGCGGCAGCGGGACCGCCACCTCGGCGCCGACGCCGGCGATCGCCCCGATCCTCACCCCGTGGGCCAACACCCCGGTTCCGAGCCTGCTCGCCGCCCCGGTGGTGTCCGGCTCGGCCGCGGTGGGCGCCACGCTGACCTGTGCGGTGGGCCGCTGGACCAACGGCCCCACCAGCTACGAGTACCGCTGGGTCCGCGGCAACGCCCCCATCCTCAACGCCACCGCCGCCACCTACACCGTGACCACCGCCGACCGCGGCCAGCAGCTGAGCTGCACGGTGACCGCCATCAACGCCGGCGGCGCCATCCAGGCCGACTCGGCGCGCCTCACCATCCCGGCCCCGGCTAAAGCCAAGGCCAAGTCCAGGGCGCATCGCAAGCCCCGCCGCGCGCTGAGCAAGGCCAAGCGCCACGGCCACGCCAAGACGGCCACGCGCCGCCGCCCGGCGCGCCGCCACGCGAAGCACTGACGCGGCGCCGGGGCGGGCTAGGACCAGCCCTCGGGAGCGATGAGCAGCTCGGGCGGGTCGGGCTCGAAGGAGCGCTGCAGCTCCTTGCGCACGTCGTCGGTGCGACCGGTGGGCGGCTTGCGGCTCCCGGCCTGATACTGCGGGACCCACTGCACCCCGTCGCCCGCGTACTCCTGCTCGGCGGCGGCGTGCAGCGTCCAGTGCGGGTCATAGAGATGCGGGCGGGCCAGGGCGCACATGTCGGCGCGCCCGGCGAGGACGATGGTGTTGACGTCGTCGTAGCTGGCGATGGCGCCGACGGCGATCGTCGGCATCCCCACCTCGTTGCGAATGCGATCGGCGAACGGGGTCTGGAAGCTGCGGCCGAAGGCGGGCTTCTCGTCGGGCGTGACCTGGCCCGAGGACACGTCGACGACATCGCACCCGTGTTGGGCCAGCATGCGGGCAAAGGCCACCGCGTCATCGGGGTCGAACCCATCGGGAACCCAGTCGGTGGCCGAGATGCGCACGCTCATCGGCTTCTCGTCGGGCCACACCGCGCGGCAGGCGTCGAACACCTCCAGCGGGAACCGCGCCCGGTTCTCCAGCGAGCCGCCGTACTCATCCGTGCGCCGGTTGGTGACCGGCGACAGAAAGCTCGACAGCAGATAGCCGTGCGCGCAGTGGAGCTCCAGAAGGTCAAACCCCGCCTCCAAAACGCCCCGCGTCGAGGACACGAACTGGTCGCGCACCATCTCCATGTCCTCACGGGTCATCTCGCGCGGCACCTGGTTGAGCTCGGAGTACGGGATCGGCGACGGGGCGATGACCTCCCAGTTGTCCTCCTCCAGCGGCTCATCGATCCCCAGCCACATCAATTTGGTTGAGCCTTTCCGTCCCGAGTGCCCAAGCTGTGCCGCCATTGCACAACCGCCGTGGTGGTGGGCGAAGTCCACGATCCGCTTCCACGCCTGGACGTGCTCGGGCCGGTACATGCCCGCGCAGCCCGGGGTGATCCGGCCGGTGTCCGAGACGCAGATCATCTCGGTGTAGACGAGCGCGGCGCCGCCCAGCGCGCGGCCGCCCAGGTGCACGAGATGGAAGTCCGACGGGGTGCCGTCGACCGCCGAGTACATGTCCATCGGCGAGACGACCACCCGATTCGCCAGCTCCAGGCCCCGCAGCCGGAAGGGCGCGAACATCGGCGGGCGCGCGCTGAACCCGCCGCGGTCGGCGAACAGGTCGTCGACGTCGGCCACGAACCCCTCGTCGCGCAGGCGCAGGTTGTCATAGGTGATGCGGCGGCTGCGGGTGAGCAGGTTGAAGGCGAACTGCAGGCGCGGCTGCTCCACGTAGCGCGCGATCCCCTCAAACCACTCCAGCGACCCCTGGGCGGCGCGCTGGGTGGACTCGACGATCGGCCGGCGCTCGGCCTCGTAGGCCTGCAACGCGCCGTCGACGTCATCGAGGCCGTTGGCGCGAAACGCCCACGCCAGCGCCACCGCGTCCTCCATGGCCAGCTTTGTGCCCGAGCCGATCGAGAAGTGGGCGGTGTGGGCGGCATCGCCGAGCAGCACCACGTTGCCCGAGCGCCACGACGCGTTGCGCACGGTGACGAAGCTGATCCACTTGGAGTTGTTGGACTGCAGCGTGTGACCCTCCAGGGCGTCGGCGAACAGCTCCTGGCAGTAGGCCACGCTCGCCTCGTCGCTCACCCCCGGAGGCAAGGGTGCGCCGCCCGCGAGCTCCCCGAGACCCAAGCGGTGCCACGTGTCCTCGGCCACCTCGACGATGAACGTGCTCATGCCCGCGCTGTACGGATAGGCGTGGGCCTGCAGCACCCCGGCGTCGGTCTCGGCGATGAAGAACTTGAAGGCGTCGAAGACGAGGTCGGTCCCCATCCACATGTACCGGCAGAATCGGGGATCCAGCGTGGGCCCGAAGTCCTGGGCGCGGGCGGCCCGCACCGCGCTCGACGCCCCGTCGGCGCCGACGACCAGGTCGAACTCGGCGGCCAGTTCGTCCACCGACGGCGCCTCGGTGACAAAGCGGATCTCGACCTCCAGGGCGGCCGCGCGCCGCTGCAGGATGCCGAGCAGCTCCTTGCGCCCCAGCGCGCTGAACCCGTGCCCGCCCGACCGCGTCTTCTGCCCGCGGTGGTGGATGTCAATGTCGGTCCAGTGCACGAAGCCGTCGGTGATCTGGCGGTAGCTGAGCGGGTCGGCGTGCTCGAACACCGTCAGCGTCTCGTCGGAGAACACCACCCCGAAGCCGAAGGCATCCTCGGCGCGGTTGCGCTCGAAGACGACGATCTCGCTGTCGGGCGCGACGCGCCGCATGAGGATGGAGAAGTACAGCCCGCCCGGGCCGCCACCGGCTACCGCGATGCGCATGGCCTGAGCCTAATGCACCGAGGCGCGGGCTCAGACGTCCAGGTCCGACAGGTGCTCGTAGCGCAGCCCCAGCCCGTTGACCACGTTGTGCATGAGCGCCAGCGCGGCCCGCGTGTTGGCGGCCGCGATCGGTGCGAGGTCCTCGGCGCACAGCGCCTTGAGCTCGTCGTAGACGGCCAGCAACCGCGTCTCGGTGTCGGTGAGCTCCGAGCCCAGCAGGTCTTGGCTCATGAGGGGGCTCCGATCGGCGCATCGCGCTTGTCGATGGTGCGCTTGGCCTTGAGCTCGAAGCGGGGCAGCTCGCCCTCGCCGGCGCGCTCGATGCGGAAGTTCAGGCCCTCGTGGGCCTGGGCCAGGCGCTTGTGCAGCGTCTCTGACAGGGCGTCCCAGCCGGCGTCGCCCGCGTCGGCCTTGAGCTCGATGCGCAGCGTGATCTCGTCGCGCACCCCCTCGCGGGTGATGACGGTCTGGAACTCGTCGACCTCTGAGTACTCGCGCACGATCGCCTCGATCGCCCGCGGGTAGACGTTGGTGCCGCGGATGATCTTCATGTCGTCGACGCGGCCGAGGATCCCGCCCTCGTAGATGTCATAGACGCGCCCGCAGGCGCAGGTGGAGGCCGGCACCTTGCAGACCAGGTCGCCGGTGCGGTAGCGCACCAGCGGGATCGCCCCGCGGCCCAGCGAGGTGACCACGCGCTCACCCCGCTGCCCGTAGTCCACGGGCTCAAGCGTGGCCGGATCGATGACCTCCTCGATCACGTGGTCCTCGATGATGTGGGTGCCGCCCGGCTGGTGGGCGCACTCGAACACCATGATGGTCCCGATCTCGGTCATGCCCGCGGTGTCGTAGGCCTTGGCCCCCCACTGCTCCTCGATCAACGCCTTGGTCTGCGGGATCGAGCCGGCCGGCTCGCCCGAGAGGATGAGGCGGCTCACCGCCGAGCCGGGCAGGTCGATGCCCAGCGTGTGGGCCTCCTGGGCCAGGCGCAGCGCGTAGGTGGGCGTCGAGGCGACGACGGTGGCGCCGAAGTCGACGATCTGACGCACCCGGGCCTCGGTCGTCTGGGCCCCGCCGGGGACGTTGAGCACCCCCATCTTCTCCATCGAGTAGTGCAGGCCCCAGAAGCCGATGAACGAGCCGTAGCCGAAGGCGATGTAGGAGGTGTCGCCGGGGCGCACGCCGCAGCCCCAGATGCCGTAGGCCCACATCTCGGCGATCCAGGCCCAGTCCTTGCGCGAGTCAAGCGCCCGCAGCGGGCCCTTGCCCGTCGTCCCCGACGTGGTGTGCACGCGGATGGCGCCGGCCCCGTCGATGGTGGGCAGCTCACCGTAGGGCGGATGCTCGAACTGGGAGTCCATCCAGTTCTCGCGGGTGAGCACCGGCAGCGAGCGCAGGTCGTCCAGCGACCGGATGGCGTCGGGCTGAACGTCGGCCAGCGCGCGCCGGTACCACGGGCTGCGCTCCTTGGCCCAGGCGATCTGGCGGCGCAGCTTGGCCAGCTGCAGCGCCTCGAGCTGCGACCGCTCCAGCGTCTCGACCTTCGGATTCCAGTACGCGCTCTCTGCCAAGGCTGGGCGGCAGCATATCGGGTGGGTGGGGTCGTTTCCGTCGGCTCGGGTGCCGTCGAGTATCGTCGGCCGGAATGAGCCCGTTCCGCGCAAGCGCGCCGCTCACCGACGAGTGGCGCAACTTCGACTTCGGGGTGGCCAACGGCGTGGCCACGGTGCGGCTCAACCGGCCCGAGAAGCTCAACGCCCTCACCTTCGAGGCCTACGCGGACCTGCGCGACCTCGTCGCCGAGCTGCCCTCCCGCGGCGACGTGCGGGCCCTGGTCATCGCCGGCGAGGGCCACGGCTTCTGCTCGGGCGGGGACGTGGAGGAGATCATCGGGCCCCTGCAGGACATGGGCACGGCGCACCTGCTCGAGTTCACCCGGATGACCGGGACCGTGGTCAAGGCGCTGCGCGAGTGCCCGGTGCCGGTGATCGCCGCCATCAACGGCGTGGCCGCCGGCGCCGGCGCGGTCCTGGCGCTGGCCTGCGACTTTCGCGTCATGGCCGAGTCGGCGTCGTTCGCCTTCCTGTTCACGCGCGTGGGCCTGGCCGGGGCCGACATGGGCTCGGCCTACCTGCTGCCGCGGATCGTGGGGCTGGGCCGCGCCACCGAGCTGCTCATGCTCGGCGACAAGGTGACCGCGCGGCGCTGTCATGAGATCGGGCTGGCCACTGCGGTGACCGCAGACGACCATCTCCCCGACCACGTGAGCGCGCTGGCCCAGCGGCTGGCCGAGGGGCCCGCGTTCGCCTACTCCACCACCAAGTCGCTGCTCACCCGCGAGCTCGACATGGCGCTGGGGCCGGCCATCGAGCTCGAGGCGATCACCCAGGCCCTGCTCATGCACTCCGAGGACTTCGAGGAGTTCTACGCCGCCTGGAATGAGGGGCGCCGGCCGGAGTGGACGGGCCGGTGAGCGAGCGCATCAACGCCCCCGAGCTCCCGGCGCCGGTCGGGTTCTCGCATGCGGTGAAGGCCGGCGACACGGTGTACCTGGCCGGCCAGGTGGCGCAGGGGCCCGGCGGCACAATCAGCGCCGAGACGATGGCTGAGCAGTTCGACCTCGCCGCCGCCAACCTCATCACCGCGCTGCGCGCCGCCGGCGGCGAGCCTTCGGACCTCGTCTCGCTCCAGGTGTTCGTCACCGACGTGGCCGGGTACAAGGGCGCGCTGCGCGCGCTGGGCGAGGTGTGGCGCAGGCACTTCGGCCGCCACTACCCGGCCATGGGGCTGTTCGGCGTCACCGAGCTGTTCGACCCCGCGGCCAAGGTCGAGCTGATGGGCGTTGCGGTGATCGCGCCGCGCGGGGAATGACCGACGCTCTCGATCTTCACCTGAACCGCGACCAGCGCGATCTCTACGAGCGCACCCGCGAGATCGCCGCCGAGTCATTGGCGCCGATCGCAGCCGCGGGGACGCCCGGCCGGGTCAACCGCCCCCTGGTCGCGGCGCTGGCGGAGCACGGGCTGCTGGCCCGGCTGTTCGAGCGCGATCAGGTGAGCGCCATCGAGCTGTGCCTCATCCGCGAGGCGCTGGCGCGCGCCTGCACCGAGGCCGAGACCGCGTTCGCGCTCCAGGGGCTCGGTGCCTACCCGATCGTCCAAGCGGGATCGGAGGCGCTGAAGGCCCAGTGGATTCCGCAGGTGGCGGCCGGCACCGCGGTGGCCGCCTTCGCGCTCACCGAGCCCGAGGCCGGCTCTGATCCCGCCGCGGTCAGCCTCCACGCCGGGCCCGACGGCGGCGGTGGTTACGTGCTCAACGGCGAGAAGCTGTGGATCTCCAACGCGCCCGAGGCCGACATCTACACCGTGTTCGCGCGCACCGAGGCGACGACCGGCGCCCGGGGGCTGACCGCGTTCGTGATCCCCGGCGACGCGCCCGGCCTGGCCGGCGAGCCGCGTGAGATGCTGGCTCCGCACGCCATCGGCTCGCTGACCTTCGACGACGTCGCGGTCTCAGCCGACCAGGTGCTGGGCGAGCCGGGCGCCGGGTTCCGGGTGGCGATGCGCACGCTTGACCTGTTCCGGCCGAGCGTCGGCGCCTTTGCCATCGGGATGGCCCGCACCGCCCTGGACCTCGCCACCGCCTACACGCTGGAGCGCAGAGCATTTGGCAAGCCGCTCAAGGACCATCAGGCCGTGGCTCACCGGTTGGCCGAGCTGCGCGCCCACACGGAGGCGGCGCGCCTGATGGTCCATCAGGCGGCGCTGGCCCACGATGCCCAGGCCTCCGATCCCTCCGTGGCGGCGATGGCCAAGCTGCTGGCCACCGAGGTCGCCCAGCAAGCGGTCGACGCCGCCGTTCAGTTCCACGGCGCCGTCGCGCTGGAGCAGGGCCATCCCCTCGAGCACCTCTACCGCGACGTGCGCGCGCCGCGCATCTATGAGGGCGCGTCGGAGATCCAGCGCGAGATCATCGCCCGCACGATGTTCCGGACGCCGCCCCAGTGAGCCGCACGGTCGTGGTGACCGGCGGGGCCAAAGGCATCGGCCGCGCCACGGTGCGGCGGTTCGCGGCGCTCGGCGACCGGGTGGTGGCGCTCGGCCGCGACGAGGCCGCGCTGAGCGCCCTGCCCGCCGCCGAGGCCGAGACGCGGGTGTGCGACGTCACCGAGGAGGGCGCCGTCGTCACCACGTTCCGCGATATCGGACCCGTGGACGTGCTCGTCAACAACGCGGGGATGGGAGAGTCGGCGCCGCTGCACCAGACCACCCTGCAGTCCTGGCAGCGCCACCTGGGCGTCAACGCCACCGGCGCCTTTCTCTGCATGCGGGCGGTCGTGCCCGGCATGCGCGAGCGGGGCGCGGGCGCCATCGTCACCGTCGCCTCGACGGCCGGGCGCGTCGGCGTCCCCTACACGAGTGCATATACCGCGTCCAAGCACGCCGTCATCGGGCTCACCCGGGCGGTCGCCGCCGAGCTGGCCGGCACCGGCGTGCGCGTCAACGCCGTCTGCCCCACGTTCGTGCGCACCGAGATGACCGACCGCTCCGTCGCCCACATCGTTGAGCGCACCGGGCGCACGCCCGAGCAGGCGCAGGACGCCCTGGCGGCGGCGTCGCCGCTGGGCCGGCTACTGGAGCCCGACGAGGTCGCCGACGCGATCGTCCATCTCGCCTCGCCCGCGGCCGCCGCCATCAGCGGGCAGGCATGGGTCATCGACGGCGGCGGCGTTCAGGCCTAGGAACGCCCGCACCACCGCCGGGTCAAACTGGCTGCCGCTGCAGCGCTCGAGCTCGGCCCACGCGGCCTCGCACGGCATGCCGGCCCGGTAGGGACGATCGGCGATCATCGCCTCATAGGCGTCGGCGACGGCCAGGATGCGCGCCTCCAGCGGGATCTCCTCGGCGCTGAGCCCGTCCGGGTAGCCCCGGCCGTCGACGCGCTCGTGGTGGGCGCGCACCCAGTGGGCGATGTCGCCGAGCCCGGAGTGCAACAGGATGCGGGCGCCGATCTCGGGGTGGCGCTTCATCTCCTCCCACTCGGAGTCGGTGAGCGCGCCGGGCTTGTAGAGGATCGCATCGGCGATCCCCAGCTTGCCCAGATCGTGCAGGACGCCGGCGGCGTGGATGCGCTGCACGCGATCGGGCGCGAGCTCCAGGCGCAGTGCGGTCTGGCGTGCGTACTCGCCGACCGTGCGCGAGTGCCGGCCCGTGCTGGGATCGCGCAGGTCCAGGGCCTCGGCCAGGAGCATCGCGGCCGCCAGCCGCAGCTCCGAGGACTGGCCGGGCTCCTCGGACGCCGGTCCGGCAGCCAGCAGGCTCTGCTCCACGCCGAGGGCGGCGTGGTCGACCACCGACATCAGGTAGGCGATCTGCTCGTCGGTGGGCCGGCGGCCGGTGGCGGGCTGGTCGACCGACACCGCGCCGAGGATGCTGCCGTCCTGGGCGCGCAGCGGCAGCATGAGCATGTCCTCGGGGTGCCAGCCGTCGGGGCCAGGCACGGCGCTCATCGACGGGGTCCAGGTGGCGATCTGCTCACCCCAGTCCGACGACCCCGCGGGCACCCAGATGGCGCCCTGGCGCTCGAACTCGTCGCCCATGATCGGCTCCCACTCAGCCCACGCGCTGGAGGTCCCGAGCAGCGTTGCGCGCGCGTCGTCATCGCCGAGGACGGTGACGATCCGCATCTCGTCGGTGGCCGCGTCGCGGAGGTTGACGGCGACGACGTGGAAGGACAGCTCAGAGCGGATCGTCTCGGCCAGGGCCTCGAGCACCGGCTCGGGACCCTGGCCCGAGGCGGCGGCGCGCGAGACCGCCAGCATGCTGCGCAGGTGCCGGCCCACCGCGCCCTCGGCCGGCTCGTGGAGGCGCCGCCCGGTGGCCTCGGGGACCGCGTCGGCGGCCACCACGGTCCGGTTGCGCCCGTCGCGCTTGGCGTCATACAGCGCGCCGTCGGCGCGGGCGAGCAGCTGATCGGTGTCATCGCCGCCGGCGGCGACACCGACCGAGATCGTGACCACGCCGTCGGGCGCCTCGGGGTGGTGAATGGCGGCGGCTTGGACCGCGGCGCGCACGCGCTCGGCCACCGCCTGGGCCTCGTCAACGCCGGTCCCGCGCAGGATGAGCAGGATCTCCTCGCCGCCGAAGCGATAGGAGAGATCGCCGGTGCGCAGCGTCGCACGCACGATCGCCGCGATCGTGCGCAGGGCGTGGTCGCCGGCGAGGTGCCCGAGCTGATCGTTGTAGGCCTTGAAGTGGTCCACGTCGCACAGGGCCACGGCGAAGTCGCCCTCATCGCCACGCCGCGCCTCCAGCTCGAGGAGGTCGTCGGCCAGGGCGCGGCGGTTGCGCATGCCGGTGAGCGGATCGCGACGGGAGTCCTCCACCAGCTGGGCGTTGAGCCGCGCCAGCTCGGCCTCGCGCTCCTCCAGGGCGGCGCTGGCGGCCCGCGCACGGTCCAGGAGATCGCGCAGGCGGCCTTCCAGGAGAACGCCGCGCGCGATGAACGCCACCGCGGAGAGGAGCAGGCCCGCTCCCAGGATGAGTCCGACCGCATTGGGGGCATCGCGCACGTGCGCCTGCACGAGCGCCGCCAGCAGCAGCACGAACATCAGCCCGGGCAACAGGCCGCCCCTGCGGGCGGGCTCGGTGTACTCCGGCGCCGTCTCCGGGCGGCGTGCGGCGAGGACCCCGCCGGCGCCCATCATCAACATGCCGACCACGAACAGCGGGTCGATGAGGGTGTGGCCGGGCACGTAGGTCTGGGCGAGCAGCTGCGGGCTCCAGAGCCCGAAGGCGACCGCCTCGGCGGCCATCCCGCCCATCACCAGCCCCGCCACCGATCGCCGGTAGCCACGCAGCGCGCCGCCGATGACGGCCTGGACCGTGACCACGGCGGCCGCGATGTAGATGGACGGATAGACGAGCGCGCTGACAGTGGGCGCGGCGGCGAGCGTCGAAACCGACGCGTCGTGCCACAGCTCGGCGACGGTGAGCGCGACCGCCGCCCCGATCGCCGGCAGCGTCTCGGCCAAGACCACCGCCCGGACCGAGCGCGACCGCGAGTCAGAGCGAATGAGGCTGGCCGTGACCAGTACCGCGAATCCCCACCAGGCCACATCAGCGAGGTTGGGCGACTGGGGAAAGCCGGTGACGCCGTACAGATTCCACAGCAGCTGCCCGACCACCCAGAAGGCCGAGGCGGCCCCCCACAGGGCAAACCGGCGTCGCTGGCGCCCGGTCGATGCCCGGCGGGCCAGCAGCATGCCGCCCAGCGCGCATGACGCCGAGGCGGTCCACGCGATGTCCAGCATCAGCCCGGCATGCCCGGGGACGACCTGGCTCACCACCAGCGCGATCACGGCCAGGGCAGCGGGCAGCTCAACGCACGCGATCTGCGCCCTCGACGCGGCAACTGCTTGGCAAACCTTGCCCATACCTACAAAGCATCGGCATGGGAGGGCGTTACTTGACGCTCGTTTTACAGGTGCGGCGGGGCGTCGAACCGGTCGAGCAACCGGCCGTCGTCGGGGAACCGGGTGATCGACTCGATGCCGTCGCGGCGGACGGCCAGCACGAACATGCCGCCGCGCACCCATTCGCCGTCCTCCTCCAGGTAGTAGGCGAAGGCCGGCTGGAGGTTGGCGGCGACGCGGTAGAAGCGCCACCGGCTCGGAAGGCGCTCGGCATGGCGGGCGCGCAGGAAGCTCGCGATCGCGTCGCGACCCTGGTGCCACTCGGGCTGGGGCGGCATGCTGATGACGGCGTCGTCGGTGAGCAGCGCGACCACGCCCTCGATGTCATCGCTCTCAAAGGCGTTGGCGAAGCGGCGGATCATCTCGGCGTCGTCGCCGGCGCTGGGCACGGTGACGCGCTCCTGGCGTGGCGCCATGCGCTTGTCCAGCGTCCCGCGGGCGCGTTGCAGCGCGCTGTTGACCGAGGCCTCGCTGGAGCCGAGCATGTCGGCGACCTCATCGGCGTGGAAGCCCAGGACATCGCGCAGGACCAGCACGGCGCGCTGGCGCGGCGCCAGGTGCTGCAGGCCCGAGACAAAGGCCAGTGCCACGGACTCCTTGGCCTCGTAGCGAGCCGCGGGTCCTGGAGCCCTGTCCATCACGCCCTCCAGCAGCGCGTCGGGGTAGGGCTGCAGCCAGCCGATCTCGGCAAAGCTCTCGGGCGGGTGGGAGATCCGCCCCGGGCCACCCCGGCGGTCCCCGGGGGCCGCCTGCGGACGGCGCTCGCGATCGCGCAGCGCGTTGAGGCACCGGTTGGTGGCGATGGTGTACAGCCACGCCCGCAGCGAGGAGCGGCCCTCGAACTGCTCCAGCCCCCGCCACGCCGCCAGCATCGTCTCCTGGAGCAGGTCCTCGGCGTCCTGGAGTGAGCCGACGATCCGGTAGCAGTGCAGCTGAAGCTCACGGCGATAGGGCTCGGTGAGGCGGGCGAACGCGTCCTCGTCGCCACGCTGCGCGCGGGCGAGGCGGTTGTGCTCGAGGCGGTCCTGCTGCCAGGTCATTTCAGCCATCCACCTCCTTGCGACACCGGTCCGCGCCCAAAATCATCGCTCAATTGCGCGACGGCTCCGGGTCTCAATCAGCGAGGACCGAAAAGACCGCAAAGGAGGAGCCGTGAATTCCAAGACCGCTCGCTGGGTTCTCGTCCTGAGCTCAGTGGCATCGCTGATGGTTGCGCTCGACGCGCTCGTCGTCTCGACGGCGCTGGGCGTGATCCGGAACAGCCTGCACGCGTCGATCGACGAGCTGGAGTGGACCGTGAACGCCTACGGCGTGAGCTTCGCCGTGCTGCTCGTGCCGGCCGCGGCGCTGGGCGACCGGCTGGGGCGCCGCCGTTTGTTCGCCGTCGGGCTGGGCCTGTTCGTGCTGGGCTCGATCGCCTGTGCCCTGTCGCCCAACGCCAGCCTGCTCATCGCCTCGCGGGCGCTGCAGGGGTCGGCGGCGGCGCTGGTGGCCCCGCTGTCGCTGGCGCTGGTCTCCGCCGCCTTCACGCCCGAGCGCCGCGGCTGGGCGATGGGCGTCTACGGGGGCATCACCGGCATCGCCGTGCTCGGCGGCCCCGTCATCGGCGGCGCCGTCACTCAGGGCCTGGCCTGGCAGTGGGTGTTCTGGATCAACGTGCCGATCGGGCTGGCGGCGATTCCGCTGGTGTTGACGCGGATCCCGGAGAGCTACGGCCCGCGGGCGCGGCTCGACGCCCCCGGCCTGGCGCTGGTCACGACGGCCGCGCTGGGCATCGTGTGGGGGCTGATGCGGGGCAACGACGTCGGCTGGGGCAGCGCCGAGACGATTGCGACGCTGGCCGGCGGGCTGGCCGCGCTGGCGGGGTTCGTGTGGGTGGAGCGGCGTGTGGCCGAGCCGATGCTGCCGCCGCGGATGTTCGCCAGCCGGGGTTTCTCGGCCGGCACGGGGGCCAACTTCCTGTTCTCGGCCGCGCTGTTCAGCGCGGTGTTCTTCATGGCCCAGTTCCAGCAGATCTCGCAGGGGCAGGGACCGCTTGACTCCGGGCTGCGCCTGCTGCCGTGGACCGGGACGCTGTTCATCGTGGCGCCGATCGCCGGCTCCCTGACCAACCGCATCGGCGAGCGGACGCTGGTGACGCTCGGTCTGACCATGCAGGCGATCGGTTTTGCCTGGGTGGCCGCCATCGCCTCGCCCCACATGACCTACTGGCACACGATCGCTCCGCTGGTGATCGCCGGGGCGGGCATCTCCATGGCGATCCCGTCAGCGCAGAACGTCGTCATGAGTGCGGTGGCCCCCGCCGACCTGGGCAAGGCGTCGGGGACGTACATGACGATGCGCCAGCTTGGCGGCGTGTTTGGCCTGGCCATCGCGGCGGCCATGTTCACGGGGGCGGGCAGCTACCTCTCGCCGAGCGCGTTCTCCGACGGCTTCGTGCCGGCGCTGACCGTGTCCGCCGGACTGTCGGTCGGCGGCGCGCTGCTGGGGGCCCTGCTGCCGCGCCGTACCCCCCAAATGGAGGTTTCTGCAGAGGTTCGCGTGGAGCGGGAAAGCCGTTCTGCGGGTCCCCTGGGGGCCCTCCCCGAGCCGGTCAAATAGCGCGGGTGAGCAGGCAAAACATGCCAACCGGATCACCCTTGATGACTATTCGCAAGGCGTACCAACGTGCGCACTGCGAAAGGACAGGTTTTCGGCAACTTGACTTTTCCTCATCAAAGGGGGTACTAAACCCCTCATGGAGTCGAACCTCGCCGTTCTGGCGGGCGG
>Ga0207664_10001180_pt1 | contig 17374 bp, 17 predicted proteins | sample LARL83metaG_FD_184349 | JGI IMG/M metagenome (GOLD analysis project Ga0207664, IMG submission 184349) | Corn, switchgrass and miscanthus rhizosphere microbial communities from Kellogg Biological Station, Michigan, USA - LAR L8-3 metaG... | ecosystem: Host-associated > Plants > Roots >... | reverse complement strand
ATGCCCGTTCCCTCTTCCATCGAGACGAAGTCCGCCGCCACGACGTAGTGCGCCCGGCCTTCAGCCGGTACCGAGTACGGATAGAGCGGCTCGTAGTCGAGGTCGACCAGGTCGCGGCCCGGCAGCCGCTCGACCACCTCGTAGTCGCCCTGGAGCAGGCCCAGCCGCGCCTCGGCGAGGATCAGGTTCTCATCGCCCAGCTTGACGACGGCGTAGGTGGAGTCCTCGTCAACCGCCAGCGCGACGTTGCCCGGCAGGGTCCACGGCGTCGTGGTCCAGGCCAGCAGCGAGGTGCTCGGGTCGCGCTTCAGCCGGAAGCGGACGAAGAGGCTCGGGTCCTCCACGTCGTCTCGGTAGCCCTGCGCCAGCTCGTGGCTGGAGAGGGGCGTCATGCAGCGCGGGCAGTAGGGAGCGACGCGGAAGCCTTTGTAGATCAGGTTCTGGTCCCAGAGCTCGCCCAGCGCCCACCAGACCGACTGGATGTAGTCCGGCCGGTAGGTCCAGTAGGCGTCGTCGTAGTCCTGCCAGAAGGCCATCCGCTCGCTGAACGCGCGCCAGTCGCCCACGTACTCGTGCACGCTCTCCCGGCACAGCCGGTTGAACTCGGCGATGCCGAACTCCTCGATCTGCTGCTTGCCGCTGATGCCGAGCTTCTTCTCGACCTCGAGCTCGACGGGCAGCCCATGTGTGTCCCAGCCCGCCTTGCGCTCCACGAAGTAGCCGCGCATCGTCTTATAGCGGCCGAAGAGATCTTTGAACGCGCGCGCGAGGATGTGATGGGTGCCGGGCCGCCCGTTGGCCGTCGGCGGGCCCTCGTAGAACACGAAACGCTGCCGGCCCTGGCGCAGGTCGAGGCTGGCCTGGAAGGTGCCGTCGGACTGCCAGTAGTCCCGGATCTCCTCTTCCAGGCGTGGAAAGCTGACCTTGGGATTGACCTCGTCGAGCACGGTCAGTGAACCAGGCTGATGATCAGGAAGAGAACGATCATCACGATCGTCGGCGAGAAGTCGAAGCCGGCCGTCGGCGGCAGCACGTTGCGGATCGGCCGCAGGAACGGCTCGGTCAGGTCGAAGGCCAGCCGGTGCAGCGTGTTCTTCGGGAACGGGCCCTCGACATAGCTGAAAACAATGCGCACGAGGATCGCCGCGAGTAGCGCGTAGCACAGGATTGAGATGAGGGTGCCGGGTCCGATCATGGGCGCAACAGCTCCTAAGAGAAGAGGAAGCGGCCCAATCGTAGCATCGAGCTTCCGGCGGCCAGAGCTTGCCGCCAGTCGTCGCTCATGCCCATGGAGAGGATGGGCAGCTGCGTGCCGAGCTGCTCCTGGGCCTGCTCCCGCAGCTGCCTGAGCAGAGTGAAAGCCGGCGCCGGGTCGGCTCCGGCCGGGCCGATGCACATCAGCCCCCGCAGGTCGAGCAGCTGGCCGATCTGGGCTGCCAGATCGACGGCCCCTTCTGGCTCGCAGCCGTGCTTCTGCGGCTCTCGCGAGGTGTTCACCTGTAGCAGGCAGGGATGACCGGGGGCGTGCCGGGCGACGGCCTCGGCGATGGCCAGCGAGTCGATCGACTGCACCAACGCAAAGCGACCCGCGTGGCGCGCCTTGTTCGCCTGCAGGTGGCCGACCAGGTGCCAGCGGGCTTCGGGCAGCGCGTCGATCTTCGGCAGCGCTTCCTGCACGCGGTTCTCGCCGAGGTCGGTGAGTCCGGCAGCCAGCGCCGCCCGGCAGTCGGCGAGGCTGCGGCCCTTGGTGACGGCGACGATGGTCACGGCGGTCGGGACCTCGTGTCGGACTTCGGCCAAGCGATCCGCCAGCGCCACGGCCCCTCCCTACCCTCCCCGAAGGGGAGGGGAATCTACTTCGAGCGCTTCCCCGGGGTCAGTACCCGCTCTATCTCCTGGCGCACCTGCTGCAGGTCCTTGAACTCGCGGTAGACCGACGCGAAGCGGATGTACGCGATCTCGTCGAGGTCGCGCAGGCGTTCCATGACCATCTCGCCGATCTCCTCGGACGGGATCTCGGCACGGCCGGACTGGCGCAGGTCCGCCTCGATCTCGTCCACGATCGCGCGCAGCCTATCGGGCGAGATCTCGCGTTTCTCGGTCGCCTTCTTCAGGCCGGTGAAGAGCTTCTGGGGGTCGAAGTCCTCGCGCCGCCCGTCCTTCTTGATGACGTAGAAGGGCACGGTCTCGATCCGCTCGTAGGTCGTGAAGCGCTTGCCGCAGGCCAGGCACTCCCGGCGGCGGCGGATCGCCTCACCGATCTCCGACTCGCGGGAGTCGACGACTTTGGTATCAGGCTGCTGGCAGTAAGGGCATCTCATGGGTTGATGGGGGCGGCCCTGAAGCCGCCCCCTCTTGTCTACCTAGGCGCGGTGGCGCAGGAACGCGGGGATGTTGATGTCCTCGTCGTCGCTGCCAAACTCGAGCTTCTGCGAAGCGGCCGGCACCGGCTCGTTCTTGACGGCCTCGGCGTCTCGCGTGTACTCGACCGGAATGCTGCTGAACGACTGCTCCTGCTTCGACTTCGGCACGCCGAACCCGGTCGCGATGACCGTGATCTTGACCTCGTCCTGGAGCCGCTCGTCGTAAACGACACCCATGATGATGTTGGCGTCGCCGTCCGCCGAGGCCCGCACGATCTGGGCGGCCTTCTGGACCTCCTGCAGCGTGATGTCGGGGCCCGCGGTGATGTTGAAGAGGATCCCGCGCGCGCCGTCGATCGAGGTCTCCAGCAGCTGGCTGGAAACCGCGGCCTTGGCGGCGTCCTCGGCCCGGTTGTCGCCGGCGCCGTAGCCGATGCCCATCAGTGCCTCGCCGGCGTCGGCCATGATGGCCCGCACGTCGGCGAAGTCGACGTTGATCTCGCCCGCGTGGACGATCAGGTCGGAGATGCCTTGCACGCCCTGGCGTAGGACGTCGTCGGCGGTGCGAAACGCCTCCTGGAGGGTCGTCTTCGCGGAGACGACCTGGGCCAGGCGGTCGTTGGGGATGACGATCAGCGCGTCAACCTTGTCCTTGAGCTCCTTGATGCCCTCCTCGGCGCTGCGCGCGCGCACCGGGCCTTCAAAGCTGAAGGGGCGGGTCACCACGCCGATGGTGAGAGAGCCCTGCTCCTTGGCCAGTCCGGCCAGCACGGACGCTGATCCGGTGCCGGTGCCGCCGCCCATGCCGGCGGTGATGAACACCATGTCGGCGCCCTTCACGACCTCGGTCAGTTCATGGCGGCTCTCGTCGGCCGCGTCACGCCCCTTGGTCCAGTCGCCGCCGGCGCCCAGGCCGCGCGTCAATTTCTTGCCGATGTTCACCTTCAGGTCGGCGTGGCAGCGCTCGAGGGCCTGCAGATCGGTGTTCACGGCGATGAACTCGACGCCCTTCAGGCTCGCCGAGATCATCCGGTTGACGGCGTTGCCGCCGCCACCGCCGGCGCCGATCACCTTGATCCGCGCGCGGCCTTCTTGCAAGAGCTCTTTCATGTCGTCCTCCATGTCGTTGCGGGTCAGTGCAAGTTCTCCTAGAAAAAATCCCTGAGCCAGCGCACGGTTTTCTGGTACGCGTCGCCGAAGCCAGGTCCGGCGCCCACCCCGGCGAACTGCCGGACCGGCGGGCGCGATTGCGCCTTCACGGCCCAGCGGGCCAGCCCGACCGCGACGGCATGCGAGGGGCCGGCGACCCGGTCGGAGAGACCGCCGACGCCACCCGGCACACCGAGCCGGACCGAGCTGTCGAACACGGACTGCGCGGCGTCGGTCGTCCCCAGCAACCGCGCCGCGCCGCCCGTCACCACCACGCCTGCCGGAAGCAGGCCTTCATAGCCGCTCCGCCGCACCACCTCCTCTTTGGCCATCTGGAAGATCTCGCGCATGCGAGGTCCGATGACTTCCGCCACGAAACGCCGGCCGACCGGGAGCAGCCGGTCGCCGCCGACCTGCCGCACGTCGATGCTCTCGTCGGCGGGAATCACCGCCGGGAGCGTGTGGCCGTAGTTGAGCTTCAGCGCCTCGGCCTCCTCCAACGTGGTCCGGAGGCCGATGGCGAGGTCGTTGGTCACGTGGTTGCCGCCCACCGGCAGGACCGCCAGGTGCAGCGGTGCGCCGTCGGTGTAGACGACCACGTCCGTCGTCCCGGCGCCGATGTCGATTAGGCAGACGCCGAGGTCGAGCTCGTTGCGGGTGAGGATCGACTCCCCGGCGGCGAGCCCGGCGAAGACGACGTCGTCGATGTCCAGGCCGGCCTGGTGCACGCACTTGATGACGTTCTGGATGGCCGTCTGCGCGCCGCTCACGAGGATGGTGTCCACCTCGAGCCGCTGGCCGGTCATGCCGGCGGCCTCTTTGACACCGTCCTGGCCGTCGACGGTAAAGGTGCGCGGGATGACGTGAAGGACCTGGCGGTCGTTCGGCACCGGGACCGCGCGGCTCGCCTCGACGACGCGCTCGACGTCCTCGGGCTCGATCTCTCGGTCGGGGCGGCTCACGGCCACGACGCCGCGGCTGCGCTCGGCGCTGAGGTGCGGCCCGCCCAGGCTCACGGTCACCGACTCCATCCGCAGGCCCGCCATGCGCTCGGCGCGGATGACCGCGGCGTGGATGGCTTCGACCGTCCGGTCGATGTTCACGACGACGCCCTTTCGAAGGCCATCGCCAGGTGCTTCGCCGGCGCCCAGGACCAGGACGTCACCCGCTTCGGTGACCTCGGCCAGGACCGCGGACACCCTGCTGGTGCCGAGGTCCAGCCCGGCAACGTACTTCCGCCTCGACAACGAGTGTGCTGAAATGCCTCCGACGACTAGGTTGGGACTGGGCGGGTCGTCGGAGAGTATAGCCGGAAAGCGCCCGCGCTACAACAACTTGTATCCAACCATTTTGTGAGTCCCAGATGTAGTGCTCTCCCGAACGATGTTTAACTCGTCCTGAAAGTGTGTAATCTTGTAATTCATGAGCACAGCAGACCTTTCTTCGATTCAGGGTTGGTTCGCCGGCAGGCTCCCGGACGGCTGGTTCTCGGGAGCGGACGTGAGCATCGAGGACGACCAGATCGTCGTGCTCGGCAAGCTCAACGAGGAGGGGCTTCCCTCCGGCGAGGCTGAGCGCGAGAGCTTCGCGGCCGGCCGCATCGCGCGGTTCCGTGAGGAGACGCGCGGCCGCCGCATCGGCATCGCGCGCGAGGCCGAGGAGCGGTTCGACAAGAACGTCACCTGGGGCGCGGTCCTGGGCGGCGTCACCAAGCGGTTCACTGCCGGTGGCTCAGGGCGCACGTCGTCCGGCGGCCGGCGCGGGCGCCGCGGCCACCACGGCCCCACCCAGACCTTCTAAGGAGGACTGGCCATGGTCGCCGAGCTGGAGGTGGTGACCGAGGAGGAGGCGCTCGACGCCTACTCCTCGGTGGTGACTTCGGTCGCCGAACGGCTGGTGCCGTCGGTGGCCAATCTGCAGGTCCGTCGAGGGCGCGGAGGCGGGGGCGGTTCCGCCTTCGCCCTCACCCCGGACGGCTTTCTCGTGACGTCGGCCCACGTGGTCGACGGCGCTCGCGGCGGGAACGCGGTCTTCGCCGACGGCGAGGAGCATGACTTCGAGACCGTCGGCACAGACCCGCTCTCGGACCTCGGGGTCGTGCGCGTGCGCGCGTCCGTCTCCCCCGTCCAGCTCGGCGACGCGGACCGGCTCCGCGTCGGCCAGCTGGTGGTCGCCGTCGGGAACCCGCTTGGGTTCGCCGGTTCGGTGACCGCCGGCGTGGTGAGCGCGCTCGGGCGGTCGCTGGGCGTGGGCAGCTCCACGCGGCGGGTGGTCGAGAACGTGATCCAGACCGACGCGGCTTTGAACCCGGGCAACTCGGGCGGGGCTCTCGCCGACAGCCGAGGCCGGGTCGTTGGGGTGAACACCGCTGTTGCCGGGGTCGGCCTCGGACTGGCCGTGCCGATCAACGCGACGACCCAGCTCATCCTCGCGGCGCTGATGAAGGACGGCCGGGTGCGCCGGGCGTTCCTCGGCATCGCGGGAGCGCCACGGCGGCTGCCACCGGCGGTTACGGACCGCATCGGACACCGCGCCGGCATCGAGGTGATCGAGGTCGTAGCCGGCAGCCCGGCAGCTGCGGCCGACGTGCGCCCGAAGGATGTCATCGTCGAGCTCGACGGCAAGCCCACGGCCAGGACGGGCGATCTCCAGCGCCACATGGTGGCCGCGGCGATCGGCCGGAGCCTGGAGCTGGGGGTGGTGCGGCGGGGTCAGCTGCGGCGGCTCACGGTGGTGCCAACCGAGCTCTCCGGCTAGGAGAGGATTGGACTCCTCCCCGCTTGGCGGGGAGGTGGCCGGCGAATGCCGGCCGGAGGGGCCTCGCCGAGTGTGCGTTTCGGCCGCTCCCACCCTCCCCGGAGTGGAGGGATTGCTTACAGGTAGTGCCGCCTGATCGCGCCCAGGTTGTTGAAGATCCGCACGCCGAAGGCGACTATGGCCGCGATCGAAAGGTCCACGCCCAGCTTGTCGCCCACCCAGGTCAGGCCGCCGGCCAGAGCCATGTTGGTGAGCAGGCCCGAGAGGAAGACGCGAGGCTCGAAAGTGCCGGCCAGGTAGGCCTTGAAGGCTCCGAAGATCGAGTCCAGCCCGGCCAGCAGCGCCACCGCGGTGTAGCGCGCGTAGGCGACCGGGATCGTCACCGGCGAGTAGAAGCCCAGCACCAGGCCGATCGCCGCGCAGACGATCGCGATGACGATTACTGGCATCCGATCACCGAGATCGTGGGCGCGGTCGCCGCCGGCGCGGGCGTCGGGGGCGGGGACGCCGGCTTCGCCGACTTGTAGTGCACGGCGGGCGCCGAGGGGTTCTCGACGTTGACGTAGTCGAGATCCCGCGACGCATAGTCGACGTTGCCGCGCAGCGCCGCTAGCGCGTTGAGCTTCGCCTGCAGGCTGCGGAACTGCTCAGGCGTCAGCACGCGCCCGAAGATCACGTTGAAGCCGTTCGTCGCGACGAGCTTGAGGTCGCCGCACGCATCCAGCTCGAAGCGCCCGACGTGCTGGCCGGTCGCGGCCGGGAAGGCGCTGTTCAGGTTCACGAGAGCCGTCAGCAACTCTGCTGCGAGCACAGGGTGGCCGGTCCGCGGCGTGGGCGTGCCAGGGCCATCGATCTCGAGCAATCCGCGCGTCGGGGGTACCTGCTCCAGGACCACCGCCTCGCCGTTGAGCAGGTAGGACGAGGAGCCGGCGCGGTAGGCGGCCACGGCGCGCCACTCCGAGATCGTGATGTGCAGCGTCGAAGGCAGCACGGGAGTCACGCTCGCGGCACGGACCCACGGCAGCTCCTCCAACTTCCGGCGGATCGTATCAGCGTCCAGCCCCAACACCGACGGGGCGCCATGGAGCCCGGTCGCGGCCTCGACCTGGGCGGTGGTCAGATGGTGCAGGCCGTCGATCTGCATTGTGCGCAACCCCAGGGCCGAGCCCAGCAGCAGCCACACGAGCAGCGCCAGCTCGAGCACGACGGCGGCCCCCGCCAGCGCTCGGCGTGCGGCCGGCGGGTGCCGCTGCTCCTTTTCACGCCGTGACCATTCGAGCCGGCCGATCGGCACGCCGGGCTCGAGCGCCTCGCGCCAGTCACGCCCACCCCGCCCAGCGGCTCGCCCGAGCCCGCTCCGGCGGCGTCGCGATCTCAGAGGCGCCGCCTGAAGCGACCGGCGCCGTGCCGGGCGAGGCGATCGCAAAGGTCAGGGAACTCGATGCCTGCGGCGCGAGCCGCGTCGGGCAGCAGCGAGACCTCGGTCAGCCCCGGCACGGTGTTGACCTCGAGCATCCAGGGCACGCCGGCCTCATCGACGATGACGTCCACCCGCGCCATGCCATCGCAGCCGAAGAGCCTGAAGGCGCGGCCCGCCACGTCCGCGCAAGCGTCTCTGGCAGCGGGCGGGATGCGCGCCGGGATGATGTGGTGGCTGCGCCCCGCCGTGTATTTGGCGTCGTAGTCGTAAACGGGGTTCTCGGAGACGATCTCGAGCGTCGGCAGCACCTGCAGCTCCGGCGCCTGCAGAACGCCGACCGTCACCTCGGTGCCGGCGACGAAGCGCTGGCAGAGCACCCGCCGGTCGTACTGCGCCGCCAGCCGGACGCCGTCGGCCGCGGCGTCCACGTCGGCGGCGATGGTCAGGCCGATCGTCGACCCCTCTCGGGCCGGCTTGATCACAAGCGGCCAGCCGAGCGCGCCCTTCTCAACCTCCGCGGGCGGGCCGGTGCGGGCCTCGTCGCTGTCGATCTCGATGAACTCAGGGACGGCGAACCCCTCGTCGCGCAGCAGGCGGCTGGACAGCGGCTTGTCCAGGCAGAGGGCGCTCGCCAGCACGCCGGACCCGGTATACGGGATCCCGAGGAGCTCGAGCATCCCCTGCACCGTGCCGTCCTCGCCGAACCGGCCGTGCAGCGCGACGAAGACGACGTCGAAGCGGCCGTCGCGAAGCACGTCCCAGGTGTGCTCGTCGAGGTCGACCAGCTCGGGCTCGTGGCCGGCGGCGCGCAGGCCGGCGCCCACCTGGGCGCCGCTCTTGAGTGACACCTCGCGCTCGGCGGAGCGGCCCCCGGCGAGGACGGCGACCCTCACTCCGGCCACCTCCCCACTCTCTCCACTTCGGTCTCCAGCTCGACCCCGAACTTGTCGCGCACGGCCTCGCGCGCTCGCTCGATCAGGCGCCAGACTTCGGCGGCCTTAGCGCCGCCCTGGTTGACGATGAAGTTCGCGTGGAGCGGCGAGATCTGCGCGGCTCCCTCGGAGGCGCCCTTCAGGCCGGCCGCCTCGACCAAACGGCCCGCCGAGTCGCCCGGCGGGTTCACGAACACGCTGCCGCAGTTCTTGGTCTGGATCGGCTGTGTCCGGTTGCGCTCGCGCGTCAGCTCGGCCATCTGCTTGCGCGAGGCGGCGCCGTCGCCGGGTTCGAGCTGGATGGTCATCGCGGTGACCAGACATCCCTTCAGGGCGCCGTGGCGGAGCGCGGAGCGCCGGTAGCCCAGCTCCAGCTCGTCCGGCTGCCAGGTGACGTGATCGCCGGCCGCCGTCAGGCCCTCCACGTCGACCAGCACGTCTTTCAGATCGCGTCCCCAGCAACCGGCGTTCTGGTAGACCGCGCCGCCGACGGCGCCCGGCACGCCGATCGCCCACTCGAAGCCGGTCAGGTCGTGGTCGGCGGCGATGCGGGCCAGCCGCATCATCTTCAGCCCGGCCTCCGCCCGCAGGCGCGTGCCCTCGACCTCGTGGCGGCGCGCGACGCAGCGGGCGACCAGGCCTTCGATGCCGTCGTCCGACACGAGCAGGTTCGTGCCGGCTCCGAGTACGAAGAGGGGCACATCCACGCCCACGACGCTCGCCAGGTCGTCCGTCTCGACGAACCAATCCGCGGCGCCCCCGATGTTGAACGACGTGTGCTTGGCCAGCGGATGGTTCTTCTTGACACCGGGAATCGCCTCAACCGACGAGGGCACGGCCGACCTTCCAGATGTCGCCCAGGCCGACCAGCACCACCCAGTCGCCGGGCTGCGCGATCTCTTCGACGGCCACGCGCGCGGCCTCAAGGTCCGGCGCATAGCGAGCGCCGACCAGCTCCGCGAGCTGCTCGCCCGAGGCCCCGTTGGGCGGCTCTCCTGACGCGTAGACCTCGGTCACGATGAGCGGCTCGACACCACTCAGGACTTCGACATAGCGCGGCAGCAACGCCTTCAGGCGGCTGTAACGCGCCGGCTGGACGACCACCACCGCCCGGCCGTCATGACCCTCCCGCACCGCGTCGAGCACCGCCGCGATCTCGGTCGGGTGGTGGCCGTAGTCGTCGTAGACGCGGGCGCCGCGGAACTCGCCCATGAACTCCAGCCTGCGATGGGCGCCCGGGAACGACTCGAGAGCCTGCTTGACCGTCGCGAACGGGACGCCGAGCTCCAGGCAGAGGGCCGCGGCCCCCGCAGCGTCCTGCCGGTTGTGCCGACCCGGCTGAGTCAGGTCCACCGTGCCCAGCTCAACACCCCCGTGCCAGAGGCGAAACGGCCGCGACTCGTCGAGGCGATAGTCGGCGCCCTCCGCGAAGCCATACGTCACAAAGCGCGCCGCCGTCCGCACCGAGGGCAGGAAGGGGTCGTCGGCGCAGACCACCGCGAGACCGTCCGCGGGCAGCCTGCCCAGCCACTCGGCGAAGTGGGCCCGCACCGCCTCCACGTCGGCGAAGAACGTGGCGTGGTCGAAGTCGGCGTTCGTGACGAGCGCGTGGCGCGGCTCGTGCAGCAGCAGCGTGCCGTCGGACTCGTCCACCTCGGCCACGATCCAGCCGCCGCGGCCGTAGCGAGAGTGTGTCGAGTGGTCGCCGATGTAGAGCGTCGTATCCCGGCCGGCCAGGTTGAGGATGTGGCCGGCCATGAACGCCGTCGTCGTCTTGCCGTGGCTGCCGGCGATCGCGATCGAGTTCGGCGTGGACCCGATGAGGTCGGCCAAGGCCTCCGCTCGGCTGCGGACGACGGCCCCGGCTTGGCGGGCGGCGGCCAGCTCCTCGTGTTCCGGCTGGGTCTGGCCGCCGTACACGACGAGGTCCTGCCCGACCACGTGCTCGATCGACTGCCCCTGCGTGGTGATGGCGGCGCCCTCCGCCTTGAGCTCGTCGACGATGGGCAGCTCGCGGATGTCGCAGCCGCTGACCGCGTCGCCGCGGGTCAGATAGACGCGCGCGAGCGCGGAGACGCCGGCGCCGGCGATGCCCACCAGGTGCACCTTCAAGCCGCCGCGACCTCGCGCAGGATCCGCACCACCCGCTGCGCCGCGTCCGGCCGGCCGAGACTCGCGGCCGCCTCGGCCATCGACCGCAGCTGCTCCGGCTGGAGCGAGTCGAGGGTCCGCAGCAGCGTTTCCGAGGTCAGGTCATCGTCGGCGATGCGCACCGCGGCGCCCTCCTCGACCAGGACTTGGGCGTTCGCCTCCTGGTGCGCGCCGGCGAAGGTGCCGGGGATGACCACCGACGGCAGCCCGCAGGCCGTGATCTCGCTGATCGTCCCCACGCCGGCCCGGCTCACCACCAGGTCGGCCTCCGCCAGCAGACGAGGCATCTCATCGGTGAACGTCAGACCGCGGTAACGGTCACGGTCGTACCGCGGCAGATCGGCCTCGGCCTGGCGTCCCGCAACGTGCACGACGGTCTCGAAGCGTGTCAGCAGGGCGTCCAGCCCGCCCCAGACGGCGCGGTTGATCCGGCGCGCGCCGAGGCTGCCGCCGAGCACGAGGAGGCGCCGGGCAGGTGCCTGGGGGCTGGCGGGTCGAATCTCTCCGCGCAGCGGCACCCCCGTCACCTCGACCCGTGCCGCCTGCACCACCCCGTGGCGGTCCGGCAGGCTGAGGCAGGCGGCGGCGGCGCCTTTGTAGAAGAGCCGGTTGGCGAGCCCCCGCGGTTCCATCACCAGCATCACGTAGGGGATGCCCAGCGCCCGCGCCGCCCGCAGCGCCGGCACCATCACGTAGCCGCCGGTGCCGAGCACGACGTCCGGGCGGAACCGTTTCAGGATCCGCCGGCCGGCGGCCAGGGCGGCCGGCAGCACGAAGGGGAGGGCGAGGTTGCGCCAGGGCGCGTCCCGGTCGAGGCCCTGGATGCGAATCGTCTCGAGCTCGAAGCCTGCCTCCGGGACGAGGCGCTCCTCCGGGCCGCCGCGCTTGCCGACCAGCAGGATCTGGGCGTCCGGCTCCTCAGCGCGAAGCGCCCGCGCCACCGCGAGCGCCGGAAAGAGGTGCCCGCCGGTCGCGCCGCCCGAGATCAAGAGCCGCATCCATCCTCCGCTGCCGAGAGCCTTGGCGCACGCCCTGCGTGGCGATGCCGAGCAGGACGCCGACCGCGGCGATCGTGGTCGCCACCGCGGTGCCTCCGTAGCTTACGAACGGCAGCGGGACGCCCGTGATGGGCAGGGTGTCGGTGACCGTCGCCATGTTCAGCAGCGCCTGGAAGCCGATCCAGGTGGTGATCGACGAAGCGACCATCAGCGAATAGCGATCGGGCGCGCGCATCGCGATCCGGTAGCCGCGCACGATGAAGGCGCAGAAGCCGCTGAGCAGCAGCGTCGTGCCGACCAGTCCTGTCTCCTCGCCGACGATTGCGAAGATGAAATCGGTGTGCGCCTCCGGGAGCCAGCGGTACTTCTCCATCGAGTGGCCGAGGCCGACGCCGGAGAACCCACCCGAGCCGAGGGCCAGGAGTCCCTGGGTGGCCTGGAAGCCGGCCCCGAGCCGGTCGGCGAAAGGGTTGGCGAACGAAGCCAGCCGCGCTGCTCGATAGGGCTCGATCAGCACCGCGATGAAGAATCCGAAGGCGAGGACGCCGATCAGCAGCACGACGTGCACCGGCCGGCCGCCGCCGGTGAAGAACGCCGCCAGCAGGATCGCGGCGGTGATCACCGCGGTGCCCAGGTCCTTCTGCAGCAGCAGCAGGAAAAGCACGCCGCCGAGGATCATGCCGAAGGGCAGCGCCCCGTCCCGGAAGCTGCGCAGCTTGTCGCCGCGCCGCTCGATCCAGTCGGCGATGTAGAGCACGAGGACCAGCTTCGCGACCTCCGACGGCTGCAGGGTGCCGAGCGGTCCCAGCGGCAGCCAGCGGCGGGCGCCGTTCACCTCGACACCGATGTGCGGGATGAGCGTCACGAGCATCAGCACGACCACGGCGACTGCGGCCTTCGGAGCGAGGTCGCGCAGCCGATCGAGGCCGAGACGGCGCAGGACGACGAGCCCGGCGAAGCCGAGCACCATCCAGGCGGCCTGCCGCTCGAAGTAGTAGAAGGGCGAGGCGTGCTGGAGCAGCGCCAGCGCCTGGCTGGCGCTCAGCACCATCACCAGGCCGAAGGCGCACAGGAACAGCGTCACCACCAGCAGGGCGCGGTCGCCCTGGTCGTCCAGCCGCTGCAGCACCCGCCGGCGCTCAGGCCGCTCCATTGGCCCTCCGCACCGCGTCTTTGAACTGCCGGCCGCGGTCTTCGAAGTCGCGGAACATGTCGAAGCTCTTGTAGCCAGGACTTAGCAGGACGACGCCGCCAGGGACGGCGGCCGCCTGTGCGACCTGCACCGCCTCGTCCAGGCTCGCCGCCTTACGGACCGGCGGCACGTCCTGGAGCTGCGCCTCCAGCTCCGGCGTCGACTGGCCCACCAGCACGATGGTCGACACCAGCCGGCGGATCTCGGCCAGCCACTCGCGCTGGTCGAAGCCGCTGCCGTAGCCGCCCGCGATCAGCACCAGCGGAGTGCCCTCGAAAGCCCGCAGCGCGACGATGCCCGACTCCGGGTTGGTCGCCTTGGAGTCGTTGTACCAGCGCACTCCGCCCCACTCCCCGACCAGCTCGATGCGGTGCTCGACGCCCTCGAAGGCGGCCAGCTCCTCGGCCGCAGCCTCGTCCGGAACACCGCAGATCCGCGCCACGGCGGCGGCAGCGAGCGCGTTCTCCAGGTTGTGGCGGCCCGGCAGCCGCAGCACCGGCTCTGGGGTGTGCTCCTCGAACCAGACGACGCGCGCACGCGTCGAGTCGGCAAAGCTGCGAACCACCGCGTCGCGTCCGTTCAGCACCGCCCAGTCGTCGGGCCGGAGAAACTCGACCAGCTTCCGCTTGAGGGCGGCGTAGCTCTCGAAGTCGTGGTGGCGGTCGAGGTGGTCGCGGGTGACGTTGAGGACCACCGCGACGTGCGGTCTTGGCCTGTCGATCGACTCGATCTGGAAGCTCGAGAGCTCGAGGACCACGATGTGGTCGGCCGTGACCTCCGGCAGGCGGTCGATCACCGTGTCACCCGTATTGCCGCCGACCAGCACCGGTCGCTCTCCCCGGCTCAACAGACGCCCAACCAGCTCGGTGGTGGTCGTCTTGCCGTTGGTGCCGGTGATGCCGACGATGGGCGCCGGGCAGAGCTGGAAGAAGAGGTCCATCTCGCTGGAGACGTGGAGCCGCCGCGCCCGCGCCCGCTCCAGCAGAGGGTCGTCCCACCAGACGCCCGGGCTCGGATAGACGGTGGTCACGCCGTCCAGCACCGACTCGTCGTAGCCGCCCAGCACCGTCTCCACGCCGCGAGGCAGCCGCTCGAGGAACCCCGTCAGCTCGGAGGCGGGCTTCTGGTCGCAGACGCGCACGCCGGCGCCCTGGGCGGCGAGGAACTTGGCGAGGGCGAGCCCGCTCCGCGCGAGCCCGACGATGAGTACCGGCTCAGTCAGAGCCAACGGCTCGCCCCGGCGGCAAGGACGGCGGCGACTGCGCCGGCCGACCAAAAGCCCAGGGCGATCCGGTTCTCAGACCAACCCTCTAGCTGGAACGTGTAGTGGATCGGGGTCATCTTGAAGACTCGGCGACCTTTCGTCGCCTTGAAGTAGGCGACCTGAATGATGACAGAGAGTGTCTCCATCTCGAACACCAATCCGAGCACCAGGAGCACCAGCACGTAGCCCTGCGCCAGCGCCATGGCGGCGATGCAGTAGCCGATCGCGAGGGCGCCGGCGTCGCCCATGAAGACGCGCGCGGGGTGGCGGTTGTAGACGAGGAAGGCGCAGACCCCGCCCAGGAGCACGAGGCCGGCGGCCTTCTCGCCGGGCAGGGCACCGGGAACGCCGAGGAGAAGGCCGAGCAGCGCGATTGCCGTGAGCCCTGCGCAGAGCCCGTCGATGCCGTCCGAAAGGTTGACCGCGTTCGCGGTCCCGGCGATCGCCACGACCGCCAGCGGCCAGTACCAGAAGCCGATGTCGCCCGCGAACGGCCACTGGTGGCCCTGGTGGGCGAGCCAGGCGACGGGCACCGCGAGCAGCAGCTGCAGCGGGAACTTCGCCCGGGCGGGGATGCCGAGCGAGCCGACCCGCAGTTTGCGCAGGTCATCCGCCAGGCCGATGACTCCGCCCGCGGCCAGACTGGCCAGCGGCGCGGTCGCACCTGAGTGGCCGGCCAGCGCCGCCAGCGCCGCGCCTACGATCGCCAGGGCGACGAAGAGGATGCCGCCCGCGGTCGGCGTGCCGGCCTTGCGCTGGTGCTCCTCGGGGAGCTCGGCCTGGATCACCTGGCCGGCGCGGCGCCGGCGGAGCAGCGCGATGAAGGGCGGGTAGAGCGCGACCGCGACCACGAAGGTGACTGCGGCGCTGAGGAAGTCCTGGAGCGGACCGGTCACGCCAGCAGGGCCTCCACGAGTCTTTCCAGCCGCACTCCCCGCGAGCCCTTCACCAGCACGAGGTCGCCGTCGCCCGCATGTTCGCGAACCCACGCTTCCGCCTCCGCGAGATCCCTGAGCGGCTCAGCGCCGGCGACCGCCGCCAGTTTGGTCGCGTGGCCGCCGTCCATGACGGCCACGGCGTCGAAGGTCTCGGCGGCGAGCCGCCCGATGCGCTCATGCTCGGCCTCCGCGATCGCACCCAGCTCACGCATCTCGCCGAGCACGGCCAGCCGGCGGCGAGCGGGCCTCTCGGCGGCCACCGCGAAAGCGGCGGCCATCGACTCCGGGCTCGCGTTGTAGGAGTCGTCCAGCAGCAGCACCCCGGCGCTCGTACGCACCTCGCGCAGGCGGCCTTTGACCGCTTCCACCTCCGCCAGCCGCGGGGCGGCCTCGGCGAGCGGCACGCCGGCCGCATCGGCCGCTGCCAGCGCGGCCGCGGCGTTGCGCGCCTGGTGGAGGCCCGGCTGCCGGAGCCGCACGGTCTGCCCGCGAACTGTGAATTCGGAGCCGCCGTCGCTGCCGCGGTAATCCTGGACGCGGTACATGCCGCGCTCGGTGCCGAACGTGGCTACGCGTGCTTTGGTCAGGCTCTCGAGTAGAGGCAGGAAGGGATCGTCGGCGTTGAGGATGGCGACACCCTCGGCCGGCAGGGCCTGGACCAGCTCCCCCTTGGCGCGCGCCAGGCCGGCGCGGTTCTCGAAGAACTCCAGGTGGACGGTCCCGATCAGCGTGATCAGACCGATGGTCGGCCGGACCAGCTCCGCGAGCCGCGCGATCTCGCCCGGGCCCTGCATCCCCATCTCGGCGACCAGTGCTGTGTGGACGCCCGGCTCCAGGCGAAGCAGCGTCAGTGGCACGCCGGTCTCGGTGTTGAGGTTGCCCTCCGTCTTGAGCACTCTGTAGTTGGGGGCGAGCGCGGCCGCAACCAGCTCCTTGGTGGAGGTCTTGCCGTTGCTGCCGGTCACACCGATGCGAAGCGGGTTCGTCCTGGCCAGCGCGTCGGACGCGAGGTCGAAGAGGGCCTTCCAGCTGTCATCGACGACCACCTGGGGCAGCGGCGCGTCGATAGGCCGTTCCACGATGGCGGCGACCGCGCCGCGGGAGGCGGCGTCCGCGACGAAGTCGTGACCGTCCATCGCCGCGCCCTTCAGGGCGACGAAGAGCGTGCCGTTGTGGCATTCGCGCGAATCGGTGGCGAAATGGGAGATCAGCACCGGCTCGCCAGAAGCGCGTCCGCCGACGACCGCGCCGACTTCAGCGAGCTCGTACCGCATCTACCCGATTAAACGGGTTAGCGCGGCGTCAGGCGTCGCTCCACGACGATCGCCTCCGCGATGTCCTTCCAGATCGGCCCGGAGACGTAGTAGCCCTCGTTGTGGTCGGACGACCCGTTGTTCGGCTTGCGGACGACGACCAGCATCGTGAACTGCGGGTGGCTGGCGGGCAGGAAACCGACGTACGACGCCCAGACGTGGTCGCTGGAGTAGCCGCCGTTCTCGGGCATCTGCGAGGTGCCCGTCTTGCCGGCCTCGTCCTTCTCGAAGCCCGGCACGCGCGCCTTCCAGCCGGAGCCGTGTTGGACGACGTCCTCCATCATCGAGCTCATCACCTGCGCCGTCTGGGTGGTGACCACCTGGCGCTGCACGACGTTGGCCAGCGGCCCCGGCCTGTCGCCCACCTGCGCGACGGCGTGCGGTTGTGCATAGCGCCCGCCGTTGGCGACGACGTTGACTGCGGAGAGCATCTGGACCATGTTCACCGCGATGCCCTGGCCGAAACTGGTGGTCGCGACCTGCGAATCCGACCACTGATTCAGCGGCGCCACCTGGAGCGCCTGCGGGTTCTCGCCGGCCACGTCGATGCCCGAGGACTGACCGAAGCCGAACGCGCGCAGGTTGCGATAGAAGGCAACCGGGCCTTCCATCTGCATGGCGCGGATGGCGCCGACGTTGAGCGAGTGGTCCAGCACCTGCGTCATCGTCACGGTGCCGTGGTTGGCCAGGTCCCAGTCGTGGATGGTGTAGCCGCCGACGTTGATGTAGCCCGGGTCGTTGATGGTCGTGTTCGGCGTGATCGCGTGGTTCTCGAGAGCCCCTGACAGCGTCACCACCTTCATCACCGAGCCGGGCTCATACAGGTACGACACCATCGGGTCCTGGAACCGTCCGACGTCGGTGGTCGCGAACTTGTTCGCGTCATAGGACGGGTAG
>Ga0207664_10001179_pt1 | contig 17379 bp, 10 predicted proteins | sample LARL83metaG_FD_184349 | JGI IMG/M metagenome (GOLD analysis project Ga0207664, IMG submission 184349) | Corn, switchgrass and miscanthus rhizosphere microbial communities from Kellogg Biological Station, Michigan, USA - LAR L8-3 metaG... | ecosystem: Host-associated > Plants > Roots >... | reverse complement strand
GCGCACGCTGGTAAGGTCCGCCTGCGGCCTGAGCACCACGATCGCCCTGATCATCTCGTTCTGGGCGGCCGCGTCAAGCTGCCGCTGGAGCTCCGGGGCAACCACAGCACCGCGGAGTGCGGCCCCCCCGGGCGGCGCCGCCTGGCCGGCCGCCGTAGCGGATCCGAACACCGTTGCCAGGAGGATGAGGGCGAGGAGCAGGCCGGCCCGTCTCACCGGACCTCCTCCAGGGTCGCCTCCGCCGGTGCGGGCGAATCCGCGCCGAGCCGCCGCCGGCGGCGACGTCGGCGCACGACGCTGAGCCCCACGCCGGCGCTCAGCGCCAGCAGGAGCACGCACAGCGCGGCGGCATTCGCATAGGGCGCGAGGGGATGCTTCTGCTGGGCCACGGCGGGCGGCCTGGCCTTGGGCGAGACGCGCCATGGCACCGTGACGGTCAGGCGCTCCCCGGCCCGCCGTACGTCGGCGATGATCGTGATCGGCCCGGCCGAATCAAGCCGGCCCGTGCCGAAATAGCGTCCCGGTTCTATCTGCCGCAGCGGGAGCGTCTCGGACCTGCCAATCCTGAGCATGAGCTGGTCGATCGGGGCGGGCGGTGGCCGGCGCGAACTCGCGGCGATCACGGTGAATCCGTTGACTCCCGGCCGGTTGGGTGTCGCGGAGACCGATACCACCAGATCGCGGACGGTCGTGTCGTACGCCTGCGGCTCGGCTAGTGGTGCCGGTGGGGCCGCGGTGCGCGGCGGAGAGGTCTCGGCGAGCAGACCGGCTGCCGCCAGGAGGACCGCACCCGCCAGCGCCTCGGCAACGATGAGCCGGCGGGAGGGCGCGGCGGCGCCGGGAGCGCGCCCCGGCCCGGCCAGACGCCGGCCGTGCAGCAGCGCCGAGTTGGCGAGGCCGAGACCGCCCACCACGGCAAGCAACGCGGTCTTCAGCAGCAGGGTACGGCCGTAGGTGGTGCTCAGTAGCTGACCGGGCTCGGCGACCTGGCGGCCGGCACCGTAGAGCCCGGTGACCACGAGAACGGTGACGCTGATCACCAGCAGGGTCGAGAACGGGCCACGGCAGGCTCGCACCACTTCGCGCGGCGCCAGCCCGGGCACGCGGGGCCAGAGAACAAGTACGAGCGCGGGCAGGGCACCCAGCCAGAGCAGCGCGGTCAGCACGTGCAGCGAATAGGCGGCCACGGCAGCGGTCCGGGCTGACTCCAGGGCGGCGGAGTGGCTGCCGAGCGCTTCGACCCAGGCGACCGCGAACACGAGCGCCGCGGCCAGCGCCGGGGCAATCGCGGAACGGCGGGTGACGGGCTCGCCGAGCCTGGACCGGATGGCGAGGATGACAGCCACCAGCGCGATGAGCGCTATCTCCCGGGCGAGCCAGAGATGGCCCCACCGCGTCCCGGTGAGCAGATCCACAACCGCCTGGCCCAGCGCCCGCTCCGCACCGGCCCCCGCCGCCCGCTGGCCTTCCTCGGCCAGGGTTATGACGCCGACGGCCCCGGCCGCGACCGCGCAGCCCGCGGCAACCGCCAGCAGCCTGCGCCGCGCTAGCCGGACTCCCACGGCGACGGTATCCGGCGTGCCGGCAGCACGGGCCCGGCCGAGAACCGGACCGGCCACCGCGAGGCATCCGGCCAGGCCGGCGAGCGCGCACAGGCCGAGCCACCGGAGCAGGACGCCGCCCGGCGCCGCGGCCGTGCCGGCCGGGCCGGCGCTCGCGGCTGCTGTGATGGTCCCGGCGGCCGCCGCCGCGCCGCCGACGGTGAACACGACCACACCGCTGGTCTTGTGGCCGTCGTCCTCGGCGAGCACCTGCCACACCAGGCCGTAGGTCCCCGTCCCGAGGCCCGGCAGTGCCACGGTGAGCTGCCGTGGATCGCCGCCGCCCGCCTCGGCACGGGCACCGGTGATGACCGCTCCGGTGCGGTCCACGATCCGGGCCGTACTGAACTCCGGTGAGATCTCCTCGCTGAACCAGAGCCGGGCGACGCCGGGAGCGTGGGCCAGCACGCTGCCGTTCGCCGGGTCCGACCGGACCAGGTTGGCGTGGGCACTCGCGGGCTGGGCGAGTACGAGCATGGCGGCCGTAGCGCCCAGGATGAGCGCGGCGCTCCGCAGGACGACTCGCATCGGCGACGGCCCCTTCCCCGCTTGGTGTTGTCCTCGATCCGCACCGCACGCGGCGGTCACTTGACGACGACGTGTTCCACCTGGGCGTCGCCGAGCAGGACGGTTATCTCGCTGCCGCGGTGCACCCAGTTACCGGTGTTCTCGAAGATGAGGTAGTAGCTGACGGCCGGCTTCAGTACCCCGTGGTGGGCATGACCCATCAGCAGCCGGTTGAGCACGAGCCCGGTGCGCTCGTCGATGATCGCCGGAGGCGTCCGGGCCTCATGAACGGCCACGGCCTTGCTGGGATCGACGACCTGATATCTCAGGTCGAGAAGCCCTCCGCCCCCGGTGACCGCCACCCGGACGAGCCGCACGCCGCTGCGCTCGGCCAAGCCGGACGCGGATACGGCGGGGCGCTGCCATGCGGGCGGCGGCTCGGCGCTGGTCGCGCCGCTGGAGTGCGGCGGCAGCCACAGCGCCAGCGCCCCGATCCCCGCGGCGATGAGCACACCGGCCAGGAACCCGGCGATCCGAACTCGTCCGGGCAGCCGGAACCGGCTCCGCCGAGCGGGGGCGGCGGGGCCGGTCCCGGGCTCGGTCCGCGTGAGCGACGAGCGGCCGCTCATCACGGATGAATGAAGGTCAGCATCCCGCCGCCGGCCGACGGCACGGGACTGTTACCCGCCTGGTCGCCGTTGGTGAGATGCAGTTGACGGTTGAACAGCGGGAAGCCGCTGCCGCTCGGCGCTCCCCCGGCCGGGATGGTGGCGATCGCGTCCTCGGTCGCCCCCGCGGGAATGGTGTCCGCGCTCGCGTCGTAGGCGCTGCCCAGCGGCCAGGCATCCTTCGCCACCACGTGCTCGTGCATGCCCAGGAGCATCATCGTCGTGTTGTCATAGCCGGCGTTGAGATACCGGAGCAGCACCCGCTGGCCGGCCGCGGCCGTGATGCCGGTGGTGTCCGGATATGCCTTGCCGTTGATCAGCCAGTAGGTCGCCCGGTAGGTGTACATGTTGAAGGCCATCGGATCGCTGGCATTGTTGAACGCGGGGTCGACGGCGCTCAGGACCAGGGGAGCCTCCACGTCGTAGGCAGTCGCGGCGGACTCGTACGCCCGGCCGGCGGTGGACGGACGGACGATCAAAGCACCGTAGAGGCCCATCGCCTGCTGACGGCCGCCGTCACCGCCGCTCCCGTAGAGGTAGGTCCCCGCCGCGTTGGGTGCCCCGGACGCCGACGGTGATGCGGGCGCGGTGAACGACCGGGTGAGAGTCCCGCCTGGGCCGACGTCGGCCGGTCCGGCGTCGAAGGTGATCCCCGGGATCTCGAACGTGATGGAGTGCCCGGCCGGCAGCGCGTTGGTGACGTTGAAGGTCACGGTGGTGGGTTCGGTGGCGCTCAACGTCACGTCGAGCTGCGGGCCGGGCAGGCTCGCGGTTGCGGTGGAACAGTCACCCGGCGTCGTGGGTATGCCGAAGCCCCAGACCGGAACCGTGACCGCGCCGGTCAGGGTGGCCGTTCCCGGCAGCGCGCACAGGTTGATCGACACGGTGGCTGCGGAGGCGGCCGACCCGCCCCACATGAGCCCAGCCGCGATCATGGCGAGCACGAGCAGGACCCTGCTCGTCGTGACTGCGATTGCACGCATCGCTGGTCTCCTTGTGTCCTCGCGGCCGATCATGGCGCGTCGTAGACGATCTTCATGAGGTTGCCCCAGGTCGAGAAGGCCGACGGCGACGTTCCCGTCCAGCGCTGGGTCTGCACGAGAATGCGGACCTCTCCCTTGTGCGCCCCGGTGCCGATGTAGGCGCTGCCCGGGCCGGACAGCGTCCATGTCGAGCTGACCTCGGTCGAGCCCACCCCCTGCGGCTGCGACGGTGGCGCCGGCAGGGTGACCCAGCCGGCGGACGTGCCGCTCGCGCAGCCGGCCGCCCCCCCGACCGTCCAGTCGCAGATCCGGACCGTCTGCTGCGGGGCGGTGCCGGTGATGGCCACACAGGCGGTGCCCGTCGTGTTCTGGCAGTTCTTGCCCTTGTAGGTCACCTTGAGGTTCGCGGCACCGGCCGGGAGCCCGGTGAAGGTCGCGTACCAGTCGTTCGCCAGCGCGGTCACCGTCGCGCCACTGGGATGTGTCGCAGCCGGCGTCCCGAGCTGCCCACGTGCGACCGTCCAGGTGGTCGTGCCCTGCCCGCCGGTGACCTGCATGACCTCGTTGCCGATGCGGATGTAGTAGTTCCCGCTGGCCGGGAAGCCGGCCGCCGAGGCGACCGTGATCGTAGTCTGCCCGGCGGTGGTGGCGTTGGGCCTCGTGGTGGTCTTCGGGTTCACCTGGTAGTAGGAGGTGTCGTCGGTGGCGAGCGCCGCGACTCCCCCGCTCTTCAGCGTGCCGCCAACGATGGCCGTGGCGCTCGGTGCGCCGAAGCAGCCGCCTGCCGGGTCCACCCGCAGCAGGGTGGCCATGCCGCCGAAGCCCTCGTCGAAGTTGGCGAACTCGTTGAGTGCGTGGCTGTGCCACGGGAAGTACCACTCGCCGCAGACGTTCTGCTGGACGGTGCCCGTTGGCAGCGTGCCCTTGTAACCGAGATAGGGGCTGCCGCTGTAGAAGGTGTTGCCGTCCTTGAACGTCAGGTTCCGGTAGTTCGGCTGGGCCACTGGCAGCGGGTTGCTCGCGGGGTTCCACTGGTCCACGTCGTCCCAGCGGATCAGGTAGTCAAGGGTCTGCCCGGAGCCGATGGTCTCGCCGAAGTGCTCGGTCGGTGGCACCGTCCTGCCGTCTTGGGCGACCTCGGTGGTGTGGTTGCCGTGGGGGTGGAACGGGTGGTTGAGCAGACCGGCATTGATCATCCGAATGAGGGACGGCTGCGTGTTGGACGGGGTGTTCGGCTGCAGCCGGACGAGCGCCCCGTAGGGCTGGTTCGGCTGCAGCGCGGTGCCGTTGTCCTGGAGGGTGTCCGGGAACTCGCGCCCGTTGACGGTGAAGTACCTGGGGCGCCGCGCGTTGAGGTCGTAGGTGCCGCTGCCGGTCTCGACCGCATGATGCAGGACGGGGTCGATCTCGCTGAGCAGGAGCAGGTACTCGTGGCCGGAGTCGTACCTGGTGCTCGCGCCGTACGCGCAGTTGGTCCCGGCGACCGGAGGGCAGGTAGCCGCGTCCGGGCGGACGACGAGTGCGCCGTAGAGCCCCATCTCGACCTGCTTCGCCTGGTCCGAGCCGCTCTGGTACAGGTACGTCCCCGGGCTGCCGGCGGTGAAGCTGTAGCTGACGGTACCGCCGCTCGCCGGGGCCTCGGCCGTGAGCAGTCCCGCGGATCCGCCGGTCGCCGTCACGCCTTCCTGGCCCGGGAAGACGATGGAGGCGGCCTCGGGCAGGGTGTTCGTGAGGTTGACCACGACGGTCTCACCTTCGGCGACGCACAGGACGGGCCCCGGCGTCTGGAAGTGATCGTTGTCCGGTGCGTCGTGGTTGGCGTAGCTCCACATGAAGACGCTGTTGCCGTCGGGCGTGTCGGCGTAGCCGGTGTTGGCGACCAGGTTGAACGTGTGGGTGCTGCCAGACACCGATCCCGGGGTGCACACCATGCCGGTCTTGGGGAAGCCCGCCGGCAGCGCGTCGGCGTGCCCCGGTATCAGTACCGCTGACCCGGCAGCGAGCGCGAGCACGAGCCCGAGCCGTAGAGTTCTCCCCGCCATCATGGCCTTCCTTCCGCGGCGCACCATCTCCGCCTGCTCAGACATAGGTCTGGCTCACGTACTGCTGGGTGGGGAGCGGGCTGCCCTGATAGACGCGGACCTCCGTCATCATTCCGCTCGGCGCCCCGCCGGGGCCGGGAAGTCCGAGGCTCGAGAGCCGCCGCCAGTCCCGGTTCTTGAAGTAGTAGACGTTGTACGGGCCCACGCCATCCGAGCCTGACGGGCGTGCCGCGTCGTACGCGGGCGCATCGAAGAGCACGTCGCGGGCTTCGCCCGGCCCGAGGTACAGGGTGTTCGTCCGGTAGGAGAGGTCGGCGGTGCCGTTGCGCAGCAGCGACGCGTCCTGGCCGATCACGTGCAGCGGGATGCCTGGCAGCTGCATGGCGTGCTGCTGGTAACCGAGGTCGGCCAGCCGCAGCAGCACCCGTTCGCCCGGGTTGGCCTGTATGAGCGAGGAGTTGGGCTGACTGGCGTCGTCCGTGTCGTAGTTGGCGTTATGCGTCGTGATGCCCGACGACTCGCCGTGGTGGTCGTTGGGGAGCGTGGTCTGCGGATAGCACCGGCCGTTGAGGGTGAACCACTCCGGGTTGTAGTCCGTGGGGATCGTCTCCTGGATATCCCGGTCGCCATCGTGGTAGTGGGACCAGACCTCGTCGAGCAGGATCGCGAAGTGGCGGTGGTAGCCGGTCGAGCCGTCTCCGTCGTTGTAGGCGAACCTCGTGAACCCGCCGATCGAGGTGCCGTCTTGCTTCGGCCGGACGAACACGATGCCGGTCATCCCCATCTGCACGTGCTCGACGTCCTCGAAGTGGCAGTGCCACATGTACGTGCCTTCGCGGTGCGGCCGGTAGAAGTAGGTGAGCTGCCTTCCGATCGGCACCGCGACGGAGACCTCCGGCACCCCGTCGTTCAGCGGGGACGGGATGTCGAACCCGTGCCAGTGGATGGTGTGCGAGTCGGTCAGGTCGGGACGCTGGACCAGCCCGAGGTTGGTCAGCGTGATCTTCATGTCGTCGTCCTGGAGGAAGTCCAGGGTCGGCGCGGACATCTGGGTGTGTCCCTTGTACGTCGCGACGAGGTGGGACACGGACTGGTCGGGATCGGACGTCACGTTGCGGAACCCGAAGATGTAGAGCGGGTTGTTCTCCCGGCCCGGCATCGTGGCGTACCCGTCGGTGGCGATGAGCGAGAGCGACGTGGTCGCCGCCGATGCGGGCCGCGCGCCGCGTCCCAGCCCGCCGACCACCGCGCCGGTGACCACGGTCCCCGCAACGCCTAGCCCGGCGGCCTTGAGAAAGTCCCGGCGGCTATGGCCACGCTGATCCGGCCTGATGACGCCGCCATGGCGATGGTCCATCCTGACCTCCTCGGAGGCACTTGTCGGCGACTCGCGGTCTGTTATTGGAGTGGCGGTGTCAGTGACACCTGGATCCCTGGCAGTTCGTCGGCGCCGAGATCCCACGGCGTCCGGATCCTGACGGTCCGCTGCTGTGGCCGGTACTGGCCGTCGTAGTCGCCGCCACCGGTGGCGTTGGCCGCCGACGGCAGCCCGGCCGGCGCACCGATGCCGCGGTTGGTGGTCGTGCATGGCGCCAGTGCGTTCGCCGGCGCCGGGAACGGCGTACCGGAGCAGCGCACACCGCGGTCGACCGCGGGCGAGGCCGTCTGCAGGTGGTAGTCACCGCCGAGCCCGACGGGCGGGTCCTGGCCGGTGATCGTGACGGCCGCTGCCTGCGGGTCGAGCCGCGACCCGGACACCGCCAGTTCCAGTGTGAACGGCGTCACGAACAGCGGGTCCTCCCCGATGCGGTTGCCCTGACCGCCGGGGACCGCCCGCTGCACGCCGTCCGGCCCCAGGATCTGGCCGTTGGTCAGCGTCGAGTAGCGCGGGGTGAAGGTGTCGGAGTTGTTCGTGGTCCCGCGGACCTCGAAGTCGATGAACCCCGCGTCGACGAGCGTCGCTCCGGGGCCGAACTGGCTCAGGGTCATCGCGTCGTTGTTCCAGAAGATGTTGTTGAACAGTGCCGTCGGGTTGGAGAAGTGCGGCGCCCCGGCGGGCAGGCTGGCCTGGAACAGCGGCTCGTTCGCCTCCGAGCCGAGGCCGGCCGCGTGCGGCACGCCGATGGCGGAGTTCTCCGACGAGGCGGTGCTGACGTTGTTGGCCACCGAGTTGTTGATGATCCGCGCGTTGGCGGCGTCGTCGAGCGTGATGGCACCGCCGAGGTCGGCCGCGCCGTTGTCGACGACCATGTTGTTGCGGATATTGACCGCCTGGGTGAACGAGTCGGACACGAAGATGCCGCCGCCGTCGTCACCGGAGAAGTTGCCCTGGATCAGGTTGCGGTCGATGTTCACCGCTCCGGAGCCGGCGCCGCGGCACGTGGTGATCGTGGCGCTGGGGCTCGTGCAGTCGGGGTTGGCCGGAAGCTCGGTCTGGACCGCGATCCCGGCGCCGGAGTCGACGGCGTCGTTGTAGTAGATCCGGTTGTCGTGGATCGCGCCGCCGGGGCTCAGGCCCCAGTGCGAGATGCCGGCGCCGTACTCCACCCCGAAGTTCGAGCAGAAGATACTGCCCGTGATGTCGTAGTTGTTGGAGCCGTAGAAGATCCCGATGCCGCCGGAGCGGGTCAGCCCGCCGTTGCCGAGGACGCGGTCGTTCCCGATCCGGACGTTGTAGTTGTGGTTTCCGTGCGCGAACGGCTGGCCGAGGCCGATGCCGCCGGCGAAGATGCCACCGTTGTTCTCGAGAATGTTGTTGGTGAGCTGCATGTTGTTGGTGTTGGCCTGCAGCTGGACACCGCCGGCGCCGTCGCCGCGCCCGGTTTGCAGGCCAAGGCCGTCGATGCGGGCGCCGCCAAACGCGGCGCCGTCCTGGCCGCTCGGCAGGCTGGCGACGTTGTACGCGGACGCGGACTTGGCGACAGCGGTGATGTCGGCGCCGCGCATGATCGTCGAGAACGTCGAGTCGACGGCGTACGGGGCGTGCGCGGACACGGTGGCGTCGTAGGCCGTCGCGTTCTGCGGGAAGAAGCGGCCGTCGATCACCGAGCCCGGGACGTTGAACCGTGGGTCCTCGGGGGCACGCGCGTTGAGCTCGTGGGCCCCGATGATGCCACCCGGGCCGAGGCCCTGGATCTTCAGCGGCTTCCACAGCAGGACGTTCTCGTTGTACACGCCTTGCGACAGCACGAGCAGGCTGCCGGGCGTGGCCGAGTCGATCGCGTCCTGCAGCGCGTGCGCGTTGGTTCCCGCCGGTGGCGGCTGCGGCACGTTCACGACCGTCGGGGTATAGGTGACCGCGGTTGCGCCGGTGCCGTTGGAGCCCAGCACGTGGACGGTGATGCCGTTGACGCTGGAATCGCCGCCGTTCGAGTTCGCGACCACGATCGTGAGCTGCTTCGGACCGGGCCGGAACGTGGTGGTGTTGATCGCCGGAACCTGGATGACGATCGTGTCGGGCGTACTGCCCGAGCCGGGCGTCCAGCTCACCACGCCGCCGTTGGCCCGGGTGAGCGTTGTCACCACGCCGGTACGGGCATCGGTCAGGTTGACGTGCCCACCCCCGGCCCCGGCCGCGCCGGCCGGGCCGATGAAGTCGGCTTGGATCGTGATCCGCCGCGCGGTCCCGGCGTTGCTGGCAAGGACGTACGGCCGGGAGACCTGAAGAAGCTCGGGCGTGGTCGAGGCGGTGTCCGGGCCGGAGACCGAGAAGTCACAGCCGGTTCCGGAAATCGGGTCGACCGGGGTGTCGAGCTGGGTGGTCAGGCCCGGCCACGCCTCAGTCGGCGTGGTGGCGGTCAGCAGGTTCGGGTCGAACGTTGGGTTCGGGTTGGCCTTCGTCCCCGGGTCGTCGACCACCGCCATGTACATGCCCGGGCAGGGTCCCTGCGGGATCGGGCAGTTGAACGTCTCGGTCGACGGCACGATCGCCTCGTACGAGCCGTCCGCGCCGGTCTTGACCGTCTTCAGCAGCCGCCACTTGTTCGGGTCGTACGGCAGGTTGACGTTCGGCGTGGGGCAATTCGTCCCGCCGCCCGAGCAGACGGTGTCGACCCGCGCGTAGATCCCGACCGGGATGTTGGCGATCGGCCGCGGCTCGCCGTACCACGGCGACGCAGGGTTGCGCTCGAAGTAGATGTCGTTGAAGACCTGCCCGACGATCCGGCCGGGCTCGGCCACGTCACCGGTCCGGTTGTCGCTCGCATCCGTTCCGTTCGGGTCGGTGCGGAAGTTCGTCATCAGGAAGAAGTCGGCGTTGGCGTTCTGGCCGTTCTGCAGCTCCACCAGCCGCTTGTCACACAGTGGCTGCGAGGGGCTGGTGGCCTGGTCGCCGGTGTAGAAGGTGCTCCGCGGCGTCAGCGTCGACTGGTCGATGACGTGCATGTCGCCGGTGCACGGGGGTGGCGGGATCTGCGGGGCAATGTGGTTGCCGAGGTCGACGTTGACGTCCTCCTCGCGCACGATGTGGAATACGCAGCCCTGGCCTCCACCGGGCACGTTACCGTGCGCATCACTGATGCTCTTGAACCCGTTGGTGTTGGCGGGGTTGCAGTCGCGGGTGTCGGCGGTGTCCTTCGGCATGATCGCGTGGGTGATGTAAGTCCCCGCCACCAGCGCTACAGGGTCGGTGCCGCCGTTGCAGGTGCCGTCGTCGGCGGCCAGGTCGTACCCGTTCGGGCAGTAGTCGGCGAAGGCGTAGCCGCCGTCGAACGCGCCGTCCTTGGTATGGCCGCCGGCCAGCGGCACCTCCAGGCAGTTCGGGCCGATCTTCGGGCTGAACTGGCTGGTGATGTCGGTTCCGTTGAAGTCCCTGATCGGGTTGCAGTTCTGGGTGAACGAGTTCGCGCCGCCCTGGCCGTTGTCTTGCGGATCCTGGCTGGCATTCGGTTGCTGCCAGTGGTCGGTCACGTACTTGTTCACGATCACGTCATCGGCCGTGTTGGGTTGTCCGTCCGGGCCCAGAGTCTCCAGGTACACGGTCGCGTCGGGGATGGCCGGCTCGTAGTCCTCGTGCGCCTGGAACCGCGCGTCGAACTCGTTGCGGGTGGTGGCGAAGTAGGTGATGCCGACGATCTGGCCCGGCGTGCCGGCTGGGTAGTCCCGCTTGCCCCAGTCGACGGTGGCGCGGTGGCCCTCGAGGGTCGTCTGGTTGGTGAGCAGGCCGCCGCCCTGACTGGTGGGAACGCACGGATCGGCGGGGACTGCCGGCGGGTCGACCGCGCAGGACGGCGTCACAGCGCCGGTCAACTCGTCGTGCGGCGACGGGCCCGGGTAGGCAGAGAAGCGGGAGAAGCCCTGCTCGTTGATGAACCAGCGGCCGAGCGCACCGCCTTCCGCGGTCGGGTACTCGTAGTGCCCGCTCGGGTCGGTGAACGTGGACTCCTTGATCGAGCCGTCGCGCCAGCGCTGGTCCATGTCCGTGTTCGCGATCGGCGCATCCGTGCCGGGGTCGTACTTACCGTTGTTGTTCACGTCCTTGTAGACATGGCCGTCCAGCCAGCCGAACCAGCGCGAGACACCGACGCCGGCCTCGCCGTTGTCGGCGACATCGTTGGCATCGACCGTCTGCCCGGCAGCCACGGTGACCGGCTTGAACCGCATGATGTAGTTGAGTTGCTCGTCCCAGATGCTCAGGTTGTAGGTGCCGGCCGGGACGTTCTGAATGTCGAAGTTCCCGTTCTGGTCGCCGCGGCCCTGGAAGACGGTCGTGTCGTTCGCCGCGTCGGTGAGGGCGACGTACGGGTTGTCCACCGGCGTGTCGTAGGTGCCGGTCGTGTAGGGGGCCCACTCCACCCAGTTGCGCGCCTGGCCGGTGATCTCGCCGGTGCCACCGGAGTAGGGGCCGCTCGTCGGCCAGTCCATCGGCGTGCAGACGAACCCGAACCAGTAGGCGGTGCGGCGGTTGGGCGGCTCCCACAACTGCTCGCCGGGCGCTCCCGTGCCGTCGCTCCCCTCTTCCACCGGTGTCATGAGGTCGAGGCCGCCGTCGATCGTCGTGGTCTGTGCCCACGTGCCCGGTCCCTGCGTGAGCCGGTTGGGCGCGTTCGGGTCGGGATTGCAGTGGTCGGGCGGGTGCACGTCGGCGAAGTAGGTGGCCGGGCTGAGATTGTTGATCTCGACGAAACCATCGCTCGCGGTCTCGCAGACACCGCCGCAGAGCGGCTTGTTGTCGTGGTCGACGGTGACCGCGCCGCCGGTCTGCTCTTTCAGCCCGACCCGGAAGCCGCCGAGCCCCTGGTTGGCCGCGGCCTCCTCGGTATCGGGAGCGCCGTTGGTCCAGGCGTTGTCCTCGAATACGAAGATCCTGAGTTTGCCCGCCGGCAGCGGGTGATCCGCGCTCGCCTCGGTGAGGTCAACCCGCTGGGTCAGGCTCCCGTTGGCCGCCGCGTCGTCGGGCAGGGTGATATAGGTCCCCCACATCTTGTGGTCGAGGGAGCGAACGGTGATCAGGTAGCGGCCCGCCGGCAGATTGACGGTGTTCCGGTCCTGGTTGCCCTCGGCCACGATCGGCGTGTAGCTCTCGGAGTTGAGAGCCAGCGGATCGCTCGGCAGCTTCGCGTTGTCGAGGTTGACGATGTAGTTGAAGTTCGCGAGCGGGCTACCCGACGCGAAGTCGTGGGCATCGACGGTGACCGCACAGCCGCCCGCCGGGCACGACGTGGCCGCGCGAGCCGGGGTGGTGACGGACGACGCCACAGGCAGCGCGGTCAGCAGCGACGCGAGCACGCCCAGGATCGCGACTCGCGCGACCGTCGACCGGCCGCGCCAGCGATCCATGTGGTGGCCCCGGAACGGATACGAAGCCTTCACGCGTCGGATTCCACCGGGTCGCCGCATCGCTTCCTCCCTCGGACGGGGCGCCTCGGGGAGGGTGACGCCGCGATCAGCTCGCGGTCACTGTGTCCGCGCGCCGGTGCCGGGCGATGCGGGTGAAGGTGGTTCCCCCGCTCGCCGGCCAACCGCGCCACGACCCCTCGGCGTCTTCGGTGCCGACAGCGGGACCATAAGTAGCCACCGCGCGGATGCGGCCGATCATGACAACACCGTCATCTGACTGTCATGCCGCGCTCATGTCTCTAGCTGGCAGTTTGTGATCCGCCCAGGGGCATTCACCCGGAGAGGATTGCGCACAGGGCGGCCAAGGGCGTAGACATTAAAGCTAACACCAAGTATGAGTAAAGTAATCACCAGTAGCCAAGGCGGGACCTGGGGAAGGCAGCACCAGCGGGGGCTTGCGGTGAGTCAGATCCTTGTAGTCGACGACGAGCAGCGCATCTGTCGGTTCGTTGCGCGTGCTTTTGAGGCGAACGGCTTTCAGATCCAGGCGGCCGTGAACGGCTACGAAGCGCTGCGCCTTGTGGCGAGCCAGGACTATGCAGTTATCGTGCTGGATCTCCTGTTGCCCGGGCTGGATGGCTACGAGGTACTCCGCCGTATCCTCCGGGCCAATCCGGCGCAACGTGTCCTGATCCTGTCCGCGATCGGTGACGTCGAGTCCAAGGTCCGATGCTTGCAGATGGGGGCGGTGGACTACCTGCCGAAGCCGTTCGCGATCGCCGAGTTGATCGCGCGGGTCAGGCGAAGGATCGAGGATCGGTCCGCGCCTCCGCCGCCACGATGGCTCGAGGTCGGTGGGGTGCGCCTCGACCTGCAGCGCCGCGTGCTCCGTGTGGAAGACCGGGAGGTCTCGCTGTCGCATCGCGAGTTCATCCTGATGGGGCATCTCATGCGTCATGCGGGCGAGGTATGCACCCGTGATGAGCTGCTCGCAGACGTGTGGGGCTACGCCTTCGATCCGGGAAGCAACGTCGTGGACGTGTGCGTCCGCCGACTGCGTTCGAAGCTTGACCGGGGAGCGATTGAGACGGTGCGCAATGTCGGATACAGCTTTGTCGCCAGTTAACCGCTGGCTCTTTCCTGGCTGGGTGATCTTCGCTGTGGTCAACACGGCCGCGATGTTCGCGCTGCCGGGCCAGGAGACGATCCCGTTCCACTTCGTTTACATCAGCATCGCGCTGGTCTACGGACTCCAGCCGTGGCCGCTCGGCCGGACGTACATCATCCTCAGTCTGGTCGCAGCGACCACCGGCGCCGCCCTGGCCTGGCACGTCAAGACCGGCGTTATCGGGTGGGAGGAGACCGCCGAGATCCCGCTGATGGCCATACTGTTCCTCGTGATGGTCTGGCACGTTCGGCGCCGGGTCGCGGCGACCAGGGAGGCGCGGCGGTACGCGGACAGCGAGCACGAGATGCGGGAGATGCAGAAGAGGTTCGTCCGCTTCGCATCTCACGAGCTCCGCACGCCCGTGACGGTCGGCCGTGGCTTCGCCGAGCTCATCCGCGATGCCCAGCCGGGCACTCAGGCCGCCCAGGACGCGATCGTTGTCCTCGAGGAGTTCGACAACCTTGAACGGATCGCAGCCCGCCTGCTGACCCTTGCCCGGATGGACGAGAGTGCGACGGTGAGACCCTCCGTCGTGCCTCTGAATCCGCTGCTTGAGCGGACCGTGACACGCTGGCGGCCCACCGCGAACCGCGACTGGAGGCTGCGCCCGACCTCGGCGGTCGTCGTGGCCGATCGTCAACGTCTCGAGACCGCACTCGACAGCCTGGTCGAGAACGCCGTTCGCTACACCGAGGAAGGCGGGCGGATCGCACTCGCCGCGTACCCGGACGAGGAGAGCGTCGTCATCGAGGTGTGCGACGACGGGCCTGGTATCCCGGACGAGGAACTGCCCTATATCTTCGAAAGCTTCCACAGCGGATCCGCGCGGGGCGGCACCGGGATAGGTCTCGCGATCGTCAAGACCATCATGGAGGCGCACGGTGGCGCCACATCAGCGGAGAACCTTCCCGGCGGTGGCGCGTCCTTCCGGCTGTGGCTTCCGGTGCCAGGTCCCCCGCCTCCGGCACTAGCCGAGCAGGACGAACCATGCCATCAAGGCGTCCCGGCAAGCGCCTGACCACCACCGCCTGATGCCACCCCCTGCGCGTTCTCCCTGACCTCTTCGCCATGACCGGTTCGCCGGGAGTAACCTCGCGTCCTAGCGGTGTCATCACGGCCTCCCGGCGTAAGGAGCCTGCCCATGCCAGGAACGGAGCAGTTCACCATCGGGGCCGAGGTCAGCTGCACCGATGGGGTATGCGGCAAGCTGAGCCGTGTCGTCGTGGACCCGGTCGCACGGGAGGTCACCCATCTCATCGTGGAACCGCGCCACGGGCACCAGCTTCCCCGCCTGGTTCCCCTCGGCCTTGCCGACTCTGCGGCGGGCGGGATCCAGCTGAATTGCACCTTGGCAGAGTTCGACGTGCTCGACCCCGCCGAAGAGACGCGGTTCATCGCCGAGGTCGCGGATGTCCCGAACTACCGTACGACCGACGTGGTCTTCTGGCCCCATTACGGGTATCGCGGCGCCCTGGGCGGCTTGCCCACGTCAGACACGATCCCGCCCGGCGAGGTGGAGGTACGGCGCGGCGAGCACGTTCACGCCAGCGACGGCGGTATTGGCCGGGTAGCGGGGCTGGTCATCGATCCGGGCAGTCATCGCGTGACGCACGTGCTCCTGCAGGAGGGGCACCTGTGGGGCCACAAGGATGTGGCCATCCCGATCAGCGCCGTGACCCGGGTCGCCGACCACATCGAGGTCAGCCTCAGCAAACAGCAGGTAGAAGACCTGCCGCCGGTGGACATCGACCGCCCCCGAAGCTAGCCGCTGCCAGGGCCACCTCAGCCGCGCAGGATCGGTTTGCCCAGCGGGAATGCCTTGCCACCGGTGGCTACCGCGGACGAGCCGAAGAACAGGTACACGCCGATCGCGGCGAACGCCAGCACGACGTAGCCGGCCGCCTTGGTCATGCCGGCCGATGCCTGAATGGTGGCGATCAGCAGCAGCACCAGCGCGACGTCGATGAGCGCGAACACGGCCGTGAAGGCCAGCGGCAGCCGCAACGTAGCCAGGGTGAGCATCACGATGATGACCAACCAGGTGATCAGGAACAGCTTCTGGGTTGCCACCGCCGCGGACACGGGGATCGCGAACCAGTTGTGGACCAGCCCGAGCACCAGCACCGCATAGCTCAGCCAGAAACCGCCGAAAATACCGAAGACGCTCGCCACTGCGCTCTGGCCCAAAGCCGCGGCCCAGATCGCCGCTATGAACAGGCCAATCGACGTGGCCGCCAGGATGATGGCCAGCGGGGCGCCGGCCGCGGTGGCTGGGACCACGCCGACCAGCGTGAGGCCCAGGGCAACGGAACCTGCGATGAAACTCGGCAGTCCCAGGATGGCCGGATCACCGGCCAGCGGCCCTGCCGTGGCCACTTCAGCCGCGGCTGCTTCTGCATCGAGCGTGGTCATCGCTGCTCCTCTCACAGGTAGCCGTCGGGAGCCACGCCATCGTCGCGGTCTCCTTAGAACCTCTCTACCTCGCCCGCAGCCCACAGTTGATCTCAGTTTGAATCGGCTCCGCCTGCCCGCCGCAATCCGCGGCCGCCTACGTCACCTGGACGGGCGGTTATGCGCCCAGGAGACCAGCGAACTGCGGGAAACAGGCTCACCAGCCGGGACCTCATCATCCGGCGTTTACGTACCATGGCTGGTTGTGGGACACGAGGTGCGGACCTCGAACGCCGCCAGCACGCTCAGTCCTGTCATGGTCGGACGCGACCGCGAGTTTGCCCAACTTCAGGGCGCGTGGCGGACCGGCGGCCAGATGCTCGTGGTGCGCGGACGAGCCGGGATCGGCAAGAGCCGCCTGGTCAGGGAATTCGCGAACTGGGTCCGGGACGCGGGCGGGACTGTCGTGGCTGGCCGGTGCAGCCCGACCGCCGGGGACGTGCCGTTCCGGCCGCTGCGGGAGGCCCTGCTCGCAGCCGCCCGTGTCGGACTGGCGCCATCGTCGCGGCTTACTGCATTCCGGCCGGTCCTGGGGTCGCTGGTTCCTGAGTGGTCTGGCGAGCATGCCGTGGGGGTTGACGGCGGGCTGATGGTCCTGGCCGAGGGGATGCTGCGGCTGATGGTGGAGTGGTCATCATCGGAGGCTCCCACGCTCTTGGCCATCGAGGACCTGCACTGGGCTGACCGGGAAACGCTTGAGGTGATCGAGTACCTGGCCGACCACGTGTCCGGGAACGCTGTCCTGGTGGTCGTTACCTTGCGCGATGATGAGCCGGGACCAGGCAGCGAGCTGGTGTCCGCGTTGCGGGCTCGCCGGGTGGTCCGCCCCATCTCGTTGCCTCCGCTTGATCCGGCGCAGTCCCGGGTCATGCTGCGGGAGTGCCTAAGCGCCGCGGCGTTGCTGCCGGAACTCGCCGATGCCGTGGTGACCAGGAGCGATGGCGTCCCGTTCTTCATCGAGGAGCTGCTGGCGGCCGCGCTAGGCGAGGCGAATTCAGGGCGGCTCGTTCCGGAGTCCATCGCCGCGGCCGTCGATGCTCGCGTTGCGGTGCTGCCGGAGTCGACAGCGCGTTTCCTTGGCTTCGCGGCGATGCTTGGACGCAACTTTGACTGGCATGTCGTGGCCGCGGCGACCGGTTGCCCGCCGCAGGAGGCGATCGGCCGGCTTCGCCAGGCAGCCCG
>Ga0207664_10001177_pt1 | contig 17402 bp, 13 predicted proteins | sample LARL83metaG_FD_184349 | JGI IMG/M metagenome (GOLD analysis project Ga0207664, IMG submission 184349) | Corn, switchgrass and miscanthus rhizosphere microbial communities from Kellogg Biological Station, Michigan, USA - LAR L8-3 metaG... | ecosystem: Host-associated > Plants > Roots >... | reverse complement strand
CCTCGCCAACTGGACCGGCGCGGCCGGGAATCCGGCCGGGGCCTGCGACCAGTACACCGCGTTGCTGCCCATCCGTGAGCGGGTGTCCGGCCTCGAGCACCCAGCTACCCTGGGTCTCCGCGGCAACCTCGCCATTTCGACCGGGGAGGCAGGGGATCCAGCCGGGGCCCGCGACCAATATGCCGCGCTCCTGCCAATGTTCGAGCGAGTACTGGGCCCAGAGCACCCGCAAACCCTGCTCGCCCGCCACAACCTCGCCCACTGGACCGAGCAAGCGGGAAACTAATCTACAGCGCTGGCGGCGTGAAGTAGCTACCGCTAGCTTCCTCCCCATGCAGGCTCACGGCACGCCGCTGACCTGCGCGTCCTAGCCGGAGCCGTCGCACCCGGCCGTAGAGTTCACTGATGGTCCCCGCTGCGCTCTATAGGGGCGGCGAGCGGCGCCCCAGGCCTGTTGGCCGCCATCGGAACTGCCCGGCACCAGCCAATCTGGTCACGGAATGTGAGTGTCGAGGGCGCTACGATCGCGCGCCGAGCCGCTATGGGCCGCTGTTGGTTCGTTAATGATCTCTTGTTTGGTGCGCAGATCGGGTCAATATGGCGCGCCGTTCACTCGTGCGGATCCGCTGGGGCTGCGGTGGCGCTGGTTTGGGTGGTCGCTGGGGGCTGGCGGTGCGGCGGAAACTTGGCGGGCCATGCAACTGTCTGGCCGTAGATGGTTGTCTTTACGGGCAGGGGGAGGTGGCTGGCATGGATCGTGCGGCTGAGGCTGAGTTCAGCGAGTTCATGCATGGCCGCTGGCTGCAGCTGGTCCGCCTGGGGTATGTGCTGACCGGCGATAGGGGCCTGGCCGAGGACCTGGCGCAGACCGCGCTGGCGCGCGCCTATTCTTCCTGGCCGCAAATCCGCCGGGCGGGGGACCCGGATGCCTATGTGCGGCGGGTGATGGTGAATGCGAATAATGGCCGGTTCCGGAAGCGCCGGGTGGCCGAGCAGCTGACCGGCGCCGTGCCCGAGCCGGCCCCCGTGGACGCGACCGGCGGCTGTGATGACCGGGTCACGCTGATGGCCGCTTTGATGAGCCTGCCGGTGGGGCAGCGGTCGGTGGTGGTGCTGCGGTTCTGGCTGGACATGAGCGAGACTCAGGCGGCGGCGGCGCTGGGTTGCTCGGTGGGCAATGTCAAGAGCCAGGTTTCCCGGGCGCTGGCCAAGCTGCGGGCCGGTACGGCCCTGGACGAAGGGGTTACGTCGTGAGCGGCTTTGACGGGCGGGACCTGGGCCAGCAGGTCGACCGGGCGCTCGCGACCATCGCGGCTGGGCCGACGCCGGCGGCCGCGATCGTGGCCCGGGGTCGGCGCATCCGCAGGCGCCGCCGCGCCGTCCGGGCCGGTGCCGTGGCGGTGGTGGCTGCGCTGGCGGTGGCCATCCCGGCCCTGGTGTACTCGGCTGTGCGCAGCGGGCCACCGGGCCCGGTGGCCCGGCAGCTGACGATCGCCAAGCTGGGCCCCATCGCGCGTAACGGCGTCATCGGCTCAGGGACCGCCGATGGCAAACCCTGGACGGTGCGGCTGGCCGGCGGGCTGGACCCGGTGGCCACGGCGGCGGGCTTGCCGGCGACCGGCCGGCTGGGGACCAGGCCTGGCGGCCCAGACCCGGTCACCTTGCAGGTTGCCGGGTCCGGCGCCCAGCGGCTGCTGGCCGGCCCGGCCAGCCCCGGCGTGGCGTACCTGACCATGCGGCTGGCCAACGGGACGACCTACCGGCTCTACCCGGTGGCCTGGCACGGGCACCACTACGTCGGCCTGGTGGTGCCGTGGAACCTGCCCGTGGCCCAGTTCGCCGCCTACTCACGGCACGGCGAGCTGGCCTACGCGATCCCGTTCCCAGACACCTTCCACTTCCCCCGGGTGGTCTCCTGGCTGCGCCCCGGCGCAGCGGCCCCCGCGGTGTCCACCGCCACCGTCGGCACCGGGTTTGACGCCCGCCTTAACTACCACTGGTCGGTCCAGGTGCAAATCGGGCCCTGGGGAACCTGCCTGCTGGACTCCAGCGGCTACCTCGGCACCTGGTGCCGCCCCACCGCCGCATACCCGCCCAACGCGGTCACCTTGATGATGTCTGGCCCAATGGGTCTGAAGGCCGGCATCACCGGTCGGGCCGTCGCCTACATCCAGCTGCGACTGCGCAACGGCAAGACCGCCCGGCTGCACGTGCTGCACATCGGCGGCCAGGGCTTCTACGCACTGTCAGTCGCCATCGACCACGTAGCCAGCTGGATCGCCTACACCGCAACCGGACACGCAATAGCCAGCGGCACCGGCACACCTGGCTAACCCAGGACCACGGGGCCGAAGATGCTCTTCTTCGCCCAGACCGGCAAACTCTGCGCGGCCCTGGCCTAACGACGGCCGCTGACACCCACATCCGGACAGCATGCTCTCTTCTCGAAAGGACGGTACGGCATGTTTCCCATCACCTTGTTCACGGCCTCACTCGGCCATGACGGCAACATCGACATCTTCGCCCTGGCCCTGAGCCCGCAGGCCCAGCCGGGCCAGGGCGTCCCGGTGTTCCGTATCCGGCAGAAGAAGGCCGGTGGTGAATGGCAGCCCTGGGCCACTGCGGACAAACCCGGCCACGGAGCTGTCGGGGTGCGCAGCATCACCGACAGCGAGGGGCACGAAATGCTGGGGACCAGCCTGCGGAGCTCACAGCACAGCGATCCAGGAACTCTGCGCCGCATTGTCCTGACCTCCGGCTGGCCGACGACAGAAGGGGGCACGAGATGTTCAGCTACACCCGGAGTAGGAGGGGACGAATGAGGAATTACTGGCCGTTGCTGCCCGTGGCCGCGATCTTGTTGGCGGGGGCCGCGGTAGCGGTGCCAGCGCGGGCAGCGGCCTCGCAGCATCCGTACCGGTTGGTGGACCCCGGCACGTTCGGCGGCCCGCAGAGCTTCCTGAACCTTCCGGCGGTGCCACTGACTCCGGGCGGCGTGCTGCTCGGCACCGCCGACACGGCCACGCATGACGCGGACTACCCGAAATGCAACCCGTTCATGGTCGGCTTCCCCGACCGGTACCTGGTGCATGCGTTCGCATGGCATAACGGGCGGCTGCGCGACCTGGGGGCGCTGCCGGGCAACAACAGCAGTGCCGTCTTCGAGGTCAACGGGAGCGGCGTCGGGGCCGGCATGTCGGAAACCGCCATCACCGACCCGCACACCGGCTGGCCCGCCGACCACGCGATCATGTTCAAGGGCGGCAAGGTGACCGACCTGGGCACCCTGCCCGGGGGTTATGAGAGCCAGGCCAACGCCATCAACGACCGTGGGCAGGTGTCCGGGTTCGCCTCCAACGGGATCCGCGACAAGTACTCGTTCTTCAAAGTGTTCGGCGGGCCTGGCCCGTGCGGGCCTTCTGGATGGGGCACTCAGGCACGCTCGTTCGTCTGGCAGAACGGGGTGATGCGCGACATCGGCACGCTCGGCGGCCCGGACGCGGTCATGACGACGCAGAACACCCACGGGCAGATCACCGGGCAATCATGGACGAACTCGACCCCCAACCCGGCGACCGGCATCCCGACGCTGGACCCGTTCTTGTGGGCCAGCGGGCACATGCGCGACCTTGGCACCCTGGGCGGCACGATCGGCTTCGCCAACTGGCTGAACAACCGCGGCGAAGTCGTCGGCCTCAGCGACCTGGCCGCAGACCAGACGGCTCACCCGTTCTTGTGGGCCAACGGGCACATGCGCGACCTTGGCACGCTCGGCGGCGATTTCGGGTTCGCGAACTCGGTCAACGAGCGGGGTTTCGTGGTCGGTGGGGCCCAGACGGCCGACCAGAACTTCCACGGGTTCCTGTGGCGGGACGGGAAAATGCACGACCTGCCGCCCGTCGGCGGCGCCCCCTGGGCATTCGGTAACAGCGTCAACGATCACGGCCAGGTCGCCGGCAACACAACCGACGCCAAGGGCAACGAACGCTTCGCCGTGCTGTGGGGCGGCGGCCACGGATACAACTTGAACACCCTGATCGCGCCATCAAAACTGCACCTGGTCACCGCCGAATACATCAACGACCAGGGAGAGATCGTCGGCCACGGCGTGCTCCCCAACGGCAACCAGCGCGTCTTCCTGCTGATCCGCAACCCATCGGTGCCGCTGCCGCCGGCAGCGGCCAGGTCAGTACGAGACCTGCCGGCCGCCCGGCTGCCACACCTTGGGCACCTGTGCGGCACCACGCCCCTGCCGGGCCCCTGCTGGGCGGCGCGCTCCCTGGTTCCGGGATAAGCAACACCACAGCTGGGGATGACCGGCGCGCCGGCCATCCCCACCGCTGACGCCGCGCACGGCGCGGGCGATCGGCTTGGCTGTGGGGCGAGCGCAGCGACGGCCCGGTCTTCCTGGCCCCGGACGGCCGGCGGCTGGACCGGCACGGCGCGGGGCGGATGGTGCGCCGGATCGCCCGCCGCGCCGGGATGACCAAGCCCGTCGGGCCCCGCACGCTGCGGCAGGCGTTCATCACCGCCGCCTTGGACGGCGGTGCCCCGCTGCGGGACGCCCAGGAGGCCGCCTCCCACGCCGATCCGCGGACCACGATGAGGTATGACCTAGGCCAGACCTCACTGGACCGGCACGGCCCCCTATGTCGCCGCCGCCTACTTCGCCGGAGCTGCCCGGTAGCCAGCCCACCGCCCCGCGCCGCGTCCGCCTGGCTGCCGGTCGGCCAGGCGGACGGCCCAGCCGAGAACAGCGGCATCACCAACCGTGACATCAAAGCGCTCGCGAGCCGCCGTTAAGCGCTGCTGTGGGCCCGGTGTTGAGCGGGGAGCTATCGGCGCAGATTGAACCGTTACGTGCCCGACCACCCGGGCACGGCGCTGCGCTGCGGTAGGGGCCTGGGCTGAACGGGCCGATGCCGGCATGGTTAACCGTGCCTGCGTTGACCGGAGTGGGGGACTTGATCCCGGTATCAGGCCGGTGGGGGCGGCAGGCGAAGGGACGCGCTCCCGGCGTCGCCCGGTTTCAGGTCAGTGATCTGGCTCCGGTAGCCCTCCAGCGCGGCGAGTACCTCCTGGGCCTGCCGCAGCTCCTCTGGGTCTGCCTGGGCTCCGCGTGCCTCCTCGCGATCCAGTACGTCGCGGTAGAACACGTCCATCTCGGCGATCAGGCTCAGCAACACTTGCTGCAGAGCCGCGAGCGTAGGGGGGTCGGCAAGTGCGCCGGCCCGGGCAATGATCTCTTCAGCTTCAGCGCGCTCGGACTCGGGCATGGCGGGCAGCGCGTTCGCACGGACGTCGGCGTGGGAGTCGGTGATGTAGGGCTCGGTGAGATCGCGCAGCCGGTCCAGGTCCTGCAGGCGGGCGAGCATCTGGTCACGGTGGAGGCGGCCGGGCCCGGGCCTTGGTTTCTGTTCTGACATGGTCTCAGTATCGTCCTAGCTGTGGCTCAGGCTGGGCTGTCGTCTCTGCGGCCGGCGCCGGGGGAGGTCGGCCGCGCTGCGTGCGAACGAGGGCGAGCGCGCCAGGCGCCGGGCGAGCCACTCGCGGGCGCCAGCCACGGCGCTGGCAGCAGCCCGGCGCAGCTTCGGCCCGCGAGCGTGAGCTCTGGGCGGTTGCGCCGTGCATAACGGGGTGTTCGGGCTGTTTGTATGAGGCGCGGGTTGCCCGTGACCCGCGAATCGCTATACGCGCACGGTCACTGTGCTGGGAAGCGCGCCCATTGGCTGATCATGAGCCAGGACAGGGGCACAAGGCCGGTTGCGGCGAGCAGTTCATCGCGCAGGTCGTGCTCGACGCTGTGGCGGATCTCTTCTTCGGTGCCTAGGCCGTACTCGACGATCTTGGGGAGCATGCTGCGGGCGAACTGTGCCCAGCGGCGGTATGTGAGGGTGTCGTGGGCCGGGTGGAGCACGAACTCCGCCAGCGGCCTGGGGCAGGGCTGGAGTCCGGCGTCGCGCATCCGCGAGTGCAACTCGGTGCCGATGTCGGGCCAGGCGCCGGATCGCTGGAATACCGAGGTAAACAAGGCCAGCAGCGCCGCGAGCGCCGGCTGCTGGGCCGCAGAGGTGGCCGTGACCGAGGCTGCCTGTTCGCAGAACGCGAGGATCCCGCCGGGGCGGACCCGCTCGGCGAACAAGCGCAGCGCCTCAGTCGGGTCGTGCATGAACATCAGGACGAACCGGCCGACGGCGGCGTCGAACAGCCGTCCCGGATCGAGGTACCGGGCGTCTGCCTGGCGGAACGAGACGTTGGTGATTCCGCGCGCAGCGCGCCGTTGCCCGGCGAGGGCGATGGCGTCGCCGTCGACATCGACTCCGGTGACTGAACCCTCGGGGCCGACGAGGGCGCTTACCAGGAAGCTGACGTCGCCGGCCCCGCAGCCGATGTCGAGAACGTGCATGCCCGCACCGATCCCCGCGCCGCGCAGCATCCGTTCGGTCAGCGGCCCGAATATCTCGGCTTGGTCGATCAGCCGTTCATATTCGCCGCGCCCGCGGCGAAAGGCATAGTCGGTGTCATCCATGTCCCCGGCCCCCTCCCGAGTGTCATGTGATCACCGGCTCACTCGCTGCCACGCCTATGTCCCGCTCGAGGGCCTGGCCCGCGACGGGGACGCCGAGTTGCAGCACAAGCCAGATCCTGCTGGGCTCGGTGAGCAGCTGCGGTTCCTCCAGCGGGTCTCCGTCAGTGATCAGCAGGTCAGCGAGCTTGCCCTCGGCCACGGTGCCGATGTGTTCGGCCAGGCCCAGTGCCTGAGCGGCGGTGCTGGTCGCGGCCACAAGCGCCTCTGCGGGGCTGAGCCCGTGGCGGATCATCCGCTGGATTTCTGACCCGGTGCCGAGGGAGACGTCGCTGCCAAGCGCGATCTTGACACCGGCCTGCCTGGCGGCTTGCAGGGTGGCGGCGCCTTCGTCGATGTTGCGGCGGGCCAAGCCGGCCAGCATCGGCGTCATCTCCGCGGCAGGCTCGGCCTCCGTGGCATCGGCATCGCCGGGCCCGGCCATCCAGTAATATCCCGACAGCGTCGGAACAAGTACCTGGCCGCCCTCGGCCATCGCCTTCAGCAGGCCGGGCCGCCGGTGCAGGTACATGCCGTGCTCGATGGTGTCGGCGCCCGCTGCGATAGCTGCCTCGCACCCGGCCAGCCCCTCGGCATGCGCGGCGACCTTGAACCCCATCCGGTGCGCCTCGCCGGTCACCGCCGCAAGCTCGGCCTCAGTCAGCTGGAGCGGGTCGGGATCCTCCAGCTCGTTGGAGCGGGCACCGGTGGTCATGACCTTGATGAAGTCCGCCCCGGCGCGGATCTGCTCGCGGACCGCCTGCCGCATCTCGCCGGGCCCGTCGGCTTCGCGGTACATGTCCCCGTAGAAGCGGCCGCCAGGCGCGGTCGCCGAGATGATCTTCCCGCAGGTCAGCACCCGCGGGCCGCGGAACGCGCCGTAACGCATCGCCTGCCGGGCCTCCTGCGGCGCCAGCCCCTGCGACCCGGTGACCCGGATCGTGGTCACCCCCCGGCGCAGGTACCCGCGCAGCTCGGCCTGCAGGAAATGCGCCGCCGTCCCGGGCAGCACCTCCTCCGCCCCCCTCAGTACCCGCGGGACACGGCCCGCGGCGTGCGTATGCGCGTCGATCAGCCCGGGCAGCAACACCCTCCCCCCGGCGTCAATCAGCCGCGCCCCCGCCGGGCGCAGCTCCGCGGCGGCCGCGACCCGCCGGATCACGCCATCCTCAACCAGCACCGCGACACCCTCACGCACCGGGCCGCCGGTGCCGTCGAACAGCCGCAGCCCGGTCAGCCACAGCCGGCCCGCCCCCGGCGAGGGCGCCGCGATCAGCGCCGGGAACCGGTGCGGCACGCTTGCTCCCCCCGCGGCCCGTCCGCATACCGGCGCGCCGCACACCCAAAGCCTTGTCCCTCCACGCCCCGAATCCTGCCACCCGCAGCCACCCACCACCAATGCCGGCCCGCGCAGGCCACAGTCACCGGCGCACCGGCCCGCTCACCAGCCGCCGGCAGCTTACTGCCGCAGCGAGCGAGCCCCGGCTGGCGCTGGCCACCTGGCGCTGAGCCCGCAGTGTGGCCCTCTGCCGCGGTGGGAAGCATCCGGGGTCATCACAATCGGTCACGAACCTGTCGGGCACTTGACATGCCAGATCCGCCTTCCATCTGCACGCCACGATGAGCCGCCATGGGTAGTCACCGATGATGCCCGGAACGGGGTGATCTGCGTGTTGTTATCCGCGCGGGCGTGTCCCGGCAGGCCTGGGCTCTGCGGTTGTCCCCTGGAGAACTCCTGGCGTGGCGTTAGGCCGCTGGAGTGGCTGTCTGGGGCGCCGGTACGATCACTGTCAATGGGCGCGCCATTGCGGGATCTTGACAAGGCACGGCTGCGGGTGATCGGCGCCAGCGGCAGGCAGCTGGCACCGCACGAATGCGCGGAACGGGCCCGGCAGGCGGGCGCGCTGATCGAGCCGGGCCAGTTCGACCGGGCCGGCTCGGGTGAGGCGGTGCTGCTGTGGCGCGATGAACACTCTGAAGCGTGGCTCAACCTGTGGTGGCAATCCCGCGACACCGGGTACCACGACCACAGCGGCTCGTGTGTCGGCGTCCACGTGATCACCGGCCGCGTCTGGCACGAGCCGCTCACCCTGGGCACGCCGCCTGCGGCACGTGAGTATGGCCCGGGTGACACGTTCTGGTTCCCCGGCGACGGCGTCCACCGCATGGATCACCAGGCCGGCGCAATCACGATCCACGTGTACTCGCCACCAGTCCCGGGGATCGGCCACTACGACCTGCACGACGGCCTGCTGCGCCGTACCCAGGGCCTGCCCGACCACCCCTCCCCGCCTAGCACCGCCCTGTACGCGGCGATGCACCCGCCGGGCGGCTCCGGCAGCGGCGCTCCGAGGTAACGCTTGTGTCAGCTGCCGGTCATACCGGTGACAGGCAGCTAGCCCTCCCGCGGTCCCCGCTGTTGCTATGGGCGTGCTGGTGGCCAAAGATAGTAATGCCTACATGTGGAGGGCGGGCTCTGGCACATGCCGGATATGCGGCTGGCGCACTTGCACCCCCTGCGGTGGCTCGGCCAGCGCGATCGCGGCTTCGCCGCACTGCGCCGTGCCACCCGGACAGCGATCATCATGCCGGCCATGTTCGCCTTGGGCGACAAGGTCATCGGCAACCCGCAGTTGGCGACGTTCGCGGCGTTCGGGTCGTTCGCGATGCTGCTCCTGGTCGACTTCGGCGGCCCCATGGCGGAACGGCTCCAGGCGCAGGCAGCGCTCGCCGTGACCGGCGGGGTGTTCGTCTGCCTTGCCACGCTGGCCTCGCAGACCGCGTGGCTCGCGGCCGTTGCGATGGCGGTGGTGGGATTCGGCGTGATCTTCGCTGGCGTGGTCAGCTCGGTGCTGGCCGGGGCGACCACGGCGCTGCTGCTGGCTTTCATCTTGCCGGTGTCGCTGGCCGCTCCGGTGTCGGCCGTGCCCGACCGGCTGGCCGGCTGGGGGATGGCCGGAGGCGTCGCGCTGGTTGCGACGGCGTTCCTGTGGCCTGCGCCAGCGCGCGACCGGCTGCGTGGCGCCGCGGCGGCCGCCTGCCGGGCGCTGGCCGCCCGGCTGCGTGCGGGGGTCGCGTACCTGCTCAGCGGCATGGACGAACAATTTGCGCTGGATCGCGATCACGCGGCTGCGCAGGCCGACCAGGCAGTCGAGGGGCTGCGCAGTGCCTTCCTAGCGACGCCCTACCGCCCAACCGGGTTGAGCACTCCCGCTCGGATGACCGTGCGCCTGGTAGACGAGCTGAACTGGCTAAACAGCATTGTCATTCAGCCGGGGCTCCACCACGACGGCGTCAACCGCGCAGCGCTGAGGGTCAAGGAAGCCGCAGCCGCGGTTCTCGAACGTGCCGCGGATCTCCTCGCCTCTAGGGGCGGGAGCAGCGATGAGCTCGACGCCGCGCTGACCGAACTGGCTGCTGCGCGCGCGAAAATGCAGGAGGGCATGACGGCCGACCTGCCGGTCCGGTCCCTGCGGCCGGCGAGCGACCCGGCCGTGGAAGGGGAACCGGTCAGCGAGTTCATAACCTCGCTTGACCCCACCTTCCGTGCCGAGGAGCTGAGCTACGCGGTCTCGCTCATCGCGCGCAACGTCGAGCTGACCGCGGCCGCCGAGCGACGGAGCTGGCGGGAGCGGTGGCTTGGCCGCCAGCCCGAGGGTGTGCCGGGAACGCTGTCCGCGGCGCGGGAACGGATCACCTCCTACCTCGAGCCGCACTCGGTCTGGTTGCACAACAGCTTGCGTGGTGCCGCCGGGCTGGGGCTGGCGGTGCTCGCCGCGAGACTGACCGGGGTCCAGCACTCGTTCTGGGTGGTCCTCGGCGCGCTGTCGGTGCTGCGCTCCAATGCGCTGAACACCGGGCAGGACGCCGTTCGCGCCATGCTCGGCACGGTAGCGGGTTTCATCATCGGCGCGGCCCTGCTCCTGGGGATCGGCACGAACACCACGATGCTGTGGTTCCTGCTGCCGCTTGCGGTCTTTCTCGCCGGGGTCGCTCCAGCGGTCATCTCGTTCGCTGGAGGGCAGGCGGCGTTCACGCTCACCCTGGTGATCTTGTTCAACCTCATCCAGCCGACCGGATGGCGCGTCGGCCTGGTGCGGATCGAAGACGTTGCCATCGGGGTTGGCGTGAGCCTGGTCGTGGGTGTCCTCTTCTGGCCGCGGGGCGCGGCGCCCGCGCTCCGCCAGGCGCTGGCGGAGGCGTACGCCGACGGCGTGGGCTACCTCGCCAGCACGGTGCGATTCGGGATGTCACGCGGCGACCCGAGCACGTCCGCACCCCCCGCTCTGGCCAGCGACGCTGCCCGGGCCGCTGCGGCATCGCGCCGGCTCGATGACGCGTTCCGCACGTACCTGGCCGAGCGCGGTGCGAAACGGTTCCCACTTGCCGATGTGGCCGGGCTGGTCACCGGGGTCGTCGGACTGCGTCTGGAGGCTGACGCGGTACTGGACCTCTGGCAAGGCGACGACGGCCAAACGGGCGGCGACGTGGCCGCTGCGCGCCATGAGATTCTGGGCACGGCTGAACGCGTCACGGGCTGGTACGACGCTCTCGCGACCACCATGATCACCGGCGGTGAGCTACCCCAGCCGCTCGCTCACGACAAGGCCGCCGACGGCCGCCTTGTCCGGGCCGTCCGCCGCGACCTGCTCGGTGACGACGGCAAAGCCAGCGCCACCGCGGTCCGGATGATCTGGACCAGCGATCACCTTGACGTCGTCCGCCGCCTGCAGGCGGCGATCATCTCACCGGCGCGCGCCACCGCCGGGCAGCCCGCAGGCGGCCGCATCATCCCGCCGCTTCCCAGGCGATTCCTGGCGCTACTCCGGTAATCCGGCTCGCCGAGGCGACCCATGGTCGCCGTGATGAGGGAATCTATCCATCCGAATACGGCAACCTCGGCCGCCGGAACTCCGTTCATCCCGGCGCTTGCGCGACCGGTGGACGGGAGTGGTTATCGGGGAGCCAGGCGGAAGATGGGCCAGTCGATCTCGGTGCGCCAGGCCTCCGTCGCCGGATCGTCCACGGGATCCGCCCTCCGGTCCGAGGTCGATGACCCAGTCAACCGTATAACCCCGAAGAGCAATCACCCGGGCCCAGCGGGTATCGCTGTGGCGGGTCCTGGCTTGGCTCCCATCACGCACCACGCTCAGTCATCGGCCCCTGTGATGGCTTGCGCGTGTAACCGCCTGCGCCGTCGACTCTGGCTAGAGGAGGCTGTGGTCGCTGCTGCGGATCGAGATGATCTGCGTGACCTGCCGTCGCCAATTGGCCTGTTGATCAACTGGAGGACGGCGCGGACTGCCAGCGGCAGATCTGCCGTCCCGGATCCCGGCCGCCTCCGGTAGCCAACGCCGGGCGAGGCTGGAATCATGGCGTAGGTGGCCGAGCCGACTATCGTCGTTGAGCATCGTGAGCACCTGTGGTACCTGCTCGCCGAGGCGGCTCAGGTCGAGCACCTGATCATGTGCCAGTACCTGTACGCGAGCTTCAGCCTGAAGGCCGGGCCGGAGGACGGGCTGACCGCGGAACAGGCCGCCGCGGTGGCCCGCTGGCGTGAGGTGCTGACCGGCATTGCCGTTGAGGAGATGCTGCACCTGGCGCTGGTCTTCAACGTGATGACCGCGATCGGCGCGGCGCCGCCGCTGAGCCGGCCGAACTTCCCGCGCCGCAGCGACGACCTGCCCGGCGGCGTGCAGTTCCGGCTGCTGCCGTTCGGCACTGATTCGCTCACGCATTTCCTGTATCTGGAACGGCCGGAGGGCATGGAGCGCCTGGATGCGGAGGGATTCGTGCCGGCGATCCCGCCGCGCGAGCCCATCGAGCCGGGCGAGGTCATCTCCCGCGCGCAGGACTTCGGCACGGTCGGCCATCTCTACCGCGGCATCGAGCAGGGCCTGGCGGCGCTGTCCGGCCGTTTTGGCGAACGTGGCCTGTTCGTCGGCCCGAGGCGGGCCCAGGCCACTCCCGAGTTGTTCCGCTGGCCGCAGCTGGTCGCGGTGCATGACCTGGTGTCCGCGACGGCTGCGATCAACGAGATCATCGAGCAGGGCGAAGGGGCGCGCGGGGACTGGCGGCCCGCGCACTACGGCAGGTTTCTGGGCATCTGGGAGGAGTACGCCAAGCTCACGGAGGCCGACCCGGCGTTCGAGCCGGCCTTCCCGGTCATTCCCGCGTTCACCCGACAGCCGTACGACATAACCGAGCCGCAGCCGCTGCTGACCGACCCGCTCACCCGGTCGATCGCAGAGGTGTTCAACCTGGGCTACGAGATGCTCCTGCAGGCCCTGAACCGGTTCTTTACCCACACCGACGAGACCGAGGTCCAGCTCCAGACCCTGGTAGGCGCCGCGTTCGGGCTGATGGCGGGCGTGCTGCGACCGCTGGGCCGGGCGCTGCCGCGGCTGCCGGCCGGGCCCCGCCATCCCGGGCGGACGGCCGGGCCGACGTTCGAGATGTACTACCCGTTCGGCAACTTCGTGCCGTGGCGCGAGCCGGCCTGGGCGCTGCTTTCCGAGCGCGCCGCCATCCTCGCGACCCGCAGCGCAGACGCGGCCGCCCTTCCCGGCGCGCCCACTGCGGTGAACGACGCGGCTACCGCGGCCGCCGGCATAGCGGCGCAACTTCTCGCGCACGTGCCCGAGGAGCTTCGCCACGCGCGGTGAACGCCAATGCCGGGCAGGCAGGTGCCGGTGACCGCTGTCAAGCGGCCTGGATGGTTGGCTGCTTGTCCGACTGGCATGGCAACAAAGATCCGGTAGGACGGGTGACCGGCCAAGATAAGCCCCGTTGCCGGGGACCTCCGTTCCGCCCTCAGCCTGCCGCAAGTGCTGCTGTCACGCCCACCACCAAGACGATCAGCGTCACGATCCGGACGAGTGGCAGCGGCTGACGGAACAGCAGCGGTCAGCGCGGCCGGGTTCTACGCGGCGGCCCGCACCGGCCTCGCGCTGCCGCCGGGTGACGTCAACGCGCCTTTGGATCTGTCATGAGATGCGTTCGGACAGCTCGAACATGTTGCCCCACGGGTCGCGGAAGAACGCGAGCCGGGCGCTGATGTCGTCGATCTCGAACGGCTCGCTGACGATGTCGACGTCGCGCTTACGAAGCTCGGCGAGCGTCTCGTCGACGCTGTCGACGGACAGGCAGACGTGGTTGTATCCGTTCATCGACAGGCTGGCGTCGACGTCGCCGAACACCGTCTGGGCGGCCGCGCCCGGCCCGGCCAGGATCTCCAGGTGGAATTCGTCCTGGTTCGGCGGCAAGACGTAGGCGAGGGTCAAGTCACCGTATGGCCACGTCTGCAGCACCCGCCAGCCCATCGTGTCGACCCAAAAGGCGCGGGCCGTCTCAAAGTCGGGGTACCGGATGCCCATGTGGTGTCCGCGCATCGAGGCGAACGGCGAGTCAGCGATCTTGGGAGGGTTGGCTGGAAGCGGCATACGTCCTGCTCCTCTGCTTGGCCGGATCTCTTGAAGATCACGCTAGGATCGGCGGTGCCCTGGCTGAATCCGCAGATGCTGCTAGTCCTGGCCCACGACCTTCTAGTCGATCGAGACCGGATCACGCCACGACTGGCGCCCCAGTGCCGGGCTGCACGCCACCCGGGCAGCGCCTTGGGACCGGCGGTGAAGTAGTGGCTGAACCGCCCGGCTAGGAGCCCGCGGCAGGCATCTAGCGCGGTCAACGCGGTGACCGGTAGCGTGAAAGCACGTGTCATGGCGCCACCGCGCCGATGGTTGCCCGTGGAGCCTGGGATGCTGCTGGACCGTCTTACGGAGCGGGCGGCGCTTGGCCGGCTGCTGGAGGCGGCGCGTGGCGGGGGTAGCGCTGCACTGGTGGTGCACGGTGAGGCCGGGGTGGGTAAGACCGCGCTGCTGGAAGATGCGATCGCGTCGGCGGCTGACATGCGCATCGCCCGCGTCGCTGGCATCGAGTCGGAGATGGAGCTGGCCTACGCCGCGCTGCAGCAGCTGTGCGCGCGGATGCTGGGCGGTCTGGACCGGCTGCCGGATCCGCAGCGGCAGGCGCTGGGCGTGGTGTTCGGGTTGCGGGCGGGTGAGCCGCCAGACCGGTTTTTGGTGGGGCTGGCGGCGTTGAGCCTGCTGGCCGAGGCGGCGCGGAAACAGCCGCTGCTGTGCGTGATCGATGATGCCCAGTGGCTGGATCAGGCGTCGGCGCAGGCGCTGGGGGTGGTGGCGCGCCGGCTGCTCGGCGAGCCCGTCGCGCTGGTGGTGGCAGCGCGGGAGCCGGGCATGGAGTTTCGGGGGCTTCCAGAACTGCTGGTGGGCGGGCTGGATGAGGCGGACGCGCGGGACCTGCTAGGCACGGTGATCAGCCGGCCGCTGGATGAGCAGGTGCGGATGCGGTTCATCGCCGAGACCCGGGGCAACCCGCTGGCGCTGCTGGAGCTGCCGCGGGCGCTCACCCCGGCGGATCTCGACGGCGGGCTTGAGGTCGGGGCCGCGCCGGGGCTGCTGGGGCGGCTTGAGGAGACGTTCCGGCGGCGGCTGGAGGCTCTCCCGCAAGCGACCCAGCGGTTGCTGCTGGTCGCGGCTGCCGAGCCGACCGGCGACCCGGCGCTGGTGTGGCGGGCGGCCGGTCGGCTCGGGACCGGGATGGAGGCTGCGGTCCCGGAGGCCGAAGGGCTGCTGACGATCGGCCGGCGGGTGATCTTCCGGCATCCGCTGGTGCGGTCGGCAGCGTACCGGGCCGCGTCCCTGGAGGAACGGCGGGCCGCGCACCAGGCTCTGGCCAGCGCCACCGACCCGAGCGCCGATCCGGACCGCCGCGCCTGGCACCGCGCCCAGGCGACGGCGGGGCCCGACGAGGACGTTGCCGCCGAGCTGGAGCAGTCCGCTGGCCGGGCGCAAGCGCGCGGAGGGTTCGCCGCGGCGGCCGCGTTCTTGGAACGCTCGGCCGCGCTGACGCCCAGCCCGGGGCGGCGGGCGGAGCGGGCGCTGGCCGCGGCAACCGCCAAGTACCAGGCCGGGGCGTTCGATGCGGCGCTGCGGTTGCTGGCCGCGGCGGAGGCCGGGCCGCTGGATGAGCTCCAGCGCGCCCGGTCCGACCTGCTGCGCGGCCAGATCGCGTTCGCGTCCAGCCGCGGCAGCGACGCGCCGCCGCTGCTGCTAAAGGCGGCCCGCCGGTTCGAGCCGCTCGACCTGCGGCTGGCCCGCGAGACCTACCTGCAGGCGCTGTCCGCAGCCCTGTTCGTCAGCAGCCTGGCCCGCGCCGCCAATCTGTACGAGGTGGCCGAAGCCGCGCGCGCCGCGCCATCGCCGCCCGGATCTCCGCGCGCCGCGGACCTGCTGTTGGACGGCACTGCAGTGCTGATAACCGAGGGTTACCCGGCAGGCGCGCCGATGCTCAAGCGGGCGGTGAGCGCCTTCCGCGCCGGGGAGATCTCCCCCGAGGAAGGGCTGCGCTGGCTGTGGCAGGCCTGCCTTTCCGCCGGGCTGATCTGGGACTTCGACAGCTGGCAGGTATTGGCTGACCGTCAGATCAAAGTCGCGCGTGACGCCGGCGCGGTCACGGCGCTGCCGCTCGCCGTCAACATGCGCGCGATACAGCACCTGTTCGTCGGGGAGTTCGCGGCGGCGACGTCACTTGTCGCGGAGCTGGAGTCGGTGAGCCAGGCAATCGGGATCAGCGTCGCGCGGCATGCGGCCCTCGGGCTGGCTGTCTTCCGGGGCCGGGAAGCCGAGGCCACCGAGCTTGTTGCGGCTTCCACCCAGGACGCCGAGCGCCGAGGTGAAGGCGCGTGGCTTAACTTCATTCGGTGGGCCACCGCGGTGCTGTGCAACAGCCTGGGCCAGTATGAGAAAGCGCTGGCCGCAGCGCAGCAAGCCAGCCAGGACTCCATCGCCGGACCCCACATGGCTGCCAGGTGGGCGGCGGTCGAACTCATCGAGGCTGCGGTGCGCAGCGGGATGCCCGAACACGCGGCCGGCCCCCTGCAGCGGCTCGCGCAGACCACCCGCGCAAGCGGCACCGACTGGGCACGCGGCATCGAGGCTCGCTCGCGCGCGCTGGTCAGCGAAGGCAAGAATGCCGAAGCCTGCTACCTCGAGGCCATCGACTATCTTGGCCGCACCCCACTGCGCGTGGACCTTGGCCGCGCCCATCTGCTGTACGGGGAGTGGCTGCGCCGCCAGCGGCGCATCCGCGACGGGCGGGACCAGTTGCGCCGCGCCTACACGCTGTTCAGCGGCTTCGGCATGGAGGCGTTCGCCGAACGGGCGCGGATCGAACTGCGTGCGACCGGCGCGCACGCACTCAAACGCAAGGCCGGGACACCCGACGTCCTGACCGCGCAAGAGGCGCTGATCGCCCGCCTGGCCAGCGAGGGCGCCTCCAACCCACAGATCGCCGCGCAGCTGTACATCAGCCCCGCCACCGTCGCCTACCACCTAAGCAAGGTCTTCGCCAAGCTAGGCATCAGCTCGCGCAGCCAGCTCGCCCGCACGCTCCCCGCACAGCCGGACGCGGGGCGAGCGGCCACGCCGCATGGTTGAAAGGCGCCAGGCGCGCCGCTCGGCCGGGACCGGGAAGCGGCACCCGGCCGAAGCTCAAGGGCGCCACCCGAACCCGCAGATATGCGCGCAGACGATGGCCCAGTGACTGTGCTGACCGAAATTCATAATCGGCAGCTGACTCGCAGCGCAGCACCCGGAAATCTGGTCGCTCTCTGTGATGATCACGGCGCCTCTTCATGGCCGCCAGCGGGCAGATCCTGGTCGCCACCCGCCGGATGGCGGCGAGGACCGGCGGGATTGAGCAGCCGAGGCAAGCCGATACTCACGGCGCCTTACCAAGGCCGTCACATGCAGTCCGG
>Ga0207664_10001176_pt1 | contig 17411 bp, 13 predicted proteins | sample LARL83metaG_FD_184349 | JGI IMG/M metagenome (GOLD analysis project Ga0207664, IMG submission 184349) | Corn, switchgrass and miscanthus rhizosphere microbial communities from Kellogg Biological Station, Michigan, USA - LAR L8-3 metaG... | ecosystem: Host-associated > Plants > Roots >... | reverse complement strand
CAGGCGAAGATTCCTCCGCACCTGAAGCCTTACATCAAGCCGCCGGTCGCTGTCGTGCCATCAAAGCCGACAAAGGATTAGGCAGCAGTCTTAAGTAGGCGTTTGAAGTACTCGCCGAATTGAAATAAACACGTTTCGATTTCAACAAGGGAGCTTCAAATGTCCATCAAGTCTTTTATTCTCGGCAAGACGAAAACGCTTCAGGCGGATGTCACCGTCACGGGCGCAGTATTGAATGCCGGCCATCTTCAGATCACCGGTACGCATGCCTTTGAAGTGGGCGACATCGTGTCCATCTCCGGCATTGTGGGCGCGGTCGAAGCCAACGTCGTTGGCATCGTGTCCAGCATTGCCACCACGGTCAGCTTCAAGCTGGAAAACACCCCGTGCGCGGTGACGGCCTACACCAGCGGTGGAACGGTGAAGCATATCGGGTGGGCCACGCCTCTGGTGCTGGTCGACGCCACGACTTTCCCGACGGTTCCCGACATGACGTTCAAGGCGCGCATCGAGCGTCTGGACGCCTCTTGCAACGCTCGTGTCACGCTTGTGGATTCGGCCGACGCCGGCTTCCTGACTTCCTGGCCCCTGGCACACTTCAATTCCTTCGGTGGGATTGACAAAGGCTTGTCGCAGGACAAGAACTTCGACGCCAAGATGTACGAAATGCCCGGCATCCGCGCGGGCGTCTCGGGCGACAATTGCCGCGTACTGTTCTACATGGACGGTGGGGCTGGCAAGGTTGCTCAGTTCGGCGCCTGGCTGGAATACTAAGCCGGGTTGTTCGATTAGAAAATAGCCCTCCATGTCTGCTCAGGGCGGGGCCTAAGGGCTTCCATCTGAGCAACGTGGAGGGTTTCTCATTTTTGAGGGACCCTCAGAAAGGTTCCGATGCTTTGGACAGATGCACAGTTCTTGACGTCCGCAGATCTATTGCGCGTCGACTCGGAGTCGACGGAAGTGGCCGCGGCCGAGTCAACGCCCATTGATATCGACGCAGGGATTATTCCTCTCGCGATCGAAGAGTGCGGCACAGAACTCTATGTCCAGTTGCAGCGCTTCGGCGGGCTCCTCTCCAATGGCCAACTTTCTTCCGCACACCTTCAGGCGGTATTCAACACCGGAAGTTCCGGAGTCAACCGCACTCGAATTCTTCTGAGCCAAATCGTCGTCGACGGAACCAACATCAACGTCGTAAAAACCTGGGTCACGTACAAAGCACTGCGCCTTCTCTATCGCGATTGCTTCGCTCGCACGAAAGCTGATCGCTTCGTGAAGAAGATGGAACAGTACGACAAGGACATTCGCACGCGCCATTGGCCTTACGTGATGGCAATGGGTTTGCCGATCGTTGAGAAACCTTTATCGTGCCCTGGCGCCATCCTGGAACGTTCCGGCAGTTGGGACGACAGCAACGTCACTATCGTATCGCAGGTTGGCACTCGAGCCGCGACGTACTTTGTGGTGATCACCTACGTCGACAATTCGCAATACCTCGGCCCGCAGTATGGCAATGGCCCGGGCGCTGCGAACAACGGTGAATCGTTTACCTCCAAGCCGATTCAGAAAGTAGTCTCGGCCGACACAGCGCTTAAAATCGACATCACTTCGCTCTATCCTCCAAACGGGCAGCCCGACTCGGGACAGACCGCATTGTCGGTTTCGTATCCTCTGACCGCGACAGGTTGGAATGTGTACGTCGGCACTTCGGACACCGGCCCGTTCTATCTTCAGAACAATACACCGCTCCCGATCAGCACCAAGACCTACTCCCTGGCTTCGGATCCAGTGTTGAGTGGCAACCGCCCGAATCCGCAGTTCGTTGAATTATTTCTCACTCTCCAAGACTCGATGCAAAGGGGCTAGTTCATGTCGCTCGACGATACACTCGCGCAACAGGATCACCAGCTCGAATCGGAAGTGAGCAAGTTGCTCTTGATTCTTGCCGGCTTGTTGCACCACGCTCAGACTGATGTGCTGGCACAGATCTTGCCGCATCTCGATATCGTCGGCGGCCGAATCGCGAGCACCGCGGGGAACCGGCTGGCTCTTCGAAAGATTGATACGTTGCTGCAGGCCGAACTAAAGCAGTTGGGGTTTCAGAACCTCGTCACCGCGTTCGTTCAGCGCTTTGGTAACCAAGTGGGTTGGTTTACGAAAGTCCTCGAAAGTACACCCACGGTTGACAAAATCGACCTTTCTCAAACTCTGGCCTTCACCGCCGATCAGAAGAAGAACCTGGCGATGTTCCAGATGGACGCGGCCTCGCAGCTGGAAGAGATCGTTCAGGCCGCCACACAGCGGGCTCGTGTGTCCGCTTTGCTGACGGTGGGGGGTTCGGGCAGTCAGCAGCTCGCCGGCGCTGTGACGCGCGCCCTGGATAGCATCGCCGGGCCATTCCGTGCGGCGGCCTCCAGTAATATTTCGGTCTTTTACAGAACAATTGCCGATCTGAGTTTTTCAAATATCGAAGCCGAGAATGGTCCGCTGGATTTCAGATATGTTGGACCTCCCTCCGGAGATCCGGTCATTCGGCCGTTCTGCCAACGCATCATGAAAATGTCCGAAGATGGCCACGTTTGGACTCGAGACGAAATCTCGAAGCTCGACAACGGTCAAGGTCAGTGGGGAATGGGGAACGTGTTCATCTGTGGCGGAGGATTCAACTGCAGGCATCAGTGGGTTGTGGCAACTGCTGAGAAAGCCATGGGAGTTGGGGGATGAGCGATAGCGTAAGTTTCACGACTGGATCCGGCAAGCCGATCGAAGAGATCATGATCTTGATCGAAGGCTTCACTCGTCCGTCTCAATCGGAACGTCGCCTGGCCGGCGAGATCATTCGGACCGGCATACGCGAGCGCAGCGCGCGCGGAGTGGACGCTACAGGCGCACCGTTCAAACCATATAACGAGACGCGTCCGTATTATTACAGCCCGAACCAGCATAATGCTGCGGCGAAGGGCCGCTTCGGTGAACCCCTCCGTCGCTTCACAGCGAAGTCGGATCGTTCGGCGGTCACCCGTTTGATGAAGAAACTGCGAGGCGCCGGAGAGAAGTCGCCCGACGGGCGCTCCATCAAGTTCGCGAGCTACGGGGCATTCAAGCGCGCGTTCGGCCGCGCCAACGTGGATCTGATGGGCGTCAGCGGGGGAGACCACCTTTTGGACAGCATTCAGGTCACTCCGACCGAGGATGGAGTCAAAGTGGGAATCTATGAGACGCGGGCCGTCGCCATAGGAACCGCTCACAATTCAGGGCTAGGCCGCATGCCGGTCCGCGCGTTCTTCGGGATCGGCGACGAGGATATTCGCCAGATTGAAGCCCAGTTGGCTGAGCAAATTCGAGATCGTATAAGGAGTCGCCGATGATTGTTTCACCTTCGAGTATTACACGGGATGCTATAATCTCCCTGCTATCTGATGCAGGTAATGGGTTTAACGCCTGTTATGCCAACGCTCTCACTAACCATCCCGGCGCCCCGCCGATGGCGATCGACTATGGTTCTCCGAGGAGCAAGAACTTCTTCAAGGGCGACGTCGACCCTGAATCTATCGAAGAGACCGGTACGTTCACTTACCCGATTCAGACGATCTTTTCGATTGCTGGCGCGAGTACCAACACCCAGAAGTTTCAACGTTTTGCAGGCGTGATCAAGATGGGCTCTCGTTTCTTTCTCAGCGGTAAAGGTTACAAGAACTCTGGCTTGATGCAGGACTTCGAGGCGTGGCCGGATTGCACCGAGGATGCCTTCATGCAGGTTATCCAGAACCCTGTGAGCCAGAATTGGCCAATGGGAGGTGCGTCTTCAATACTTTACAACGGGGAGATCTCCTACGAGCGGAAGTTTCCGATGCAAGCCGGCGAGAACTGGCTGCAGATTTTGACCTTCCGGATGACCTTCGAAGTCGTGATCGCCTAAGGGCTTGGAGTCGGCTGATACAATAGATTAGAGGTTTTAAACTATGCTCTGTCGCTTCGTGGGCCGTTCGTCCGAAATCGGTGAGATCCAGTATCGCCACGTCGGCGAGCAGGCGGAGTTTCCGGCAGAGTTTTATACGCAGGTATTGCTAGGCGGAGCGCCTTTCATCACCGAAGCGGAGTTTAACAGCATCGGATTTTTGCAGGATGATCTCGCGCGATTGCGGCAGAATCCGGATTTGGAAACCGAGCCGGGGCTGGCCGAAAAGCTGAGCCGGGCGCGAAAGAAGTTCACGGAGAGTCGCTCGCTGGCATTGGCCGGCCTTCCTCTCTAAAAAGTTCTGCGTTAACTAAAGTAGGCCTTTCAAGCCGAATTGCTCAAAACAGATTTTGTTGAAGGCAGGAGCTTGAAATGCCCAATTTTGCACTGAGTCGTTTAGAACGCCTGTACACGCAGGTTGAATCCACTTTCGGCACGATCCCCAATTCTACGGGGACTGCTACGGTCGCGGCCAGTAACGCTTGCCGCCTGATCAAGTTTGATGTGGCGAACAAGGCCGCTTTGATTGAACGTCCGGATAAAACCGGCACTCGTTCGAAGATGGTCGGCGTTCTGGGCCGCAAGCATGCAACCTGGTCTGCCGAGATGTCGCTGGCACCGAACGGTGTTGCGGGCGTCGTGCCGGATTGCGATCCGTTGCTTCAGGCGATCTTTGGCCAGGCGAGCACGATCGTCGCGGACACCTCCTGCACCTATTCCCTGGTGGATGCGATCAAATCGCTTTCGATGTGGTCGTTCCGTCAGCCCAGCACAATCGATCAGCGTGTGATTCACGGAGCGGTCGCTCAGGAAATGACGATCGAAGCCGGCGCCGATGTTGCGATGATCAAGTTCAATGGCGAAGGCATTTGGGCTCTGGAAAAGAATCAGTTCTCTGTTGCCGACGTCACCCAGAAGGGTGGCCTGACCGCGTTTCCGTCCGAGCCGGGCTCGCCGGTAACCAACGGTGGAATGATTGTCGGCTTCACCGGCTCCATCGTGGTGGACGGCCATACGCTCGTGACGCTGCGCACAGCGACCGTGAAGGTGACTACGGGGAACGTTACCGTGAAAGACACCTTCGGGACGTATTATCCCGATTCCCCGGAAGGCGACGAGCGGAATGTGTCGATCGACATGTCGATCTACGAAGACGACAGCGATGGATACGCCGATTTGATGGCGATCTCGAACGACAAGACTCCAGTCACCATTACACTGACTCTGGGAACGGTGGCAGGTTCGATCTGCACCGTGACTCTTGGTAGCGTGCAGCTGCAATCACCGGATCACGAAGAGCAGCGCCGGTACATTACGAACTGGTCTGGCTCTACCGCCCACGGAAGCACGTTGGCGTTGCGTGACGAATTGTCGATTGCGTTCACGTAAAGTCTACGCTGTGGTGTCACCCCGCTGCGAAGCATGTGCCCACAGCACAGTTTTGTGGTGCGGAGATTAGAGGGTTTAATCTCCGCATCGTTCTCCCGCCTGATATGTCATTCAAATTCAAACACAGAAGGAACTCCTCCATGTATCTCTTTAAGACCTCCACGGTAATTGAATCTCTTGTCTGTCCCGGCGTTAGCTTCACCGTCAGAAAGATGACTGAAGATCGCCGCGACAGCCTACGCTTGCAGCTTGCTGTTCCGCTTGGAAAGATGGAAATGCTGGGCGAAGAGCTGCGCACATTGCAGGGCCGAACGGACGCCGAATCTAACGCTCGTCGAGGCGCTCTCCTGGCGCAATCGTCCGAGATCGAGAATGGAGAGTTAGCCTCCATCAAGATCAAATGGGGGTTGCTAGCTATCAAAGGTCTCTGCATTGACACTGAAGAGAATGTCGCCACCGTCGACGAATGGAAGAAGTGGCCGAGCGACCTGGTGATGGAAGCAATTCACATCATCAATAGCTCGACCGGGCTGAGCACCGAAGAAATAAAAAACTCCGAGTTGCCTTCCACGCCTTCCAGCTCGGAATCAGTCGCAACGAACGATTTGACTGCTCCGTCTGCAAGCGCGAGCGACTCTACAAAACCCGAAACTGCCGATCCTTCTACCCAGCAGACGTAAAGCCGGATAGCCCGGCGCGCGGTTGGACACCGGATTATAAAACCGCAAAAGGCACCCGGTTCACGGTGCCCGGCGCGCGCAGCGAGGATTGTCCGCGGTCGGTGATGTTGCGATCGCCGCAGTCGGCGGAGCTGGTGCAGTTGTATTACCGCGGCAAAGTTGTAGGCTTGCCTTCGCTATCAACATTGCCCATACCGATAGCCGACGCTTTCGTTGTAATCAGCCAGGAAGAAATAAAGCGTGACAACGCTGAGCGGGAGATGGATCAACACGACGCACGACATTAGAAAGGGGGGAAGGCGATGAGTGAGCAGCTTGATTCGCTGGAACTCTTAGTCAAGATTCGTAGCGAGGGTCTTGAGAATCTGCGTGCGATCACGGACGCCACGAAGGCTACCCAAGCCAGCGCGAAGAGCACCGGCGATTCTATCGACGGGCTAGCCAAACACTTGCGCGATCTCGGTGGCGCGGTCAAAGGCTACACCGCTGACGTATCGGCTGCTGTCAGCGACATGGTCAAGAACCAGGTCGCGGCAGCAGGCAAAGCTGCTGAGGACGCCGAGAAGCGCGAGCTAAATGCGATCGAGAAGACCATTCGCGCACTGGAGCGCAAAGCATCCCTGGTGGGCAAGAGTGGCGCCGCGCGCGCCGGCCAACAGCAAGCCAATATCCTGGGCGGCTTTGACGGTAAAGCCACTGAAGAACAAATTGCTCGCGTCGGCGCAGCCTTAACGAAACTCAATCAAGTCACCGATTCCAGCGGGCGGAGCTTTGCGTCGAGCATTCGTATGTGGATCCAAAATCCACTGTACGCTGCCGGCGCGGCAGCTGAAGGTTTCCTCACTGCACTCGGCCCGGTTGGCATCGCGATCGGTGTAGTTGGCGTCGCCGCGACGGGCGGCGCTTTCGCCGTGTATAAGCTGGCGGATTCCTTTACCCAGACTACTCTCGGAATTCAGAACTTCGCCGCGCGCATCGGTTCGAGCACCACCTTCGCGCAGGAATTTTCCAAGACTGCACAGCGCGTAGGCGTTGACGGTGAATCCCTGGCTCAGGGCATGCGCAAGCTCAGCCAAGGCCTGGCGGAAGGTGGGCTTGAAGGCAAGCTCGCCAGCGACGGCCTGCGCAGGCTCGGCATTGAAGCTTACGACGCCCAAGGTCGGCTGAAGCCGATGGAGCAGTTGATCCCCTCCATCATGACTGGTTTGGGCGGAGTCACCAACTTTGCTGACCAGCAAGTTCTGTCGCTCAACATTCTCGGCCGCAGCTATCGTGAACTCGTTCCTCTGTTCAAGACGTATCAAGAGAATTTGCAGGCGGTCAAAGATAGCGGAGTAATCATCTCTCCGGAGCAGGTCAAAAAGAATGACGAAGTGCGAAAGCAAATCGTCGATCTCGGCAACGTTTGGGAAGCGATGGTCAACAAGCTCAAGGCGCGCGCAGTCGGCGCGGTTGACATTACCTTCTTCAAACACCTCGCCGGAGAGACCGATGCGAACGGTGTTTCGTGGTGGGATAAACCACAGTTCGAAATTCATGCCGGTGGAATGAACATCGGTCATCCAAGGACTCTGACCTCCAAGGAACTCCTAGCAGGTGCAGGTCCGCGGAATCCACTAGACGCTCTTCCGATATTTCAGGGTGTGGGGATGCCTGATCCGACGGGTGCGTTCGGCCTCGCAGCTCGCACCAAAGCAAATCACGATGCGATCTACAATCGCGCCAGCTCGATCATCAATGGTGCTGATCCACAGGCTGGTGTTAAGAATGCACAGGACGACGTAAACGAAACGCTGAAGAAGTTGGACTCAATCAAGAACCTCAGGGTTGTTCCCGAAGGTTCGCAGAATCTCGACGAGTTGCAAAAAGAACTCGGCGTTCGCATGTCGATTCTCAAAGCCGCCCAAGCGCAGGTAAAGTTCAAGCAAGAGTTGAAGGCGATGCAGGATCTCGTGAACGAGTCCATCGCTAAAGAGCTGGATGGTGAAGATCGAATCAACCAGGAATTTAAGAAGCGTGTTCATGACATCGATCCCTCAGACTCTCCAGCGCACAAAGCGCAGCTCACCGCGGGATTCGATTCAGCTCGTCAGAATGAAATTGCCAAGTACCGCGCTGGTCGCCAGGCGGCCAGGGACAAGCGTGCTCGCGAAGCTGATCTTGTTTCCGGCCGTGGGGCCGCGGAGCTAGCCAAGCTGCAAGGCGCGCGCGACTCTTCCCTGGATCTGATCAATGGGAGATTGGATCCGAACTCGCCTGCAGGTATCGAGAAGGCTGCGCAGGATCGTTCGACCGCTATTACTCAGCAGTTCAGTGAGAGAAACGCAGCTGTAGAGAAGGCTCGCGCCACCATTTCCAAAGAGCCTAGTCAACTGAAACGCGACGAACTCAGCGATAAAGCTGACGCTGACGCAAAGAAGAACGCAGAAGATGAGGCCCTGGCTCGGTTTGCATCTGAGACGCAGCGCCTCGAAGCGATTGCTGCACTCAAGAGAAGACAGCACGACCAAGATATCTCCGCCGAGAGACAGATTGCTGCGATTCAGGCCGAGGGCCGTAAGTCGCAAGACAGTCGAGACTCGCAACGTGCGGCCATCTTGGCCGGCTTGCACGATGTTGCTAATCCGGGGAATCCGGTCGCTTCGGTGCAGCGCACGCTGCAGCAGCGCTTGTCCGACGCGAACAAGAACGCTTCCGCGACGGAGAGCAGCATCGCCGATCGTGAGAACGACAAATCGTTGACTGCTGATATGGCGAAAGTCGAGCGCGCCAAAGCTCTCAAAACCCTCGCGGATGAGAAGGGTGAAGCAGAGCTGAAGTACGAAGAGCAGATCGCCGAGATGCAGAAGAAGCGCCTTGAGGAATACAGGACGCAGGCGCACGAACTCGCGGGCGCACTACTGACCCGCGGCGGCTTGGCTCCTTTCATCATGGGGCAGGCGAAAGGCACCGGCCAACAAATCCTAGGGAATGCACTTCAGCCGATTGTGAAGAACATCGGGGAATCCGTCGCCGGTTCGGTAGGCAACCAACGCGATGCAAACGGTCAGCCCACCGGACTCGGCAAGCTACTACAGGGCACTTTCCTGGCTCCGCATGACGAGCAGAAGATCACGCTCACAGCGAACACGACAAGCACTGACCTAAATACTGCCGCGACCGACAAACTGACGAAGACGATGGCTGAGATTAAGAGCAGTACGTCAAACCCGAGTAGTGGTGCGAATGCCGTGCTGGGCAGCCTGCCGGCTGGCCAGGCGGGAATTGCGGCCGCAGCTCAGATGGCCAGTGACGCTCCGCAGATGGCCGACATTCTCGCGCGTGATCCTTTAGCTTCCGGCGGAATTCCTGGACTACCCGCGGGTTTTGCGCAGGCTGTTGCGTACGCGAATACAGGCATCGATCCGAGCGTTGCTTCGGATCTGTCGAGTCTTTCTGTTGGCCCGAGCGGGCTCACCGGAAGCATTATGTCTCCGCTCACAAGCTCGATGGGCACGATCAGTAAGGGTTTGACAAGCATCGCTTCTTTCGGCGGAATGATGGCTAATCCCTTCGGTGACAGGGGCGGCACGCCGGGCGTGAACGGACAGCCCGGTACGGACAATGGCGCGCACGGTGGCGTGATGGGAATCGCCGCGGCCGGCGCGGATATCGCAGTCGGCGCGCTTGGCGCAGTCAGCGAGTTCAAGAAGGGCGGGGCGCGCGGCGCGCTGGGCGGTGCTGGCGCGATTCTCGGCACCGCGGCAGCGTTGGATCCGGAGCCCATCTCCAAGGCTATCCTCGGCATCGCAGCGATGGGAACCAGCCTCGTTAAGGGGTTGCTAGGAGATCCTAAGGCGGCCCGTGATCGCCAGGAGACTGCCGAGCTGACCGCGGCGAAATACACCGCGCCAGCTCCGATCAATCTCGCGATCGATTCGAGCGGGCACGCGATCGATCAGAACTATAAAGGTCAGCTTCGTGTGTTGAACGCGATGCCTACGGCTTCCTTGATCAATCAAGCAACAGGGTTTGGTCCGGAGACGAACACAACGGGGATCGGCGCCCTTCTCGGGCTCCCGCAACGCCCGGGTGATTTGATCACGACTCAGCAGCGCCGGCTCGGAATGACGCAGTTGCCGGCCGCACCGACCCTCATCGTACAGGTTCAAACTATGGACTCGAAGAGCTTCAATGACAACGCTCACAACATCGCAGACGCGATGAAGACTGCGCTTAACAACGGGCACCCGGTAGCGAACACGATCGCCAGCAAGGTGAGGCCAATCTAATGCCCGCGTTCCCGGCACTCTCGAGCGGGACGGTTGGAAAATATCCGATCACTCGCTCGCGCACATTTCGCACACAGGTTTATTTCCACACTGATCTGACCGAGCAGCGCTTTGCGAAAGGTGCGGGTCTCGATTCATTCAATCTAGTGTTCACGCATGTGACCACTGTTGACAAGGATTTAGTTCGAACGTTCTTCAATGCCCGACAGGGCGCGTTCGACACAACGTGGACGCTGACATTGAATGATCCCCCCGGTTCAAGCACAACGTGGGTTGGGTTGCAGTTTGCGCCAGGGACGGTGTTTGAAGCGAAGGAAGTATTTCAAGGCATCTGGGATTTCACGTTGCAGGTACGGCAAACGAGATTAACGTAATGGCTACTTATCCAACAATTCACGGAGGGGTGATCACACAGTTCCCCTATACCGAAGTCGACGAGTGGATCGTCGCGGAATCCAGTGTGCCTTGTGGCTTCAGTTACACGCGGCCACAGCACACTTCTGTTTTGAAACGCTTCATAGTCAGCTACCCCGCTATCCAAAGCGCGGACCTGATAGTCATCGAAAACTTTTTCAATTTGATGCGAGCCACGTGGGACGAATTCAGCTTCACTGACGACAGCGGAACAGTATGGACTAAAACGCGCTTCGACATGGAGACGCTAGCAGTTCAATACATCGGCCCATCACAAAACTCTCTCGAAGTGCATCTCTCCGCGGAGGCAAATTAAATGCCAGCAGCTCTGACAAACATCACGACGGCCAAAGAACAGAAGATTACTTACACTCCTCTGTTGCTGGCGGAGCTGACCCTGGTGAACGGCTACAAGCTCTACTTCTCCACGGAAAATCTGGATGGAACCGCGGGCGGAGTTCCGTACAACGGCAACAACTATGAGCCGCGCATTCAGAGTCAAGGGCTTTCACCGCTCAGCTGGACAACCGACTCCGGTATCGTGCAGGCGCCTCAGGTAACGATCACGCTCGCCGATGCGGACGGCTTCTTATGGGATACGGTTGAGACCGATCCGAACCCTGGCTTTCAAGGCGCGAAGATCGTGATGCGCTTCGTCTTCTTCGATTGGGTCAGTGGCACGTTCTCAACGGATTCGCAAGTGAAATTCGTCGGTTATGTCAATCCTCCGCAGGAAGTTAATGACCAAACGCTGACCATTCTCTGTACCAACATTCTCAATTTCTCCACGTTGAATCTTCCAACTGATCCGGTTCAACGCACCTGCCCGAAGATCTTCCCGAGCAACGCAGCTCAGCGTCAAGCCGCGGCCGACAATGTTGATGCTGATCAATACCCGTGCGGCTACTCGCCGGATGCTACCGGCCCGAACGCGGTCGGCAACAACGACCCGTCAACCGGAGCGCCCTACATCACGTGTGATTTCACATTCGCCGGTTGTGTTGCTCGCATGGGTAACGCAGCGCTGCCTACAGGCACCAGCGGTAGTCCTTGCCCGATCGAGCAGGACCAAGCCGGCCGCCTCACCGCGCGCTTCGGCGGAGTGCAGTACGATCCGCCTCTATCCTGGCGCGGCCGTGCGTACATCTCCGGATCGATCGAGGAAAACATCAACAATCCGAACGATGCGAAATTTAACGACTACTTCCCGTTCGCCTACGGCACCACGCGCGTAGATCCGCCCGTCATGAATGTGGTGGGTTCGGCGAACTACACCGTCATTCAAGTTGCGCTGTGCCTCGGCCAGATCCACGATGATCGTGGCACCGAAGGTCCGATTCAGCAGGTGATCGTCAACGATGAGTTGATCCCGTTCTACACGAATTCTTCCGACTCCATCCTGGCCTGGCGATGGGTGTCTCTCGGAAATCGCAGTGGCTTCGTCAGCAAGAGCGCGATCTACGGTGGCCAGGGAGATCCTTATGGTTCGGTGGCAGTGATTGAAATTGCCGTGCCGGTAAAGGTCACGGGCTCGGACACAATCCCGACCGTTCAGGTTTTGCTGAATGGCCCGAAGGTTCGCGTGTATAACAGTGCCGATCCAACCGACTTCACTTATCAATTCACCACCAACTCAGTGTGGAATCTCCTGGACGTTCTCACGTGGTGCAACCTTCAGGTCACTGATCTCGATCTGCAGACCTTCATTGATGCAGCGGCTATCGCAGACGGCGTGATTTCCTACACCGATCTAACGGGCAACGTGCAGACTCACCCGCGTTATCAAATCGGCTTGGCCATGCGACAACGCCAGGCGGCCTCGGACGCCGTAAAGAACATTCTGGCCGGCTGCAAAGGCATGCTCGCTCCCAGCGGGAGTATCGACGCAGCTACGTCCGGATTGCTGCAGCTCTTCCTCAAACAGACGCTCGCTGATCAGCAGCCGGCGCCGGTCCCGGGCTCCAATGATAATTCGAGTTACATCAGCAACAAAGCTGATGGCTCGGATGGCGCGGGCTACGTGGCGTATTCGTTCGATGAATCGAACATCTTGCGAAAAGGTCCTTCACGTAATTCGCCCTCTTCGTTCAAAATTCAACAGCGCCCAGTCTCGGACACGCCGAACAAATTGTCCCTGGCTATTCAAGATGAAGACTACACTTATGCTCCAGACTCACTGCTGATCGCCGACTCCGAACACATCGGCCGCGCCGGCATCACCGTTTCAGGAAGCGTGGCCGCCGATGGAATCGTTAACTATGATCAAGGCAAGCGCGTTGTCCAGGGCCAATTCGCTGAACAGTTCCGTGGTAACCCGCGTTCGGGAGAAGGTGGTGTCAATGATTGCGGTGGTACGTGGATCGCAGAATTCGACGTCAGCTTCCGCGCGATCCATCTTCGCGTGGGGCATCTTGTTGCGGTGTCGTTTGCAAAGTACGAACTCGATCACCAGATCTTCCGAGTGCTCTCCGTGGCACCGTCGGAGAACTGCGAGAAGATCACCCTGCGCGTGCAGTGGCATGAGGACGATTGGTATTTGGATTCGTATGGCCAAGCGCCTGATCCCACCTTGCAGTCGCGTCGGCGCGCACGGTTGTTGCGGCCACCCTTCGGATTGCTGCCGAACGAAACCGAACCGATGGTGGGCGATTGGGAATACGACGTAACTGAGCTGGGCCTAGCGTTGAATGAAACGTACACGCCCGACTCAAATGACCTCGCGAATCCGACGGTCAACGTCCGATACTTCGAGCCAGTTAACGCTTTCTCGGCCAAAGTGCATTCACCTTTTGCACCTGAGGGAACGACTGATCCAACCGGTGGCCGTCTTGCGACCGGCGTGTATTACTTCGCGATAGCTTCAGTTGATTCCGATGGCAACTCCAGCATGCCGAGTTACCCGATTGGTAAGATTGCAGTCACCGGTCCCGCTGGATCCATTACCGTTCCAAACATCTTCTGGCAGAACGACGTGATCTTCTGGAAGCTGTACGCAGGCACCGATCCGAACAAACTATCGTTGCAGATGACAGGGAGCGGCACGCCATCTTCAATCACGTTGACCGACTACGTTGTGGCCGGCGAAGCGATGCCCGACGTACAGTACGATCACACTAAAGTTCGCTTTAAGCATCTAGCCTGGAACGGGGGCGGGATCTACGGCCTGAGTGTGAAGAGCATTACAGCGCCGAATATTATCGTTCACGGTCTTGACGCTGATCCTTCTTTCCCGGCCGACTATTGGATCGGCCGAATCGTTTACTACGCTGGTCACAGTCAAGACTCTTCTGAAGACATCATGATGCTGAACATGCGCGTCTCGACAAGCGATGCGCACAGCATAACCCTGACCGACATCAATTTGAACCCAGTGGATCTTGCAACGCTCGGTGTGGGTGTCGGCGACGTTCTCTACATTCGAGCCCAGGCGAATACCGTCACGAACAATACAATTGGCGATCCTGGCTACACGCTGCCTTTCATGGTTGTCGATCCTCCGCAGGCATTGCTCGACGCCAGCAACACGACACCGGTCGTAATCCAACTGCCCGCAGGCCACGGGATGCTGACGGGCAACACCGTCATCGTGGCGGGAGTCGCGGGCAATACCGGCGCCAACGGAACCACCACGATCACGCTTATCGACGACACTCACATTTCCCTGGATGGGACGGTTGGCAACGGGCCATATGAAAACGGCGGAACGATTGCCCTCATGCGCGAAGGTCTACAGCCACACGCTTATATCGGAAAGCTGGTGCGTATCATCAGCGGACCCGGCCGCGGGCAACTCCGAAAGGTCATCGATAACGACAGCACTTCATTCACAGTGGATCGCGATTGGGATGTGCTGCCAACCGTCGATTCTGTATTCATCGTCGAAGAGTCGGCGTGGCTCGGAGAGATCAACAGCTCTTCTGCCAGTGACTTCTTCGCTACCCATGAGACCAATCTCGCGATTCCTATTCTTCCCTATCTTCGTTATGGCGGGGGCGATGGAATCCTGTTTCAGGCGTTCACCGAGAACTCGGACGAAACCAAAGAGGCAACGGACGCAAGTTCACCCTTCCGCGACATCTGGGTGAATCCCGGGCCGCCGGGCAAGGCACAGTATGACAAAGCGACTTGGAACATCGCAGTATCGCGTTCCATCGCTACGGGAATCGACGTAGCTCCGCACTATAACGTGAAGCGTGTCGGCACGCCGAACGTCTGCGAATTCAAAGCCAAGATCCCGCCGGTCGGCGCGGATATCTGGCTGGACATTTGGATCACTAAAGCCGACGGCAGCTACACTGGCTCAATCTTCGACGGCACGCTCCTGATCATCCCGGCCGGCTCTTCCGACTGGATTTCACTTGATCCTTCCCATTTCCTGGCAGGGCTCGTTTTGAACGACAAAGATACGTTAACCGTTAACGTGAATCAGATCGGAGCCACTACGCCTGGGAAAGAGATCACGATCGTTCTTAAGTGGCCTATCCCATAGAAAACACAGGTTGTTAACAGCTACGTGATATACTGAGACAGGCCCCGGGCCGCCTCCCTCGAAAGGAATTCCCCAATGTCAGCCACAAGCGGAAAAGGTAATTATCTGTCTAAAGCTTTGATTGAATTGGCTTTAGGTACCACATCATTCACTCCGGCCGTCACTTTATACTGCGCCCTCTACACAGCCACCCCATCGGCCACGGGCGGCGGCACAGAGGTCACGGGTGGCTCATACGCGCGCGTGGCGGTGACGAACAACGTCACGAACTTCCCAGCCTCATCCCTAGTCACGGGTATCACCACGCTTCTCAATGGCACTGTGATCGACTTCGGAAACGCGACGGCCGACTGGGGCGCCATCGGATGGGCCGCGCTGTGGGACGCGTCAAGCTCCGGCAACCTGTACTACTGGGGTCCTCTCGCCATCACTCGCACCGTGCTCAACGGTGACGGTTTCAAAATCCCAGTCGGCGGAGCAACGTTCACGGAGATCTAAATGGCCAACCTCATCAGCGCGCAGACTGGCAACTTCACAAGTGCCAGCACGTGGCAAACGGTCGACTCTGTTTCTGAACTCGATTCAGAAGCAGGGTCAACTGCTGTTTCTACGTCAACCCTCGATAGTGCGACATTCGTTCTGCCGGCGACTGCCGTGGACGGATTAGCATTGAAGTTGGCTGCCTGCGCTGCAGCTCCTTCGGGGACCTTCACCGTTACTCTTCGCAATTCGACGACCTCAACCAACACCAAGACTGTAACGGTAAACATCTCCGACTTCGATGCGTCTGGTCTTGGGTGGTTCTTCTTTAAGTTTGGATCTTCATTCACTCCGAACGGCACTGACTCGTATCTGGTTCGAGTTCAATGCTCAGCCACCGGTAGCCAAGTGACTCTGTTCCGCAATTCGACTGCGAACAATTGGTCACGAAAGATTCGCACCACGACGACGCAGGCGCCCGCCGCGAGCAATCACCTAATCATCGTCAACCAGTTCACCGCGGCAGCCACCAGCACTGCTGTAACCGTGACGATGGATAACACAGCAACTACCAGCTTTGGCCCGACGGTATCCGGTGGTCCTCCGGAAGGCATTGTCATTTCTGGGTTCGGGACTCTTACGTTCGGGACCTCGGCATCGACTGCATATTATCTAAAGTGGAAAGGCATCATGCAGATTGCCGGTGGGGGCACTCTCAACATCGGCTCTTCCGGATCGCGCATACCTATCTCCTCATCAGTAGTCCTGGAGATGGACTCTGTAGCAGCGGCCGACTCAGGGATTCGAGTTGACAAGGGAGGGACGTTCAAGGCGTACGGCGCCACCACGACCTCGACGACCACGTTGACCGCGGACGCCGCGGCGGCAGATACTTCGTTGACGGTCGGCAGCACGACGGGATGGCAGATCGGAGACACTCTTATCATCCCTTCCACCGATCGAACTGGCCCACATACCGAATCCAAAACGATTTCGAGTGTCACCGACGGCACGCATGTCGTAGTGTCAGCTTTGGCCAATGCCCACGGCGGCACGGCGCCAATTACAGCGGACGTGATCAACCTCACTCGCAACGTAAAAATTCGTGGCGTGAACAGCACTACAGGCTGCGGCTTTTTTTACTCAACTACTACCGCGACCGTGGTGAAGTCCTATGTGGAAATGTACCAACTGGGAAAGAACGCCGACCCGTTCTACGGAAACGTTATCGCCACTACGACGGGATCTTATCTCGCGGAATTCTGCGGAATTCACGATTTTCAAGCTACGAACGGTACGAAGGGCTTTCACATCGAAGGCTCAGCGGCCAACAATTTTACAATTAACGGAAACGCAATTTACAACATGTTTTATTGCGCGCTTCGTATCGACGTCGCTACCAGCGGTACTTCGTGGGTTATTACGAATAATGTCTCGATCAATTGTTCAACGAACGGAAATGAAGTCGGTTGGAACCTTTCAGATTTAGGCGGCACGTTCACCGGCAACGTTTGCATCGGCTCATCCACCACTGGCTTCAACTTTAATGAAGCTCTCATAGCAAGCGCGGGTGACACCATAACTCCGACGGTTTCAGGGAACTCCGCTCACACCAACGGGGGAAAAGGATTTGTATTGGGATCTACCCAAGTGGGCGTCATTTGGGGAAGCATGACCTCCTGGAGAAACTCCGACGCCGGCGTAGGTATTTCAGGTTATATCGAGTTCAC
>Ga0207664_10001175_pt1 | contig 17418 bp, 15 predicted proteins | sample LARL83metaG_FD_184349 | JGI IMG/M metagenome (GOLD analysis project Ga0207664, IMG submission 184349) | Corn, switchgrass and miscanthus rhizosphere microbial communities from Kellogg Biological Station, Michigan, USA - LAR L8-3 metaG... | ecosystem: Host-associated > Plants > Roots >... | reverse complement strand
AAACCCAGAAATTCCGCCACCCCGCTGCGCAGCACGTTCCGGTCCACGGCCGCCATGCGCTCCATGCGCCAGTGCTGAGCATGGCGTTCAATCAGTTCGTCAATTTCTCGCGCCCGCTCCATGGCCGTGCGAAACAGGTCTTCTGCAAAGTTGCGCACTTCCTGCGTTACCGGCCCGCGCTCTCCCCAGAAAGTGCGGCGCACCTGTTCCATGCTTTGCCCGCCCATGTCGGCCTGAAAAAGCATCTGCAGGGCCAGTTCCCGTGATTTGCGCCGCGTGCCCATGAGCCAACAGTCAGTTGCCAGTGGTCAGTTTAAAGCATCGCGGCCTGGGGGATTCCTGCAATGAAAAATTGTTTCGTAGCTCTCGTCCGGCTCTCAGGTGCTGTTTCTCGGCTCTCATCCTTTCGCTAGCGGCTTTTTCCCACCCGCCGATTTTGGCTTTGGATCTTGTTTTTGCCGATGGCGAATGGCCGCTGGCCGAGCGCTTTCTTTGAATCCGACCCGCCCACGGCGCGCTTCAGCCTCGCCATCTCCACTGCCGAGAGCGCTGCCTCGAAGCCCTTGTTGCCGCTCTTCAGCCCGGCGCGATCAATCGCCTGCTCCAGTGTGTCGCAGGTCAGCACGCCCAGCGCATGGGGAACCCCGGTCTCCTGCGCCGACTGCCCAATGCCCCGCACCACTTCGTTGGCGATCACCTCGTAATGCAGCGTTTCCCCCCGCAGCAGGCAACCCAGGCAGATAATTGCATCCACATCGCCGGTTTCGGCCAGCGTGCGCGCCGCCGCCGGAATCTCAAAGCTGCCGGGCACGCGAACGACCTCAACGTCCTTTTCGGAGGCGCCAGTGCGGCGCAATCCGTCCAGCGCTCCCGCCAGCAGGCGATCGGTAATGAAGGAATTGAACCGGCTCACCACGACTCCGAAGCGCAAACCGCGGGCCTCCAGGTCACCCGCCAAGCCCGGGATGGTGGCGCCCGCGGCGCCGAAAAATGCCGCCTTGATGCCGCCCGGCAGTTCCACCACGAACAGGCGCGAGCTTCCCTCGTGATGGTCGGAAATGAGCTTCAGCCCGCGTTTTTCCAGAAGCGAGTACACCGAGTCCGGATCCGTCACCTCGAGCAGCAAGTCCGTGCCTTCGGCACGCCCACGGAGATTGCCCGCCCCTTTGGACCCGAGGCACAGCTTCCCGGTGGGTGCTACGAGCGTCACAGCGCGGTCTTTGCCGTTTCCCGCGGCCGACTCGCTCTCCAGTCCAAGCGCTTCCAATATTTCCACCAGCGCCTTGAACTCCGCCGTCGTGCCCACGGAGCGGCCGATATGAATGGCTCTGACCATTAAACTTTCACCCGGCAGGGTTACTCAGAGTTTAATGTTTCCAGTTTCTAGTTGCGAAAGCTGCTCTCCGCAATGCGGTCGCAGGTTAAATGTGAAACTTGAAAACCCAGATATCCGCCGGGACTTCCTGGCGTTGCCGACTACTTGCCCTTAAACTTCGCCCCCCTCTTTTCCAGGAACGCGGTCGTGCCCTCTTTTTTATCTTCGGTAGCGCAGCACAGGCCAAACAATGTGGCCTCCAGGAACAGTCCTTCCGCGAGCGGCATCTCCATTCCCTTGTTCACCGCCTCCATGGCCCACTGCACTGCCAGCGGCGCGTTGGCGATGATCTTCTGCGCAATCGCTTCCGCCCGCGGAATCAGTTCGGCAGCGGCTACAACTTCATTGACCAGCCCGATCCGGTGCGCCTCCTGGGCCGTGATCATCTCGCCCGCCAGCACCAGTTGCATTGCCAGCCCCTTGCCTACCAACCGCGGCAGTCTTTGCGTCCCGCCATATCCGGGAATGATGCCCAGCTTCACCTCCGGCTGCCCGAATTTCGCGGTCTCGCTGGCCAGGCGCATGGTGCAGGCCATGGCTATCTCACAGCCGCCGCCTAGGGCAAAGCCATTTATGCAAGCAATCACCGGCTTGCCGCAATTTTCAATCAGGTTCAGCACCGACTGGCCCTGGTGCGTGTAGGCTTTGGCCTCTACCGGGTTGTTGCGCGCCAGTTCGCTTATGTCCGCGCCGGCGATAAACGCCTTCTCGCCCGCGCCGGTCAGAATCACCACCCGGACTTCCGCATCCTGCTTGATGCCGTGAAACGCCCGCCGCAGCTCCTCCATGGTAGCCATGTTGAGCGCGTTCAGAACCTTGGGCCGGTTCACGGTCACATAGGCGACGGCGTTCTTCTTTTCCAGGAGTATGTTTTCGAAAGCCCCAAGACTGGTAGACGAAGACATATCATTTTCCCTCTTCGGTGTTAATCCGCGTCTATCCGCGTTCATCCGCGGCGAATGAATCAAGCGATCTTGGCGGCTGGCTCTTCCGCGGCAAAACCCCGCAGGGCGGCATCCTGCGCCATCGGCCTCTGCGGATCTTTGTAGTCGTAAAAGCCTCGGCCCGACTTGCGCCCGTACCAGCCCGCCAGCACCATGCGCTTGAGCAGCGGCGGGGAAGCGAAGCGCCGCTCCTTGAACTCCTCGAACATCACGTGCGTGATGTAGTACGTGGTGTCGAGCCCCACAAAATCCAGCAGCGTGAAAGGGCCCATGGGATATCCGCAGCCCAGCTTCATGGCCTGGTCAATATCTTCAATGGAACCCACGCCTTCTTCGTAGGCGCGCACCGCGTCGAGCAGGTAAGGCACCAGCAGACGGTTCACAATGAACCCGCTCTTATCGCTGGTGCGCACCGGGACCTTGCCCACCCGCTTGCCGAAATCGTAAGCGGTCTCATAGACATCATCAGCGGTGGCAATAGTCCGTATTATCTCTACCAGCTTCATTAAGGGAACGGGATTGAAGAAGTGCAGCCCGACGAAGCGCTCCGGCCGCTTGGTGGCGGTCATCAACTCGGTAATCGAAATGGAGGAGGTGTTGCTGGCGAAAATGGCCTCTTTCTTGACAATGGCGTCGAGTGCTGCGTACATCTTGCGCTTCTCCTCGACATTCTCGATTACAGCCTCGATGACCAGGTCGCAATCGGCTAGGTCTTCCCGCCGTGTGGTGCCTCTGAGGCGCCCACGTATCGCCTGCGGCGTCTCCTTCAGTGCGCCCTTCTCGCCCAGCTTGGCCAGCGACTTCTCAATTCCGGCGAAACCCTTGTCCAGGAATTTCTGCTCCACTTCAAGCACAGTGACGTCAAATCCCGCAGTTGCGCTTACCTGCGCGATGCCCGAGCCCATCAGCCCGCAACCTAACACGCCAACTTTTCTAATCTGCATAAACTTCCTCGAATATGTAGCGCCGGCATCTTGCCGGCTGGCTCGCGGGCGTCCCGCCCGCGAAAGGACGGACCGCAACCCTACATTAAACTCTCCACAATCACCGCGATGCCCTGCCCGCCGCCAATACACGCCGTCGCCAGACCGTATTTCTTTTTCCTGCGCCGCAACTCGTAAAGCAGCGTGATCACTAGCCGCGTGCCTGTTGCTCCCAGCGGGTGCCCCAGCGCAATCGCCCCGCCGTTCACATTCACCTTGTTGCGGTCCAGCCCCAGTTCTTTTTCCACGCCCAGGTACTGCGCGGCGAAAGCTTCATTCACCTCGACCAGGTCAATGTCTTCCAGCTTGAGCCCGGCCTTCTGCAGCGCTAGACGCGAGGCCGGCACCGGCCCGCGCCCCATCAGCTTCGGCTCTACTCCAGCGATGCCCCAGCTCACCAGCCGGCCCAGCGGCTTGAGCCCGCGTTTCTGCGCTTCCTCAAGCGGCAGCATGACCACCGCCGCGCCCCCGTCCACAATTCCGCTGGCGTTGCCCGCCGTGACCGTGCCATTCTTTCCAAACGCCGGCCTAAGCTTGGCCAGCCCTTCTATGGTGCTGTTCGCCCGCCGGTGGTCGTCCTCGCTGAACATTTCGCCGGTCAGGTCGCCGCGCTTGTTCTTGAGCTGGACGGGCACAATTTCTTCCTGCAGGCGTCCGGCCTTGTACGCCGCATCGGCCAGCTGCTGCGAGCGCAGCGCGAACTCATCCTGCGCTTCTCGCCTAATGCCCTGCTGCTCGGCATAAAGCTCGGCGGTGTTGGCCATGTAGAGCCCGCACTGCGTATCGAGCAGCGCCACCATGAGCGAGTCTTCCAGCTTGCCTTCGCCCAGGCTCAAGCCATAGCGCGCGCCGCGAATTACGTGCGGCGCCTGCGACATGGATTCCATCCCGCCCGCCAGCACCACCTTGGCCTCGCCCAGTTGCATCATCTGCGCCGCGCTCACAATCGCCTGCATGCCCGAGCCGCACAAGCGGTTGACCGTCAGCGCCGGCGTCTCGATGGGTAGCCCGGCCTTGAGCGCCACGTGGCGCGCCCCATAAAGCGCATCGCCCGAAGTCTGCTGAGCGTTGCCCATCACGCAGTGGTCGAATTCCTGGGGATCGAGCCCGGCGCGCTGGATGGCGCACTTGCCCGCGATCGCCCCCAGTTCCTGCGCCGTGAAAGACCTCAGCTTACCTGCCTGGTAGTCGGCCATCGGCGTGCGCGCGCCGCTGACGATGGCGATTTCATTCACCTTCAACATCGGGGAACCTGCTACAGGGAATTTGGTTCGGCCGCAGCCAAACTTATTAGTCTAGCAACTGCAGGGCGGCCTTGGCGAGGGGTGCGATTCACCACCGAGACACGGAGGCTTAGAGAAGAACTTGCAATTGATGATTGCCGTTGAACGGCAAAAGTGGTGTCTTATTGGTTCTTGATTTACCCAGACGGGCTGAAGCTGACTGCTGAATACTGAGTGCTATTCCCCATTCGTCAATCGTAAATCTCCAATCGTCAATTCCTCTGTGTCTCTGTGGTGAATAAGGAACTTCAGTGCCGCGGGTGCGGCGGAGCGGCCTCCGGCTTGCGCCAGTTCCACACATTGTAAACATACAGTCCGAGGCAAAACACGTTGGCGGGAATGAAGCCGAACTGGGCCGTATTCCTGGCTATCACGCAGATTACAACGCTGTTCAGGCCCGCCAGTATCCAGCCGTGCCAATATCGTTTCCCAATCAAAACAGTGGAGAGTACAGTCAGCAGGCAGGAAATGTAGTCAAGTCTCAACACGGCGCAGGGCCCAGCTTCAGACCTCATCCTAAAACCGCGGCCGGTTGCGGCACAGATTACGAATGTAATGGAAACTTTTGAGTGGCAATCGCTGATTGACGATGCTGTGTTGCAGCAAGTGCCCAGCCTGGCGCCATGCTGAACGCCTTCAGGCGTGAAGCATCTCGCGCGCAGTGCCTATAAGTATTGCAATTAGTCGGAAAGTCTCCGTGCGTTGGAAACCGATCTTCTCTGTGCCTCTGTGTCTCTGTGGTGAAACACGAGTTATGCCGCCACAAATTCCGACTGCAGCGCGCATACCCGGCTACTGGCCGCGCGGCCTTTTTCCAGCGCCGTCTCCACCCGGTTGATCATCTCGGTGACAATGTCTGCCGCATCGTACGCCGGGCGGATCACCGCCTCGGCCACGCCCACCGTATTCGGCGGCGGCGTGTCACGCCCCGGCAGGCGAACATCCGCCAGAATGCGCCGCAGTTTTTCCAGCGCCAGCAGCGCGCCACGCTCCGGCGTGTCGGCCAGGATGAGTGCAATAGTAGTCAGATCGTAAAGCACGGCTACATCGGCCTGCCGGATGTGCGTGGAGATAGACTGGCTCACCTCCCGCATCAGCGTCTCCACCGCGTTCTGCCCGAACTCCTTCACCATGGCTGCGCTTTTGCCGAATTCCATCAGCATGACCGTGGTTGGCGTGCCCTGCTGCGAGGAGCGCGCCACCTCCGACATGAGCACATCCGTGTAAGAGGCCCGCTTCAGCAATCCCGATTTTTCGTCGGTCACCGAAAGGTTGCGCACCAGGCGGCGCAGGCGCGCGTTGTGCAGCGCCAGCACAATCTGATCGCTCAGCGTGCGCAGCAGCAAAAGGTCGCTCTGACGCCAGTCCGAACCCGCTGGGCTCTGCAGGATGAGCACGCCAACCTGGTCGGCGCCATCGCTCAAGGGCAACAGCATCAGCGCTCCGAGCCCCACTGAGTTGAGCTCTCCTGCAATGCCGCTCAGGTCCGCTTCTCTGGTCGGTTCCGCGATCACTACCGGGCCGCGCTGAATGGCGAAATCCTGCAAGGCAGAGAGCAGTTTGACCCGCACCGGCAGTTCGGTGCCCTGAACTCCCGCCCCGGCATATTCCAGGACCAGCGAAGGCGGTTTGCCCGGGCCGCGCAGGCCGCCCACGCAGCGCACCGCTCCCCAGCGCATCCCTATTTCGCTCAGAGCCGCGCCCAGCACTCCTTTCACATTGGCCTGCTGGTAGAGCTTGCGCGCGGTTTCCGTTACCCACTGCAGGCTGTTGACCTCCAGATCTGGTTCTTTGGGCGGTGTATGCACGCGCCGCTCAGCAATCGGCGCAACCGGTTCTGGCGTCTGCGGCGGAATGACAAGCGTGGGTGCGGCTCCGGCCCCGGCTGCCGCGGCCGCAGCCATGGGGGCGGCCTCCTCCCCTGAATACGTTGGCATCAGGCCCACGTTCATATACAGCCGGCGCAGTTCCTCGTTGCGGTCCTCCTCGTGCGGAAACAGCTGCTGGATGCGCACCAGCCGTTCCTGCGCCTTGCTCCGCATCCCGTACTGCACCAGAATTTCCGCCTGCAGCATCAGGTCTTGCAGCATGCTGTGCTCGTCGGCTTCTTCTTCCTGCTGCTGCGTCTCCGGAGCCTTGCTCACGACGGTGAAGCGCCCGGCGATTGCGTTCAGCCGTGCCTCAGGGATTTTTCCCCGCAGCATCTCCAGCCGCCCGTGATGACCGGGTTCGTAGGCATCTACCTCCGCTGCCCGGTCCAGGGCGTCGCCCGCCTTGGTGAAATTTCCTGCCGCATAATAGAGTTCAAAGAGCTTGATCAGCGTCTGGCAGTAATCGGCTTCCCGGTTGGATCCATTGAACAGCTCGGCCATGTACTCCAGCATCTCCACTGAAGGCCGGTGCTGTTCCAGTAGTTGCGCCAGCATGCCTACAAACTCGCGCCGGCTGCCCTTGCCCCGCAGAAAACGCTCCAGCTTGCGGGCCAGGGCCACTGCCGAAGCGTCCTGCTGCGCGTCAATGTAGGCCGCCACCAGGTCCACAATCTGCTGCGTCCGCTCCGGATTCTGCTCGAAGAGCTCCCACAGAATCGGCTCCGCTTCCGCCAGCCGCCCGGTGCCCATCAACGCCCGCCCGTAAAGGTCCCGCACCTCCGAGGGCGCCTTCGCCCGGTCCTTTATCAGCGGCTGCAGTACCTGCAGAGCTTCCAGAAAGTTGTTTTGCTGCACCGTCAGGCGGCCATAGGCTAAGGCCGCTTCGGGACTGCTTGGATCGGCGCGATAAGCGCGTTCATACCATGGCCCCGAGTTGCCCCCCGATTTCTGTTCCAGTTCGCCCACGCTGAGGAAGCAGACGCCCGCCTTTTTGCCTTCGCCCATTTCCAGCGCCAGCTCGCCCGCGCGCCAGAAGTTCTGCCCCGTCGGCTCCAGGAACACAATCCGTTCCAGCACCGCCAGCGCCCGCTTATTGTTACGCTGCGCCGTGAAGCCGGTGAGCGCCGCCTCGTAAGCATCCATCGCTTCCTTTCGGTTGCTGGCTTCGATGAATTGCGCATAGCGGAAGGTCTGTTCAAATGTGGGCTTGGTAAGGCGTATCAGCTTCTTATAGGTAACGGTGGCGTTGCTGCTGTCGCCCGCATCCACCTGACGGTAGAAAAGTTCCCCCAGCATCTTGGCCGCCTGCTGGGTATCGTTCACCTGAATGTAGAGGTCGGCCGCCGCCTGCCGGATTTTATCGTTGTCCGGATCCTCATGCAGGATAGCGACGTATTCATCCAGCGCTGCCGTGATCTTGCCTTTTTGCAAGTACTTCTCGGCCTTCTCCCGCCGCTTGGCGATATCGGATTTATCCGAGCGTCTGCTGAGGTCAAGCATGGGTGTGCGTATTTCGGGGGACTTCTGAATTGTAGGCAGAACCCCCAGTGGCCAGCAATGCAGCGGAGGTACAACGCAGGTTACTAAAGTGTGGTTTGAAGCCGGGGCAGGGCTCCGGCGCCGGTACTTTCGGTCGGCAGGATGGTCGATTTGGGGCCGCCGCCCGCTTCTGGTAATGTCGCCCGCATGCCTGCCGCCCCCGAAGTCCCCACCCAGGCCCCGGCTGACACACGTGAAGCCGGACTGCACCGACAATTAAGTGCCGGCCGGATGGCCATGGTGGGCGTAGGCGGCTCCATCGGCACCGGCCTGCTGCTGGGCTCCGGCGCGGCCATTCAGATTGCTGGCCCCGCCGTCATCTTCAGCTTCCTGATAGCCGCTCTGATCAGCTGGACCGTGACCGTGGCCTTCGGCGAACTGGCCAGCCTGCACCCGGCGGCCGGCTCCTTCGGCGTTTATGCCGAGCTTTACCTGAATTCCTGGGCCGGATTCATTTCCCGCTACGGACTGTGGGTGGCTCTCGCCATCGCCATCGGTAGTGAAATGGTGGCCGCCGCTACTTACATGTCCTACTGGCTGCCTCAGGTATACCCACTCATTTGGGTGGCGCTGTTCTCCGCCCTCTTGGTGGGCGTGAATCTGTTCTCGGTCGGCGGTTTTGGCGAAGTTGAATACTGGTCCGCGATGGTGAAACTGGTCACCATTGCCGCCTTTATCGTAATTGGCGCCGTCTTCCTGCTGGATGGCCGCGTGGCGCCGCAGTACACCGCTCACGCCGGCTTTTTTCCCAAAGGCTTGTGGGCGCCCGGCGCAGCCATGTCGTTCGCGCTGTTCACCTTTGCCGGGATAGAGTTCGTGGCCATCTCCTCGGGTGAGTCGCGTTCCGCCTCCGAGATGCCGCGTGCCGTGCTAATCACCTTCGGCATTCTGACCTTTGTCTATTTGGGAGCTATCGCCATCCTGGTTGGAGTAATGCCCTGGAACGGCGCCGGCGTGACCGAAAGCCCCTTCGTGACGGTTTTCCGCATCGCTGGCCTCCCCGCCGCCTCGAACATCATGAACTTCGTGGTGCTCACTGCCGCGCTCTCGGGGGCCAACGCCAGCCTTTACGCCGATTCGCGCATGCTGTTTTCCCTGGCACGCGGCGGCTATGCCCCCACTCGCTTCGGTCGCCTGACTCGCACCGGTGCCCCACTGCTGGCGTTGCTTGCCTCCTGCTTCGGAATTATTCTGGCGCTAATTTTTGAGCGCTGGGCGCCCCAGTCGGCCTACGTTTCCCTGCTGGGCGCTGCGCTGTTCGGAGTCATGCTGGTATGGCTGGTCACGCTTGCGGCCCACATTGCCTTCCGCCGCAAGCTCTCACCGGCACAACTGGCGGCCCTGCCCATGCGCCCCCGCGGCCGAGTATGGCTCTCCGCGGCGGGCATTGTGATTGTGCTGGCCTCCCTGGCGGGAACCTGGTTCTACTCCCATCTCATCGTTATCAGCGGCGTCATTTACGTGGTTGTTCTCACCATCTTCTACCTGGCCATGAAGAAATCGCGCCCGAACATTACAATATCCGAGTCATGACCGACGACCTTCTGCGTTATCGCCCTGAGTTCCCTATCCTGGAACGCACTACCTACCTGATCAGCAACTCCCTGGGTGCCATGCCCCGCGGCGTTTACGACGCCCTGCACAGTTATGCCGACACCTGGGCTACTCGCGGGGTGCGCGCCTGGGAAGAACGCTGGTGGATGCTGGCAGCTCAAGTCGGCGACCAGATCGGCGCCCTGATGAACGCGCCCCGCGGCTCGGTCGCCACCTTCCAGAACGTGACTACCTGCCAGGCCGTGGTGGCTTCCTGTTTCGATTTCTCCGGCAAACGCAACAAGGTGGTTTACAGCGACCTTAACTTCCCCTCGGTCATGTATTTCTGGGAAGCGCAGCGCAGCCGCGGCGCACGTGTGCACATGGTCAAGTGCGACGATGGCATCCACGTGCCCACCGAGCGCCTGCTCGAAGCGATTGATGAAACTACGCTCCTGGTGCCCGTTTCGCACGTTATCTTTCGCAGCGCCTATATCAATGACGCCCGCGCCATCATCGAGCGCGCGCACAAAGTGGGCGCCCACGTCGTGCTCGATACTTTCCAGTCCCTGGGCACCGTCCCCGTTGACGTGCAGCAAATGGAGGTGGACTTTGCCTGCGGCGGCGTTCTGAAGTGGCTGTGCGGCGGCCCCGGCACTGCCTACCTCTATGTGCGGTCCGACCTGGGCCGCAAGCTCGAGCCCAAGTACACCGGCTGGACCGCTCACCAGAATCCCTTTGCGTTTGAGGTTGGACCCAACCGCTACACCGAGCCACCGTACCGCTTTATGAACGGCACGCCGAACATCCCGGCGCTGGAGACTGTGCCACCCGGCCTGAAGATCCTATCGGAAATTGGCATAAAAAGCATTCGCGAGAAGTCCATCCGCCAGACTACGCGCCTTATCGAACTGGCCGACCAGCACGGCTGGCGCGTCAACACTCCGCGCGACCCCCAACGGCGCGGCGGCACCGTCTCCATTGACATGCCCAACTCCAAAGATGTCTGCGAGCAGTTGCTCAAGCGCGACATTCTGGTGGACTATCGTCCTAACGCCGGTGTCCGTTTTTCCCCGCACTTCTACAATACCGACCAGGAACTGGAAACCGGCATTGCCGCCGTGGAGGAAATCCTCCACGCCCCGCCTGCCCTGGCCCGATAAGTCAACCACTAATCTTGTGGCTCGGGCGCCCTCGCCCTCGTGGCCTTCCGCAGGAAGGCGTCATGCTGAGGCCCTTTAAGGGCTAAAGCATCTCGCGTGCACTGTCACCATCTTCTTCTTTGAGATGAACCTTGTGGCGCGGGCGCCCTCGCCCGCGTACGGTAACTCTTATGGCCTTTTGGGTGGTTTAGCCGTACCATAGCGCCCTATGTTAGAAGTAGAACAACTCAAGAAGCGCACTGAACAATTAGAAGATGAGAACCGCCGCTTGCAGCACTCCGCAGCAGACCTCGAACGTTCTTACGACGTCACGTTAGAAGCCTTGGGCGATACCCTCGATTTGAAAGAAGGCCAAATTTTGAGCCATTCCCGGCGGGTGACTGCGTTCGCCATCTGTATCGCACGCGCAATGGGAATCCCGTCGGATAGTCACCAGATGCGGATCATTGCTCGTGGCGCATTTCTTCACGACATTGGCAAGATAGCGATTCCCGATGTAATTCTGCGCAAGCCAGGACCCCTCACTCCAGACGAAGTTGCCATTATGTCCCACCACCCATTCCACGCTTATCAAATGCTTAAAAAGATTCCCTTCCTGCAGGAAGCGGCAGAAATCGTTTACACACATCATGAAAGGTTCGACGGGCACGGGTATCCACGCAGGTTGGAGGGCAAAGACATACCCCTCGGTGCCCGAATTACCGCCGTCGCCAACACGCTTGACGCCATAACTTCCGACCTCTCCTATCGCCCGGCCAACTCTATCGAGGCTGCTCGGAAGGAGATTGAGGTCTGGTCGGGGCGGCAGTTCGATCCCGAGGTGGTCAAAGTGTTCCTCTCCATGTCGCCCTCGGTCTGGGAAGAGTTGCGCAAACAGATCATGCGCGGGCTAGGGCGTCAAGCAACTCCAACCGGTAGCTCGGATTAAAATTCTGATAATCCTCTGCAGTCGCTCCGCAGTGCCCCTGATTACGAGAGTAACGGTCCCCGCATTTCTCGCGTGCAACTGCCGCCGTTTTCCTGCACCATACGCTCGTACATGCTTGCGCCCATTTTCAACCTGGGGCTGCTGGTCTACATATCCACCAATGACCCGACCATCTATGCCGTCATTGGCGCCGGGGCGGGCGTGTACCTGTTCTACCGCGGCTTCCGCATGCTGCAGCGCAAGCGCCTGATCGAGGACACACCCACCTCCAAGATTCGCAGTGCCGCCATGGGCCTGGTCGAAGTCACCGGCCTGGCTAACGGGCCCTACACCATCCCTGCTCCCGTCAGCCAACTACCCTGCTATTTTCACCGCACCATGGTTTGGATTTACGTGCAGTCGGGCAAGAACAAACGCTGGAAAAAGGTGGTGGACGCGCGCTTTCACGTGGCCTTCTACCTGGAAGACGAAACTGGGCGGGTGCTGGTGGATCCCAGTGACGCCGAACTGGACATCCATCGCGATTTCCAGCAGGAATACCAGCACGGCCTGTTTCAAGACGATCCCATTCCCTCGAATGTGTCGCGCTTTTTGGCCATGCATGGGGTCGAACGCGACCACCCCATCAAGATCGAAGAGTACTGCATTAAGCCCAAGAACGCGCTCTTCATTCTGGGCACGCTGGCGGAGAATCCCGGCATCGAGGTGCGCGAAATTCCGGTGCGCTCCGACAGCCCCGACGCCGCCTGGCGCAAAATCGCGGCGGGCACCATTAAGGCGCGCCCGGCCCCGCCCCCGCCTGACGAGAAGGAACTGCAGGCGCGGGCGGCCTTTGCCGCAGCCATGGGGTTTCATGCGCCCGCTGCCATGCCGCATCCCGGCTCGCCCCTGCAGAAGCCGGCCCACATGTCGGACGAGATTGACGACGCTGAGAAGCACCGCCGCGAGCTATTTATGGCCGGCCTGATGGGCGCGAGCCCCCAGCCTGCGGGCGCCGGGGCAGCTTACATACCTGCCAGCGCCACCGCGCAACTGGCGCGGCAGAATGGGCAGGACCCTGTGCCCGGGGTAGATCCTGACGAGCAGAAGCGCCGGCAATTGGCCATGGCCTCACTCTTCGGCACGCCTGGGGCGGCGTCGGCGACGTTAGCAGCCAGTCACGCCCCGAACGCGTCGGCTGCGAGCGGCCCCATGGCGCCGCCTGCCAAGCCGGTGGTCCCCTTTGATCTACACCCGCCAGTGGTGTTGATGAAGGGAACGCACAACCCGGCGTTCCTGATTTCCTGGCATAGCCAGCGCGATTTGCTCAGCGAACTGGCCTGGAAGTCCACTTTGTACATTTGGGGTGGGCCAATTCTCACCCTGGTCTCGGTAGGCTTTGTGCTCAGCCGCTTGGGATTGCTGAATTAGTATTTAGTCGGAGAACAGACAATGCAGATCGTGATCCTACTGGCGCTTCTGTTCGTGATCGGCGGCCTCACCTGGTACCTGGTCACGATTTACAACGGCCTGATCGAACTGAAGAACGACATTGACAAGGCCTGGGCCAACATTGACGTCATGCTCAAGCAGCGCCATGACGAACTCACCAACCTGGTCGCCGTCTGCAAAGGTTATATGGAGTTTGAGCGCGACACCTTCGAACGGATTGCCCAGGCGCGCTCGCAATACGACCGAGCCGTCACCATCAGCCAAAAAGCGCAGGCCGACCAGAGCATGACCCAGGCCACACGCGGGCTGCTGGCCGTGGCCGAGAACTATCCCGAACTGAAAGCCAGCAACAACTTTCTGCAGCTGCAGGGGCGCATCACCGAACTGGAGAGCCAGATCGCCGACCGCCGCGAGTTCTACAACGATTCCGTCAACACCTACAACGTTCGCATCCAGCAGGCACCCGATATGATTGTTGCCGGCTGGATGCACTTGCAGCCGCGCCAGATGTTTAAGGTGGAAGATGCCGACAAGGCCAACGTGCCCATGGTCTTCTCTACCGGCGCACATTGATGGCGTCGGCGCTAGCCAAGGCTCGCCAGCCGATCCAACACCCTGAAGTTGCCAGCCACGGCTGCCAGCGACGCCAGGTTACGCCTGTCTGCCACGGCTTTGAACGCTGCGATTAGCTGGCCCTCCCGCAACCGATCGGCCGCATCTCCCAGCGACACAGCAAAATGCAGCATCACGCTCGAATCCCGGTAGCAGTCCGCGATGCAGGCCGTGCAGCCGTCCCGTACCAGGGGCGTGTCCGCGAACTCCCACACCGAGCACAGCGGCTTGTTCCAAGCATCGCACCGCCATATGTCGTAGTTCCAGTCCATGTAGAAGCTTTTGTAGCCGCCATAGCAGACGAATTTCTCCTTCTGCCCGCGCAGGTGGCGCTTCATGTCGTCAACCGACGCCCGCGGATTGTTCACCGGAAACGACTTGCGCAACTCATCCACTCCCTCGAAGGCAGCCAGCAATTCGTTCTTAGAAAACTTCATCAGTTGGGAATTATCCGACCAGGCCAGCGATGACGACCCCAACCGGGCCTGCTGCGGGTAGGAAAAGGCCACAGCCGCAAACCCCAGGTCGCGCAAGAAAGGCGCCAGGGCGGAGTAGTCCTGCACCAGCTTGCTCATGGCCACCTGCGCAATCGGAATCATTCCCAACGCGGGCATTTGCGCCGTGGCCGATCGGATGCGGCTCACCAGGCCCTTCAACCCACGGTTCGCTTCGTGAGCGGTAACGCAGGCCGCATCCAGCGAGACATACACTGTCTTCAGCCCGGCATCAGCTAATCGCTGCAGCCGAACCGGCAGCAGCCAGCCATTAGTAATGATGGCCGGCACCAGCTCTCGCTCCACGGCGCCTGCAATCATTTCCTCAAGTCGGGGATGCAGCAGGGGCTCGCCACCGAAGAAGCTTACATAGCGAATTCCGCGGCGACGCAGAATGTCGAGCGCGGCGCCGAACTGATCCGCATCTATCCAGCGCAAGTCGGCCACCCGCCCGCGCGCGAAGTTGCAGAAATCACACGCCGCGTTGCAGGAGTTCGTAACCGCGATGTTGCACAGCCCTGGCCCGCCCCTCCGCACTAAACGCACCACATCCCAGGCTTTCGCTATCTTGTTTGCCACCAGTTCTCCCCGGGGAGCATCTGCTCCTGCAGGACTGCCCGCAATTCGATTCAAGGAAGCGGCAACAGGTTTGCACGGCAGAAACTCACGCGCGACATGGCTTGATAACAATGGGCTTACGAGAAGCTGCGGTACCCTACGCGCTGCGGTAAGATAGCTTTCGACCTCAATTCCTTTCCTGGGCCAACCCCTGAACTGACCAGCACGCGAGAGGAACAATGAATACACACGTCAGCATTGGTGTGGTGGGCGACTACAATCCTGAATTCCACACCCACCCGGCCATCGCCAACGCACTCGAGCACTCCGCCATCAAACTGGGCTTGACCGTGAGCGTGGAATGGGTGCCCACTCCGTCGCTTGCGCCGCCGCGCAGCGAAAAAATGCTGGAAGGTTTTGACGGCTTAATTGCCGCGCCCGGCAGTCCCTATCGCAATTTTGACGGCATGCTGCGCGCCATCGAGTTCGCGCGCAATCGTAAGTGGCCGTTCTCCGGCACCTGAGGTGGCTTCCAACACACTCTGTTAGAGTGTGCCCGCAACCTGCTGAAATTCGCCGATGCTGACAGCGCCGAGCATAATCCCCAGTCCAAGCACATCATCATTTCGCCAGTTCTCTGCGCCGTGCCTCAGCGCGGCGCTTCCGATCCCAAGCTCTGCGGCCGCGTTCCCGGCATTCGGCTGAAGCCCGGCTCCTTGCTGCAGCGGATTTACGGATGCGAGGAAGTGGTCGAGGAGTTCTTCTGCAATTACGAGGTCAACCCGCAATATGAGCCGCAGTTGGCGTCCGCTGGCCTGGAAGTAGTGGCGCGAGCCGAGCATGGCGAAGCCCGGGCCGTCGAACTCGCCGCGCATCCGTTTTTCGTGGCCACCCTATTTCAGCCGCAGCTGTCTTCGAGTCCGGACAAGCCGCATCCCTTGGTTACCGCCTTCGTGAAAGCCGCTGCCGAATTCAGCAGCCGCCGCCAGACGTCGGCTCAGGCTGCGCCAGCCTAGAGCCGGCTGTGTGCAAGACAGCGCACCCACAAGTGCATTGACATTCGCCTTCTGTTCGCCCACAATTAGCTTGCGATGTCGCTCACTAAAAAGCAGAAGGAAGTTTACGAGTTCATTGACCGCTTCGTGCAGGAGCACCAGCACTCGCCTTCGTTCGAGGAAATCGGCAGGGGGCTGAAGCTGAACTCGCTGGCCACCGTGCACAAGCACATCAGCAACCTGGAAAAAAAGGGACTGCTGAAGCGCGACTACAACCGCAGCCGCTCCATTGAACTACTGCCTCCGCGCGGCGGCCTGAAGCAGGCGTTGGGCTGGAATTCCGGAACTGTGCTCCCGCTGATAGGGCGCATCGCTGCTGGTCGGCCAGTGGAGGCGCTGGAAAATCCCGAAACCATCTCTCTCGCTGACTTCACCCGCTCCCGCGATGTGTTTGTCCTCGAAGTCCGCGGCGACTCCATGCAGGATGAAGCCATTCTCGATGGCGACTACGTCCTGGTGGAAAAAACCAAGATTGCTCGCAATGGCGATATCGTCGTCGCGCTGGTGGATGGCACCGACGCTACCTTGAAGCGCTTCTACAAGGAAGGCGACACCATCCGCCTGCAACCCTCTAATGCCACCATGAAGCCCATCATGGTTCCAGCCGCCGCCGTCCAAATCCAGGGCCGCGTGATCGGTGTCTTGCGCAAGTACTAACTGCTTGGCTTTCTGGCTGACTGGCTCCGCACCTTTTCCATATTGTCATCCTGAGGTGCGCGACCAAGCGCAGCGCGGAAGCACACCGAAGGACCTGCTTTTTGTTGCTGCCCGGCAAATGTTGACTCCTCCCACGCTGTCCTTCAAGCCACTGAAAAGTCCCGCTGGAACATGGCGACCCAGCGGGTTTCTTACTGCCTGCTTGGCCGCCCTGCAATTGAGCCCAGCGCCGTAGGCGCGAAATAATAGAGCCCCGGACGGAAGAGGCTGTGTGAGAACGCAGAAATCTAGGCGGCGGTGGGACAATGCCATCATTTTGATCCGCGGAGCGGCGCCACAATGTAGCCCCGGACGGAAGTCCGGGGTGCAAAGTGCAGTAAATTCATTAGCACCAGCGGGGCGAAAGAACGTTCCCACACAGATTCGGAACTCCTGGGTAAGCTGCGCTTGCAACCTTGAGCCCTGGAGGGGCGGCACACGCCAACCCGCCCCGTCTTGGCACTGGCCCATGCTCCTGCGACCAAACAGGCTGTGCGGCATCTAATTCAAATGCTAGGATAAATGGGCGGCCCCGGGAGAGCGGCTGCGTTAGGGAGAGAAGATGGCATCCGAGGCGATTTTCGAGGTAACTGATTCTAATTTTGACCAGTCCGTGCTCAAGTCGGACCAACCCGTGCTGGTGGATTTCTGGGCAGCCTGGTGCGGCCCTTGCCGGGCCCTCGCGCCAATTGTGGACGAAGTAGCGGCGCAGTACGGCGGCCGCGTGAAGATCGGCAAGATGGACGTAGACCGCAATCCGGCTACGCCCCAGCGCTACGGCATCCGTGGCATCCCCACCCTGCTTGTGTTCAAGGGCGGCCAGGTGCAGGAGCAGATCGTAGGCTACGTTCCCAAGGACAAAATCGAGAAAGCGCTGGATAAGCAGCTGGCGTAAAACCAGCTGTCAGCTTTCAGCCTGCTTGGACTGGGTTGAGCGGCACGGTACCTCGTGC
>Ga0207664_10001173_pt1 | contig 17431 bp, 18 predicted proteins | sample LARL83metaG_FD_184349 | JGI IMG/M metagenome (GOLD analysis project Ga0207664, IMG submission 184349) | Corn, switchgrass and miscanthus rhizosphere microbial communities from Kellogg Biological Station, Michigan, USA - LAR L8-3 metaG... | ecosystem: Host-associated > Plants > Roots >... | reverse complement strand
GCGGACCGTCCTGCACCAGCACGGGCTGCCGCCGAACCACGTCCTCGGCGGCATCAACGTGGCGTTCTGGCCGATGGGCACCTTCGCGCGGCGCAGCGGCATCGTCTTCATCCGCCGCAGCTACAAAGACAAGCCGGTCTACAGCGTCGTGCTGCGCGAGTACATCAGCTACCTGATCCGCAAGCGCTTCAACCTCGAGTGGTACATCGAGGGCGGGCGCACCCGGACCGGGAAGCTGCGGCCGCCGCGCTACGGCATCCTCGCCTACGTCGTCGACGCCATCCAGCAGAGCCAGGAGGAAGACGTCTACATCGTCCCCTCCGCGATCGTGTACGACCAGCTGCCCGAGGTCGGCGACATCGCCCACGAGGACCAGGGCGGCGAGAAGCGGCGCGAGAGCGTCACCTGGATGATCGACTACCTCCGCCGGCAGTCCGCCGTGCAGGGCACCGCGTACGTCCGCTTCGGCGAGCCGCTCTCACTGCGCGAGGCGATCGCGAGCGTGGCCGGCGGCAACGGCCAGCAGCCGAACCTGACCGTCGAAAAGGTTGCCTTCGAGATCATGCACAGGATCAACCGGGCCACCCCAGTCACGCCGCCGGCGCTGGTGACGACGGCACTGCTCGGGCTCGGCGACCGGGCGCTGACGCTCGGCGAGCTGCGCCACGTGCTGACCCCGATGCTCGACTACGTCAAGCGCCGCGACGTGCCGATCACGGAAGACATCCTCGAGCGCGAGGACGGCCTGCGCCTGGTGCTGGACTCGCTGGGCCGCGCCGGCATCATCACGCTGCTCAGCGGCGGCCCGGAAGACGCGTGGACGGTCGCGCCGGCGCGCCACCTCGAGGCTTCCTTCTACCGGAACAGCATCGTCCACTACTTCCTGAACCGGGCCATCGTCGAGCTCATCGCGATCCGCGCCGCGGAGCAGCCGTTCGAGGACCCGATGCACGAGTCCTGGAGGGCCGCTCTCGACCTGCGCGACCTGCTCAAGTTCGAGTTCTTCTTCGCCGGGCGCGAGGAGTTCGGCAAGGAGCTGCGCCGCGAGCTGGAGGCGTTCGATCCCGAGTGGGAGTCTCGCGGCGCCCAGCAGGAGCAGGTGTGGGACCACCTCACCTCGTCGCGGCTCTTCGTGGCCCACCGGGTGCTCGGCCCCTACATCCAGGCGTACTACGTGGTCGCCGAGCGGCTGGCCGCCCAGGAGCCCGGGCAGGCGATCGACGAGAAGGAGTTCGTGAAGCTCTGCATAGCGACGGCGCGGCAGTACCGAGCCCAGCAGCGGATCTGGGCGAGCGAGGCGATCTCGAAGGAGCTGTTCTCGAACGCCCTGCAGCTCGCCGGCAACCGAGGGCTGCTGGCTCCAGACGGCGACGACCTGGTCGCCCGCCGCAAGGCGCTGGCCACCGAGCTGCGGATCCTGCTCTTCCGCGTCCGCCGCATCCGCGACCTCGCGGTGCGCGACCTCGACGTCGCGATCGAGGGCTGGCCGGCGCCATGAGCCTGATCACACCGCTGCTGCGCGAGATCGAGGAAGGACCGGAAGGCCCCCGCACCGGCGCCTTCTTCGACTTCGACGGCACCCTGATCGCGGGCTACTCCGCCACCGTGTTCCTGCGCGACTCGCTGCTGCGGCGCGAGGTGGGGCCGGACCAGCTCCTGCGGGCGGCGATGGCCGGCCTCGAGATGCGCGTCCGCGGCGCCGACGTGACCAGGCTCGTCGAGCTGGCCGCCGTGCACTGGGCCGGCCGCCCCGAAGCCGAGCTCGAAGACCTGAGCCGGAAGCTCTTCCACGACCACATCGCGGGGATGATCTACCCCGAGGCCCGCGAGCTCGTGAAGGCGCACCAGCGGATGGGCCACACGGTGGTGATCGCGACCTCCGCGACCCGCTACCAGGCGGCGCCGGTCGCCGCAGACCTCGGCATCGAGCACGTCCTGCACTCGCAAGCCGACGTCCTGAACGGCATCCTCACCGGCCGGTTGGGCGGTTCAGTGCTCTGGGGCGAGAACAAGGCCGCCGCCGTCAGGGAGTTCGCCCGCAAGCACCGCATCGCCCTCGGCCGGAGTTACGGCTACGCCGACGGCGACGAGGACGTCCCGTTCCTCTCCTCGGTCGGATTCCCGCACCCACTCAACCCCCAGCCGCACCTGGCCGCCTACGCGCGGCAGCGCAGCTGGCGGACTTTCCGCTTCAAGAGCCGAGGCACCCCCAGCCGGACGCAGGTCGCCCGCACGGTCGCCGCGATGGCGGTGCTGCCCGTGAGCGGCGTCGTCGCCGGTGTCGTCGGCGTGTTGAACCGCAGCCGCCGCGACGCCGCGAACGTCGCCACGGCGATCGGCTCGGAGCTGGCGCTGTCGCTGGCCGGGGTGAAGGTGAAGGTCGTCAGCGGCGAGCAGCACCTCTGGTCGCACCGCCCGGCGGTCTTCATCTTCAACCACCAGAGCTCGCTGGACATGTTCGTGCTGGGGCACCTGATCAAGCAGGACCTGGGCGGCGTGGCCAAGAAGGAGCTCGCGCGTGATCCGCTCTTCGGGCCGATGGGGCTGCTGGTGCCGATCGCCTATGTCGACCGCGCCAACAGCGCCAGCGCGCGCGAAGCGCTGAAGCCGGTCGTCGACATGCTGCGCGACGGCATCTCCTTCGCCATCGCGCCGGAGGGCACGCGGTCGGAGAGCCCCAACCTGAAGCCGTTCAAGAAGGGCGCCTTCCACATCGCGATGCAGGCCGGCGTGCCGCTGATCCCGATCGTGATCCGCAACGCCGGCGACCTGATGTGGCGCGGATCGTTTTTCCCGCGCCCAGGCACGATCGAGGTCGTCATCCTGCCGCCGATCTCCACCGAGGGCTGGAAGGCGGAGGACGTCGACAGGCATGCCGCCGAGGCGGAGGCCATGTACCGCCGGACACTCGACGGCTGGCCAGGCGAGGAGCCAACCCCCACCGCCTCGTCAAACGGCCACGCCAAGAGCGCCGCAAAAGACTCTCCCCCACCCCGTGGGGGAGTCCGGCCGAAGGCCGGGAGGGGGACCACGCCGCGAAGAAATACCAGGAGCCGGGGGACTAACTAGCAGAGGCCCCTCCGGTTGGCTTCGCCAACCACCTCCCCGTCAAGCGGGGAGGAGTCTCAGTTGGGCGGGCCGCCCGCCTTGTTCCAACCTTTGCGGGCGATGTATGCGATTCCGTAGATCGCCGCGCCGACGATCACCACGAGGATGAGCAGGTAGATCACAACGGCCAGCCACAGGATGTGCATCGCCCGATCCTAGGACTGGCCCGTGTTCGCTGTCACCTCCGCGCTCTTGCCAACCCGGGCGTCCAGCCAGTCGCCGACCATGGCGATAACCTCGGCCTTCTCCGGCTCGTTGTGCATCTCGTGGTAGCCGCCCTCGAAGACGCGGAGCGTCTTGTCTGCGGATCCGGCCTTCTCGTGCACCAGCGGCGCGGCCTTCGGTGAAACCAGCCGGTCGGCGGAGCCCTGGAACACCAGGACGGGAAGCGTCAGCTCGGGCAGCCGGTCCGGCGCCGAACTGGAGATCGCGAGGATCTCGGCCGCCGTCCGCGCAGGCACCTTGCCCCTGAAGTTCAAGGGGTCGGCGTCGTAGGCCTTCACCACATCCGGATCGCGGCTGACGGCGGAGCCGTCGAGCTGCACGATGCCGGCGCCGGGTGCGACCCGTGAGAGCAGCTTGCCGACCACGACCGTGACCGGGTTGACGTTCTCGATCACCAGCGCCGGCGCGGAGAGGACCAGCCCCGCGAGCTCCGACTGGTGGCGCAGCGCGTAGGCGAAGGCGACCGCCCCGCCCATGCTGTGGCCATACAGGAACACCGGGACGCCAGGGTGGTCCGACCGCATCACCGCGGTGAACGCGTGGAGGTCGGCGACGACCTGGTCGATGCTGTCGATCTGCGAGCGCTGACCGCCGGACCGGCCATGGCCGCGGTGGTCGATCGCATAGACGGCGTAGCCGCGGTCGGCCAGGGCCGCGCCGACATGCGCGTAGCGGCCGCCGTGCTCGGCCAGGCCGTGCGCGATGAAGACGATCGCCTTCGGATCGCCTTCGGGCAGCCAGCCGTTCCAGTGCAGCTTCACCCCGCTGCCGCCCGACGTCTGGTTCTCGATGTGTCTCATCAACCTGCCTCCAATTCGTGGGTCGGGCGGCGGCGGAGCAGCCCGGCGAACGCATCAATGGGCGCTTTTGACTCGTGGCACACGCAGAAGACCTCGTGAGCGATCGGCAGTTCCACGTCGTGCTCACGGGACAGCTCCTCCACCACGCGGGACGTCTTGACTCCCTCGGCGACCATCTTCATCTCCGCGGTGATCTCGGCGATCGACCTGCCCTTCGCCAGCTCGATGCCGACGGTGCGGTTGCGGGAGAGCTTGCTGATGCAGGTGGCGATGAGATCGCCGGCGCCGGCAAGCCCGGCGAAGGTGTGCATCTCCCCGCCCAGCTTCATGCCGATCCGCGTCAGCTCGGACAGGCTGCGCGAGATGACGAGCGACAGCGTGTTGTCACCGGTGCTGAGCCCCGCCGCCATGCCCGCCGCGATCGCGAACACATTCTTCAGCGGGCCCGAGATCTCGGCGCCGACGACATCGGAGCCGGCGTAGACGCGGAACATCGTGGTCCGGAAGACGTCCTGTAGAGAGAGGGCGACGTGTCCGTCGGGCATCGCGAGCAGCGCCGCCGCCGCGTAGCCGTCGAGGATCTCGCGGGCAAGATTCGGCCCCGCCAGGACGCCGGCCGAGTGACCCGGCAGCACCTCGCCGATGACCTGGGTCATGCGCTTGTTGGTCTCCTGCTCCAGGCCCTTGGTGAGGCTGACGACGGGGATCCACGGTCGCACGTGGGGCGCGGCCTCCTCGAGCACGCCGCGGAAGCCATGGGACGGGACGGCCATCACGAGCACGTCCGCCTGCCCGGCCGCCTCCTCGATGTCCGAGGTGGCGCGGAGCTTCTCGTTCAGCCGGTGCTCACCGGTGTAGCCGCTGTTGGTGTGCTCCTCGGCGATCTCCCGTGCGATCTCGTCCCGGCGCGCCCAGATGATCGTCGGGTTGCGCTTGGCGATGATCGAGGCCATGGTCGAGCCCCAGGAGCCCGCGCCGATCACAGCTACGTTCACGGGACGGGCCACGAAAGCTCATGCTGCCACAGCCTCGATGGCGCTGAAGGGGTCGCGACCGTCGATGGCGCCTTCCGAGGCCACCAGCGCCAGCCGGGCGAAGTAGGTCTCGCGGGTGCCGTACGCCCCCGCGCGCATCTGCCTGACCGCCTGCTGGTGGTGGGGCGAGCTGCGGTAGGCGAAGGCCAGCCCCTGGTCCAGGTCCGCCCAGAAGCTCAGCGTGCACATCCAGGGTCCGCGCTTCCAGAGGCCGAGTACGCCGAACGCCTCGATCATGCCCGGGGCTCGATTGAGCTCGCGAACGACCTTTGTGTTCTGGCGCAGGAAGGCGGGCAGGTGGCGAACGCGAGCGTTGCCGGCCGTCCAGAGGATTCCGGGACCGGTCGCAGCCGTCTTCGGCGCGGGCCCGAGCGGGTCGGAGCGCCCGTTCAGAGTGCCGTGCGAGCGCTGCATCTCGAACACGCCGCGCCAGGATGCGACCGCCTGCGGCGCGACCAACTCGGCCGGCACGTCCTCCCAGGCGGCGATCACCACGACCTCGAGCAGGTTCGCGCTCCGCCACTCGATCGCGCGGAGCATCGTGCGGGCGAACTCGGGCTTACCGGCGTAACGACGAGCCGGTCGCCGGAGCAGCCGCAGAGCGTCGCGGCGGCGCGAGAACCTCAAGACGTCAACAGTCACGAGCATCGGCAGATCTCCTCGTTCCATAACAACGTTACGCATCTATTCGTAACGGTGTTACGTCACAATTGTCAAGTTGAGCCCTAAGACAGCCGACCCGGAGGTTCGCTCAGCGTTGATCGACGCGGCGGCCAAGATCCTCGCGGAGGAGGGTCCCGCCGCCCTGACCACCCGCCGCCTGGTCCAGGAGGTGGGCACTTCGACCACCGCCGTCTACACGCACTTCGGCTCGATGAGCGAGCTGCGGCGGGAGATTCGCCAGGAGGGATTCGCGCGCTTCCGCGCCCTTCTCGAGGCCGTGCCGGTCGGGGAGGATCCCCTGCTCGAGCTGATCGAGCTCGGGCGCGCCTATATGCGCAACGCCTTCGAGAACCGCGACCTGTACCGCGCGATGTTCATGGAGACACCGCTCGACGAGGACGAGGCCGCCGGGAGCCTGGACACGTTCCAGCGCCTGGTCGACGCGACCCAGCGCGCCATGGACGCGGGGGCCTACCCCGGTCTACACGACGCCTACTTCGGCGCCCAGCAGTGCTGGACCACCGGCCACGGCGTGGTCAGCCTGGTGCTCACCGGCTTCCTGACTCAGGAAGAAGCCGAGCGGCTCTCAGGCGAGATCTGGATCGCCCTCTACCAGAGGTTCGCGACCCCCTGACAGCCTGAGGAGCAACTCCGCTAACGCACGTGCCCCATTGGGGTCCCCAAGGAGCAGCTCTGTTAACGGAGTTGCGTTGATCCGGCTTAGGCGGCTTGGACTGCGCTTTCCGCCGCCGGCTCCAGAGCCAACCGCACGACCTCGGCGACGTCGCCCACCAGGTGGATCTGCAGCTCCTCGCGAACCTTCTCCGGAACGTCGTCCAGGTCCGGCTCGTTGCGCTGCGGGAGGATGACCTCCTTCAGCCCGGCGCGATGCGCCGCCAGCAGCTTCTGCTTGACCCCGCCGATCGGCAGCACCTTGCCCTGCAGCGTCACCTCGCCTGTCATGCCGACGGTCGAGCGGACCGGCCGGCCGGAGAGCAGGCTCGCCAGCGCGGTGACCATGGTCACCCCGGCCGAGGGGCCGTCCTTCGGAACCGCGCCCGCCGGGACGTGCACGTGGTAGCGGTGGTTCTTCGCGTCGTCCGCCGCCTCGGGGATGCCGAGCTCCTCGCGGTGCGACTGCACGAATGCCAGCGCGATGTGAGCCGACTCCTTCATGACATCGCCCAGCTGGCCAGTCAGCGCCAGCCCGGACTCGCCCGGCACCGCGGCCGCTTCGACGAACAGAACGTCGCCGCCGGTCCCGGTCACAGCCAGGCCCGTCGCCACGCCCGGTACCGCCGTGCGATCGGCGGCCTCGTGTTGGAATCGCGGCCGGCCGAGGTAGTCGCGCAGGTCGGCGGTATCGATCCGCAGAGGCACCGTCGCCGCGCCCGAGTCGAGCTTGGTGGCCGCCTTGCGCAGCGCCTTGCCGATCTGCCGCTCCAGGTTGCGTACCCCCGCCTCCAGGGTGTGATCGACGATCACATGACGCAGCGCGTCCTCGGTGATCTCGACCTCCTCGGGCGTCAGGCCGTTGCGGTCCAGCTGCCGGCGGACCAGGTGGTCGCGCGCGATCGCGAGCTTCTCGTCCTCGGTGTAGCCGTCCAGGCGGATCAGCTCCATGCGGTCCAGCAGCGGCGCCGGGATCGTGTCCGACACGTTCGCGGTCGGGATGAAGAGCACGTCGGACAGGTCCAGCTCCACGTCCAGGTAGTGGTCCCGGAAGGAGTGGTTCTGGGCGGGGTCGAGCACTTCGAGCAGCGCCGACGCGGGGTCGCCGCGCCAGTCGGAGCCGACCTTGTCGATCTCGTCGAGCATGATCACCGGGTTCATCGTCCCGGCCTCTTTCAGAGCGCGCACCAGCCGGCCCGGCAGCGCGCCGACGTAGGTGCGCCGGTGACCGCGGATCTCCGCCTCGTCGTGGATGCCGCCCAGAGAGACGCGCACGAACTTGCGCCCGAGGGCGCGGGCGACGGACTCGCCCAGCGAGGTCTTGCCGACTCCAGGAGGCCCGACCAGCGTGATGATCGCGCCCGAGCCGCGGCCGCCGACCACGCCGAGGTTGCGCGACGCGCGGCGGTTGCGGACCGCGAGGAACTCGATGATGCGCTCCTTCACGTCGTCTAGCCCGGTGTGGTCCTCGTCGAGGATCCGGCGGGCGTCCTTGATGTCGAAGTTGTCCTCCGACCGCTTGCCCCAGGGCAGCTCCAGGACGGTGTCCAGGTAGGTCCGGATCCAGCCGTGCTCCGGGTTCTGCTCGGGCATGCGCTCGAGCCGGCCCAGCTCGCGGTCGACCTCTTTGCGGACGGCCTCCGGCAGCTCCGCCTCCTCGATGCGGCGGCGGTACTCGGCGACGGCGCCGTCGCCCTCCTCACCCAGCTCCTTCCGGATCGCCTCCAGCTGCTCGCGCAGGATGTACTCCCGCTGGCGCTTGTTCATGCCTTCGGTGACCTCGGAGCGGATCTTGTCCTTCAGCGAGGCTGCGGCCAGGTTCTCCTTGGCCCACTCGATGAGCATCGTCAGGCGCTTCTCGAGGTCCAGAGTCTCGAGCACCTCGACCTTCTGCTCGATGCTCAGGTCGGGCGAGAAGCCGGACATGTCGGCGAGCTGTCCCGGGGCCTCGATGGCGCGGATCGCCTCGATCACGCCCGGCGCGCCGCGCGCCTCGAGCAGGTTCTCGACCACGGCGCGGTACTCGCGGCCCAGCTCGCGGGCACGCGGCGAGGGCTCGGCGTCGGGCGCGGCGTTGACGCGGACCCAGAGAGCTCCGCCGGCCTCGGAAGCCGCGCTCACGAGGACTCCGCGGTGCAGGCCCTGCAGGACGGCTGCCTCCAACCCGTTCGGGAGGCGGCCGGACTCCTCGAGCCGCGCCACCGTGCCGACCTTGGCATAGCGGCCGTCCACCCTCGGCACCACCAACAGAAGATGGTCGCCTGACCGCGCGGCCTCGACGGCCGCCCTGGCCTCGTCGGAGTCCACGGCTGTGGTGACGAGCATGTGCGGCAGGATGACGGCCTCGCCCAGCGGGAAGACCGGCAGCAGTTGGGTGGTGGTTTCCTCAGGCATCGTGACTTGTTTGTTGCCCCCTTTACGGAGCTTCAAACTCGGGACGGCCGGCGCTTATTCGGGGTTGGGCGCCTCGTGCACGCTGCCGTCCTGCTCGATGCCCTTGACCCAGGGGAGCGCGGCCGCGAGCGGCTCGACCAGCTTCAGATAGTCCTCGCGCGGGATGTCGCCGAGGGCCACCAGGCCCAGCGCGCCGGCGAGCACCGCGGCCTCGGCGCGATGGCCGACGTCGCCATGCTCGGCTTTCCAGGACTCGAGCGATCCGCCTCCGTCGGTGAGGTGATGGATGCGGGAACGCAGCTCATCCCACTCGCCCGCGCGGTCGCCCTCGACGGCGTGCAACGCCTTGCGCTCGAGGTCGTGAAACCGCTCCCTGTGACCGACCTGCTCGAGCTGCTGGTAGCTCTCCGCGATGCGCTCGATGCCTGAGGGGCCGAGGGCGCGGAGGTCTTCGACCAGGCGCTCGGTCAGCGACTGATGCGCGTCGTACCCGTAGCCTTCGCGGTCCACGCCTCAATTCTGAGGCGCTGTCACCCTTGGCTGCGGCTAGCGCCAGACGGACTTGGGCAGACCGGGCTCGGTAGTGACCGACTTGCGCCACGCCCGGCGCGACGACCGATCGCTCAACCAGGCCCAGCCGACGAAGGCCGAGAGCGACAGAGTGCTGGCTACCAAGACCCCCATAGACAAGGCAACTCCGCAGGTGCGGCTTCCTTGCGAGGGGCGGAATGGAAATCCAGCTCGGGCACCCCACCATGCTGCTGGCGCGCCGGCGATGAATCGGGCTCGCGCCCGTTAGCGCACTGCGCAATAACTGCCCGCAGCCGGCGTTAACCAACATTAACCATTGCTGCGGCTGCTTTTGCGCCGAGCCCCCGTACGGTCAGGCGCCAGATGAACCGGGAACCCCGCGTCCGGTTGCCACTGGCGGGAATCCTGATCATCTTCGTGGCGCCCCTCGCCTCGCTGATGGTCATAGTGCCTTCCCTGTTCGCCGGCAGTGTGCAGAAGGTCGAGACGGCGGTGCCCGCGATCATCAGCCGGCTGGCACCCAACCCGAGTCCGCATGACCACGCGCCGAGGACGGCGGGCAATGGGCTTCCGCGGGTGGCACTGACCAAGCCGAGCACCTCCAGCTCACAGCCAAGTCGCCCCTCCGTGACCACCGGCGCTGCCGCCACCGCTCAGCAGCCGGCGCCCGCTCCGGCCCCATCGCCGGTGACGGTCCCGACCTCAACCACTGTGCAGGTCCCGACGACGGGCGGGCATTCGAACCACGGGCGCCGGCGCCGGCGCCGCCCGCACGATCTGCTCAGCGATTAGAGCTCCGCAAGTTCGCGCTCTTGTCTGAGCGCGCAGTGCTTGCGCACACTGGGGCCCCCGCCTCCGTTGAGGTATGTGAGTGGCGAGTTCCATCGGAGCGGCAGTCCTCCGCGGTCTGGAGGGTGGACCGGGCGTAGGCGATTCGGCGCGCCTCGTCGCGGCGGTGCTGGCTGCAGCCCGCGAGCAGCTGGACGTGGACCTCCAGTACGACCTGGAAGCTCCTCCCGGAGCGAACAGCGTGCTGGTCGAGACGGCCGACGGCCGCCAGCTGGGCACCCTCATCGCAGAACGGCCCCTGACGGCCGCCGACCGTCGCGCAGTCAAGGCCCTCGCGGCCGTCATCGCCAACCGGCTCGGAGTGCCGGAGTGGGCGACCGAACAGCTGCGGACCGCGTCGGAACGCATCCGCGAGGTGCTCGCGACGCGGGATGGGATCACAGTCGCGCTCCAGCCGATCATCGACCTGGAGGCGGACAAGGTGGTCGGCTACGAGGCGCTCGCTCGCTTCCCCTCGACGCCGGCGCTCTCGCCGCAGGTCTGGTTTGCCGACGCCGAGGCCGCCGGCATGGGCCCGCGCCTCGAGTGGGCGGCAGCCCGGGCCGCGCTCAGCCATCTCAAGGATTTGCCGGACGGCGTCTTCCTGGCGATCAACACCTCACCCGCCGTCGCGATCGATCGCTGCCTGCGCGAGTCGATGCGCGGCCTGCCGCACGACCGGATCGTGCTCGAGGTCACCGAGCACGCCCCCGTCGACGACTACGACGACTTCGAGCGCAGGCTCGACCGGCGGCGCGACGACGGCGTGCGCCTGGCCGTGGATGACGTCGGCGCCGGCTTTGCCAGTCTCCGCCACATCCTGCGCCTGCGCCCAAGCCTCATCAAGCTGGACAACTCGCTCGTCCGGGGCATCGATCGCGACCCCCTGCGCCAGTCGCTGGCGCGCTCGCTGGTCGAATTCGGGCGCAGCCTGGAGGCCGGGGTGCTGGCCGAAGGGATCGAGACCGCCGAGGAGCTGGAACAGGTCACCGAGCTCGGCATTCGGTACGGCCAGGGCTTCCTGCTGGGCCGCCCCGAGGTGGCCTGAGCGGACCGCGCGCCCGGCCGAAACCGCGCGGGGCCCCCAGCAGAAGAAAAGAAGCCCTGGCTGGGCGGCCAGGGCTCCGAGCAACAGGGGTTGAGTTTCCTTGTGGTCGATTCCGGATTATCGAGAAAGAATTCTTTCATGTCAACAGGTAACGAAGATATGTTTCCGGCCCGCCGGCCCTACCCGCGGAACGCCCGCGCGGCAGCGATCCTCTCCTCGTCCGCCGGCAGCAGGCGCGCACCTGCGGCGGCGCCCGCCTCGTACAGCTCCAGCCCCCGGCGGTAGCAGGCGGCGGCCCGCGCCGCGTCGCCGCGCGCTTCGTGGATGGCAGCCTCTTCGCATGTCAACGCCGCATAGAGGCGGATGCGGTCGATCTCGAAGCGGCCCGCGAGCTCGGCAGCGCTCCTGGCGTCGAGCCGCTCCATGAGTGGACCCATCGGTCCGAGCACCTCTGCGCTGGTGCGGCGAAGGAGCTCGAGCGCGGGATCGAACTGGCCTGTCGCCACCAGGCGCGCCATCTGGGCAAGGGCCTGCATCACGCGTTCGATCAGCCGCTCGATGTAGTCCTTCCGGATCATTAGAGTCATCTTGACCGCTGTCTTCACGTACGCGAACCCCGCCCGCGTCCACTGGGGCCCGGGCTCGCGCGCGGCGCTTGCCGACCTTCGCAACGTGGCTCTGGTCACGACGCGCTCACTGGCCGCGGCCGCGGCATCCCGGCTGGGCCTCGAGCCGGTGACGACGGTGGTGATCGGGCAGCACGCGCCGGTCGCCGACGTCGAGGCCGGCGAAGTCGCGGTGCGGGCGTCCGGCGCCGATGCGCTGGTGAGCTTCGGCGGCGGCAGCCCGATCGACGCGGCCAAGCTGATCTCGATTCGGCTGGGCGGGCTGCCTCACCACGCAGTGCCGACGACCCTCTCCGCCGCCGAGCTGGCCGCGGGCGCGGGAATGACCGACGCCGACGGCAACAAGGTGGGGGTCCGCGACCCGCGCGGGCTGGTGGACGCGGTGATCTACGACCCGGAGCTCGCGGTCGACACCCCGCTCGACCTCTGGCTCAGCACCGGTGTCCGCGCGCTCGATCACGCGGTCGAGGGCTTCCTCGCGCCCGGCGAGCACCCCTTCAACGACGTCCTCGCGCTGGAGGCGGTTCGGCGGCTGCTCCAGACCCTGCCCGAGGCCAAGGGGCGGCCGGACGATGTCGCGGTGCGCGGTGAGAACCAGCTGGCGGCCTGGTTCTCGATGACCTTGCCAGAGGCCGCGGCCGGCGGGCTGAGCCACGTGATGGGCAAGCAGATCGGAGCGCGTCACGGAATCCCCCACGGCGTCACCTCGTGCCTGCTGCTCTCCCACGTGCTCGCCTACCGCGCACAGTTGCAGCCCGAGCGGATTCCGCCGCTGGCGGCGGCCATGGGAGGCGAGCCCGCGGTGTGCGTCGCCGACCTCGTCGTGCGGCTGGATCTTCCCCGCCGGATCTCGCAGTTCGGCCTGACCGAAACGGACCTCCGGACCGCCGCCGAAGGCGTCAGCGCCGCTCTTCGCGGCGCCTACGCTCAGGAGGACGTGCTGGCGATCTACGAAGCGGCACTGTGAGCCGGCTGCCGGGCGACGCCTGCCGGCGGGACTGGATCTGGGACCGCGCGGTGGAGACCGCCTCGCTCGACGAGGTCCGCGAGCTCGCCGAGCGCTCCTGGGAGAGCCAGCGCGTGCATGTCGCGGAGTCCGGTTTCTACAAGGACAAGCTGCCCGGCCTGGCCACCGCAAGTCTGGCCGACCTGCCCAGCCTGCCCCTCACGACCAAGGCCGAGCTGAAGGCGGCGCTCGACGCTTCGCCTCCCTTCGGCGCCAACCTCTGCGTGCCGCCCGCCGCCGTCAAGCGCGTCTATCAGACCAGCGGGACCACGGGCTCGCCGAGCGTGATCGCGCTCACGCCCGCCGACATGGACGTCTGGACCCAGATCGGGGCGCGCAGCTACTTCGCGACCGGCATCCACGACCACTCGAGCGTGCTCAGCACCTTCGGCGCCGGCCCGTTCGTGGCCGGCCACACCCACTTTGCGGTCATGGAGGTCGGCGCCCGCTCGGTGCCCGTCGGCCCCGGCGACACCGAGCGCGTGCTGTTCTCGCTGCGCGCGGGTCTGGCCGACACTCTGCTGGCGACGCCGTCGTTCGCGCAGTACCTCGCCAACCGCTTCGAGCGCGAGGAAGGGAACGAGCCGGACCTGCTCCTGACCCACGTGGTCACCGGCGGTGAGCCGGGCGGCGGCATCCCGCGCGTCCGCGACCACATCGAGGAGGTGCTGCGGGTCACGGTGACCGAGGTGATGGGCATCGGCGACCTGGCGCCGTCCCTCTTCGGGGAGTGCCCCGAGCAGCAGGGGATGCACTTCTGCGGCACCGGGCACGTCTGGCCGGAGCTGGTGGACCCCGAAAAGCAGACGCCCATCGAGATCGAACCTGGCGCGACCGGCGAGATGGTCTACACGCACCTCACGCGGGAGGCGATGCCGGTGGTGCGGTTCCTGAGCGGCGACATCGTGCGCATCGAGGGCACCGAATGCGCCTGCGGCAGGACGAGCTTCCGGATGCGCTGCCTCGGCCGGCGCGACGACATGCTGATCGTGCGTGGCGTCAACGTCTATCCGTCGGCCGTGCTCGACGTGGTCGGCGAGTTCCGGCCGCGCGTCACCGGCCGGGCCCGGCTGGTGCGATCCGGGGACGAGGTCAGCGTCGAGCCGCCGGTCCCACTCGAAGTGGAGGTCGCGGCCGGAACCGAGGACCCGAGGCTGGCTGCGGAGATCGAGTCCGCCGTCCGCGCCAAGCTGACCTTCCGCGCCCGCGTAGAGCTGGTCGCCGAGGGCGCTTTCGGCGACGCCGCCTACAAGACGAGGCTGACGAGAAAGGCATGAGCAAGAAACCGATACGGACGGAGCTCGCGTCTGTGGACGCCGACCGCATCGTCGTGCGCGGCCAGGACCTCACCGAGCTCATCGGCCGCGTGACCCTCGGGGAGATGGCCTTCCTCGAGCTGATGGGCCGCCTGCCGACGGCGCCCGAGGCCACGGTCTTCGACGCGCTGACCGTGACCCTGGTCGAGCACGGGCTCACCCCGAGCGCGGTCGCCACCCGCCTGACTCTGCTGGGCGCGCCGGAGTCGCTGCAGGGCGCGGTCGCCGCCGGGCTGCTCGGCCTGGGGCAGAGGTTCGGCGGCCCTGTCGAGGACGCGGCGCGGATGCTGCAGGAGGCAGGGGACGCGACCGCGGCCGAGATCGTCGCCGGCTACCGCGAAAGGCGGCGCCCGGTGCCGGGCCTCGGCCATCCGCAGCACACCGAGACCGACCCGCGGGTGCCGCGGCTCCTGGAGGTGGCGGCCGCCAACGGCTTCAGCGGCCGCCATGTGCAGCTGCTGAAGGAGATCGCGGAGGAGGCGAGCCGGGTCACCGGGCGCCACCTCCCGATCAACGCGACCGGCGCGATGGGCGCCATCGCCAGCGAGATCGGCCTGCGCTGGCAGGTCTGCCGCGGCCTCGCCGTCATGGCCCGCGCCATCGGGCTGGTCGCCCACGTGCAGGACGAGATGGACGCTCCGATCGCCAGGGCGATCCTGGAACGCATGGACGAGGACACCGAGGACTAAGATCAGCGGGCCGTGCCCGCCAATCTGCTCGGCGTCCATCACGTCACCTGCATCACGGCTGACGTCCAACGGAACGTCGACTTCTACGTCTCCGTGCTCGGGCTCCGCTTCATCAAGAAGACGGTCAACTTCGACGTCCCGGACACCTACCACCTCTACTACGCCGACTGGATCGGCACGCCCGGCACCGCCATGACCTTCTTCGGCTGGCCCCACCTGCCGTGGCGCGCGCAGGGCGCGGGACAGATCCGCGAGGTGTCGTTCGCGATCCCGCCGGCGGCACTGGACTTCTGGTCGGCGCGGCTGCGCGAGCTCGGCGTCGAGGCCGACCGGAGCCCCCGCTTTGGCACCGAGGTCATCACGTTCAGCGACCCCGACCAAATGAAGCTTGAGCTCGTCGCCGAGGCGCCCACCGACGGCCGCTGGCAGCCGTGGCCCGACGGGCCCGTCGAGCCGGACAACCAGATCCGCGGCTTTCACTCGGTCACCCTGCTGGAGAACGAGCTGGTCCCGACCGCTCGCTTCCTGGAGCAGACGATGGGCTTTCGAGCGAGCGGCGAAGACGCTGGCCGGTTCCGATTCCAGACGGGCGAGGGCGGGGCCGGCGCTACGGTGAACGTGGTCCACGACCCCGAGGCGCCGCGTGGCCAGGAGGCCGTCGGCACCGTTCACCATGTCGCCTGGCGAGCACGCGACGATGCCCACGAGGTCGAGTGGCGGCAGCACATCATCGACGCGGGCGGCCAGATCACCCCGGTGATCGACCGCAAGTACTTCCACTCGATCTACTTCCGCGAGCCGGGCGGGGTGCTCTTCGAGATCGCCACCGACGGCCCTGGGTTCACCGTGGACGAGACTCCCGAGGAGCTGGGCTCTGGGCTGCAGCTGCCGCCTCAGTACGAGGACCGGCGGGACAACCTGAACTTCAACCTGCCGCCGCTGACGGTGCCCACTTTTTCGCGCGCACGGTGACGCAGCTGCTGACGGCCGGCGAGCCGCTGGAGTCGGCGCGCGCGGCCGTGGTGATGCTGCACGGGCGCGGCGCGAGCGCCGACGACATCCTGCTGACGGCGGAGCCACTGGCGACGCCCGGCTTCGCTTTCCTGGCCCCGAACGCGCGCGGCGGCGCCTGGTATCCGCACCCGTTCACGGCGCCGCTCGAGGCCAACGAACCCTGGCTCACCGAGGCCTTGCGGACGGTCGCGGAGGTCGTCGACGAAGCCGCCCGCCACGTCGGCCACGAGCACGTGATCGTGCTCGGCTTCTCGCAGGGAGCGTGCCTCGGCCTGGAGTTCGTCGCCCGCAACCCGCGGCGCTACGGGGGCGCCGTCGGCTGGAGCGGCGGCCTGATCGGACCGGAGGGCGCGCAGGCGCCGCGGTCGGGTTCGCTGGAGTCGACTCCGATCGTCCTTGGCTGCAGCGAGACGGATCCCTACATCCCCGCGGAGCGCGTCACGGCCGCCGCGCGAGACCTCGCCAACCTGGGCGCGGCCGTCGCGGCGCGGCTCTATCCCGGGCTCGGGCACGCGGTGAACGAGGACGAGCTCCGGCGAGTCCGGGAGCTCATGAAGGCAGTCGTCCAGCAGGTGCAACAGGAGGAAATGGCATGAGCGCGGTTTTGGAAGCTCCGGTCAACCCGTTCTCCGGCGACTCGAAGCAACCGGTGTTGAAGGTGATGCGCCGCGACCGCGAGAAGTTCACGCGGCTCGTCTCCGACCCGGCCAACTGGAACGTTATGACGCGCTGCACAGGCTGGGAGGTGCGCGACCTGGTCGGTCACATGATCGACGTCATGGAGGGCTACTTCCCGAACTTCGAGGCGGCGCGCCGCGGCGAGACGCCGCAGGCGGCGGGCATGGCGGTGATGGGCACGACCCTGAACGACCACGCGCTCGAGTTCCGCAGCCTGAGCCGCGACGAGGCGCTGGCACGCTTCAACGACGACGCGATGAAATTCGACGCCATGCTCGAGGCGCTGACCGAGGAGGAATGGGGCGGCGGCCTGATGGTCTCGCATCCGTACGCCGGCCCGGTGCCCGCCGGCTGCTACGGGTCGTTCCAGATCATGGATTACGGCATCCACCCGTACGACGTCGAGTACGGACTGGGCGACAAGCTCGCGACGATCCCGGAGGACAGCGCCGGCATCATCCTGCCCTTCACCTTCGTGTTCTGGCAGAACACGGTCGATCAGAAGGCGGCGGCCGGCTTCGCGACCGAGTACGGGATCTCTGTGGAGGGTCCGTTCGGCGGGAAGTGGCGCTGCAAGGTGGCCGACGGCAAGTTCGAGTACGGACCGGAAGAGGGCGATTTCAAGGGTTGCGAGGCCGTCTTCACGTTCCCGAACGCGGCCGAGGAGGTGCTGACGCACTTTGGCCGCTTCCCCGGCGGGGCGGCGCAGGGCGACCCCGAGGTGATCCACAAGGTGCGGCACCTGTTCTTCCCCTTCTAACCCTCTGGGCGCTTGATTTAAGGGAGGAGAAGAAGCGCG
>Ga0207664_10001172_pt1 | contig 17444 bp, 14 predicted proteins | sample LARL83metaG_FD_184349 | JGI IMG/M metagenome (GOLD analysis project Ga0207664, IMG submission 184349) | Corn, switchgrass and miscanthus rhizosphere microbial communities from Kellogg Biological Station, Michigan, USA - LAR L8-3 metaG... | ecosystem: Host-associated > Plants > Roots >... | reverse complement strand
CTTCGACGGCGGCCTGGCCACCTCCGGCCCGGGGGCGCGACGCTGGCGGCGCGGCCGGCGCGAGCTGCACCACATCATCGACCCGGCCACCGGCCTCCCCGCCCGGACGCCCTGGGCCATGGTCACGGTCGCCGGCGCGACGTGTGTCGATGCCAACGCCGCGGCCACGGCGGCCGTGATCCTGGGCGCGGAGGCGCCGAACTGGCTCGCCGGCCGCGGCTTGCCCGCCCGCCTGGTTGACCGAGACGGCCGCGTCCACTGCACAGGCGGATGGCGAAACTGAGTTGAGTCCCCACCTGTCGGCCACCACCCTCACCGGGCCGAGCTGGTTCTGGTTCGCCACGCGCGGCCTGGGCGTGGTGACCTTGATCCTGCTCACCGGGACGGTGGTGCTCGGCATCGGCACCGCGCGGCGCTGGAGCGGTCGCGAGAGCCCGACCTTCTTCCTCGCCGTCGTGCATCGCAACCTCAGCCTGCTGGCCGTCCTGGTCGCAGGTGCCCACGTCGTGACGACGGTGCTCGATCCCTTCGCGCACATCACGCTCAGGGACGCGCTGGTGCCGTTCGGAGCCGCCTACCGGCCGGTCTGGCTCGGACTTGGCGTGGTGGCCGGGGAGCTCGTGGCGGCATTGGTCGTGACGAGCCTGCTCCGGCACCGGCTGGGCCCGCCGCTCTGGCGACTCGTGCACTGGTCCGCCTACGCCTCCTGGCCGCTGGCGGTGCTCCACTCCCTTGGCACCGGTTCGGACGTGCGCTCACCGTGGCTGCTCGGCGTCGCCGGCGCCTGCACCGCCGCAGTTCTGATGGCAGTGGGCGAGCGCGTCCTGAGCGGCCGGCTGCAGACTTTGCCGGTGCGGGTGGCCGCCGGCGCCGCCGCCCTCGTGCTCGTCTACGCAGGCACGACCTGGACGCTCGAGGGCCCGATCCAGGCTGACTGGGCGGTGCGCGCTGGCACACCGGCGGCAGACCTGCGGCAGGCGGGACCCCTGCATCCCGGCCCGGGTGGATTCAGCGACCCACTGACAGGGGTGATGGTCCGCGGCGCTGACGGGAACACCCAACTGGCGCTGCGGGACACGGCCGACACCTCGCTGACCCTGGCCGTCCGTTCTGCCGGGCCCGGCGAGACGCTCCCGGTCGTCACCGTCGCCCGAGCGGGTCGAATCCTGTGCGTCGCCCCGGCACGGGCCACGGGCTCGCTGTATGCCGTCTGCGGCAAGACGCGCATCGTCATCGCGCTCTTCGGCGGTCCGGTTTCGGTTGGCACCGGGAACGTGGCCGGCCGCATCGACACCTCCGGCTCGCTGGGCTGACACCGATGGCGCTCGCGTTCAACGAGAGGGAGGAGTGGCAGCGTGAGCCGGCGGTACCGCGTTTGCTGGCCGGGCCAGAGCCCGGAGCGGGAGCCGAGAGCTGGTCGGCGCATTCCGCACGCCTGGGCCCGCGGCCACGTGGCGGCGCCTGGCTGATCGAGACGCTGGCCGAGAGCGGCCTGGTGGGGAAGGGCGGGGCCGGCTTCCCGGTCTGGCGTAAATGGGCGGGGTTGGCCGAGCGTTCCCGCGGGCGCGCGGTTGTGCTCGTCAACGCCTCCGAGGGCGAGCCTCTGAGCGCCAAGGACAAGACCCTGCTTCGCATCCGCCCGCACCTGGTCCTCGACGGAGCTGCACTTGCCGCTGAAAGCATCGGCGCCGACGAGGTCGTGCTCTACGTGGCCGGGCGGTGGCCGTTCAGCGGCCGCCTGCGCCAGGTTCTATTGCAACGGCGCTCGGCACGGCCCGCCGACGTGCCGGTCCGCATCGTGAGGACATCGCATCACTACGTCGCCGGCGAGTCCTCGGCGGCGGCGCAGCGGGCGTCCGGGCGCCCAGCCCAGCCGCGTTCAACCCCGCCATATGTGTCGGTGCTGGGGGTCTTCGACCGGCCGACGCTCGTGCAGAACGCGGAGACGCTTGCCCACATCGCCCTCATCGCGCGCTACGGCAGCGACTGGTTCCGCGCGGCCGGCACCATCGGGTCGCCGGGCTCGACGCTGGTCACCCTGGCGGGCAACGTCCGGCGCCCCGGGGTCTACGAGGTCGAGCCGGGCCAGGGGTTGGCCAAGGTGTTCGAGGAGGCGGGTGGCACCCTCACGCCACCTGCGGGTGCGCTGCTCGGCGGGTACTTCGGGACCTGGCTGCCGGCGGCCGCCCTCGACGGCCTGCATCTTGACGCCGAGAGTCTTCTGCGCCGCGGCGCCGCGCTGGGCTGTGGCGTGGTCGCGCCGCTGCCCGAGGACGGCTGCGCACTGGTCGAGAGCTCGCGCGTGCTCACGTACCTGGCTCGTGAGTCGGCCGGTCAGTGCGGGCCCTGTGTACACGGTCTGCGAGCCCTCGCCGAGGCGGCGCACAGGCTGGCGTGGTCGCAGGCCGGTCCCGGCGAGCTCGACCTGATCCGGCGCTGGGCCGGGCAGGTGAAGGGGCGCGGCGCCTGCCATCACCCGGACGGGGCGGTGGGCCAGCTGGAAAGCGTGCTCAGCGGTTTCGCCGACCACGTCGATAGCCACGCTCGCGGAATCCGCTGTGCCGGGCTGGATGCGCGCGGATTCCCGGCGCCGCCCGGGGTGCACTGATGAGCGACGGGCCCAGAGTCCGAGTGGACATGACGCTCTGCGACGGGGTCGGCTACTGTGCCGAAATCCTGCCCGAGCGGATCAGCCGCGACGACTGGGGGTTCCCGATCGTCGACGGCCAGACCATCGACGACCCCGAACAGCTGGCCCATGCCCGCCGCGCGGTCGCCACCTGTCCCCGCGTGGCCCTGTTCCTGGACCGCGGTGCCCATTCGCGCTGAGGCCGAGAGCTTGGACATGACTCCGCAGCCGGCCCGCACCGTCGAGTACGAGCCGGGGTCCGCCGAGGCGTTCGACCGCCTTTACCGCGACACCTACCCGCGCCTGCTGCGGACCGTCTACGCCGTCGTGGGCGACCGCGCCGCCGCGGAGGACTGCGTCCAAGAGGCGTTCGTGAAGGCCTACAGGGCCTGGCCGAGGTTCCAGCCGGAGCGGCCGGCTCCGGCCTGGCTGCACCAGATCGCGATCAACACGGCGATCTCCTATCGCCGCAAACAGCGCCTGCGCGAGGTCGGAGAGGTCCTGCGCCGGTTCGGCCGCCCGGCGCCGGTCGAGGATCCGGCGGATGCGGCCGGGCGTTCCGACCTGGTGCGCGCCCTGGCCGCGCAGCCGCCGCGCGCGGCCGCGGCCTTCGTCCTCCGCCACTACCACGGCTACAGCAACCGGGAGCTCGCGGTGCTGCTCGGCGTCTCCGAACGCAGCGTGGGAACCTGGCTGCGGAACGTGCGCACCGACTTGCGGCTGCGGCTCGACCTTCCGAGTCGAGGGGCCTCGGGCGTTCACAACTTAGATGGACCCGACAGTGCCTGAGGACGAGCTCCCGGACAGCCTGCTGACCCGGCTCCGCGCGGAGCTCGACGCGATCCAGCCGGCCGCCCCGCTGCCGTCGCAAGCGCGCTACGCGCACGAGCAGGTCGGGTCGCCGGGGTCGCGGCTTCGCTTCGCGGGCGGCGTCGCGCTCGGCCTCACCGTCGCGTTCGTCACCGGGATGGCGATCGGGAGCGCACATCCAGCTCTCTGGCAGTCCCAGACGGGCGCATTTCAGCGCATCCGGCAGGTGGTGGGCGTGCCCGCGCCTGCGGAAAGCCCGACCCCGACCCCTACCAACGAGGAGCGCAAGCCACCGGCGAGCGAGCCTTCGCCGAAAGCATCGCCGGCGGCGGAACGGGAGTCACCCGAAGCGTCGCCGCGCCCCACCTCTAGCCCGGAGCCGGAAACCGGAGAGGGCCCCTCGCCGGAGCCGACCTCAAGTGTCGAGCCCACCGGCTCTGCCGGCGGGGACGGCCTCGCCGGAACGGAAAGCATCACTTCGGAATCAACAGGAGGCGACTGAACTGTGCTCAAGACAACTCTGGTGAAGCGGCTGGTCCTCTTCGGCGCGGGTGCCGCGCTCGCGCTGGCCGCTGCAGCGGGGGCGATGACCGGCCACTCCTTGGTCGGTGTCTTCACGTTCGCTTCCCACACCTCGCCCAGCCACCCGGCCGGCACCACCCAGGACGGCGATAACCAGGGCGTCTCGACTGAGGCCAGCCCGGAGCCGGACCCGAGCGAGTCGCCAGAGTCCGCACCGGTGGAGAACCCCTCACCGGAGCCCTCCGAGAGCCCCGAGACCGAGTCGTCGGACAGCCCCGAGCCCGAATCCTCCGAAAGCCCTGAGCCGGAGCCGACCGAGACGCCCGAGAGCTCGGGTGACGGAGGTTCGGAGCATGACGGCGGGGGTGGCGACTGAGCGCCGCCACTCCGCAGGCGCACCGCCCGGTCGGTTGACGCCCCGGCCGGCGCGGCCTAGCCTTGGCAGCCTTGCCGACCAAGCCTGGCGTCCTGCTGGCCGCCGCCGCTCTCCTGGCTCTCGTTTCCGCTTGCTCGGGCGGCCCCACACCTCCGAATCCCGGCACGTCACCGTCCGCCGGCGTCGCGGTCGCATCGCCGGTGGTGACACCTCCCGCCCCCTGCACGCTGCCGCTGGTGCACGACACCTACGACGGCTTCCACATCGGCGTGCCCGACGGCTGGCACATGTTCACCTTCGGCGGCACCGTGTTCGTCTCGCACGATCTCGCGGGTGCTGAGGAGACGGCCGTGCATCCCGCACTCGTGACGTCGGGCGTGACCGCGACCAGCCTGTTCACGACGCTCCTGGCCCTTCTCCAGAGCCAGTTGAAATTCGCCGGCGCGACGCTGACCTACACCGCCGGCCCGGGGCAGCAGGCGAGCCTGAACATCGCCGGAGCTGCGGGAGCGCTCAGCGGGAGGGCGCGCTTGGAGGTGCTGCGAGACCAGACCGCCTACGGGTCCGCTGAGGGCGTGCTGATCGCCAGCTGGGCGCCGGCCGCGCAGCTGAGCGCCGATGGCGGCACTCTCGACGACATCGGCTCCTGCTACGGCACCGAGCGGGCGGCGCTCTTCCGGGTCGTGAAGGACCAGGTGTTCACGTACTCGATCCCCCTCGGCTGGTCGGTAGGAGTTGAGAACCAGGACGCGCTTGAGCTCACGCTCGGCCGGCAGGCCTCGGCCACGTACGTCTTCTTTCAATTCCTGCAGCCCAACACCGGGGTCACCTCGGGCAAGACCCTGAGGTCATACGAGTTCAACCATCTCGGGATCCACATCCAGCAGCTGCTGAGCTCCAGCCAGAGCTCGGCCACGCCCTGCACCTCGGGGACCTGCACCCAGGACCTGGAGGAGTTCACCGCCACTCTCAACGGCAAGGCGGTGCACGGGGTCGTCTATGCCTACGCGTCCGCCACCTCGGCGGGAGCCTCCGGCTACATGCGGCTCGCGCTCGCCGACACCGATCTCTGGAACTCGCTCAACGGCGGGCTGCTGCACATGCTCGGCGGCATCCAGCACAACTTCAGCCAGGACATCCAGGAGTGGGCCAACCTGCAGCGCCAGTGGCTTCGCTTCGATCAGCAGGTCCAGGGCTTCGACTACGCGTTGAACAACATGGACATGACCCACGACCCGGTGACCGGGCAGAACTTCGACACGCCGTACCAGAACTGGGACCAGAACGGCCACGCTGGGCCGGGCTACTACGACGACGCGGGGAACAAGCTCCAGGTCATCACGCCGGGACAGTGAGCGGCACCGTTCTCGCCTTCGACCTCGGCGGCACGCGCCTCAAGGCGGGGCTGGTCGCCGGCGACGCGGTGGAGCGGCTGGTGGCGCCCGACCTGCGGCGCACCGATGACGCCGGCGCTGTCGTCGCCCAGATGGTCGAGGTCGGCCGCGAGCTGATCGCCGGCAGGGAGATCGCCGCCGTCGGCGCCGCCGTCAAGGGCATCGTCGCGGCGCACAGCGGCAGGGTGGTCGAGGTCAACGAACCGCTCCGCTCCCTGAGCGGCATGGAGCTGGGCCGCGAGCTGAGCGCGGCCTTTGGCGTGCCGGCCGCGATCGAGAACGACGCCCGGCTCTTCGCCTACGGTGAGCTCCTGCACGGCGCCGGGCGCGGGGTGGCGAACCTCGTGGGCATGACGCTCGGTACGGGCGTCGGGGTCGGCGTTGCGCTCGGCGGCACGCTGCTGAGCGGCGAGCGCGGCGTCCTCGGCATCCTCGGGGGCCATCTGAGCGTTGACTGGCAGGGCCCGCTCTGCGACTGCGGGAACCGCGGCTGCCTGGAGCTCTACGTCGCCGGCCCGGCCGCTTCGAGCCTTCTCGAGGCTGCCCGCCGGGGCGAGGCCTCGGCGCGGCAGCCGCTCGAGCGGTTCACGGCGATCCTGGCCACCGGCGTCGTCAACCTGGTCCACGCCTACGACCCCGACGTGGTCGTCCTCGGCGGCGGGCTCGCGCACGCGTCTGACCTCTTTCTCGATGCTCTCCGGGAGCAGGTCAGCCGGCAGGCCTGGACGATCCCGCGAGGGCGGGTGCGGATAGAGGTCTCGCAGCTCGGCGAGGGGGCGGCCCTGCTCGGCGCGGCGGAGCTGGCCCGGAGGTCGGCCTAAGCCCGTTCCGGGCTAAGCCCGAACCGAGGCGCGGATCGTCGCGTGGACCCCCGGCCCGGCGGGCCGGATGCGGAAGTCGCCCGCGGCGGCGGGCACGATGAAGGTCTCGGCGTAGTGCACGGTGAACGGCTCGAAGCCCCCCTCGGGTGATTCGACCACCGCCTCGGCGCCCTCGACCAGGTTGAGCACGTGCACCGTGCCGCCAGGGTGCGTCACGGGGACCTCGAACCAATGGCGCCGGGTCTCGATGAACTCCAGCTCGTGCAAACCGGTGCGCTCCTCCCGCCAGCCCTCGCCTTCGTCCACCGGCGTGACCCGGTTGACCAGCTCGCGCCGCGCGAACTCCGTGCGCCGGTCCCACGCGACGTTCGCGAGCCCATGGTCGAGGTGCAGCGGCCGCGGCCGGCCGTCGAGTCCGAGCCGGTCCCAGTCCCAGAGCTTGAAGGTGAAGATATACGGCGTCGCCGAGATCTCCAGCACCATCGACCCGGCGCCGGAGCAGTGCACGGTGCCGGCCGGGATCAGGAAGTGGTCGTGGCGCCGCGCCGGCCAGCGGTTGACGTACGCGTCGGCCGGGAAGCTGGTCCCACCCTCAGCCGCGCGGCGGAGGTCGGACTCGAAGGCGCGCGGGTCGGCGTCCTCCCGGAGCCCGAGATAGACGGCGGCGCCCGGCTCGGCGTCGAGCAGGTAATAGGACTCGTCCTGCGTGTAGGCGACTCCGAAGTGCTCTCGGATGTACTCCGTCCGCGGGTGCACCTGCAGCGACAGGTTGCCGCCGCCCATCGTGTCCAGGAAGTCGAAGCGGATGGGAAACTCGGCGCCGAAGCGCTCGTGGACGGCCTCGCCGAGCAGGGCGCTCGGCTCGCGCAGCACGAGGTTCAGAGCCGGCACCTCCACCTCGTGGCGGCCGAAGCCCAGCAGCAGCGAGTTCTCCTCGGGCACGCAGTCGAAGCACCAGCCGTAGTTCGGCGCCGAGCCCTCGAGGTCGCAGACGCGGCGCATCCACTCGCCGCCCCACGGCGCCGGGTCGAAGTACGGCACCACGCGGAACGGCTGGCGGGCCACCGCGCGCAGGGCGACATCCAGAGCCTGTCTGGAAACCAGCTTCGGTTCGTCCTGACGAACCGTGTCGAGGAACAGGTCGACGCGGTCCCAGAGGCGCAGCTTGTGCCGGTCGGCGACCCGCCAGTCGACGAAGAAGCCGCGCTTGTACAGCTCGAGCGGGTGCGCCCCGGCGTCTTGGGCGGCGAGGCTCCCGGACTCGCCGGCGCGCTGGCGCAGTTGAGCCTCCCAGCGCGGCAGGTCCGCGTAAACCAGCAGCCCGCCGCCCAGCACGAGGGTCGCGCCGGGACCGGTGACAACCACGCGTCCGGACGCTGCCTCGGCGCGGTGGCGGAGCGCGGCCAATGCTGCCGGGTCGAAGAAGTCGGCAAGCTCTAGCCCGTTAAGCCGGCCGAAGACCGGGTCGTCGGTCAGGTGCGGGCGGACCAGTCGCTCTACCTCGGCCGGCGGCCTGAGCGCTTCTGCGGTGTCGAGGTGCAGCTCGGGCTGCAGCCGGGCCAGGAGCTCCGCCAGGTCGGCGGCACGCACGCCGGGATAGGCGTCGACGGCGACGGCACGCGCCCCGCTGGCGGCGATGCGAGCGGCGACGGCGTCCCAGCCGGCGGCGCAATCAGAGTCCGGGCCGCGGACCGCCACCGGCCGCTTGTCGTAGCGCGCGGCCGCCCTCAGGTGGAGAACGCCTCCGGGTGCCTGCCTCGCAGCTCGGTCAGGAGGTTGTCGAGCGGCTCCTCGAGGTGCCGGCGGATCGCCCAGCGGACGCCGTCGACGTCGCCGGCGCGCAGCGCTCGCAGGATGTCCTCGTGGTCGCTCAGTGCGGTGGCCATAGCCGCCGCGCCCAGCGGCACCAGGTAACGGGCGCGGTTCACGTGCAGCCAGGCGCGGCGCGCGGTCTCGACGGCGGCCGAGTTGCCCGCGAGCTGCACGAGCAGCAGGTGAAAACCCTCGTCGGCCTCCAGGAAGTCCACGACCTCGTTGGCGCCCATCGCCTGACGCTGCTCGGCGAGCGTCTCCTCCACCAGGCTGAGGTCAGGCACGCCGCCGGCGATCAGCCGCTGGGCCATGGTGACCTCGACCGCCTCCCGCAGCACCATGTGCTCGCGGATGTCCTCGGCGTCGAGGGGCGCGACCGAGGTCCCGCGCTTCGGTCTCCGGACCACGAGGCCCTCCAGCTCGAGGCGGTGCAGGGCTTCGCGAAACGGCGTCCGGCTCATTCCCAGCCGGGCAGCGTCGCTGCGCTCGCGGATCGGCGTCCCGGGCCGCAGGCGGCAGGTCGAGATGCCATGCGCCAGCGCTTCGTAGGCGAACTCCGAGCTGGTCGCGTCCGCGCTCGCTCGCGTGGCCGGCGCGGACAGCACCGCCGTGCTCAACCGCTCAGGCTCCAGCGCGCATAGAAGCTCGACTGCAGGTCCTGGTCGAGCTGAGGGCCGACTGCGCCGACGCCGGTCAGCGTGCCGCTGAAGGCGTCCAGCTCATTCACCGCCCAGAGGTCCACATAGGGGGCGTCGGCGGCGATGCGCGCGCTGATCTGGTCGAGCACCGGCTGGCGCGCGGCGCGATCCCAGGGCGGAAGGGCGAGGTCCTGCTTGAGCAGCACGTCCAGCTGCCGATCAGCCAGCCCGCTGAAGTTCTGGCCATGCGGGTCGGCCGCCGGCGTCTCCCAGGAGGCTGCGGTCGCCTGCGGGTCGGGGTCCACTCCCTCGCCGAGCCCGGCCAGTGCTGAGTCGAAGTCCCCGCTGCGCAGGCGCGCCGCGAACTCGCCTGGCGCAACGGCTTTGGTCGTCAGGGTGGCGCCGACGGCCGCAGCCTCACGGACGACCTCGGCGGCCGCCGCTGCGCGCGATTGGTCGCCGAGGGGAATCAGCAGTTCGCCCGCGCTCTGGATGCTCGAGGCGCCGCCTGTTCGCGATGGGATCGGGATGCCGCCCGCGGCCGTGGCGATCTTCTGTGAATTCAGGGCCGAAGCCAGGGCCGTCCGAGAGGTGCTGTCCATGAACGGGCGGCCCGGCCTGGCGTTGAACACCAGCGCGAACCGACCGAGTTGTCGGAACGACCTCACGGTGACGTTCGGCACCCCCTTCAGCTGCGCCGCGACCGCGGCCGGGATGTCGGGTGCCCAGGTGACGTTACCCTGCGCGATCTGGGTCTCGAGCGCGTTCTGGTCGCCGATGACGAGCATCGTGACCTGGTCGAAGTTCGGCTTCCCGCCGAAGTAGTGGGGGTTGGGCGCTAACTCGAGCGACTGCCCGGGCGATCGCTGCTTGAGGACGAAGGGGCCGCCGGCAACCGGCGGCTGGGTCGAGAAGATCGCGCTCGACATGGACTGCAGGGAAACCGTGGCCAGTGACTCGGCGGGCACGATCGGGGCCAGCAGCCGGTTGCCCAGGAAGGCGCCATCCGCCCGCGAGAGGTGGAACCGGACGGTGGACGCGTCGACCTTCTCGACGCTCTGCAGCGGTGACCAGTCGAACGAGGCGCGGGTGTCGAGCGTCGGGTCCATCTCGGTCTTGATCGTGTAGACGACGTCCTCCGCTGTGATGGGGCGGCCGTTGCTCCAGCGCGCCGATCGCAGTGTCACGGTCCAGGTCAAGCCGTCTTTGGAGATCTCGGGCAGCCCCGCGGCGAGGCTCGGATGTACCGAGAGGTCGGCACCGGCTTCGTAGAGCTGCGGATAGAGGGGGGTGAGTGCGCGCACCGACCAGACGTCGCCGGCCACCAGCGGGTTCAGGCTCTGGGCGTCCTGGCCGAGTGCGACCACGAGCTCGCCGCCGCGGCGGGCGACGGGGGCGGGGTGGTACCCGGAGCAGGCCGAGACGATCGCGGCCAGGAGAAGGACGGACGGCAGCTTGCGGATGGCGCGACTGGTATACCAGTTGCCGGATTGCGGTGTCAACGCGATCTGTTGGGAGGTTGACCACCACTTCGCCCCGGTGCTACAAAGGGCGTCTTGGTATACCAGCGCGGGCGTAAGTGGGCCGGCACCTTGGCGCCGGTGGGGCTTCTGGCGGCGCTGTTGGCGTTCGCGCTCTTCGCCCACGGCTGGCTGGGCCTCGACAACGTGGCGCTCGGGCTGGTCGGCGGCGCGGCGCTGGCTCTGCAGGTCCTTGGCGTGGTGCTCGTCTACCGGGCCAACCGCATCGTGAACTTCGCGCAGGTCCAGCTCGGCCTGGTCGGTGCGACCCTGTGCGCCGCCCTCGTGCAGGGCCACTGGCCGATCCGCTGGATCCAGGCCGCCTGCCCGGGCTGCGTGCCCGGCGACCCTCTGCAGGCGCCGCCCTGGGCCACCGCCGCGGAGTACGCGCTCGCCGTGCTGGCCGCGCTGATGGTCGCGGCCGCCGTCGGCGCGCTGGCCTACTACGCGGTGCTGCGCCGCTTCGAGCGGGCGCCGCGGCTGGTACTCACCGTCGCCACGATCGGCCTCGCCCAGGTGCTCGCCTGGCTGGAGGCCCAGGTGCCGCACCTCTTCGTAGTCCGCGACCAGTTCGGCCGCCTGCTGGGCGCGTCGAACGTCTCCGGTGCGACGCCGCCGTTCAACCTCGGCGTGACAGTCGGCGGGCGGGCTTTCGGCACCGCCGACGTGCTCACCGTCGCGGTCGCGGCCGGAGCCTGCCTCCTGCTGGCCGGCTTCCTGGCCTGGAGCCACCTCGGGGTCGAGGTGCGGGCGGCGGCGGACAACTCTGAGCGCGCGCGAACCCTGCGGGTGAACGTCGACGGCGTCAACGCGCTCGTGTGGGTTCTGGCCGCCCTGATGTCGGGTCTCGGCGGGCTGCTCGCGGCGAGCGCCAACACGCTCGACCCCACCGCGCCGCTCAGCGTGACCGCGCTCGTCGTCATCCTGGCCGCGGCCCTGGCGGGCCGCTTCCAAAGCCTGGTCCTCGCCGTTTCCGCGGCAGCTGTATTTGGCGTGCTGCAGGTGAGCCTGACCCGCTGGACCGGCACCGGCGACATCTACCAGGCGGTGGTGATCGGCGTCATCGTGGTGCTGCTGCTCCTACCGGCCGGAAGCGTGCGAGCGGTTCGGGACGCCGGAGGCGCCTGGCTCGGAACCCGCGAGGGCCGTCCGATCCCGGCGTCGCTGCGCTCGCTCCCGGTGGTGCAGTCGGCGCAGCGCTGGGTTGTCGGCATCGCCGCCGTCCTGGTCGTTGGGCTGCCGTTCGTCCTCTCGCCGAACCAGCTCGATGTGGGCTCCGTGACGCTCATCTACGCGCTGGTGGGCCTCTCGCTCCTGGTCCTCACCGGCTGGGCCGGACAGATCAGCCTCGGCCAGTTCGCCCTCGCGGCGTCCGGTGCCTACGTCACCGAACTCCTGGCGCTGGAGTACGGGCTGCCGCCTCCGCTCTGCTTGGCGGCCGGCGCCCTCGCGGGCGGCGTGGCGGCGGTGCTGATCGGGCTGCCCGCCCTGCGATTGCAGGGGCTCCATCTCGCCGTGCTCACGCTGGCGGTGGCGGTCGCGGTGCCGGACGTGCTGCTCAACCCCTCCTATCTCGGCGGCGCGATGCAGGACCAGGTCCTCAACCGCCCGATCGTCTTCGGCCTCGACCTCAACGACGAGCGCGCCTTCTACTACGTCTGCGTGCTGGTGCTGCTGGTCGCGATCGGCGCGGTCTACGCGCTGCGGCACAGCCGCACCGGGCGCACCCTGATCGCCAGCCGGGACAACGAGCAGGGCTCGCGCGCGCTCGCGCTCGACGTCTTCCGCCTGCGCCTCGGCGCCTTCGCCACCGCGGGATTCCTCGCCGGTCTAGCGGGCGGCCTGCTCGCCTACGAGCAGCGCGGAGTGCCGGTGCTGAGCTACGGCGCGGACGCCAGCGTCCAGGTCTTCCTGATGACCGTGATCGGCGGCCTAGGCTCGCTGGCCGGGCCTCTGTTGGGTGCCTTGTACCTGGCCCTCGGTTCGCTGCTGCCGGGCGTGCTGCCCGGCTTCCTGGTCAGCGGCGCCGGCACGCTGCTGATCCTGCTGGCGGCCCCCGGCGGCCTGGCGCACCTTGTCAGCTCCTCGCGCGACGCCTGGCTGCGGCGCGTCGCGCTGCACAACCGCATCGACGCGCCGAGCCTGCTCGGGGACCGCGGGCCCGGGCACGGGCCGGCGCCGCTGGCGCCGCGGCCGGCGAGCGGGCAAGCGATCGCGGTCCGGTACCGGCTGGAGGAGCCCAGTGCAACTTAGGCCCGCCCTCCCGTCCGAGCGCGAGCTGCGTTTGGGCATCGCCGCGGCCGCCCCACCCGTCGAGGAGGCTGCGGCGGAGCCGATGCAGCGCAGCCCCGAGCAGCCTTTCTGGCGGGAGCTGGGCCGGACCTTCTGGCCCTTCAGCTACGCCGGCCGCAAGCCTGGTTTCTACCTGCTCTTTCTCGCCGTCGCGGGGATCGCCACCGGCGCTGACTTCCAGATCTTCTTCGCCCTCGGCGCGCAGATCCAGTCGGAGTTCGGCGGCGTCCAGTTCCTCGCGATCGCCAACCTGCTCAACGCGATCATCACCGCGGCGCTGCTGCCGGCGGTCGGGTACGCCGCGGACCACTGGAACCGGACCTGGATGCTGCGGATCGGCGGCCTGGTCTCCGCCGGCGCCTTGGCCCTCCTGGGACTGGCAACGTCGCCTCTGGCTCTACTTGGGTTCAAGTCGCTGAGCACGGGGGCGTCGTTCGGCGTCTGCCAGGGAACCACCGGTCCGCTGGCGGCCGACTACGTGGCGCCCGATTCGCGCGGCAAGGCCTACGGCCTCCTCTCCGCCTTCAGCGCCATCGGGACCGTTTTCGCACCGATCGGCATCGGGGTGATCGGCACCCTCTACGGCTGGCGCACGGCGTTCCTCGCCATCGCAGCCGCGTCTTTACCGCTCGTCCTTCTCTATTTCCTGCTGCGGGAACCTGTCCGCGGCGAGCTGGATCGCATCGCGCTCGGCATCGACGCCGAACCGGCGCGGCAGGCTCAGCCGCCGGTCTCGCTCAAGGAGTCTCTTCGCCGCGCCTCCCGCGTGAACACGCTGCGCTGGCTGTGGCTGGCGCAGGTGTTCATGTCGACCGCGAACTTCGTGAGCCTCATCTCGATCGCGTACTACGCGGTGGTCTGGCGGCTCAACCCGGCGGAGTACGGGGTGATCCTCGGTGCAGCCGGCGGTGCCGTGTTCGTGACGCTGCTGTTCATCGGGCCTCTTATCGACCGCCTCCTTCGCCGGCCGGCCGGCGTGATGGTCTTCTTCGCGGCTGTCGCTCTGGCGCTGGCCGGCTGCACGATCGTCCTCTCGGTCGCGCCGTCGGTCTGGGTGGCCGCCGCCGCCACGATGGTCGCAACCATCGCGAGCACGCTCACCGCGCCGATCTACAGCCCGGTTCTCAACGCGCTGCTCTCTCTGGCCGTGCCGCCGCGAATTCGAGGCTTCGGCATGCAGTCGATCCAGCCGTTCAGCGTCGCCGGCCAGGTGCTGGTGCTGATCGGCGTCATCGGGGTGGGCTACCTTCCGCTCCGCCAGCAGTTCCTCTACTTCCTGCCGTTCTATTTCGTGGCCGCGGTGGTCTACCTGGCCGCGACCTCAGGGGTCGCCCGCGACATCCGCTCGGCCCTCGCCGCCGCCGCGGCGGAGGAGGACACCAGGGCCGCGCGTGAGGCCGGCCGGTCGAAGCTGCTGGTCATACGCGGCCTGGAGGTCGCACTGGGCGGCGCCCAGATCCTGTTCGGCACCGACTTCGACGTGGTCGAGGGCGAGATCGTCGCCCTGCTCGGCACCAACGGCGCCGGCAAGTCCACCCTGCTGCGCGCAATCGCCGGGCTGGAGACGGTGACCGCCGGGGCGACGTTCCTGGACGACGTGGACATCACCTACTCGCCGGCCCACGAGCGCGCGCGGCAGGGGTTGGCGATGGTGGCGGGCGGCCGCGCGGTCTTCTCCACGCTCACGGTCCGGGAGAACCTGGCGCTTGCCGGCAGGGACCTCGAGGCCGTCCTCGGACTGTTTCCCGCGCTGCGCGAGCGGCTTGGGACCAGAGCCGGCGATCTCAGCGGCGGCGAGCAGCAGATGCTCTGCCTGGCCCAGGCGCTGATCGAGCGCCCGCGGCTGCTGCTGGTGGACGAGCTCACGCTCGGGCTGGCGCCGCAGGTGGTCGAAGAGCTGCTCCGGGCGCTGCGCCGCGCCCGCGACGCGGGGACCACGATCGTGCTCGTCGAGCAGTCCGTGAACCTCGCTCTCACCATCGCCGACCGCGCGGTGTTCATGGAGAAGGGCCAGGTGCGGTTCGAAGGCGCCACCGCCGACCTGCTCCGCCGCGGCGACCTGGTGCGCTCGGCCTTCCTCGGCTCCGCCGCCTCGACGGCGGATCTGTCGACAAATCGGTCGTACGACACGGAGCGGACCGCGGATCTGTCGACAGATCCGGAGGTGGTGCTGGAGGGACAAGGGCTGCGGGTGGCCTACGGCGGGGTCATGGCGCTTGACGGGGCGGGCGTCAGCATCCGTGCCGGCGAGGTCGTCGGGTTCATCGGGCCGAACGGCGCCGGCAAGTCGACGCTGTTCGACTGCCTGGCCGGATTCGTGAGCGCCGACCAGGGCACGGTCACCTTCCTCGGCCAGGACGTCACCGCGCTCAGCGCCGAGGCGCGGGCGCGGCTCGGCCTTGTCCGCTCGTTCCAGAACGTGCGCCTCTTTCCCGCGCTCACGGTGCGGGAGACGATCGCCGTGGCCTTCGAGCGCCATCTTGCTCGCCAGCCGGCGGCACTGAACGCACTCTGGTTCCCGGCGCGGCCGGCCGAACGGCGCCTCGATCGGCGCATCGACAACCTCGTCGGGAGCCTGGGGCTCACGCCGCACCAGGACAAGTTCGTCGGCGAGCTCTCCACCGGCACCCGCCGGGTCGTCGACCTCGCCTGCCTGCTGGCGGCCGAGCCGAAGGTGCTGCTGCTGGACGAACCCTCCAGCGGGCTCGCCCAGGCCGAGACCGAAGAGCTGGGGCCGCTGGTCGGCCGCATCGGCAAGGAGACCGGGTGCGCCGTGCTCGTGATCGAGCATGACCTCGCTCTCGTCCGCTCGCTGTCGCAGCGCATGTACGCGCTCGACCGCGGGCGTGTCATCGCGGAGGGGACGCCGGACGCCGTCCTCGCGGATCCGCTGGTCGTCCAGAGCTATCTAGCCGGCTCCGAGGTCGCCCTGCGGCGCTCGGGCCTGCTCGCGGGAGTTTGAACGGATGAATGTAGAAACGGCCGAACGGCCGGCAGGCCTCACCCCGGCGCTCTTCAAGCAGCGGTTTGACGCGATCGTCGACAACGTCGAGCGCGTCATCAAGGGCAAGCGCGACGTGATCAAGCTGGTCCTCGTCGCGGTCATCGCGGACGGGCACGTGCTGCTCGAGGACCTGCCCGGCACGGGCAAGACCATGCTCGCGCGCTCGCTCGCACAGTCGATCGACGCGCCGACCAACCGCGTGCAGTGCACGCCCGACCTCCTGCCCGCCGACGTCACCGGCTCGCCGGTACTCGACATGCGGACACACGAGTTCACCTTCCGCGCCGGCCCGATCTTCACCAGCGTCCTGCTGGTGGACGAGGTCAACCGCGCGACCCCGAAGACGCAGTCCGCACTGCTCGAGGCCATGCAGGAGCGGATGGTGACCGTCGACGGCGTCACCCACCCGCTGCCCCGGCCCTTCCTGATGCTCGCCACGCAGAACCCGATCGAGCTCGCCGGCACCTTCCCACTGCCGGAAGCGCAGCTGGACCGCTTCCTCTTCAAGCTCTCGCTGGGCTACCCGGGCCGGGATGCGGAGAAGGAGGTGCTCCGCGCCAACCGGACGGACGAGGCGATCGTCCACCTGCAGGCGGTGACCTCCCAGGCTGAGGTCATCCGCATGACCGACTGGGCGAAGGAGGTGAACCTCGCCGAGGAGGTGATGGACTACATCGTCGACCTCTGCCGCGCCACCCGCGAGGACCCCTCGCTGCAGATCGGCGCCTCCACGCGCGCCTCGCTAGCTCTGATGCGGGCGTCGCGCGTGGCCGCCGCGGCCGCGGGCCGCGAGGACGTCTATCCCGAGGACGTGCGCTCGCTGTTGGTGCCGGTCTGGGCGCACCGACTGGTCCTAACGCCCGACGCGCAGCTCCGCGACGACACCGTCGAGAAGGTGATCGACCGCGTCATCGGGCGCGTCAAGCCGCCGCTGGGGGTGGGACCGAAGGAGTGACGTTTCTCCTCGACCTGGAGCGCCGCCTCGGCCTGACCGGCGGCGGGCTCATCGCCGCGGCGCTGCTGGTGGTCAGCTGGATCGCCGCCCGCGCGCTCGGCGCAAGGACGCTGTACCTGCTCGTCTACACCGCGGCGGCGGGTCTCATCGCCGCGGCGGTTATGGCCCGGCGGCGGCGGCCGCTCGCGGCGGGGCGCTCATCCCTGCCGTCCCGCGCCCGCGAAGGCCAGGCGCTGCGCGTGGAGCTGGAGGTCACGGCGCGGCGCCGGCTGACGTCGTTCGTGCTGATCGAGCGGCTGCACCGCCACCTCGGTGGCGACGTCCGCCTGCCGGTCGGCGCCGTCGGCGGCGGCCGCAGCCTCTCGCACACCTACGAGGTGCGGCCGCGGCTGCGCGGCGTCTATGAGATCGGGCCGCTGGTCGCCGAGTGGAGCGACCCGGTCGGGCTCTCGCAGGGCGAGCAGGTGCTGGCGGGGGCAGTGAAGCTGATCGTGCATCCGCGGGTCGAGCTCGCCCACGACCGGCCGCTGTCCCGCAAGTGGGAGGACCCGCCGATCCGGCCTCCACAGACGCGGCCCTGGCCCGCCGGCCTCGAGTTCTACGGAATGCGCGACTATGTCCCCGGCGACGACCTGCGGCGCGTCGTCTGGCGCGTGGTCGCGCGGACCGGC
>Ga0207664_10001170_pt1 | contig 17446 bp, 11 predicted proteins | sample LARL83metaG_FD_184349 | JGI IMG/M metagenome (GOLD analysis project Ga0207664, IMG submission 184349) | Corn, switchgrass and miscanthus rhizosphere microbial communities from Kellogg Biological Station, Michigan, USA - LAR L8-3 metaG... | ecosystem: Host-associated > Plants > Roots >... | reverse complement strand
GTTGAACCGCGCGATCTCCTCCTCCGTCCACGGCGCGTCGAGCCGCGTCTGCAGCTCTTCGAGGGAGCTGGCGCGCACCGAGCCCCGCTGGCCGCGCGCCACCACGAACCGGAGCGGGCGGTCGAGAACGGGCAGCTCGCTCTCCGCGAGCGTCCGCGCCACTTTCTCCGGCAGGCGAAGTCGCGCCACGCCGCGCGCGCCTGTCGTCGCGTCTTCCTCGACGTCGTAGTCGATCTCGACCTCTCGCCCGCGCACGTCCACGCGCGACGGCAGGTCGTCGTACTTCGCTCGCGCCGACCGAGGTGACAGTGCCTCGAGCTGCTCGGTGAGGTCGAGGTCGGCCTGCTTGAATTCGGTGAGGGAGTGAACGTCGGCGAGGCGCTCCCTGTACATCGCCGCGAGGTCCGCCTGGCCGAGGCGCGGGAGCGCCCCACCCGAGCGACGCCACGCCTCGCGCACCGCGTCGATGACCGGGAGGTTCCGCTTCACCGCGAAGTGCCGCGCCTCCCCCCGCGCCAGCGCATCGGCAAGGACCTGGCGTGCCTCGTCCTCGCGGCCAGCAGGAAAGACGTCCAGCGCCTCGATCTCGCGCTCCAGCTCGAAGCCGAAGTACTCCACGCGCCGGCGCAGCACGAGCGGCGACTTCCGGCGCTCGCCGTCGTACTCCAGCGTCGCCTCGTCGCTCGTCGCGAAGCGACGGATGATGTCCATCGGGAGCTGCGTCCCCTCGATGGACGCGCGCGGGTTGCCGAACCGGTCGGCGAAGTAGCGCAGCTCGCCGGCGATGGCGCCCCAGCTTCCGCAGACGCTCGTCTTGCTGACACGCGCCTCCTCGCCCCACGCCGTCTGCTCGTCGATCACGAGATCGAACGGCATGTACTCGGCGAGCAGCAGCGCGAAGTCGCGACGCGTGCCCTCGTGCGCCCTCGGCATCTCCGCCGGCAGGTTCATGCCCAGGCCGCGATACACGCTCGCCATGCCCAGCGCCGCGTCTTCCACCGACTTCACCAGCACGCCGCGCCGATCCGCCCACTCCGTCATCTCCTCCTCGTGGAAGAGATGGCGCGGCAGCCCGTAGACCTCGCCCACGTAACCGCACTCGCGATATGCCTCGGCGTACACGTTGTACGCCGTGAGGTGATCACTTCCCGGTACGACGAGACCTTCCAGGTCCCGCTCCTCGCGCGTCATCCGGTGCAGGCTGTCGATCCCGCTCATCACGGCCAGATACGGCACCAGCTCGTCCCCGGCATTCACCAGAAGCTCGGCCCACTCGCGCTCCACCGGCATCGCTTCCACCAGCTTGCCGTATCGCGTGAGCCGCCCGTTCTCGATGATCCCGCGCCCCTCGAGGAACTTCAGGGCGCGCCGGTAGGCGATGCGATCCAGCGGGACCGGCAGCTCCAGCTCGTCGGCGGCCACGCCGAGGTCGGCGCACGTGATCGCCACCCGCTCGCTGTCCCCCGCAAGCTGGAATTCGGGCTCGGTGGGCTTGAGCGAGAAGAAGTCGATGTCGCGGTCGCTGAGGATGAACACGCGGCCGCCCGCCACGCGTCCGTGCACACGCCCCGCCATCTGCAGGATCTCGTTCGCGCCAAGGTGCAGCTTGGTCAGCACGTTCTTGCCGCGGTCCACGATGGACGTGAAGCGCGTGTCGTCGATGATGACGGTGTCGAGTCCCTGCACGTTGAGCGCGCTCTGCCCCGCCGCCGTCATGGCGAGGAAGTACGGCTTGCGCTCCTCGCCCTCGAGGAACGGCCGCAGCACTCGAATCGGCTCTCCGCCGTGGTAGAACGCCGTGTTGATCCTGGGGGCGCTCATCCGTACGTGCTCCGCCGCCTGCTCCACTCCCTTGCGCGTCGGCACGAACAGCGCGACGCCGCGCTTCTCCTTGTAGGTGCGCTGCAGGAACCGGTCGTCGAGGAACTCGCCGGCGTCCTTGTTCACCACATCCACCTTCGCCGCCTTGGAGGGATCGAAGGCGTACACCTCGAGCACGTCCGCGCTGTCCAGGTACGCGCGGTAGAACGTCGGGTCCACCGTGGCCGACAGCCAGATGAATCGGCACCCGACGCGCTTCCCCAGCGCGAGGCACAGCTCCAGCTCCGCGGACGTCTGGTGGATCTCGTCCACGATCAGCGTGTCGTGCGGCAGGATGTCGCCATCCTGGAACCAGCGACGCGCGATGCCCGTGGTGACGATCACGACGTTCCAGCTCGGCGTCTCCGGCGTCGCCTCGCGCTCGCGATTGATCACGCCGACGCGAAGGTCCGTGGTGCCGAGCAGCTCTTCGGCGATCGGGCGGATGGCGAGTGTCTTTCCCGAGCCAGTGCCGGCCACGATGCCGAAGCCACGGCGCGAGCGCGCCAGCTCGCGGACGCGCTCGCCGTAGTGCTTTTCGAGGTAGGTCTCGATATGGAGGCCGACGGCGAGCTCGATCGTCTCGCAGGCCGCACGCGTCGGCGCGATGACGATGACGCGCCCGGTCGCTGGCTCCGACCCGACGAAGGCTTCATGGTCGGGCGGGAGGTACTTGTCTCTTACGTCGCGCATGCGCCGCGCATGGGCGAAAAGCGTGCGAGCGCGCTACGGCTTCTTCTTGGGGTCCTCACCGAACCTGCGGATGAACGGCAGGTTCTTCTTCTCGCCCTTGTCGGGTCCGTCCACGTAGTCGTCACCGAACAGCACTTTACCATTCGACGGCCGGTTGCGCACGGCAGTCGGACAATCGGTCGGCGCGGGCTGCTGCTTGGCGGGCACCTTGTCGAGCCAGATGCGGCACATGCCCGGCGGAGGCCGGTAGGCCTTCGGGACGCCGTCATCCCCCTTCTTCTGGGCATGCGCCGACCCGGCCAGACCGACCGAGCAGGCGAGCGCGAGGACGGCGGTGCGAAGCTTCATCGTGACTCCAAGAACGGCGCGCGGGCATTCGCGCGTCCGACCCCTTCCAAGGCACGGCCGGTGCCAGAAATACGGCTGTCCGGTCATCGCCGCAAGTATCAGCAGGATAAACACTTACGCTTGCGCACCAGACCGCCGCGCGTGCTCGCCTGTCCTGACCCGGGGACGCCTGTGTCCCATTGCCCTACTGGATGACTGGCTGACCGTGCTCGTCGCCACGAGGCCTTGCTCTGACGCAGGCTCGATCGTCGAGTAGCTCAGTCCGTCAGCCAATCAGTCCCCGAAACTGATACCCACCGCTCTCGCCGTCTGAACCACATCGTGCGTCGGGTCCACCCGCTTGGGCTCGCGGAGCGCCTCCACGATCGGGATCGTGACGATGTGAGGGGTCTGGAGCGCCACCATGTGATCCCATTTCTCGTCAGCGATGGCGCGGACGGCTGCCCCGCCGAAGCGCGTGGCGAGCAGGCGGTCGTACCCCGTCGGCATGCCGCCCCGCTGAAGGTGGCCCAGCACCAGCGACCGCGTCTCCTTTCCGGTGAGGACCTGGATCTCACGCGCGATGGAGTCGGCCACGCCTCCCAGCCGCCGCGCCTGCCCCGGCAGTGATTCCCCCATCGTGTGCGCGGCCCCACCCTTCGGAAACGCTCCCTCGGCCACCACGACGATCGAGAAGTGTCGCCCATGCGCATCGCGCGACCTGATCTTGTCGCACACGCGCTCGATGTCGTAGGGGATCTCGGGAATCAGGATGACGTCGGCCGTGCCGGCGACACCGGAGTGCAGCGCGATGAACCCCGCGTCGCGCCCCATCACCTCCATGACCATCACGCGGTCATGGCTCTCCGCCGTCGTGTGCAGCTTGTCGATCGCCTCGATTGCCGTGCTCACCGCGGTGTCGAAGCCGAACGTCGTGATGGTGCCGCTGACGTCGTTGTCGATCGTCTTGGGCACGCCGACGATCTTCATCCCCTTCTGGCAGAGGCGGTGGGCGATGCTCAGCGAGCCATCGCCACCGATGGAGATGATGGCCTCGATGCCGAGCTGGCGTGCATTCTCGATCAGCTCGTCGGATCGATCCTCCTCGAGATAGCTGCCGTCGGGCTGCTTTCGCGGATAGTGAAAAGGATTGCCGCGGTTCGTGGCGCGGAGGATGGTGCCGCCGAGGTGCGCGATGCCGCGCACCGATTCCTTGGTCAGCGTGACGACTTCATCCTCGCCCATCAGTCCGGCGAAGCCACGCTTGATGCCGAGCACCTCCCAGCCGCGGTTGATCGCCGAGAGGACAGCGGCGCGGATGACCGCGTTGAGACCGGGAGCATCACCGCCCCCCGTGGAGATGGCAATTCGCATTGCAGGGATGAAACGTGAGACGAGAAAACACGCCGGTCGGATGCGTATGGGGCCGACGCGTGTGCTAGACGCATCGGCCCCGGTCGCGTCACCGTCGCGAGGGAGCTCAGCCGTTGGCGCGAAGCAGGCGCACGACCTCGCCTGGCTGAGCGTGGCGCCCGGTCTTCGACTTCTCGTAGACCGGCACGCCGTCCCTGAAGACTTCGAACCGTCCGCCGGAGCTGCGCTTCAGCTCGATCCCGGCATCCGGATATTCCTTCCTGAGCTCGGCCGCCAGACTGGCGGCCCGGGGCTCATAGCTTCACATCGTGCAGTATTCGATCGTGATCTTCATCGTGGCTCCGTGCGGCGTCCAGGCAGAAATATAGTGGGCGTCACCGGTTTCCATCCGCGGTGACCGAGGACACCGGTGCGTGCTCGTTCACGTCGAGCGCGTTCCAGTTCGCCATCGCGTTGAGCATGAGCGCGAACGCGCCTTGCGATTCCCAGCGCCACATCGGTCGCGTGCCGAAGAGTACGACGTGTCCTCGGCCGAGCGGCGCGTCCACGACGACCGCCCGTCCCGCCATCTCTTCGCCATGGTCCAGCAGCCCGGACACGAGCAGATCGCCGGCCTTGGGCGTCCAGCGTACGATGGTCCGCGCGCGCTGCCGCTCTATCGCGTGGGTGATCGACGTGTCCACTCCCTCGCGTCGCTGCTCCGGGGCGACCTGCACGTTCAGCAACGGCGCCTGGTTGAAGTACAGTGGGAACGTCGTGCGCTCGTAGCCGTAGGCAATCGGGCTGCTGCCACGCACGAGCTCCGCCCGGTACACGGCGCCGCGCGCGAGGAGCTTCTGCTGCGGCGCGACGCTCACCGTCGGCACGAGCCCGAATTCGATCGGTACGCGCGAGCTGTTCCCTTCCGTCACGAGCAGGCCGCCCCGCTCCACGAACGCGCGCACCGCTGCGAGGCCGGCCAGCCCCATCCCCGGGCGCGTGTCGTCAGTCTGGTCGATCTTTCCGAGGTTCGGCGTGAGCGCGGTCTTCTTCCACGGAATGGCGGGCCCCACCATCGCACGTCCGTTCACGATCGTCGTCGCCGCGCCGTTGATGTGCGGCAGTACCACCACGTCGTACGCGTCGAGCGCACCGGGCCGCGTGAGCTTCTGGTCCGCCATGTAGGTGTACGGCACGCCCATGCGGTCGAAGGCGTAGCGCACCCAGCCCTCGTTCTGCGTCTCGATCCATGAATGCACGAGCGCAACGCGCGGCGCCGTCACGGTGTGGTGGCGCACCGACGGCACGGCGCTCACCGCCGTCGCCCCGAGCCCGAGCGCGACGATGGCGTCGCGCGCCGGCGCAGCCGCATTGATCACGATGAAAGTACCGCGCTCGAAGTTGCGGCTGTCGACGCTGAACGCCGTGTCGGCCACCAGTACCTGCGCGCGCCCCGTCTTCCACGGCAGCACGGCGGACCGCCAGTCACCGAGGTGCGGCACGAGGAGCACGTTCCCGGCGCCGGTGATCGCGCCGGCCACGGTCGCGTCGCCCCGCAGCGGCGACATCGGCGCCGAGAGCACGGCCGGATCGGTGATCTTGAGTGTCTGCACGTGCCGCAGCTCGTCAATCGTCCAGCCGGTGTCATCGTACGGCGACGGATCATCCGGCTTGAAGTGCTGGATGGCGAGCAGCGTGCGGGCGGTCTGCGTGTACGGCTGGTCCATGCGCACGATCCAGTCGCCGGCCTTTACCCTGACCGATGAATCCTTGGCCGTGGCGCCCTTGAGCGTGAAGTCCTGCGACGCGACGTTGATCTCCGTGGCGTGCTGACGGAACAAGTTCACGAGATCGGCCGCCTCGGCGGACCGGCGCTGGCCGCGCGGGACCACGAACGCGTACGGCGCCGACGTCTTTCCCTTGGCCACCTGGCGCTCCGCCTTGAGCGCGAAGTTGTCGAGGAACGTGCCCGCATGGTCGGCGACGTACTTGAGCGCCGTGAGCACGCCCGATTCCTGGTAATTGATGTTGCTGCGGATGCACCACTTGATGCCGTTCACCGGAGGGCTCGGGCGATCCCACGTGCGCTCGGTTTGCGCCGCCGAGAGGTGGGTGATCTGGCAGTCGGCGTTCATCGAGGTGTAGGTCTCGTAGAATCGGCCGATGGAGTTGTGCAGGTTGGCGATGGCGAGCATGTAGTTCGGTGCCCAGCCATCGTAGAAGCCGTGCGTCCACACGCCGGGCAGCCCACGCTTGGTGAGCTCCGTGATCTCCTGGTAGGCGAGCGTGTGCCACTCGTCGATCACGATCGGGTCGAACTCGTCGTTGTACGGCCCGGTCCCGGTGCTCGTGTGCAGGAACGCCACCGACTCGTGCAGGTCGTGCATCACCGTCGGCCGCCAGTGGATGAAGCCGTCCATGACGTGCTGGGTGAGCTTCTGCGACAGCACCATTCCGTCACGGTTGTTGTCGTGCGCGGTGTACTTGCCCCAGTACGTGATCGACACGCCCTGCGGGCCGAGGCCGAGCGAGCGTGACAGCTTGGCCGCGTCCACGGCGCGGTCGCGGCCGTCCACTTCGGTGACCGGCGTGATGAGCGTGATCACGTGGTCCCGGATGTCCTTGACGTAATCGCTTTCCTCCACCGCCAGGCGGTAGCCGAGCTCCATCAGCATCTCCGGGCTGCCCGTCTCCGGCGAATGGATGCTCCCCGTCAGCCAGTAGATGGGCTTGGCCTCCTTCACCAGCCGTGCGCGCTCGTCCGGAGTGGTGGTGCGCGGGTCGGCAAGCTTCGCAAGCATCGCGCGATAGTCGTCGAGCCGTGCGATCGTCGCCGAATCGGCGATGGCGACGACGATCATCTCTCGCCCTTCGTCGCTCAGGCCCAGCGAGAACAGCTTCACCCGTGGCGACGACGCGTCGAGCGCGCGGAAATAGCGATTCAGCTCGTCAACGTAGGCCAGGCGTCCGATGGTGCCCGGCACGTAGCCGAGCACCTTGAGGGGCGACGGAACCGTGGCCGACGCCGGCAGGTGGTCCACCAGCTCGGTAGTGAACTTCCACGTGGAGTCGGTGGGTGTGAGCTCCCGGATGCGCGCCGTGTAAGCGGAATCGAGAGGTTGCTGCGCGGTGGCCGCTGGGGGCGCTCCAAGCACGACGAGCGCGACGACGAGGGCGAGAGAGGATCGCATCGGGAGGAGGGGAGTGAAGTGCGATGGGGAGCGGCCTCGCAGAAGATGCGTCCCGCGCCGCCATCGTCAACGCCGGTGCGCGCGAACGATGGCGGCCGCGCTCACTCGGTGATGCACTGAACTGCCAGGTCTGCATCGTGTGCGCATGCGACGCCCTTCGTCCGCGCGCCCCGCGCTCACCCTCCTCGAGCTCGTGATCGTACTCGTCATCATCGGGCTGCTTTCGATCATCGCCGTCCGCGAGGCGGGCCACTACCTCGATCGTCTCGCGGCGCGGTCCGCCGTATCGGAGGCGGCCGAGGTGATCGACCAGGCCCGCGACGAGGCACTCGCGCTGCACGTCGTGGCGAGCGTGCGAATGGACACGGTGCGCGACGAGGTCGCGCTGCGCGTGCGGGGACAGACACTCGCCGTGCACGCGCTGGGACACGCGCACGGCGTCGCGCTCTCCGCTTCGCGTGATTCCCTCGCCTTCGACGCGCGCGGCCTTGGCTACGGCGCCTCCAACCTCACCCTCATCGCCCGCCGCGGCCACGCGGCGGAAACGCTGGTGGTCTCGAGATTAGGCAGGGTGAGGCGGTGAGAAGGACGATGGACCGCTGGACCGATGGACCGCTGGACCGCTGGACCGATGGACCGATGGACCGATGGACCGATGGACCGGAACGGCGAAGGGCACACCGAACAATGGTTCGGTGTGCCCTTCCGGTCCTCCGGTCCTCCGGTCCTCCGGTCCTCCAGTTCTCAGTCCGCCGCGACCGTCCCGAAATCGTAGCCCGGCACGGAGACGCGTGGGATCGGCTGGCCGATCACGCGCTCGATCGTGCGCACCATCGCGATTTCGTCCGGCGCCATGAAGGTGTAGGCATCGCCCTCCTTCGCCGCGCGTCCCGTACGTCCGATGCGATGCACGTAGTCCTCGGCCTGCTGCGGCACGTCGTAGTTGATGACGTGGCTGATGTTGGAGATGTCCAGCCCGCGCTGCGCGATGTCGGTCGCGACGAGGACGTGCGTCTTCCCGTCCTTGAAGTCCTGGAGCGCGCGCGTGCGCTGCGACTGGCTCTTGTCGGCGTGCATGGCCGTGGCGCTCAGCCCCGCCTTCTCGAGGTCGCGCACCACGCGATCGGCGCCGTGCTTCGTGCGCGTGAACACGAGCACCGACTCGTGCACCTTGCCGGTGAGCAGCTCCACGAGCAGCGCATTCTTCTTCTCGCGCGGCACCGGATACACGGCGTGGGTCACCGTGCTCGCCGCGGCGGACCGTACTCCCACCTGCACGACGATCGGCTTGCGCAGGTACTTCCGCGCGAGCGCTTCCACCTCGGGAGGCATCGTGGCGCTGAAGAGGAGCGTCTGCCGGTACGGCGGAACGTCGCTCACCACGCGATTGATCTGCGGAGCGAAGCCCATGTCCAGCATCCGGTCCGCCTCGTCGAGCACCAGTATCTCGAGATCGTCGAACACCACGTTCTGGCGCTCCAGGTGGTCGATCAGGCGGCCGGGCGTGGCGACGACGACGTCCACGCCGGCGCGCAGCTTCTTCTCCTGTGGCTCGAGCGGGACACCGCCGTAGACGGCCGCGACTTCGATGTCCGTGTGCTTTGCGTATTTCCGGAAGCTTTCCTCCACCTGCACGCACAGCTCACGCGTGGGCGTGAGGATGAGTGCGCGCGTGCGACGCGGTCCGTCGATCAGGCGATCGAGGATCGGAAGCGTGAATGCAGCCGTCTTGCCCGTGCCGGTTTGCGCGAGCCCCATGATGTCGCGGCCCTTGCGCGCCAGCGGGATGGCTTCGCGCTGGATGGGGGTCGGGCTGGTGTAGCCAGCGTCGCGGATCGCGTCGAGCAGCGCCGGATGGAGATCGAGGTCGGCGAAGCTGAGCGTCGGCCCAGCGGCCGCCTCACGTTCGGCGAGCGTCTGTTGCGTGATGTCGGTCATTCGTCCTGATGCGTTGCGCCGGGGCCGCGATCCCGGAACTTCCGGGACCGGCGCACACACCGGACCTGGGCGGCTCATGCCGTCGCTCGACCGGTGCGCTCATGAAGTAAGGATGCGGCCGCGAGATGCGACCGCGCACGGAATGTGTCGTCCGGCCCGATGCCGAACGGTCGTGGAGGGATCCGCAGCCTCACGCGCCCTGCGCGCGTGTCCTCCACCGCCGGCCGGCAGCGACGGAACGCCCTGGGGCGCCCGCTCCTCCCGGCCTGGTCTTTCGTCCTTTCGATGCGTGTAATCTAACGGAACGGGACGCTGGCGTCCACGTGGCGCAGCAGTGACAGGCGATCCATCACCTCGCGCGGGCGCTCCTCGTTCACGGCATGCCCTCCCGCCTCCATTACGCTGACCTGGAGCGGCGCGCCCGCCGCGAGCAGTGCGGCGACGTACGGCTCGGCATCGCGCACCAGCCGGTCGCGTCCGCCCAACAACACCTGCACCGGCACCCGCACCTTGCGGAGCCTCGCAGCCATCACGTCGGCCCCCGGTCGATCCCACTCGAAGGCGGCGGCGAGGCGCCAGAGGGCACGACTGTACGCGGGAAACTGTGAGGGCGCCCAGTACTGGTCGATGTCCCGCTGCGTGATGCGGGCCGGGTCGCCATAGACCAATCGATGCGCGCGCGCCACGCTCCGCCGCGTCACGAGGTACGGCATCGCGCGACCGATCAGGCGCAATGGCAGCGCTCGGGTGATGCCCAGCAGCGGTACCACGCCGAAGGCCGCCGGGTTCACGAGGGCCAGGCGCTCGATGCGCGGCTCGCCCGCCAGCAGCAGCTCCAGCGCGATGGTGCCCGCCATGGACTGCGCCACCACCGCCACCCGCTGCAGCCGCTCCGTGTCGATGAGCCCTCGCACGGCCTCCATCATCGGCGCGAGACGGTAGGCCGCGTCATCGTCGGGCTTGTCCGAGAGTCCGTGGCCCGGCAGGTCGACGGCGATGACGCGCCGCCCCGCCGCGGCGAGCGGCGCGAACCACGAGCGCCACATGTAGATCGACGCGCCCCACCCATGCAGCAGCAGCACCGGCGGCGCATCGCCCCGACCGGCCTCCGCCACACGGAGCCGCAATCCGTCCGCAAGTCCGACGAAGCGCACGCGGATGTCCGGTTCGCCGGCGGGGAACATCGCCGCCGGCGGCAGCCGCCCGGTGAGCGGGCCGGCGGACAGATCCAGGTCGCTCAGGCGATCTCGATCGGACGGCCGGCCAGTCGCGCGATGAGACCGAGCCGGAACGTCACGTCCGCCCAACGCTCGTCGCCGGAATTCTGCGTCTCCAGTGGATACGCGGGCCACACGAACGGGTTGGTGCTCTTCGGGACGGCCATCCCCTTGTGGGGATGCCACACCCCCTCGCGGTCGCGATCGTCGAGGAAGCGCTCGAACAGCTTGTACCAGTTCTCGTTCCGCTTGAGGAATCCGAGCCGCGCCATGAGCTCGAGCCAGAGGAGCGCGAACGGTACGTCGGCCTCGACGGCGTTGCGGTGCGGGAGCGGGTCGCCGAGCACGAGGTGCGGCACGGGGACGACGTGGCTTCCCACCGCCTGCACGGCCTCCTGCCGGGGCTGCGCCTGCGTGAGATGCGTGTACAGCGCATCCATCTCGCGATGATGCTCCGCCCGGAAGAGCGGCATGTACGCCAGCATCATGACCGTGAACATCGACGGCGGCGACGCCTCCGCGGCGAGCACGTGCTGGTTGCCCTGGCGCACGAACGGCTTCTGCGCGAGCGGCGAGCGGAGATAATCCGCCATGCGCGTCACGATGCGCCGAGCGGCACCACGCAGGCGCGGATCACCCTCGTAGCCGGCCTGGGCGAGCGTGGCCCCGGCAGCCTCACGCAGCAGAGCGCGCCCGTGTCGCACCGATTCCTCATCCGGCGATTGCTTGCCGCCTAGCTCGTAGAGGAACGCGGGGTCCTGGTCCTCGGCGAGCAGGCGGAAGAGCACACGCCGTGCATGCAGCAACGGCGGCGTGTCCCTGTGCCACCCGTACTCGATCAATCGTCTGACGGCGGGCACCGTGCCCACGCCCTCGAAATGCTCGGCGCGCGAGGACGGAACTCCGAGCATCCCGCCGCTCCATGTGCCGTCGACTGACTGCTGGGTCGCCAACAGCAACGCGGGGCGATGCGTAAACGGGAGGGCGCTCACCTGCGCCGATTCCTCGGGGGTGATCCGGGCGACCTCCGTGAGCGCGCGATACTGGATCGGCGGCGCGGCGTGGGCGAGCAGCCAGTCGAGCGGGAAGCTCACCGGGCTCGGCGGGGGCGGCGGAGGTGGTGGCGCGGCCGGCACTACGAGGGGTCCTGTAGGAGTAACTGCGTCTTCCACGGGAATCTCGGAGGCGCTGGCAGAGCTGTTCGACGGCGGCGGCAGGGTCACAGATGGCTCGCAGAGCAGGCAGTTGATCCAGACGACGCGACACAGCACCGGACGGAACGGTCCGGCACGGGGCGGGTAAGCATAGCAGATTCGCCCGCCCTCGCTAGAGGGGTCAGCGTAAGTGCTTTTGTGGCAAGAACTTGAAAATTACAGTCTGGCAATCCATCCTTCGTACGTCTCTCCAATCTCCCCCGAGGGTAACATGAAGAAGGCACTTCGCATGGCGGCGCTGGGCGTCGCGCTTCTCGTTGGCGGCGCCACGCTGGCGCAGGCGCAGGCCGGCGGAGCCCAGCAGCAGGGCGAGCGGCGCGGCGGGCGTAACATGGAGCTCAACGGCATAGAGCTCACCGACGCGCAGAAGGTTCAGCTCGAGGCAATCCAGAAGAAGTATCAGCCGGAGATGATGTCGATTCGCAACGACATGATGAACGGCGGTGATCGTGCTGAGCTGATGAAGAAGGCCGCCGACCTGCGCGAGAAGTCGGCGAAGGACATCCGCGCCATCCTTACCCCGGATCAGCAGGTTGTGTTCGACAAGAACCTCGCCGAGCAGCGCGCAAGGATGCAGCAGCGCCAGCAGCAGGGCCCGCCGTCGCTCTGAGCGGGACCGCTTTCCTGATCGGCACTGGAGACGCGCGCCGTGCGAGGTGAGTTCATCGACCTCGACGGCGCGCGTCTCTATTACTACGCGGCCGGCTCACGTGGCGCTGGCGAGCCCGTGGTGTTCCTGCATGGCTTCGCCACTTCCGGGCACCTCTGGCGGGACGTCGTCTCGCTGCTGCCGTCGGGCCGTCGCTTCGTCGTGCTCGACATGCTCGGTCACGGACGCAGCGATCCTCCCGGTGACTACCCGCTGACGCTGGAGGCGCACGCCGGCCGTCTCGTCGCCCTGCTGGATGCGCTCGGCATCTCGAGCGCATGCCTCGTTGGTCACGGCGTCGGCGGCGGCGTGGCGCAATGGCTCTCTGTGCACCAGCCACAGCGCGTGTCGAGCCTCGCCCTCGTGGCGAGCGTCGCGTTCGACCGCTGGGCAACGCGCGACGTCCGGCTCGCGCGCGCCGCCCTGCCGCTCACCCGCCAGTTGCCACCGGCGTGGCTGCTCTCGATGGTGCGCGCGGAGATGGAGCGTGGATACGTGGACGCCGTTCGCGCGAGTCACGCCATCGAGCGCTATTCGCGCCCGTTTGCCAGCGACGCGGGCCGCGACGCCCTCGTGCGGCACATCGCCGCGCTCGATACGGAGGAGACGCGCACTCTCGGTGCGCACCTCGGCACGATCGCCGTGCCGACGACCGTGGTGTGGGGGGAAAACGATCCGTTCCTGCCTGTCGCACTCGGCCGCCGGCTCGCCGACGCCATTCCCGACGCTACACTCGACGTCGTCACGGGCGGCCGGCACTTCCTCCCCGAGGAAGCGCCACGCCAGGTGGCGGACTCGCTCGCGGCGCTGTTCGCGCGCTGACCGAGTCCGTCGCGACGGGCCGCCGATTCGGCGCTTCCTCCGCTTCGCTCAGGATTGACGGCCGCAGCGCGCTCACCGTGTAGCGACTACCCGCATTCCACAACATCCAGCTCCGCACGCCGTGATCGTAGCCCGCCTGCATCTGCGCGCGGATCTGCTTCACGCCGTAGCGCGGAGGGCCGAGCGTGAAGTCCTGGTACCACGGGACGATCTCGGGCGGACGGTCGATGTGCCGGTTGCGCTCCGTCGCGTCGCTGAGCGCGCGATCGATGACCTCGTACGGGTTGGCGTTCGGGCGGTCGATGTCGTACATCCCGCGCGAGTAATGCGACGGATACGTCATCGGCAGCACGATGTCAGTCTCCGTCGCGAACTGCTCCCACCGCTGCCCGATCCCCATGTCCGTGCTGTCGCTGGTAGTGAGCCCGAACACGTCGATCGCCATCGGTACGCCGAGCGGCCTCACCCTTGACCGGAGGTAGCCGAGCTGCTCGTGGATCACCTCGTCGCGCGAGCGGCCGTTCGCGAGGGCGAAGCTCGCCTGGCGAATCAGTCGCGGATCATCGGGAAAGCGCACGTAGTCGAACTGCACTTCGCTGAAGCCGTACTTCACTGCTTCGGCGGCGAGGTCGGCCGCGTACTCCCAGACGCCCCGCTGGTGCGGGTCCAGCCACGGATTCCCACTCTGGTCGAGCCAGGGCGTGCCGTCGCTGCGGCGCTTGACCGCCCACTCGCGGCGCGCGCTGGCGAGCAGCGGATCCTTGGCTACCACGATGCGCGCGATCGGCAGGATGCCGTTGGCGCGCATGGTGTCGAGCACGGCGCGCAGTCGCGCGATCGGCATCGGGTTCACGGTATCCGCGCCGATCGCGTGCGCCAGCGGCACGGACGAGTGATAGAGCACGTAGCCGCGATCGTCCTTCACGTCGATCACGAGCGCGTTCACCTCGGTAACCCTTGCGACGTCGATGAGGTCCCACATCCGCCCGCCGATGGCCGCCCAGCGGTTCACGTAGAGCCCGCGCACCACGGGTGGCCGCGCGACGAACGGCTTCGGCGTCGAATCAGTCGCTGCGCTGTCGTGCGTGACGACCTGCGCCGGAAGGCGCGCGGCGGCGAGGGCAGTCGCCGCGGCCGCAAGGAGGAAGAAGGATCGCATGGCACAACCTACTACCCCGGTGACGCTGGATCAGACGGCGCACGACACGACTACAGGCGCCGGGCCTCGTTGACCGCATCCACCGCGTGGCCGATGTCCCGCGAGAGGGCACGCGCTTCCTGGGTGGCGTTGGCGACGTCGGACATCGCCGTGCCGAGGCCGGACGAGCGCAGCTTGAGCAGGTCGAGCCGCAGGTTCTGCAGCGCCAGGCTCGCGCTCTCCAGCTGGGCGCGGAGCACGCCGCGCCGCTCGCCCAGCTCCGCGATGGACGCGCGCTGCTTCTCGAGCAGCGTGATGCGGCGCTCCTGCTCCGGCGTGGGCGCGGGCCCGGATTCGGCGCGCAGGGCGGCGACGCGTTGCTCCAGCGTGGCGGGCGACGCGCCGTCCAGGTCCGCATCGAGCCGATGCAGCGTGAGCGCCAGCACACCCACACGCTCGGCCAACGCATCGAGCGTGGGACCGACATCGGGGATCATCTCGCGCTCGGCGGGGGCGAGGCGGGCCAGGATGTCCTTCGCGGCGATCCGGTCGGCGGCCGCGCGGCGCACCGCTTCGCCGTACGTTCCGGCCAGCACGTCCGCCGGTGCGAGGGCGAGCGCCGCGCTCTCCGCGTTCGTGGCGGACAGCTGCGCGTTCCGCGACGGCTGCAGCTCGGGGTTGCCTCGACCGAACAGGCGCCCGAGCGGGATTCCGTCCGCCCACAGCTTCCCTGCCCGCGTCACCGTGCCGATGGCGATGAAGGCGCTCGGGAAGATGAACCACGGCACGTGCGGCGACGTGAGCAGGTTCACCGTCGCAAGTGACGCGATGGTGCCGATCGCTCCGATGCCGCGCCGCCGGAAGCGCGTGATCCGCTCCTCCACGGGTCGCGTGGCATCGTACTCGTCGCTCCGGTGGCCTCGGTGGAGCTCACGCCGCCGGAACTGCTGTTCACGCTCCCACTCACGCTGACGGTGGCGCCATTCCCGCCATTCGCGGCGCGTTCCCCACACCGGCATGGCGGGCATGGGTGCCGCACCGGGCGCGAGCCCGGCGGGATATGGCGCTGGCGGCGCGGCGTCCTCCATCCGCGCGGGATATGGAACCGGCACCGAGCCGGGATATGGAACCGGCGCCGGTGCGGCGAGGGGTGAGCGAGTCGCAACCGGCGCCAGATCGTAGTCGGCTCGCTGCCCGATGTCGCTCGACGTCGCCAGCAGCGCCTCGCGGAACGCCCCCGCGTCGGTCCAGCGCGCCTCGGGTTTCTTTTCCAGCGCGCGCGAGATCGCATACGCGAGTGACGGCGGTACGTCGGGACGAAGTGACAGCAGGGGACGCGGCGCCTCGGAGACGTGCTTGACGAGCATCGCCGGCGTGTTGGACGCCTTGAACGGCGTCTCGCCGGCCAGCATCTGGTAGCCGATCACGCCGAGTGAGTACACGTCGCTGCGCACGTCGAGCTCCCGCTCGCCGAGGGCCTGCTCCGGCGACATGTAGGCCGGCGTGCCGATCGCGATGCCCGTGATCGTGAGGCGGCTGTCGCCGGCCGCGGCGCGCGCAATGCCGAAGTCGGTGACGAGGGGACGTCCGCTGACGCGGTCGAGCATGATGTTGTCGGGCTTCACGTCCCGGTGCACCACACCATGCGCTCCGGCGTAGGCCAGCGCGTCGGCCACGCCGATCAGGATCTGGCGCGCCTGATCCACGGAGAGCCGCACCTCGCGCGCGAGCCGCTCGGCGAGGCTCTCACCCTCCACGAGGGCCATGACGAAGAAGACGAGCCCTTGGGCCTCGTCGACGGTGTAGATGGGCACGATGCCCGGATGCGAGAGCTGCGCCGCCGTCTGCGCCTCGCGGAGGAAGCGTTCGCGCACGTCGGCGTTGAACGCGAGCTCCGGGGGCAGCACCTTGATCGCCACCTTGCGGTGCAGGCGGAGGTCCGTGGCGCGATAGACGACGGACATGCCACCGCGCCCGATCTCACGGTCCACCAGGTACTGGGTGCCGACCGCGACGACGAGGCGGTCGAGCAGCGGGTCGGTCACCCGCGATCGCCGGCGCGGCGCGCGTCGGCCGACCGCTCATTGCCGAGACGACCCATCTGGTCGGCGACGAAGAGCGCGTCGTCGACATTCTCGGTGAGCTTGATGGCCTGATTGGCGAGCGCCGTGATGTGCTGCTGCGACTGCGGCGAGGCGCCGAGACGCAGGAGATCGAAGCGCATGTTCTGCAGCGCGATGGCACAGGTTTCGATCTTCGTGCCGAGACTGTCCTTGCGCTTCGCCGAATCCACGAGCGCGCGCCGCTGGCGCTTGAGGTACGCCAGCCGGCGCACCCGCTCCTCGCTTCCCCGGTCGAGCGGGTTGGCGGCGTTTTCCAGCGTGGTGATCTCTCGCTCGAGCTGCGCGCTCGCCGCGTCGAAGTCCTGTCGTCCGAGCTCATCGTAGGCGAGCGCGAGCCCCTGCACCTTGTCGGCGAGCGCGCTCGCCGAGCGCCCCACGTCACCAAGCTGCTCGCGCTGCGCCTTGGGGAGATCGGCAAGGCGCCGCAGGATCTCGTCCCGGTCGGTGAGCGCCTGGCGCACGCGCTCGCCGAGAGGGCCGGCAAGCTGCGCCGCCGCGCTCGACCGCGCGGCCGGCGACGCACCGAGCCCGCCTGGCGAGAAGCCCGCGGCAGCCGGCGAGGGTGCCATGCGTGCGGCGATCTTGCGCTGCGCTCTCTCTTCACGAAGCCGGGCGCGGGTGCGCGAGTCGAACAGCGCGCGCACGTGCTCGGCCGCTTCCTCGATCACCTCCATCAGTTCGCGGTCACGCGGCTGGCGGAAGACGTCGCGCCAGTCGTAGCCATCGCTCCAGAGCTTCGCGTACTTGAGCGCGATGTAGATGCTCCAGATGACCGTGATCGGGAAGAAGTCGGAGCTCCCGAAGACGGCAAAGAGGACGATGACCGCGTTGACGAACAGGAATGGCGCGAGCTTGCGCCGGAACTGCGCCACCGGTGGCGCTTCCCAGCGGCGCAGGTCGTCCGTCGACAGCCCGTTGGCC
>Ga0207664_10001169_pt1 | contig 17451 bp, 15 predicted proteins | sample LARL83metaG_FD_184349 | JGI IMG/M metagenome (GOLD analysis project Ga0207664, IMG submission 184349) | Corn, switchgrass and miscanthus rhizosphere microbial communities from Kellogg Biological Station, Michigan, USA - LAR L8-3 metaG... | ecosystem: Host-associated > Plants > Roots >... | reverse complement strand
TACTAATGACGTGTGAGTGAACAAAACGGTTTACCGTGTAACCAGCCGATCACGGCCTGTACGCGATCCCCGGAAACCGCAGCTCGCGGCGCCGACACCCGCACCAGCACGCAGCCAGCCACCCCGGCCACACCGGAACCCAGCCGCGATCACCCCACCGCCCGCCCCCGCGCGCAGGCACGATACCCCCCAGCCCCCGCTCTCCGGCGATCATCACAACACGGCAACATCACGCCCCACAGACCGCCCGGACTAGCGGCCGGGGCCGACCGCGCCCCGCCCGCTCCGCCGATGGACGAGCCCGCCATCCGGGCACACAGCCACAAACCTGAACACAACCCCCCAGGGGTGAACCACAAGACAGGGCCCGAACGGGCTCTGGCATCCCGCACCACCACACCCTCCGCCCCGCGTCCAGCGACATCAGCGATAGCGCGTGACGTTTCCACTACCAGCCGGACGGCTTCATCGCGGAACTCAGGCGAATACGTCTTGTATTTTCCAGGCAATTAACTGTTATCCCCCCGGCCGGCCCTGAAGCTTGCGGGATACCAGCTCGAGAACCTGTCGAACAGCTCCGTTCAATAGATATGCATGGGTATAGTACAATTAGTGGTCGGCTTCGGCTGCTGGTGGCGCCGGAAGGTGCTGTGCCGGGCGGTCGGCGTGTCTTCACATGATCATCCGCACGGCGTCGGATTCGTACAGCGCGGTCTACCTTGCCTATCGGCCTGAGCCGTGCATCGACTCGTCGGAATCCAGATGATGAGGAAGGGGTGGGTCCTGCGGAAGCGAAGGGGAGGGCGGCCACATCACCCGAGGTGATGGACGGGCAGGACCATCTCGGAGTGAGCGTCGTCATCTGCGCGTACAGTGATCGGAGATGGCAACAGACACGCGCTGCAGTAAGGTCTGTGCTTTCTCAATGTCCGCCGCCAGCGGAGGTACTGCTGGTGGTGGACCACAACGCCAAGCTGGCCGAACGAGCCCGCAGTGAGCTCGCTGACGTGACAGTCCTCGAGAACGAGGGAAGCCAGGGTTTGTCCGACGCTCGCAATACCGGACTTCGAGCGGCGTCTCAACCCGTAACTGCCTTCCTTGACGATGACGCGGAGGCGCGTCCGGGCTGGCTGGCATCGTTGATCGAACCGTACCGTTCGCCTGATGTCGTGGGTACCGGAGGCGCCGTGCTTCCCAAGTGGCCCGATGCTCCGCCCCGTTGGCTGCCGCCGGAGTTCTATTGGGTCGTCGGGTGCAGTTATCGTGGCCTACCGGTTTCGGTGGATCCTGTGCGAAACCCGATCGGGGCCAGCATGAGCCTGCAAACCGCCCTGGCCCTCAAGGTAGGCGGATTTGACAGCGTGGTCGGCCGAGTGGGTACGCGGCCCACCGGGTGTGAGGAGACTGAACTGGCCATCCGGCTCACAGCGGCCAAGTCGGCGTCGGTTATCCTCTACGTGCCGGGCGCCGTGGTCGACCACCATGTGGGGCAAGAGCGCCTTAAACTGAGGTACTTTCTGCGCCGATGCTGGCATGAGGGGGTCTCGAAATCCAGCGTCGTACAGCTGGCCGGCGCGTCTGCCGGACTCGAGAGTGAACGAAGATATGTCACCGCGGTCCTTCCCGCCGCCTTGCTGCGAAACCTGCGCCATGGTCTCACTGGTGATATGGGTGCACTCATGAGATTCGCCATGATACTGGCCGGACTCACATCTACTGCGATCGGATATCTGTCCGGGAAAATGCGGTAAGAGTACTGCAGCGGAATGGCCTGCCGGGCCTAGGGGCCCGCGCCGGAGAGCGGCGTCCGCCGCCTCGTCGGATAGCACCTCATGGCGCAGGGCGGCCCACTGCAGAGAGTGGCGGATGCCATCGGCAATGCCGTACTGCGGCTGCCAGTCGAGCAGTCGCACCGCCCGATCGATGCGGGTATAGGCGCCTGCCACGTCGCCCGGTCGCCGTTCGGCGTCTTGTGCCCGGATCGGCACGCTGGCCACTTCGTTGAACGCATCAAGGAATTCACGGACGGTGGTGCCCGTGCCGGTGCCCAGGTTGATGGCGAGTGAGGTGCTCATCGGGGCCAGCAGGGCGTCGAACGCGCTCAGCGCTGCGACATGAGCGGCGGCAAGATCCCAGACGTGAATGTAGTCCCTGATACCTGATCCGTCCCTGGTCGGGTAGTCAGTCCCGGTGACCTGAAACGGGACGCCATCCTCCAGAGCCTGCATCATCTTGCCGAGAGCGTGGGTCGGTCTCGACAGCTGCAGGCCGGTGCGCATCTTGGGGTCCGCTCCGATCGGATTGAAGTACCGCAGGGAGAGCACGCGGATGGTCTGCGCGGCAGCGATGTCCGCGAACATGGCCTCGCACACGGCCTTCGTCCGGGCGTACGGGCTCTGCGGGTTGATGGGGGAGTTCTCATCGACCGTCAGGTCGGCGCCCGCTCCGTAGATGGCAGCGGAGGAACTGAAGATCAGCCGTTCGCATCCGTTGCGCACCAGGTGGTCAACGAACTCAAGGCTCTTCACGACATTCGCTCGGTAATACGTCACTGGATCGGCCACTGACTCCGGGACCACGATCAGTGCCGCACAGTGGATGACGGCATCGACGTCTGGATGGTCCTTGAATATGCAATCAACCAACTGGCCATCCGCGATGTCGCCCTCGTAGAAGTCCCGGCCGGTGATGAACTCCCGCCTACCGGTCACAAGATTGTCAAGGATTACTGGCTTGATAGCCGCGTCGAGGCAGGCCGACGCAATTGTGCTGCCAATGAAGCCGGCTCCCCCTGCGATTAGAACCTTCAATACCTCACACCCTATTTCTTGCCGCCACTCACCCAGCCTCCAGGCTAGCTGGCCCATCCAGAGCCGGTCCGCCTTGGTAGCCCACCAGGCGTTAGTGGCGATATGACTGTTAAAAACTGTCCGTCACGAGCGTGACGGCGTCGTCAGGATATCAAGGAATCTGCCGGGAAGCCTCAGAGCTCAGGTCGTGGCTGCCAGACCTCGACATATTTAATAGCTAGGGGAGCCGACAAAAGCGGCCGCGGGCGCACCTTCAGGCCATGACTTAGGCCGGAGACCCGTCACGCCATGCTTAGTCACAGCGCTTCCGATTCCGGGGCGATCCCTGCGTCCACGGTCGCTGATTCCAGCAAACGAATTGGCGGCGCTTCCAGCTTGGCGCGCACGTACTGCCGCTTGGAACCGAATTTCTCCCGCAGGATCACCTTAAGAATCCGCCAGCCGTCGCTGATAGCCCGAAGGTTGCTGGAACCGTATAGCCGATTGCGCTCGTGACTTGGGACCTCATGTATCCGCAGCTTGGCCTTGGCCGCCCGGATGCTCATGAGCGCCTCTACCTCGAATCCGGCGCAGTCGATGGCCAAGGCCCCGAGGTGCCTGGACCAGAAGGCATTGTAGCCGTAGCAAAGGTCAGAGTACTGAGTCCCGAACATCCAGTTGACAAGGCTTCTCAGCAGGCTGTTACCCCAGCGGCGGCCGACGGTTATGTCGTCACTCGCGCCACCGCTGGCAAAGCGTGATCCCTTAACGAAATCTGCGCCAGCAACGAGGGCACTGACAAAGTGGATAATCTCGTTGCCATCGGTGGAGCAGTCTCCATCCATCGCGACGATGATGTCGCTGCTACATGCGGCGAACCCAGCCAGCAGAGCATCTCCTTTCCCCGTTCCCGACTGTTTGATGATCTTGATGCCGGGCCAGAGTCGACGAGCCACGACAACCGTGTCGTCTGTCGACTGTCCGTCAACAAGCACGACTTCGCTTATCCAGCTCGGTATCGTTTCGAATACTTTAGGTAGATTGCGGGCTTCGTTCCTAACGGGGATGACAACACTTACGCTCGATGCGATAGCGAAATCTGCAGAGACTAGCCGATATATATTTGCTGCCCTGTAGCTAGGCATGTTCGCAGCAACCATTGAACTCCGCGCCTATCCGGGACACAAGGCCCCTACCAAGGTCCCGCTCCACGAGACCCATACCCCGGTAATATGAGCTAGCGTGCGATCAGCCCAGCCGAATAACGTGCAGCGCCCCCAAAAGGGCCGCGCCGCGATTCCACTCCCTCTAGCGCTCGGGCTAGGCTCAGGGCACGCTCGCCTTTACGTTGAAGACGCCTGGGAGACCGGACAGGTTCACACGTTCGTCATCTTTTATGTCTGGACTGGATGTTCTGGTACTGTTTGCCCACCAAAGACATAATCTGTCACTTCTGAACCTCTAGCCTCATAGCCTGGGCCTCGGAGTCGGTGTCCGACGCCTTGCTGAACGGCAGACGCTGCCGCTGGGGTGAAACACGTGAACCTGCGCACCCGACCGGGCAGGACCGTTAAAATCACAGCCCACCCAGAGGAACTGCGGTCTACCCTGGCTACATGATCGGCTTGCCACGTGTCGGCTCTCCGCCAACCTCCAGGAACGCGCCGAACCCCCGGCGGCGTCTTGTCGGGTTCCCTGTAGCCTTCGTGGCCGGATGCATCATGCTCGGCTCCTGTTCAACCTCGTCGACACCATCCGTCCGGACCGTCCCCTCCGCGACAAATAGCGCGCCCGTGACACCGGCCAGCCGTCCGGCCGCGGTCAGGGCGCACATTATGGTCCTAGTGATGGAAAATCAAAGTTATAACCAGATTATCGGCAACAGCTCTGCGCCCTACATCAATCTCCTCGCCGATAGATACTTGCGTGCGACGAACTCACATGCGCGTGGACATTACAGCTTGCCCAACTACCTCGAGATGATCTCTGGACAGGCTTATGAGGCAAGCGGCACGGCGAACGACTGCACGCCGCCGAGTTGCGGCCCGGTTACCGGCACCAATGTCACCGATCAACTGGCGGCCGCCGGGATCAGGTGGATGGCTTTCATGGGCGCGATGCCGTCAGACTGTGACACGAGCGATGCCGGCGGTAGCGGCGGGTACGGAGTACGGCACGACCCGTTCGTCTATTTCCCCCAGGGAAGAAAAAACCCAGCGTGCGGAAATGACGTGCCGTCGGGCAGGCTCCTGTCCATGCTTAATAGTCCGACGCCGCCTGACTTTGTCTTTTATTCACCGAGCATATGCACCGATGGCGGCGGGGACGCTCCGTGTTCCACCATCGCAAATGGAGATCATTTTCTCGCCCGGCAGCTCCCTGCTATCATGGCGACGCCCTGGTATCGCGAGCGCGGAACAATTATCCTCACCTGGGATGAGGGCGCCGACAGCGACAAGTCCGGTGCGATTGGCGACACCGGCGGTCACGTCCTTACGATCGTCATATCGTCGCGCACGAAAGGCGCTCCTCAGGACCGCCAGTACGTTGACACCGCCGGGATCCTGCGGACCATCGACCAAGCCTACGGCGTCAGTTATCTCGGCGACGCCGCGAGACCCGAGTCGGGGACCTTGCCGCTGGACAGGACCAGCTAGCGGCTCTCACCACCGGCGCCGGGTCACCGCCAGGGCGCCGAGTGCCGCCGTTCTAGTGCCAATAGACGGCAGGCCATTGGACCGCAGATCGAGGACGGCGAGCAGCGCTTTTGTGCGCGGCGCGAAGGCCGGAGGCCGGCAGGCCGGGCATCTGCCGGGGCGGTGACCGATCAGGTCTCCGCAGGCCTCGGCCAAGCCTGCCTGATAGCCGTGCCTCGTACGCTGAGGCCAGACTCCGGCGCCATCGAAGTTCGCATTGCGCGGTGCGCGGGCCAATTGCGCGCAGGCAAGCAACGGGAGGTCGGGTAGTGCGTCGCCGACGGCCAGCGCGCAACCGGGATCAGCCATCAGCCCGGCCAGTGCCCGCAAACCGGTTCCCTTGTCTATTTCCGCGGGGACGATATCGGTCTGGCCGTCGCCTGGGTGGATCTCCACGTCGGTACCACCGATCGCGCGGATCTCGGCCAGGATCTCGGCCGGCAGGGGACCATTGCCCCGTCGGGCGCGGACTGCGTAGCGATACCGCGGATCCATCGTGATGTCGGCGTGACCCGAGAGCTGGCGACGAATCTGGTCCAGCAGGACACTGCTCGCCGATGGCCGCAGGTCGACAGTGTCGCCATCGTGATAGAGGGCGGCGCCATACTCCGAGACTCCGCCGGCCAGGCCGAAGGCCTGGCATCGGTCGCGAACCTCTGGCATCGAGCGTCCGGTGACCAGTACGGGCCGGTAGCCGTGCGCGATCAGCGTGCGCAGGGCAAGCATCCCGGTCGGTGAGGTCGCCGGGAAGCCAAGCTCACCGCACTCCAGCACGCCGTCGAGGTCAATGGCGCATAGCGGGCCAGTGCCCGGGAGCAGGTCGCGTAGGTACAGCTCCGCCAGGTAGTCATGGACCGCGGCGGCGGAACGTTGCTGGACGTCGAAGGTGTCAAGGTCGCCGGCTTTGCCAAGGCGCCACAGCTCGGCGAGCCGGTACATCAGCCAGCGTTCGCCGTCGGCCCGATCACCACTTACCTGCTGATACGCCTCACGCAATTCTTCTTGGAAGCCGTGGCTGGGCGGGTCGGCCGCCGCGCCGGCCAGATCGAAGACAGGGTCGTAGCACAACAGGTCCAGGTGCCCGAACGTGCGCTGATAGAAGTCCACCTTGCGTAGCTCACCGGCGGCTGACGGATCCGGCAGCCAATGCCGGAGGTGGGTCTTGCTGTCCAGGACGGCCGGATGCTCATGTCCGAGGAGTCGTCGCATGAGCGGCTCGAGCACAAGCGGTCTGGACGGCAAGGCCAGCCGCCCGTACTGGCCGGACAGCACCTTGGCTGCCACTTCCCAGACCGTGCTACGACCGCCCAGGCGGTCAGCCGAGGCCAATGGCGCCGGCAAGGCCCGGCGGCGGGCATACACATATGAAGCTACCGTCTGGGCCAGGGTGACGGACTCGTGCCCATCAGGAGCCTCATGCGGGACGGGCGTCAGCCAGTCACGGTAGATCAGCCCGTCGGCAAAGCCGTAGACATGCGGCACGCGGTCCTGGATCGCGCTGGCCACGGCGACCGCCTGCCGGCCGAGGTAGCCGAGGCCGGCGCCTTCGACGACCAGGTCCGTGACCGTTTCCTCACCCGTCCGGCGATCCATCGACTCGACAGTGAACCGGGCGCGCAGATGTGCGCGCTCGCTAGCGGCGTAGGGCTTTCCGGCCGGCGTCACCTCGCGGATCTGCGTGTCCGGCCCGGCGAAACTGGCCAGCGCGTGCCGGACGGGCTGAGGCTCGAGCCGGCTGTGTATGCTCCACTCGTCCCACGGCTGTACGACGACGGACCAGGTGCGCAAAACCTCGGGAATTTCCTGAGCACCGAACACGGAGAGCAGGAAGGCAATCTGCGAATCGAGAACGCCCGCCGCGGCCACCGCACGGGCCGAAGCCGCCAGGGATGTGCCCGTTCCCGGGGGGTCGTCCGCGATGAGAACCTGTCCGCCGGCCCTGGCGACTGCCCTGAGCGCTGCGCGCTCCCAGGGCAGGAACGGCCGTCCGGGCCGGTAGGTGAGCACGTCGGCAGGGGGTTCCCCGCAGGCGCGGAACGCCGCCGCGTGCAGCGGAGCCAGGTAGCTGCCCGAAGTCCGGACTCCCACTACACATAGCGGTCCGTGACGCTCCGGGTATTGCTTCATGAACGCGTGAACGAGCCACCGCACGTCATCAGGATGCTGGTCGAAACTATGAAAACAAGCGGGCAGCCGTATACGGTCATCACCTACGGACGCAACCGCCGAAGCGATGGCACGAAGCAGCGCGGCGAACAGGTCCGCGTCTGGAGCGCACTCGACCGCCATGATCTGATCGGCCAGGCGCGAGATCAATTCGGTCAGCGGCTGACGCGCCCGTGCCAGCCGACGGTTCGCGAGATTGCTTCCTCCTCGCGCGATCGTGCCCAGCGTGCCGGCGCCAGCGGCAGCAAGACGGGCCGGACCAGACGGTTTGCCGCGCAGGTGGCTGGCGGCGCGATCGAAGAGCAGCGGATCGGCGTGCAGGCGGTCATCAACCAGCTGACCGATCCCGGCGGCCAGCAGGTAGGCGTCTAGCCACTGCTCATCCAGTAGCGCGTCGCGCAATCGTTCTGCCAGTGCCTCCGCTCCGCATATCAGGTCGGTGACCAGCACTGGACCGCGCTCACCCATGAGCAACCTGGTGTAGTACCGGAATGACGTTCCGGCGCGACCACAGGGGGCTCTCGGCGTACTGAGCCGATTTGGCGAGGTTGCTCGCCACGTGGCGGAGCCACGCCAGCAGCAGCAGAGTCCGGCCATCGATCAGGTCGCCGGCCGTCGTGTCGGCTAGCACGCATTCCTCCGACGGGGTCCAGGGCAGCCCGCGACTGAGCCTGTCGGCAACACGTCCGCCTAGCCCGCGTGATCGTCCATGTTCGGGCATTGTCAGCAGCCAGAACGCGATGTCCAGAGCTGACAGGTCGTGTTCGCGGGCCTCGCCCCAGTCGACGATCCCGGTCACTCGCCGGTCAGCGCTGAGCATGATGTTCCCTGGGTGGAAATCGCCGTGCGCCCAGCCGAGGGTCAGCTCGCGGCCGGCCAGATCACTGCGCAGCGTGCCGGCCAGACGCTTCACGACGCCAGCGGAGGGGAGCGACGTCATGATCGTTTCCGTCGGCTCGTCCACCAGGCGCTCGAGTAGCCGGTCATCGACCACGCGAGTTTCCTCGGTACGCCGGTGCAACGGAGCGATCGCCGCGATCGCAGCTGACGTCAGGCGGCCTGTCTCCGCCAGCACCGGTTTCCGGCCGTCCTTTCCCGGCAGCAGGTTCGTGAGCAGATAAGTCCACGCACCGGCAGTCCCGGCCGCAAGCGGATCCGGGATGAGGGCCAGCCAGTTGTCCAGCTGGCAGTCTGACCTGAGCTGAATCAGGACATCGTGCTCCCGGCGCAGGCTGTTCGCGCCGCATGCGGTGGTAGCGATCTTGAGGACACCCGTCTCGCCGTGTCCTGAGCGAACGATGTAAGCAGTGACGTCTGAGACGCTGCTCAGCGCTCGCTCGTATCTCCAGTCCCCGTCAGGGAGCGCCGCGCGCAACACGAGGTTCCTGCCTGCCTGCATGGATTGAGACATGGCCAGGTACCTGGACCGGCGACCCATCCCGGCCAGGCGCCGCCGGGCTGCGGTCACGTACGCCGCGGGCATCATCGTGGTATGTCAGCCTGTGTCCCGGGCCGGTTGCGATACCGCCGCCGGCTTACGGCGTAGGCAAATGGCCCGGCGATGACCCCGGCACGCTCGCGCCAGATGAGCTCGCGGGGGAAACCTGTACCGCGGTCGGCGTTCTTCGCTGACGCCGGATCCAGCAGGTGCCGGGCCGCGGGGACGAAGCGTCGCAGCATGTCCCCGAGCAGCGCCGGCCGAGCCCACAGCGCCGAGGCGAAGTAGGCGCCGAGTCCGACCCCGTATCCGAACGCCTGGCGGCGCATGCCCTCGTATTCACGCCGGTGCCAGTGCCGTATCACCGCCCGGGGCTCATAAACCAGGGTTCCGCCGTCCACGATGACTCCCAGGAACGCGGTGAGGTCATCACCACCGCGCGCCGGGGTGCCCGCACCCATGGCAGAGTCGAAGCCCTCGCGGGCTACCAGCCAATCGGTGCGGAAAGCCATGTTCGCCCCGGATCCGAATCGCCCGGCGGTGAACGGGAACAGCGGCTCGGGATCCGGCATCTCACGAGTGAAGATACGCCTGGTGAACCCGCGGCTGTATCCGCCGGCCCGCTCAACGAGCAGCTGGGCTGGGGTCTGGAGCTCCGCGGGAAGGATCAGGCCGGTCACGCACGTCGCGTCCGACCCCGCGAACGCCTCGGCGATCGCTGTGAGCCAGGCCGGATGCACCTCGACGTCATCGTCTGTGATCGCGACAACCTTCCCGGTCACCGCGGGCAAGGCCGTATTGTGAGCCAGCGCGAGACCGGGCCGTGACGCACGCACGTACCGCACCGCGAAAGGCCAGGCCTGGCTTTCCTGCAGAGTGCGTGCCGTAGTGTCGGTGCTCGGCGCGCTATCGGCGACGACGACGTCGAACGAGGAATATTCCAGCTTGGCGAGCGAGTCCAGGCAGCGCAGCAGGCTCTCGGTCCGGTCACGGGTGGCGATGATCACCGTAATCGGCAGGTCATCCACGGGTCTGGGCCGGGTGCGACATGGCCGCTGTGGCTGGATGAGCCCGCCAGAAGGGAGGCCGGCAGGCGCCAGGATGCCGTCGTCATCACAGTGAGCGACGACCGCGTCGGCGATGAGAGGCCACAGCATCGATGCGAGCCTGTCGGCGCCGACCGGCTCGGATGTGAACGACAGATGAACCTCGCCGATAGGCTGGCCGTGCAACCAGATCAGCAGCCGCGCTCCCTGGTACTGTCCGTCCGCGTTTAGCTGCGGCAGCGGCATTTCCAGGTCTATATCGCCGACGAGGATTGGCGTGACAGCGCTAATCTCCCCCTCCTTAGCTAGCCTCTCATTAAGGAAGACTACAGAGTAGCCCCATGGGTTCACATCTCGCGACGGAAGCTGCAGGATGGCGTAAACCACCCCGGTATCCCGCACGTCCTCTCTACGTACCTTACGGTGGCACGGATCTGGGGTTCGCTCGGCCGGGGTGGCCGGTGACAGGGAGTCGCAGAGCCTGCAGTCGGCCAAATCAAGCAGAGGATAGAAGCCTGTGATGCGCACGTTCGGCCTACGCCGCCGAGCCGTCCCCCTCGGGCTGAACGCATCCGGCTGGCTGGGTCCGGGCACGGCCCTGATCGAACTGACCGGGGAAGCCGGCAAGTCATGATGAGCCCGGTTCCGATTCTCCTCTATCATTCGATCTCGGCCGACCCGCCCGACTGGATCTCCACCTTCACCGTCAGTCCCGTCACGTTCCGCACCCACCTCGATATGGTCGTAGCCAGCGGACGACAGCCCATCACCGTTTCGCAGTTCACTGACGGCCTGCAAGGAAAGGCAGAGCTTCCGGCGCGGCCTGTGCTGATTACCGTGGATGACGGCTTCGCCGACTTCGCCGACAACGCATTGCCCGCTCTCACCGAGAGGAAGTTGCCGAGCACGCTTTACGTTACGACGGGCGCGCTCGCCGGCGGAGCGCAGGAGAGTGTCCTTCCACCAGCCGATATGCTGCGGGCGGCAGATCTTCCCGGCCTTGAGGCGGAAGGCGTGGAAATAGGGGCCCATTCCCATACTCATCGCCAGATGGATCTGCTGTCTGAGGACCAGCTAGCTGACGAGCTTTCACGCAGCCGTGACCTGCTCGCCGAGACGCTCGGGCATCCTATCCGCAGCTTTGCCTATCCTCACGGGTACTGGCGATCGAAGGTACTGCGTCTCGTCGACGCGACAGGCTTTGATTCGTCCTGCGCCGTGGGTAACTCACTCTGCTCGGCCAAGGATCATCCGCTGGCACTCTCCAGGCTCATGGTCCGGGCAGACACAGACGCATCCGTGATCGCCGCGTGGATCGATGGTTCTGGCGCCCGTGTCCTGCCGCCCCAGCACAGATTGCTTGCCTACGGCTGGCGCCAATATCGCCGCAGTCGGCAATCGAGGCTGCTGACGACCAGCCGGTGCTAGCACGCTGAACGCGCAGAGTACTGGCTGGCCCGACGCACTGGCCGCCATGCCAGGTTCCGTTGTCCGGCCTAGTTGTCCGAGGGGGTGTCGCGGAACCGGAGCGCCCTCTTAGTCGCCGCCCGCAGCGCGCGGTCGCAGCGAGTGTAAGGAATCCGCTCAAGGCGGTACTCCGCGTAGTCGACCCCGACCGCTCCGAAGCGTTCCTTGAATTGAGCCAGGCTGACCGAGGCGCCAGTCTCGCCGAGGTGGTGGGTGCGGCAGCCGTGCTGGCAGGCCAGTTGGATGGCCCGCCACTGCAACAGCTCCGCCGCGCGGACCGGACCCGCGACAGGCCGGTCGATCGCCGCACGCGTGTCGTGGGCGGCCGCCCCGAGAAGCGTGATGTTAGAGGCGACCGGGCGGTCGTCGAGGTAGGCGACCAGCACCACCAGCGCGGCACCGAGGTGACGGGCGATCGCCTCCAGTTTGGCAGGCGGGTCCCGGCGCGCCGCCCGCCAGCGCGCCAATGCGGCCGGTTCATGCTGATGCTCAGCCCAGCGGAGGATGGACGCTTGGACAAGTTGCTGGTGGATGGGCAGCAGTCGCCCGGTGCGATCCACCTCGACCCGCACCCCGCGCCGCGCCGCGACCCGCAGGCCGCGGCGGGTGGAGGCGGGCATCCGGGCGAGCACCGCGTCTGGGCCGCCGGTCAAATCGATGACATGGGCCCGGCGTGGCATGACCACTGTGCCGGGCTGGCGGGCAGCAGCCGCCCAGTACGCACCTTGCACCGGATTCGGCCGAACCCACGTCCGGGCCGCACCAGCCAGGCGCAGGTCCGCCAGCACCGCCGTGACGACTCCAGCATCCGCGCCAGGCCCGACCAGTCCGCCGATACCCCACGCCGGTGGGTGGCAGGCGAGCCAGCCGCCAACCCCTGCCATACCGCGGCGGCGAGTCAGCGGCAGCACGAACCGTCGGCCGTCCGGCAGCTCGTACAGCCGACTGGCGTCCACGTAGCGGCCGTCGTCGCACATAGCGTCGATCCACTCCGGGCCGTGGTCGGCCAGCGCGTCAGTGTCGGCGTCGAACAGTCGCCGCCACAACGGACGGGGCGCCGGCGTGACAACCTGCATCCCACCCGGCGCCGCGATGAGCTCAGCCACGATCGGTCACAACCGGCCATGCCAAACCGCGTCGAACCCGCCATCCAGGTCGATGGCGTACGCCATCCGGGCGACCCTGTGGGCCCCGGCGGGCATCGCCACCGCCTGCCAGATGCCGCGCGGCACTGTACTCACCACATTCCGGAGAGCAGCGACCTCGGTCACCACTAGTCCCCCTTCTAGTGCGAGAACATCACAGCTATATGATGACGGGCCGCCGACGCGATCGATGGTGATCCAGCGCCTTTACCAGCCATTTACCATATAGCTTGGCCGTAATCACAGGTGATCAACTTCGGCCCTATTAGCAGGTGATCACCCGGAATCACACGTAACCTACCTGAGCTCACAGCTTACATCAACCGGCGTGGACATAGCCGGGCTTGGATGGCTGGCGGGCGTCGCCGACACCCCCCGGCTCGGGACGGGGCCAGCCGGCGACGCAAGCAGGAGCCACCGCCAGCGGACCAGCACTTCGTTCGGCCCGGCGCACTGCTTGCCGATGAGCATGGCCGGAAAGGGGCTTGATTCGTATACGCGGACCGGGCCTAAGTCTGCGACCGGACCGGCCATGGTCCGCGGCGCGCTGAACGAGCTATCCTGGTCGCTGCTCGACTGCACCTGCGCGCCGCGGCCGCGCAAGGCGCTCATGCGGTTGGCGGCGATGGTCCAGCGGCACAGCGACGCTCTGGGCGCCGACCACCGCCGGGTATTCCGGGCCATCGAGGATCACGCCGATCCGCCGCCGACTAACGGCGTGCCCCGCGCACTGGAGTATCCATGCTTCACTAGGCTCGGCTGGGGCGAGCTCGCGTGTCCCATGTATACGCGCCATACGAGCAGAGGCAAGAGCGCTGTCGAAAGCTCCGAACGTCAACCCCGTACAAAGGAGTGCTCGGCGCTAACCGGCCATGTAACGTATCCATTTAGTTACCAATCATATCACTTTACATTAGAGCCTTCGTCTTCAGCCCCAATGGACGTCCGCCGGTTGTCCCAGGGCGTGACATGTCAAGTGGCCGCGGTCGCCCGTACCAGCGGGAGGATCCGGTAGGGGACCTGGGTGGCGAGGGAGATGAGGGTGGCGGATCGGACGACGCCCGCTGTGGAGACGATGGCGTCGATGACGCGCTGCAGGTCGGCGTTGGACCGGGCTACCACACGGCAGAGCATGTCGCCTGCCCCGGTGATGGTGTGCGCCTCAAGTACCTCGGGGATGGCGGCGAGCCGTTCGGCTACCGGGTCGTGTCCGCCGGCCTGGCGGATCTCCAGCGTGACGAACGCGGTTACCTCGTAGCCGAGCGCGGCAGGATCCACGTCGGGTCCGTAGCCGGTGATCACGCCGCGGTCCTGCAGCCGCTCCAGGCGGACCTGCACCAAGAACCAGCCTCGCGGCGAGGAGAACCGCCGCGAGATCCTCGACCGCTACGTCGGCATCGTGCTGGAGATGGCAACCGACCTGATCAGCTTGCCCGTGGTGACGGCCCTGGTTACCGCTACTTAGCGGTCAGCGAGTAATGGGAGACCGAGAACGTCTCCGCCGCGCCACCGGTAGAGCAGATCTCAAAGCCGAAGTCGATCTGGCCGATCGCCGCGCCAGAGGACACAAGCCGCCGGGACTGCAGGTCCCGCAGCATGGCCAGGATGTCTACGGTGCCGGACTGCTTATTGGCGTTGCTGGACCAGATCACTTCACCGCCGTGGTACTGCAGGAGTGTCCACTTCTCCCCGCCGAAGGTGCCTGTACCGATCTGGGTGGCACCGCCGGTTCCTCGGTTGGCGTTGTCTGCCCAGATCATGATCTCGGTCGGGCCGGACGTGCCCGAGAGCCAGACGTCATAGGCGGCCTCAGCGTTGGTGCCTGGTGTCGCGTTCATGTTCTCAGCAAAGGTGCTTGTCAGTTGCTTCAGCCGACTGATGGGAGTATCGGTCTTCGTGCCACTGCCGTTCCATCCGCTGCCACTCCAGTTGTTGAAGAGCTGCTGGGTGTTGGGGTAGCTCAGCACGCCTGTGTTCCGGGCTGGCGCCTTGGCCACGACGTACCATCTGCCGGGGTCAGCGGCAGTAAGCGTCTGTATCATGCCCGATCCCCCGGCCGCCCACATGTTGTTACCGACGTAGGTGTTGTAGCCATTGGTATTGGTGATCTTCGGGTAGACGAAGGGACCGAGCACTCCGTTCGAAGCCGACGTTGACTTGCCTGTCGGTAGAGGCGTCGACGCCGATGCCGAGGTTGGTGTTCGGGTCGGGTTCGGGGTAGATGCGGCGTCACCGCCACAAGCTGCGAGCCCAGCCGTCAGTATCAAGGCCGCCGTCCGGGCGAGCCAGGACTTCATCGCCGCCACGTCCCTCCTGCGGGGAGGGAATCGCCTCCTACTCCTAGATATTCCTGCCATTGACACCGACATCCCCCCCGATCCGCATGTTTCCGCTAGTTCTGCTTACCCAACAAGCCAGGATCAAGCAACACGTCCTACGGGGTGGCCCATCCTGGGCTCGGCGGCGAGCAGTTCGATCAGGGCTGCGTCCAGTCGGTCGACCCGGCCGGGCGAATCAGTGGTCATGGTGTACAGGGATACCAGCATCCGTTCGGCATTAATAATCAAATTGACTAGCGAAAACCTAACTGGTTGCGCAGTTTGGAGGTAGACGCGCATGCTGGCGGCATGACCACGCCAGCGCAGGACAGCTTTCCCGTCATCGGCATGGATGCCGTGGTATTCGCGGTCGGGAACGCCAAGCAGGCGGCGCACTACTACTCGACCGCGTTCGGCATGCGGCGGACCGCGTACCGCGGCCCGGAGACCGGGTACCCGGACGAGGCGGTGCACGTCCTGGAGTCGGGCAGCGCGCGGTTCGTCTTCCGCGGCCCGGCCCGAGCCCGGACCCGGCTGGGCCAGCGGATCGCGGCGCACGGCGACGGGGTCACCGACCTGGCCCTCGAGGTCAGCTCGGCCGAGGAGGCCTACTATTATGCGGTCGCGCACGGCGCCCGCGGCCTGGAGGCGCCGCACCTGCTCGAGGACGACTACGGCAAGGTCATGGTGGCCGCCATCGCCACCTTCGGCGACACCCAGCACACGCTGGTAGAGAGGTCCGGCTATTCGGGCCCGTACCTGCCCGGCTTCGTCCCGGCGGCACCGGTCACCGCTCCCGGCGAGCGCGCCTTGTTCACCGAGATCGACCACTGCGTCGGCAACGTCGAGCTCGGCATGATGGACGAGTGGGTCGACTTCTACCACCGGGTGATGGGCTTCACCAACATGAAGGAGTTCGTCGGCGACGACATCGCCACCGAGTACTCCGCGCTGATGAGCAAGGTCGTCGCAGATGGCACCCGGAAGGTGAAGTTCCCGCTGAACGAGCCCGCGGCCGGCAAGCGCAAGTCACAGATCGACGAGTACCTGGAGTTCTACGGCGGGCCCGGGGTGCAGCACATCGCGCTGGCCACCGACGACATCGTGGCCGGCGTCCGCGCCATGACGGCGGCCGGGGTGGAGTTCCTGCCCACCCCCGGCAGCTACTACGACGAGCTCGGCTCGTGGGTCGGCCAGACCCGGGTGCACACCGGCGAACTGCGCGAGCTCGGCATCCTGGCGGACCGGGACGAGGACGGCTACCTGCTGCAGATCTTCACCCAGCCGGTCCAGGACCGGCCGACCGTGTTCTTCGAGCTGATCGAGCGCCACGGCTCGCAAGGGTTCGGCAAGGGAAACTTCAAGGCACTGTTCAAGGCGATCGAGCGAGAACAAGCCAAACGCGGCAACCTGTAATCACCCGACGGCTCGGTCAGGGGAACCGCACCCGCAGAATGAACTATTCCTGCTGCGGGCGGCGGCCTGTGTTCCCGGCCTGCGCCAGTTCCTGGCGGGCGCGGTCGAGGTTGTGCCGCGAGGCCAGGGTCTTGGGGTGATCGGTACCGAACAGCCGCTCGCATGTGGCCGCGTTCTTCTCGAACAAGAGGATGGCCTCGGCGGGCCGACCGGTGGCCCGGTACGCGCTGGCGAGATTGTTCCGCGACGCGAGGGTGGCGGGATGGTCGGCACCGAACAGGCGCTCCCGGGCCGCGAGAGTCTGCTCGACCAACGGGACTGCGTCGGCGACGCGGCCTGCCTTCCGGTAGGCGCGGGCCAGGTCGCTCCGTGAGCGAATGGTGTCCGGATCGTCGGGACCCAGCAGCCGTTCCCGCCCGGCCAGGATCTGCTCGAACAGCCGGATCGCCTCCGCGACCCGGCCTGCGTCCTCGTAGGCGGCCGCGAGGCTGTTGCGTGCGTTCAGAGTGTCGGGATGGCTGGAACCAAGCAAATGCTCGAGGTCCGCGATCAGCGGCTCGCCGATCGCGATGACACGCGGCATGCTGTCGCCAAGCTCGATCAGGTGATCGAGCGCGAGGAACCGAAGCCGCGTCAGCATCGTGGCCAGCTCCTCGCCGACGTCATCCGGGGCCGCTCCGGCGTTGTCCGCCAGCGCCGTGACCTGGCCGAGCATTTCCATGACCGCTGCGTGATCCCGGTGCTTCGCGAGCGCTGCGGCGGACCCTTCCACGGCGGAGGCGGCCGCCCGGCACGCCGTCACGAGACGTCCCTGCCGGGCCAGCCCGGCGCGGATCACTCGCGCCGCGAACCGGTGCACGCTGATGGCCTGGCCATCAAGGCTGAAACCCAGCAGTGACCGCTCGTTCAGCCGCTCCAGCGCCTGATCCACCATCGAGGCGGCCACCCGGCGACCACCGCCGCGCAGCGT
>Ga0207664_10001166_pt1 | contig 17473 bp, 14 predicted proteins | sample LARL83metaG_FD_184349 | JGI IMG/M metagenome (GOLD analysis project Ga0207664, IMG submission 184349) | Corn, switchgrass and miscanthus rhizosphere microbial communities from Kellogg Biological Station, Michigan, USA - LAR L8-3 metaG... | ecosystem: Host-associated > Plants > Roots >... | reverse complement strand
CGAGGGGAAGGACGCACCGCTGGTTGCGACGAGCGAGTCAGGTGGTCTTGCCCGGCCGTAGATCCCCTTGAGCAGGCCGATCAGGATTTCCGACAGCACGATGGCGGCAACGAAGGCGGCTAGTTGCCACCACCGGCGGCGCACGGCGAGAAAACCGGCGATGGCGATCCGCACGGGCAGCGTAATGTATACCAGCCCCAGCAGGTTGAAGACGTTGGCGATCACTGTCAGCGGCGGCGCCCGGCCGGAGATCATCAGCCGGAGCCACGCATCGTCCAGCCGCTGGGTACTTGCCAGGGTCCCGTGGTCGCCTACCACGGCGAACACGCCAGCGGTGAGCACCACCGCTACCGCCGTGATCACGGCGAGGAGGCCGGGCGCGGCAACCAGCGTAGGCTCCTCCCGTGCTGGCACCTCAGGCCGGCTCACCCCGGACATGGGGCTCCCCGCCCGCACAGGGCCAGGCCCTCGGTCTGCTGCACATACCTGACCAGGCTCGACCGGGGCACGAAGGCCACCGCGGTGTCGACCGCTCCGGCGAGGACGGGGGGCACCCCCGGGGGGAACTCGAACCGGTAGGTGACGCAGCCGCCGGCGAAGGTGTAGAAGCGCACGCCGGTAAACCTCGGCACCAGGCTTAGCGGGTGCTCGAACCGCCGCATCCCGGGCCGGTCGGAGAGGATCTGCCGGGCGCCGGAGGTGTCGCAGGCCGCGGTCAGCGTGACGGTCGCGGCGTGCGGCCCGGCTTGGTCGGAGTCAAGCCAGAAGCTGACCCGCCCGCTGCCGATGTCCGCGCTGCCTACCCGCCAGCCGGACGGGAGCGCCGCGACGCAGGGCAGCAGCGCCGCGGACGGGACCGCCTGGGCGGCCAGGATCGTCGAGTGACCGGGGCGGCATTGGGGGGGATGGGCACCAATGTTCTCGGCCGGGAAGAACGCCTGGCCCCCCTGCACCACGGCAAAGGTGATCGCCGCGAGCATGCCCACTGCCAGGCTCACCCGCCGGATACTCCAGCGCTGCAGCACGATGGGCCGCCGCTGCGGGGCGAGCTTACGGAACTCGCCGAGCAGGTCGCGCGGGTCCCGCTTCATGAACGCGCGCAGCTGTGTCGGGCTCGCGACACCGCGGGTCGCGGCGAACGCTTCCGAGAGCTCGGCCTCGGTGAAGTAGGAGAGCGCCTGCTGGTAGACACGCTGCGGATCGGTGCGGACCGCGAGTACCAGCATCATGTTGCCCAGGTCCACCGCCTGGCGCCAGGGCGAGGGGCGCACCTGGACGAAGAACACGTCGATCAGCAGCAGTTCCCCGTCGCGGACCATGAGGTTGCCCGGCTTGATGTCCCGGTGAGCGATCCCCGCGTCCCACAGCTTGCGGATCAGCAGCAGCCCCTGGTCAATGAGCCCATCGTCGACCTCGGCCTCGCCGATTTCGACGGCGCCCTGGAAGAACTCGGTAACCAGCAGGTACTCGCGCTCGGGGGTGATCTCCACGATGCCGTACGGCCGGGCCATGCGGACCCCGGTGTCCTGCAGCAGGCGGAGGGCGTAGTCCTCGTACTCCACCAGCCGGCGCACCGTCTGGAAGGGATGCTCATCTTCCAGGGACCCGTAGAGGATGGTTCGCCAGATCTTGTACCAGCGGTCGGCGCGGACGTGGCCCTTCGTGTACAGCTTGGCGAACAGGTACTCATCCGGATCTCCCGCGACCCGGAGCCGCAGCGGGGTCGAGCCGGCCGAGGACTCAAGCCCGACCGGCGTGATTTCCACCACGGTCAGCCCGAGTTGATCGTGCATGGCCTGCCGGATCGCGTCGCCCCGGCGTCCGGTCACATCGACATGGGCGGTCCGGCCGCGCCGGTAGGCAACGGGGAACGCCTCGTTCGGCGTGAAGAAGCGGAACGCGGTGACGGGAATGGCCACGCCCAGCGCCACGCCGAACAGCACGTCACCCGGATGATCAATACCCAGGTAGAGGCGGGCAAGGCAGAACACCGCGATGACGAGCGCGATGACCAGCTTCGCGTAGCTGCGCGGACGGCCGGGGACGACCAGGCAGTATGAAATGCTCACCAGGAATAGCGTGAGGACTGCCACCGGGGCCGACGGGTCGGAGTACCCGCCCCAGCTAGCGATGATCGGCACGCCGTACGGGCGCGGCCGCGACAGCGCACTGTAGATCCACTGCCCGGCAAGAATGAGAAAGAACAAGCTGCACAAGAACACCAGCAGGTGCCGCCAGCGCCGGAACACCATGATCAGGGCGACCGCCGACAGCCCGATCACGGTGACCCCCCAGCTCGATCCCGCGACCTTTATCGCGTTCGCGAGGTCGGTCAGCCATGGTGTCCTGATCCCGGCCAGCAGGCCAAGCACCCAGGCGCTGAACCGGTCATCGAGCCGGAGCGACGGCGCGTACTGCGTGCTCAGGACCGCGCCGGCCAGCGCCAAGGCCGCCACGAACAGCCACGCCGCCGTGCTGATGGCGAGCGTGCGCGGCAGCGGCGGTGGCGCGCCCGAAGGGCGGCGCTGGCGGCGTGTCCGGTGAACGGCCGGGCCGGGCGGAAGGCCTGCCGCCGCATCCCGTGAGGTCACAGCCTCGGTCTTTTCGCTCAACGATACGCACGTCCCCCGGGGACGAGTCCCTGTGCGCGCAGCCAGTTCTCCGCTACCTGGCGCGGGTTCTGTCCGTGTATCTCCACTCGTGCGTTCAGGGCTCGCAGTGAGGACGTGCCCAGGCGGGCGGACACGGTGTTGAGCACGGCCATCAGGCCTGGACCATGACGGGCCACGGCATCCCGCCGCACCAGGGGAGTGATGTTCTCGGCCGGCTGCAGGCCTCGATCGTCAGCCAGCACGACGAGGTGCCGCGCCGGGATGGCCGGGTCGGTGGTGAACAGCAGCGCCACGCCAATGTTCCCGGCCTCGAGTGCCTGAAGCGTCAGTGGCCCCCCGGCGTCAAGCGGGACGAACGACTTGAAGTGGAGCCCGTAAGTGCGCCGCAGTCCTGGCAGGCAGTAGCTGCGCCGGGGGCATTCGGGTGGACCGCCGAACACCAGCCGCGGCGCCACCCGAGCCAGGTCGGCGATCGACCGCAGGTCGTAGCGGGCTGCGGTTGCCGCAGTGACCACGATCGCGTTGGCGTCCTGCGCCGCGGCCGGCCGGCCCGCCACCAGGCCCTGGCCCGCCGCCAGCTTCGTCAGGGCCCGGTTGGCGCTGTCAATGCCGGAGGTGGGCGGCAGCCGTCCCAGGCTGATGAATTGCAGCGCCGACCCCGCGTACTCCGGCACCACCTGGATCAGACCGCTCATCAGCGCCGGATCCACAAGCTCACGGGTGCCCAGGCCCCGCAGGATTCTGACCGGGAAGCCGTGCGCGGCCAGCCCGCCTCCGTAGATGTTCGCCAGCAGCACGCTCTCCGGGAAGTCGAACGAGCCCACGACGATGGCCGAACCATGCTGGCCGGCCCCGTGTATGTCCTCGGACAGCGCGCCACCGCTGGCGGGCGTGCACGCCCCGCACATGACCGCGAATGCCACGGTGGCGGCGCTCAGCACCTTCCGTGACCGCAGCGCGCGCACCAGCGTTCTCCCAGCCGGCCACCACCGCCGGACTGTCGGGCCACTTACCGGCCCGCGGCCTTTGTCAATGTCTGGCATTGGACGTGTTCTCGCCGGTCGTTGGCTGATGGGACGGCGCAGTGCCGGGATGCACGGAGCTGAGCACTGCCACGACCCGCGCGAGCGGGAACTGCGCGATGTCGTTGACGCTGCGGACCACGTCGGCCCCGGCCGCCTCGAAGAGGCACAGGCAGCGCGACTCCTCGGGGACGAGAATGCACTGCACGTAACGGATGCGGCTTCCTCTCCGCACCGTCCGGCGCACCGCCTCGGCGAGTGAGTGGTGCGCGCTCGACCGTTGCTGGGCCGAGAGGTCACGCAGGTCATGCTCGACCATGAAGAGCAGAAGATCTGGCTGGCCGCTCACCGATGCCTCACCGGCGGTACCGATTCGGTTGGTCTTTCGGGCACCGTCATGAGCAGCCTGGCGGTGATGCGGCGGGTGGGCGTCAGGCAGATCCCTGATCTGACTACGTATTTTTGCCCGTTGCCGGGGCCGGCTGCCGCGTCCGGTTGCCGGCCGACCAGGCGGCGATCTGAGAGCGTGCGGTGAATCCCAGCTTGTCCATGATGTGCTGGACGTGCGTCTCGACGGTTCGCGGAGAAATCACCATCCGCAGGGCGATCTGTTTGTTGGAGAGCCCGTCGGCGACCAGGGTGGCTACCTCCGCCTCCCGCGCGGTCAGTCGGATTCCCCGATCCTGGGTGCCAGCGGCCAGCCCGGCCTTGGCCAGTTCCTCCAGGGCGGCGCCGATTCGCCTTGACGGACTCAGCGCCCGGCCCTTGGCCAGCTCAGCGGCGAAGACAGCCTCACCAAGCAGCCTGCCGGCCGTGGCGCATGCGGCCTCATGATGTGGCCCCAACGGAGCCGGCAGGCTGGCCGGGATCGCTTCCCTGGCGGCCGCCGCCGCTCCGAGCAGAATGGCAGCGCGCCCAGGACGCCGCTGCGAGGCCGCGATCCACGCCAGCGCCTCGATGCACATGGCCGATCCGATCTGGTCACCGACCTCGCGCTTTATCCGCAAGGCAGCGCGCTCCAGTTCATCTGCGTGGTCCGCGTCACCCAGGAGCCAGGCAGCCAGGCCCAGGCCCCACAGCGCATAGGAACGGTTCCAGCGCTCACCCCGAGCCTTGCAGCAGTCGGCGCACTCCTGCAGCGGGCTGATCGCTTCGCCCGGATCACCCATGAATGCCCGCATGATCCCCAGCTGCACAAGGGTCAGCATGGTGCCCCGCCAGTCGCCTGCCGCCCGGTGCCGCGCCAGCGCATCCTCAGTGAGCGCCAGGCCGTGTGCCGGATCGCCAAGGAACCACGCCGCCCGGCCCAGGAATTCAGTGGCGTAAGCGACCGCTTCCGCGTCCTCTTGGCCCTCGGCCGCGAGCAGCGATGCCTCAAGCAGCCTGCTGGCGGCCGGCGCATTTCCCTGGACCAGCGCCAGGTACCCCGCGGCCCACAGGCCGCGGGTGCGCAACGCACAGGGATTCCTCACCTGGGCGAGCAAGGCGTCCATGTGCCGTCGGCCCTCGGTGAGGTGGCCGCGCGTCTCCCAGTACAGCCACAGGTCGCAGGCCATCGCCAGCCCGGCCTCGGCCCGCGCTGCCTGGCTCAGCCCGAACTCCAGCGCCGCCCGCAGATTCTCGTGGTCGGCGTTGAGGGCGTCGATCCACGCCAGCTGGCGTGGGCCCAGCGCGTCCGGCCGGCCCGCCAGCCGCGCGTAGAAGTCTTGATGCCGCAGGCCGACGGCCTGCGCCTGTCCCGCCTCGCGCAACCGCTGCTGCCCGTAGTCGCGGACGGTATCCAGCATGCGATAGCGGGCAGGATCCCCGCCCGGGTGGCGCCGCAGGATCGACTTGGCCACCAGCTGGTCGACCAGGTCCAGGATCGCCCCGGTGGCGACGCCATCACCGGCGCATACCGCTTCGGCCGCTTCGAGGTCGAAGGATCCCGCGAACGCCGAAGCGCGCTGCCACATCGCCTGTTCATGCGGCGACAGGAGGTCATAGCTCCAGGTCAGCGTGTCTTGCAGGGTCCGGTGGCGAGGCTCGGCCGGGTCGCCGGCCGACAGCAGCCGGAACCGGTCGCCGAGGCGGGCCAGGATCTGCTCCGGGGACAGGGCCCGCAGCCGGACCGCCGCCAGCTCGATCGCCAGCGGGATCCCCTCCAGCCGGACGCACAGATCTGCCACCGCCTGGCCGTTGGCCGCGTCGATCGCAAAGCCAGGCAGGACCGCGGCACCTCGCTCGGCGAACAGCCGCACGGCCTCGGACTGCATGAGTTGCTCCGGCGGTTGCCGGACGCGGCCGTCCGGTACCGACAAGGGCGGCACGGCGAACATCACCTCGCCGGTAACGCCAAGCACCTGCCGGCTGGTGGCCAGGATGCGCACGCCCGGGCAGGCGCGGAGGATCGCCTCGGCCAGCACCGCGCATGCATCCAGCAGGTGCTCACAGTTGTCAAGCACCAGCAGCACCTGCCGGGTGGCCAGGTGCTCCGACAGCGTGGCCACCGCCCATCCGGCCGACTGGTCCAGCAGGCCCAGCCCCCGCGCGACCTCGGGTGCGAGCAGCGCCGGATCGCGCAGACTCGCTAGTTCCACCAGCCAGACGCCATCGGGGAAGACCCGTCGCGCCCCCCACGCCGCCCCCACCGCCAGGCGCGTCTTCCCGATTCCGCCTGGCCCGCAGAGGGTGACCAGCCGGGCATCGCCGAGTGCAGCCCGGATCGCGGCAAGCTCAGACCGCCGCCCGACGAGCCCGCTTAGCTCGCCGCGAAGCCTGCCTTCCGACGGGCCCGTCCCTGGCCTTGCTCCCACGCTGAGGCCAGCGAGGCGAGCTGACATTGTTGGCTCGGCCCGCGCTGCGCACGCTGACGGTTCAGGCAACGAACTAGTCAGCCTCCTCTGTATGGCTCAGGACGTGGAGGGTCAGCCTTCCTTTGCCGTTCCCGAACTCGACCAGCGTCCCGTCACCGCCGATGTCGCGATAGTTGCCGGTCCCGCCGCTCAGCGCGATGGCCTTCGGAGTCGGGCCTTGAATGGCAACGAACTGCCCGGTGATGTTGCCGCCTGGCACCCGGAACACGGCGGTGCAGTTGGCCAGGACAGCGGCTGGGGGGACTGTGACGATCACGCAGGAGCCCACATCGTCCCCGGCATGGTGGCCTTGTGTGTAGAGCTGGTCATGAAAGGTGAGCTCGTCGCCAAGCGCGATGGGAGAGTGCGGGACACGGACGTTGTTCGCCTCAACAAGCGAGGGCGGGCTGAACACCACGTCAAAGGTGAGCGTCTTCGCCTCGGCTGCGCTGGGCGCGGCCGCCTGTGATGCGGCGGATACCGACACCACCCCAGCCACGACAGCCGCCGTGATCACCACGATGGTCAATACGGATCTTCGCATCGTTCCTCCTTGGAGGAACAGTGCGCGCCTCACCGCGCGCCCCGCCCGGCCGCGAGCCCTAACATCAGGCAGCGCTGGCGCTGCGGGCAGGCATGCAGAGGCTGGTAGATCATTTTCTGTGGCACGGCCCCACCTCTCACTCGGATGACCGGCACCCGGTGACCGGCGCGGCTGCGCATATCCCCGGATGAACTGCCAGGTGGAGCCGAGCACGGAGGGCCCGGACGACAGTGTCACGCTCAGTCGCCACGGAACCGGTCTCCGGTGCAGGCGCGGTGGCGCTCATGTGGCGTTTGGATGGAGAACGCCGCGCAGTGAACAGTGCGCGGCGCCCCGAGCGCCCATACAGGACGTGGCCGCTGCCCGCCATGCCACTGTCCGGAAGGCCAAACGGCCGGCTCTGTTCTGCCCTACCGTCTGGGTATGCCTGCCAGGAACCTGCCCGCGCCTCAGGACGCGGCCACCGCCCGCCGAATCCTGCTCGGCGGGCTGGCCCGGACTACTGAGATGGCCGAGCTGGCAGGCGAGCTAGCGCCCCTGCATCCCCGCAACAACACCTTCCCCGGCGAAGTCTTCCTCCATGTCGCCGCCGACGCTCTGAACTGGTGCGGGACCAGCCGCGCCGACCCGCTGGCCTTGGAAGGGATGCGGGAGCGGTTCTTGCCGGAGTGCGCCTTCCGCGGCCGGCAGAATAAGAAGCTTCAGTTCGCGATGCTGGCAGCGGCGGCGCTGTGCGGCGGAACCGAGCCGGACTTGCTTGACGAGGTCGCCTGGTGGCAGACCGACGACTTCTGGCAGTACGCCCTGTACGCGGCGGTCGCCTATATCCGCGCCGCCGCTGAACGAGCCAGCGTGCCTGTGCACCAGGTATGCCAGGAACTGGGCCAGCGCGACGGCCCGCAGCCCGAATGAGCTTCTTTGATGCACCCTGATGACCGGGTTCGCAAGCAGGCCAACCGGCTGCCGGGCCGGGCAGCCTGGCAGGACTTGATCGCACCGGAGGTGTGAAGTGACGCGGGCCTGGCTGTCGATCCGGGTCGACTTGGCCGAGGGCGGCGGTGAGCAGTACGGGCCACGGCCAGGGCGGATCTTCGCGGCAGCGCGCACCCACACCTTCAAACAGCTCGCCGATATCGGGATGGTAATCCGAACCTAGCGCCGTCGTCCGATCCGGTATTGCCCATGGCGCAGCTTGGATGTGCAATGGAGGAGAAGTGCCGGGCAGGGCGTCGCGGAGTCGCTATGAGTTCATCGGCAGGACTGGGGTCCCTGTTGCCGAGCGAGGCCTGGCAGGCGCTTCTTGCGGGTAGTGCGGTGCGCCGGTTTACCAAGGGCGAGATCCTGATGCGGCAGGGGGAGCCGGGCAGCTACGTGTTCATTCTTGCTGCGGGCCGCGTGAAGGTTGTCAGGGTCGACGTGGACGGCAACGAGTTGCTGTTAGCGGTCCGAGGGGTGGCCGACATCGTCGGTGAGCTGGCCGTGCTGGGCGGGGAGATGCGGTCGGCGACTGTGACCGCGCTGGTTCCCTGCCTTACCTATGTCTTATCTGCAGCCGCGTTCCTGAGGATCATCCGAGAACGGCGCGTCGAGCAGATCCTGCTGTGTTACCTGATCGCACGGCAGCGCGAGAGTGACGACGCGCGAGCTGAGCTTGCGGGCTTAAACGCCCTACAGCGGGTTGGCCGCGTCATGCTACGGTTCGCGTCAGTTGCGGGCGGCGAGCAGCCTGACCTTGGTCTCTCCCAGCAGGAACTCGCCGCTGCTGTGGGGCTGTCGCGGGCTTCCGTGGCCGCCGCGCTGGCGACGCTGCGGCAGTGCGGGCTCGTGGCGACTAGGCGGCGGAGCCTCGTCATCCGTGATCTCGCCAAGCTGCGCGCGGAGTTCGGGTGACTGGCCGGCCGTTGTCATCAGCTGGTTCCAGTGAGGCCTTTGCTTCTGCCGCGTTAGGGATGCCACCTTCTGTCTACTTCTGGACAGCAGCAGCCGACGATTCCCGGCATGGTCGTTCCGGCTCCACCGAGCTGCCAGGACGACCGACAGGGAGAACCATGTCATGCCTGTCACTCAGGCACTGCCGCCACCACGCACGATCTTCGCCGTGGATACAGAGAAGTTCACCCGAAACCCAAGCGCCCGGCAGCCAGAGCTCCGCGACGCGATCACCGAGCTGCTTGGCACCGCATTTGAGCGGTGCGGTCTGGCCGAGATCTGGGAGGCGCGCATGTTGCCGCAGGGAACGGGGGATGGATACGTCTTCGCTGTGCCGCAGCAACGCACGCCGTTCCTACTGGACCCGCTGCTGGACCGACTTCAGGAGGATCTGCAGGAGCACGACCGACGGCTGCGGAGCGAGGACCGGAGCCTACGGCTGCGGCTTCGGGTGGCGATCCACATGGGATGCGTACCGGACTCCGGCGGTGAGCGCGAGGGCGTCGGCACGCCGATGAATGACACGTTCCGACTCTTGGACTCTGACCCCGTCAGGCTGGAATTGAATCACAGCAATCCCGACATCACGCTGCTCGCCGCAATCGTGTCGCAGCGAGTGTTCGAAGACGTAGTTCGGGCCGGGTACACGCCAGGACTGCCGCCGGACAGGTTCCGGCCGGTCATCGCCGAGGTGGCGGACAAGGAGTTCGCCCAGCCGGCCTGGGTCTACGTGCCGAAGCCGTCGCGGGCGAGCGACCGGCCGACGCGGCCGACAGCAGGCCCGGGTTCCGGTGGCGTTGACTCCGCAGTTGCTGCTCCTGCAGGGCAGACGCTGGGCGGAACGACGATCCACGGCAGCGTGGGCAACGCCATCACGGGAGGCAGCTTCTCCGCTGAGGTCAGGCAGCAGATCGGGGGCAGCGAGTCATGACCACTATCGACGGCAACGCCGATAACCTCATCAGCGGCGGGGTCTTCCACGAGCGGGTCGAGCAGATCGCGCACACCTATTACGGCGACCAGATCACGTACAACTATTACCGCGACGTGCTTGCGGCACTGGCCCTCGACGCGAACGAGATGAGACGTGTTCGCGACAGCTACGTGAAGACCCCAGAATTCGACATAGCCCGAGCTGTCTTGGAGAACGAGTCAGCGGTCGTTCTCAGCGGGCCGCCAGGATGTGGCCGACGCACAACAGGGATTGTCCTGCTGGCCGACCTCGGGATCACCCCAAAAACGGTCATGCTGGATCCGGAGGGCTTCGACCGGCAACTCGAAGTCGCACCCGGGCACGGATACCTCCTGAACCTCGATGAAGACCACGATCAGCTCACCGCGAAGGCGGGTGCATGGATACACGACCTCGGCGTGCGGCTGCGTGCCATTAACTCGCGCCTCATTGTGCGGGCTCGTGAGCAGTCATTGCGGGCGCTGGGACTCAACGAGGGAGCCCTGCGAGCCATACGTGTTACGCCGCCCCCGGCGGCCGCAGTTTTCTGGTCCCACCTCGCCAGCATGACCTCGGGTCCCGTCGCAGACGCCTGGGCGCAGCACCAGCGGGTCGTCAGCACGCTCGCCACTGCCACCCCGTCGGATGGTGTACGGCTTGCCCGTATCGTCGCCGAAACCGCCGCAGTGACGGTCCCTGAGGAACAGCGAGTCGATCAAGTCATGGCGGAGTACTCCAACTGGGCGGCAGAACTGGCCGAGTGGTTCCAGCAGACAGCCCAGCAGGACGGCGGGTATGCGCGGGCGCTGCTGCTGGCCTCTGCCGCGCTGGAGGGAGCGCCAGCGGCAACCGTGTTCGTCGCCGCCGACCGGCTCGCGACCCTCGTGGGGCTGTCACGCGAGCCTGGCGGTGCGCTGGTGGGCCCAGACGTAAGGGAGCTCGTGGGACGCATAAACGCCGAACTGCATGACCGCAGTATCAGGTTCCCCAGACCGGCTTACGGGCAATCCGTTCTGGACCATGTCTGGGAGGAGAGACCGCACCTGCAGTCCGCGTTGAGGGAATGGCTCACCGGTATTCCGAGTCCGCACGATGAGGGCAGCGGACGCGCCGCACAGGCGCTTACCGGCTTGGCGATCAGGCAGCGCGAGGCCAGCCTGGTGTGCGCCGCCGCCGAGCAGTGGGCGCGGAACCCGGCGAGTCGGCGCGAGCTCGCGGTCGGGACGCTCACCGAGGCCTCGCTGAGCGAGCAGATCGGCCGGGACGTGCGGCGCCAGCTCTACGAGTGGGCCCGGTCAGCCGGCGCGGCCGAGTCCACCCACCTGGCCGTCGCCGCGGTCTGCGTTGGACAGCTTGCGCGGGCCTACCCGCAGATTGCACTCACCCGATTGCGCCATCTGGCCGTTCGGCAGAACACGATAGTCCAGGAGTCAGTCTTCGAGGGTATGGCCGGACTCGTACAGGACCGGACTTTGCGCCGCAGCGTCTTGAGCGAAGTTCACGACTGGGTGGGCGGACAGGAACCGCGCCGGTCAGCGGGGCTGCGGGCGTTCCTCCGGCTGGCTCGGCCGGAGGAGAACAGCGAGATCACGATTCTTTCGGGAACTGACGAGCGGGACTGGGACCTGCTAGCTGGATTGTGGCGTGGCGCTCTGCGCGACCACACACCGGACGGCGTGGCTAAGGCAGCGGGAGCCGTGGCATCGGGATGGCTGGAGGCCGCCGTGCAGAAGCAGGCGCTGCGGGAGTCGGTACTCGAGGTACTGGCGCGGACCTGTCAGAGCAGCATCGACATGGCCACGATCGCTGACTTCGCGTACAGCCGGGCAGAGACCAGCGGGAACGCGGCGTCCCGCCGGGAAATCGCCGCCGAACTTGTGCGGCGTGCGTGGGATCGGTACCTCCTGATGGCGGGCCAGCATCATCCAGATGTGGGACCGTCATGAGGGGTAGCGCCGGAGGGCTATGGAACTATCTGCAGCGCATCCTGTCTCCGCCTTCCGACCCTGTCATGACGACTTTCCGGGTGCGTCTGCCCAGCGCGCTGGCAGAGTCGCAGTTCCAGGCGACGATCACGATGATGTGGCCGCCTGGCATCGAAATCGACCAGCGTCAGCAAGCGATCGCCGAGCGCCAGCTTCTGGATGTGGCGCGCTCGATAGCCTGCAAGTACTCCGTGCTCGACCCAGACGAAGCCCGCGCAGCGGTCGATCTGGCGCTCGGGGATTGCTGTCGGAGAGACGCGGACCTCGCGCTAGCGGTGGCCAGCACAAAGATAGAGGTCGGCCAGGATGACCGACGCATGGCCGAGGAGCGCGAAGGTCTCCGCCGTCAGACAGCATTGGCCCGGGAGGCGCGCCTTGAAGAGGTCGAGCGGTTGCGGGTGCTAGCTGATCAGATTTTGGCCACCCCCACGGTGGCCCGCCTGTGGTGGTTGGAGGGCAAGCCGGGCAAGTTGGAGGACCTGGTGACCAAGGGCAAGGAGGGGATGTTCGAGAAGGTCGCTGAGCTGTTTGGCGTGCCAGCCGAACGACCTGCGGCCGATCCGATCGCCGAGCTGATCCGGCTGTTCCTCCAGGGTCTTGATGCCCGGTTACGGGAACAGCTGATTAGCCAGCTCCGCTTCGTCTTCATCTCTTATGAACGCAGCGATCTGGCCGGAAGGCTCGATGGATACCAGCATCCCCGCGCTTATCCTGGCCACGACGCCAGCGCTGCAGACGTCGACGGGCACGCTCCCGGTCCGGACTTGCATAAGTCGTCCTGATGTTGCCGCAGCGCGGTACTCCGCGGGCGAGCATACGGGATCGTGCTGCAACCTCAATCTTCCGGCCAGGGCGCGCCTATCAGGCAGGTAGGCCGATGCGGCGGGCGAAGGCGGGCAGACCGGGCAGGGATTGCCGGTGGCTGGCCCGGAGGAGGTCTTCGGCGATGCGGTGGACTGGTGGCCGGTAGCGTACTTCGGCGGGCGCGGCGCGTTCGGCTGCCAGGAGCGCGCGGTAGCAGGGCTCGGGTTTGCCCCATTGGTGGTAGGCACGGGCGACGTCGATCCAGTACCGGCCCTGGCGTTCGGCGGTGGGTATCGCCGTGGGCCGGAGTGTCTTGGCGTGTTCGATGGCGGTTCCGTTGTCCCCGAGGACTTGGGCGATGCTGACCTGGTACAGGGTCACGTTGGCGGGGCCGAAGGCGGTGAACCGGTAGTTGGCGTCGTGGCCGAGGCGGGCTGCGGTGGTCTTGGCTTCGCCGATGAGTTCGCTGGCGGCTGCCCGGTTGCCGTCGACTGCGGCGGTGTAGGCGGCGACTTCCAGCAGTGTTCCGTACACCGACAACCTTTCTGGGCTGACGCGGCCAGCGGGTTCGATGTCGTGGATGGCGGTCATCAGCAGCTCGTGGGCTGTCGTCGGCCGGCCGGTGCGGCGCAGGACGGTGGCCACAGCTCGGCGGGCGTCGGCTGTGGTCAGTGGGTCATCGCCGACCTGGGCTGCTTGGAGTGCCCGGTCGGCGAGCGCCCAGGCGACGGGGTCGTCGTTGAGCTTGACCACGAAGTTGGCCGCGACGATGTAGGCCTCGGCGAGGAGTGCGCTGGCGGTAGCCCGTTCGGCGCCGGTGGCGCTGTCGCATGTGGCGGTCGCGGCGGCGATCATCCGGGGGAGTGCGGCTGCCAGATGTTCGTAGCGGGCGGTCTGGAAGTAGCCACGGGCCTGGGCAGTGGTCGTGCGGAGGGCAGTCAGCGAAACGGGTTCGGCGTTTGCGCTTCCGTACAGGAGGTCGCCGCCCGGATCGCCGTGTGCCTGGGGGCGGGTTGCCGGGGGGAGGCCGAATGCGACGGCACCAGCCAGTCCGGCGGCGCGTGCCAGCAGTTCGCGGCGTCGCACCGGGTCATCACCGTCTTCCGGCCGGAATTTACCGTTCAGATTAGGCCCGGGGATTGGCATGGCGGGTTCTATAGGGCCGGTGTCGGCGTGTCGCCGGTTCCCGGTGCTGTCGGGTGGGGTCAGCCCCAGGTATTGGGGTGGGATCGCCAGTGCTTCGGCGAATCGGCGCAGTAACGTGATGTCGGTGAGGCGCTGGATGCCGCGTTCGTAGCGGGATATTTGCGAAGCGGAGTATCCGCAGCGTTGCCCGAGTTCAGCCAGGGTGAGGCCTGCGGCCAGGCGTGCGGCGCGGACAATGGCGCCCGCATGCGGGCCAGGCTGCGGGCTGGCCGTGGCCCGCATGGCTCCTAGAGGCTCTTCTGCTCTCATCGCCTTCTCCGCACAGGCGTCCCCGTTCGACCGTAACCGCGTTCTGCGGTGAATGCACGGTCGCTTGCAGGGTGTGCAAACCGTGTGCAGCCTCAGCCAGTGTCCTTTCCCCGGCCGTTCCGCGGGTGCGTCCTGGAAGCAGGTCACGGTGGCGAAGGAGGAAAAGTGGACGAGCACGAATTCGTGCCGGGCGCGGCTGTCAGCGCGGCGGAACTGGCCCGGTCAGGGTTGCTACGGGTAGGTGAGGCAACGCAGATCAGCCCCTACGCCCTGTTCATGCCGGCTGACGAGTACGGCTCGGTGCGCCCGGTTGAGATCGGCACTGGCTGCCGCGTTGGAGCATATGCGGTGCTCTGTGGCGGCACCGTGCTCGGAGCGGGCACCTGTGTGGAAGAGCACGCACTGGTGGGACGGCCCGAGCGCGGCTACGCGGTCAGGCACGTCTATCCCGGCACAGGTGCCCGCACCGTGCTCGGCCGAGATGCAGTTGTGCGTTCGGGGGCGGTGATCTACGCGGGGGTGGAAATTGGTGACGGCACACTCGTCGGCCACCACACGCTGCTGCGCTCGCTGGTGACAGTCGGGCAAGAGTCCCAGCTCGGCCATCACCTCACAGTCGAGCGGGCCAGCCGTATAGGGGTGCAGGTGCGCTGTTCGCCGGGCAGCCATCTCACCAGCTCATGCGTGCTGGCCGACCGGGTGTTCCTGGGCGCGGGCGTCCGCACTGTCAACGACCGCGAGCTGATCTGGCGCGATCCGGACCGCGAGCCGGAACTAGTGCCGCCGCGTTTCGAGCGCGGCGCCCGGGTTGGCTCCGGTTCGGTCATCCTCGCCGGCGTCACAGTCGGCGAGGACGCGCTGGTGGGTGCTGGATCGGTGGTGACGCGCGACATCCCCGCCGGATCGGTGGCCTACGGCGTGCCGGCGCGCGTGCGCCACAACAAGGCCCGGGTAGGCCAGCCGTGAGCATCAACGGGCACAGCGCGGCCGTGTGGCTGGCCCCGTTGCTGCCCTCCCTGCCGGGGGTAGCAGAACTCGACGCGCTGCGGGTCGGCCGGTTCGAGGACACCCTGGCAAACCTGCTGTCCCGGTATCCGGTCAGCTCGCGCGTCGAGCCGCGAGTGCGCAGCCGACGGCTGGCGCGGATCCGCCGCGCGCTTGCTACGGGCGGGTTCCTGGGCCTGGCCGTCTCGGCCCGCGACGGCGGGTGCGGCGGCCCTGCCATCGTTCAGGCACTGATGCAGTTCACCTGCGGCTATCACGACGCAGACCTGCGCGATGCCACAGGTCTGGGACACGGCCGCCTGATCGCCCAGCACGCTGCCCTGCCAGTCCGGGAACGATGGCTGTCCCGATTGATCGCCGGAGACCTGGCAGGCATCGCGATCACCGAATCACACGGCGGCAGCCAGGTCCACGCCACCACAACCGCCGCCACCGCACACCCGGACGGTACCTGGACGGTGGTCGGCACCAAGACGTGGATCAGCCGCCTCAACGAGGCTGCCGTGTTCATCGTCTTCTTCAAAGACCCCGCCGGGCGGCTGAGCGCAGGCGTCATCGACGCTGCCGACCGGGGACTGGAACGGCACCCGGCCGTGCCCTGCGGCCTGACTGGCTGGGCGTGGGGTGAACTGCGCCTGCACGATGTGCGGCTACGGCCGTGCGACATCCTCTGTCGGCCAGGTGAAGGCATGGCACTGCTGCGCAGCCATTTCGCGCATTACCGCCCGCTGGTCGCGGCGACCGCGCTGGGAGTGGCCGCCGCCGTCCACGACACGGTGGCCGCCCAGTTGAGCGAACGCTGGTCGGCAGGAATCATCAGTAAGCCGCGGGATAACGCCCTGATCGCACTGGGCCGCGCCTACGCGCAGATCAATGCTGCCTTGCTCGCCGCCCTCACCGCGCAGCAGCTCGCCGAATCCGACGACCATCGCGCGGAGATATGGGGATGCGCGATCAAAGCCCACGCGGTCGACGTAGCCAACGCAGCCGTAGCAGACCTTGTACCGCTGGCCGGGGCCGGCGGATGCGCAGTCGGCTCGCCGCTTGAGAAAGCGGGCCGTGACCTGCGGGCGCTGCTGTACGCCGACGGCATCCACGACAGCCTCTACCGCGCAGCCGGCCGAGCCGTGATGAACCTGTCCCGGGTTTCGCAGCAGCGGGAATCAGCCTGACGGATAGCCGTTTTCTAGCGAGGCGACCGTCCCGGCGGCCAGCGCCTGGAGGCTGGCGGCGATCCGGCGCTCCACTAGGGGCGTCACCCGTCCGGCCACATGGCCGGGAGAGACGAACGCGAACCCGGCCAGCTCCCCCGCCTGCACGGTGATCGCATCGACGTCGCTGCTGGCGAAGATGCCGCCGTCGTACACCACAACCAGGCCCTCCGGGCGGCCCGGCCGTGACGGAACCCAGTCCACCGCCAGCACCCTCCCTACCGGGCGGTCCAGGCCCAGCTCCTCCGCCACCTCCCGGCGGCACGCCGCCTGCGGTGACTCCTCAGCCTCGACCGCGCCGCCAGGCAGGTCCCAGGTATCCCGGTAAACCGGGTCGACAAGCAGCACCCGGCCTCCCTGGTCACGGCACAAGGCACCAGCAGCCATCCGCTTGCGGGCCAATGACGCCACATAAACATCCGCTGGCACCACACCAGGCCTTCCCGGCTCCACCCACCGGACAGTAGCGGCACGACCCACGGCCTGCAGCGCTAACCCGCTCATCCGAAGCGGCGGCCTCCGCCCGTGGTCCAGAGATCGTCGCCTTGGGAGGCAGCGTCAGCGAAGCCGCGCCTGATCTGACGCAAAACGGTCCTGTGACATGCGGATTCCTCCTTGGTCAACTGGGAGGAATGTGGGAGATCATCTTCTGAATGACCCTGCCTGAACCGCTCCCAGCCGAGCCGAAACAAGCCTCTGAACTGGCCTTTTACCATTCAGCCTGATCGGCGGGCCGAGCGGGCTCTCTTTGCAACGAAGGAATCAGGTGTTCAGCTGGATACGGAATTCTGGCGGTATGCGCTCGGCGATTCCGTTATGAGATAAGGCTACGGGGCAACGAACGCTGGCCGCCCGAACCAACCGGCCAGCGGTGGCGAGCAGGATGCACTGAGAGCGCTCGACGGTGACCGCATAGGCGGGATTGCTTGCCCTGAGGCCTTTAGGGTTGTGCCTGGAACTCTTTCCCGTGTCGTGGGCGATAACGGTGACTGGCCCGGCTGGTGATGTCGCTGAGGGGGTGGCGATGCCGGATGAGCCTGTGGTGGGTTTCGGTGGCCTGCTGAGACGGCTGCGCGCGCGGGCGGGACTGACCCAGGAGGAGTTGGCCGAGGCCGCAGGC